>Ga0326726_10004160_pt1 | contig 13225 bp, 7 predicted proteins | sample MHFenrmetagenome_2_FD_207603 | JGI IMG/M metagenome (GOLD analysis project Ga0326726, IMG submission 207603) | Lab enriched peat soil microbial communities from Michigan Hollow, Ithaca, NY, United States - MHF15MN | ecosystem: Environmental > Terrestrial > Soil > Wetlands > Peat | place: USA... | reverse complement strand
GAGAGCAGCAGCTCCATGACGACGTCGTCGGGGTTGAGTCCATTGAGTTTCGCCGCCACCTCGATGCGAAGCTGCTCGCTAAAGCTCAGGGTCGCAGCCGCGGAGTCGATCCGCCTCAGAGAGACCCCCGGCCAGGCCTGGCGCACGCGCTCCTTCCACGCGGAAATGGTGCGCGCGGCGTTCCAACCGTTTTCAGCGTAGATGCGCCCCTGCTGTGCGGCGGGCCGGTAGAACTTGTTTACATAGTCCTCCAGCATGCGCATGCTGTTGAAGCGCGGCAGCAGGCTCACCATCGAGCGTTTGGCGAGCTTGATCCATTCGGGGGAGTGGCCCAGCCCCTTCCTGTCTTCGTAATAGAGAGGAAGCACCCGGTCCTCCAGCAGCTCGTAGAGCGAGCGGCTTTCCTCGCGATTGCGTCGCTCTTCGTCGAGCAGAGGGGAACCCGGCTTGATCGCCCAGCCGTTGTCCCCCTCGTAGCCTTCGGCCCACCAGCCGTCGAGCACGGAAAGGTTCACGACGCCGTTGAAACCCGCCTTCATCCCGGAAGTGCCCGAGGCCTCCATGGGAAAGACGGGATTGTTGAGCCATACGTCCACTCCCTGAACGAGGCGCCGCGAGAGGTGCAGGCCGTAGCCTTCGACGAACAGGATCTTGCCCTCGAATTCCGGCATCGAGCTCGCGCCGACAATGCGCCGCAGCAGCTCCTTGCCGGGCTCGTCGGCGGGATGGGCCTTGCCGGCAAAGAGGAACAGCACCGGGCGCTGGGGGTCGCTGGTAAGCCGTAGCAGTCGCTGCGGATCCTGCAGAAGCAGCGTTGCGCGCTTGTAGGTCGCGAAACGCCGAGCGAAGCCGATGGTGAGCACGTTGGGGTTGGCGGGATCCGCAAGCCTGAGGAGGCGGTCCAGGTGCGACTCGCTCCCCTGATTGCGCAGGTGCTGTGCCCGGATGAGGTGGCGAACGAGATGCAGGAGCCGCACCTTGAGCTGCTGACGGACGCTCCAGAAGACGTGATCGGGCACCTTCGCGATCCGTTCGAGAAAGCCCGAGTCCCCGAGGCGCTCGTTCCAATTCAAGCCGAGGTGCCTGTCGAATACATCCATCCATTCGGGCGCAAGAAAGGTCGGCACGTGCACGCCGTTGGTCACGTAGTTGATCGGGTTTTCCTCCGGCGGAACCTGCGGCCAGAGCTCCTTGAGGAGGCGCGCCGACACGCCGCCATGAATGCGGCTTACGCCGTTGTGGAAGCGGGAGCCGTGAACCGCGAGCGCGGTCATATTGAAGTCGCCGTTACCCGGCATGTGCCCCACTGCGAGCAGATCCTGCACGCCGATCCCGATCTCACGGCAGTATCCCTCGAGGTAGTGCGCGATGGTCTCAGCCGCGAAATGATCGTGGCCCGCAGAGACGCCGGTGTGCGTCGTGAACACCGTGCTCGCCGCGGTCAGCTCGAGCGCGCTCGAAAAATCGAGACCCTCGCGCACGAGCTTGCGGACCCGCTCGAGTACGAGGAACCCCGCGTGGCCTTCGTTGATGTGCCAGACCGTGGGCTCGAGGCCCAGCGCCTGGAGTGCTCGCACGCCCCCGACTCCCAGGACGATTTCCTGCTCGATTCGCGTGTTTCGGTCGCCCCCATAGAGCCGGTGCGCGATCTCGCGATCCTCGGGACGGTTTTCCTCCAGGTCGGTATCGAGAAGATAAAGGACCACGCGGCCGACGCCCGTCCGCCAGAGCTTGAGCTGTACCGCCCGTCCCGGAAGATCCACCACGACACGCAGCTCGCCACCCTCCGGCCGTAGCACGGGCAAGATCGGCAGGTCGCCGAACGCCGAGTCGGTATAAATCGCGTGCTGCCGGCCTTCCAAGTCGACGCTTTGCTGAAAATATCCTTGGCGATAGAGCAGGCCGACCGCGACGAACGGCAGGCGCATGTCGCTCGCCGACTTGCAGTGGTCGCCGGCAAGAATGCCCAGGCCCCCGGAGTAGATCGGCAGCCCCTCGTGAAAACCGAACTCGGCGCAAAAGTAGGCGACCAAGTCGCCCTCGCGGAGCGGGGTCCCCTTGTTCGAGCGGGCCGCTTCGCAATACGCGTCAAAGGACGAAAGCACGCGGTCGAAATCGTTGAGAAAAGCCGGGTCGCCCGCCGCGTCGATGAGCCGTCGCTCGTCCACGCATCGCAGGAATGCTTTGGGGCTGTGCCCGACGGCTTCCCAGAGCGCGCGGTCCATGCGCGCGAACAGCGCGCGCGCAGGCCGATGCCAACTGTGCCAAAGATTGTCGGCAAGCTCTTCAAGGCGAGCCAAACGCCGGGGGATTCTTGGGTTGACTTCGAGAGTAAAGGAGGTGCCAGGTTGTTCTTGCATGCAATGCTTTCGAGCCCCAGCTTCGGGCTCCGGCTGTTCTCCGATATCTTAGCCCAACTCCCCTCGGCCGATCGAGTCTATGCGGCGCGACGAGACTCCGTGCCTTTGTAGAGCGCGGCGGCCGGAACCAAGCCGGATTGCGCCAGCACCGTCAGCTCACCGCAGCTCGCGCACTCGAAGGTTCCGCCGCGGGTGATCTCGCCGGAGCGATACGCCTGATGCTCCAAACGCGAGCCCCAGCGTTTGCCTCCTCGAGCGCCTGCTTCAAGGTTTCCGCGTTCACGTTCTGGCCCACATCCGCTTCGCACTCGCTTCAAGCAGCCGTGCCGCCGGGCGGTCGAGGAACCAAAGCATCCGCCCGGATTCGGGCTGGATGAGCCGGGCGGGCAGCGCCTTCAAGTTGCGCGGCCCCTCGAGGACCGATTTCACCGCCTCGGCCTTGTCTTCTCCGCACACGAGAAACATGACCGATCGCGCGCGATTGATCGCCGGTACGGTCAGGGTGATGCGCCAGGCACGTAAGGTATCGATCCAATTCGCGATCACCGCTCGGTGCTTTTCCCGTAAGGCCTCTGTCCCCGGGAAAAGCGAGGCGGTGTGCCCGTCCGCGCCCAGACCCAGGAGAACGAGATCGAAGCGCGGCAACTCATTGGCGGTGAGCCCGAGCGTCGCCCGCAGCTCCTCCTCATAACGGAGTGCGGCCTCGGCCGCATCCGGGATCTCGCCCGGGATCCGGTGCACGTTCGCCTCGGGAACGGGGACCTTCGACAACAGCACCTCGCGCGCCATCCGGTAATTGCTGTCCTGATGGTTCGGCGGCACCTGCCGCTCGTCGCCCCAGAACGCCTGCGTCCGCTCCCAGTCCACTGCGCCGCGCAGTCTTGCCTCGGCCGCCAGCACGGCATAGAGACCCGCCGGAGTGGTTCCGCCCGAGAGCGCGACGGCAAAGCGGCCGCGTTCCTTTACCGCTCTTGCCGCGGTACGGACGAATTCCGCGGCGGCTTGCCGGTAGAGCGCGGGTTTGTCCGCGACAATTCGCAGAATCGCCATGGCTCAGCCCGGGGGGCGCCCCGGCTGTACGCCGACGCGGCCGGGATCCGGAAGGCCCGCGCGGAGCACGGCAAAACGAGCCGCCCCGAGCAGCCCCGCCGCCTCGTTGAGAATGACGCTCACGGGAATGGTTTCGAGCAGCTCCTGCATCCGCCCCTTGTTGGAGAACGAGCGCATGAACCCCGGCGCCTTGAGCTTCTGCACGATCTTCGGGGCAATACCGCCGCCGAGATAGACGCCCCCGGTAGCGAGCAGCTTGAGCGCAAAATTGCCCGCCTCGGCGGCGTAGAGCGAAACGAACAGGTCGAGGGCTCGCGAGCAGAGCTCGCAGCGTTCCGCGAGCGCCGCTTCCGAGATGACCGCGGCGGCGTCGCCGTCGCGCATGCGCTCGCGCACCCAGGGCTGCTCGGTGCCGCGTCCGGCATCGCGCAGGAATTCGTAGATGCCGCACAGGCCGGGACCGGAAACGACGCGCTCCCAGCTCACGTGGCCGGTGCGCCTGCGCAGGTAAAGCAACAGTTCCGTCTCGAGTTCGTCGCGCGGGGCGAAATCGGCGTGGCCGCCCTCGCAAGCGAAAGGATGCAGGCGCGCGCCGTCCCAGACGGCGCCCGCCTCGCCAAGGCCCGTGCCGGCGGAGATCACCGCAACGTTCCCCCGCGCGTCGATGACACCGGAGTTGATCGACGCGAAGTCCCGTGGTTCGAGCATGGAGATGCCGTAAGCATTCGCCTCCAGATCGTTGATCAGCCACGCCGCGTCTATGCCGAGTTCGCTCGTCACCCCGGCTTGGCTGACCACCCAGGGCAGATTCGGCGTAATCACCTCCCCGGCCCGGACCGGACCGGGAATCCCGAAAGCAGCGTGGGATATCGGGACGCGGTGGGCGCGGGTGAACAGGCGCACGATTTCCTCGAGCCCCGCGTAGTCCCGGCTCGCGTACCTTTCCACTTTGTCGGTCCGCAGCCGACCCGCGTCGAACTCGAAGCAGGCCAACCGCGTCGACGTGCCGCCAATGTCTCCCGCGAGGATCACCATGAATGCGGTTGGCTCATCGCCGTTGACGCCGGCGATTCCTTTTCGGATTGCCGGATTTGACTTGGATCAACAAGCGGGCAACGAAAGATCTCCAACATCTAAAGCGAGATGCTTCGCGATGTCGGGCTTGAGGCTCCGGCCCCACAAACCAACTTCCCGGGTACGGCCATGTTCAATCTCGAGATCGAGCAGGAACTGGAGTTCATAGAGCCGGTACATACGGAAGGCCGGCTGATACCGAGAGGCACGCGCGTGCGCGCAGGCGCCTTTATGGCGGAATTGCTCGAGCCGGAGGTCATGCTGGTGGTCCTCGGCCGAACACCGCCGGAACCCCTGACGGTGGCGAAGCATATCGTGATGATGCATTCTCGGCCGGTGCTTGAATCCCGCTGACCGGGGCTGCGCATCCTCGCGGTCCAGCTCAACGGAGGTGATGGATGTGTTGTTGCAGCATGTCCGGCGTGATGAGCGTGATGCCCTTGTCGGTCACATTGAACCGCTCCCGGTCCCGGGCCGGTTCGACCCCCACGACAAGTCCGGGCGGAAGCTTGCAGAACTTGTCCACCACGGCGCGCCGGAGGACCACGCGCGGGCCGACTTCGACGTTCGGCAGCACGACCGAGTCCTCGATGGTGCAGTAATCGTGCACGTTGACGTTCGAAAACAGCACCGAGCGCCGCACGGTCGAGCCGCTGATGATGCAGCCTCCCGAGACCAGCGAGTCGACCGCGATCCCCCGTCGATCGTCGTCGTCGAACACGAATTTCGCCGGCGGCCACTGCTCCTGGTAAGTCCAGATGGGCCAGGCCTGGTCGTACAGGTTCAGGTCGGGAACGACCTTGGTCAGGTCGAGGTTCGCCTCCCAGAAGGCATCGATCGTGCCGACGTCGCGCCAGTAGGGGATGCCGTTGGTGATGTTCACGCAGCTCTTGGCGAAGCGATGCGCGTAAACGCGGGCGCCGCCGCCCACCAGACGGGGGATGATGTCTCTGCCGAAATCGTGGCCGGAGTCAGCGTCTTCGGCATCCTCCTCCAACTTCTGATAGAGAAATGCGGCGTCGAACACGTAGATCCCCATGCTCGCAAGCGCTTGGTCGGACCGCCCCGGCATCGGCGCGGGATGCGCCGGTTTTTCCTCGAAGCCGGCGACGCGATCCTGGTCGTCGACCCGCATCACACCGAAGGAACGGGCTTGCTCGACCGGAACTTCGACGCATGCGACGGTCATTTCGGCGGACTTCGAAACATGGTCCGCCAGCAGCTTGACGTAGTTCATCTTGTAGACGTGATCGCCGGCCAGGATGAGCACGAATTGGGGAGCGTGACGCCGCAGGATATCGAGATTCTGGTACACCGCGTCGGCCGTTCCCTGATACCAGTTGGCGGTGATCCGCTGTTGAGCGGGCATCAGCTCGACGAATTCGCCGAAGCGGCCGTCGAGCGTGCTCCAGCCGCGCTGCACGTGCCGGATCAGGCTCTGCGCCTTGTACTGGGTGCAGATCCCGATGCGCCGGATCCCCGAATTGACACAGTTGGAAAGCGCAAAATCGATGATGCGAAACTTACCGCCGAAGGGCACGGCGGGTTTTGCGCGCCAGTCGGTGAGCTGCTCGAGCCGCGCGCCGCGCCCCCCGGCGAGCACCAGGGCGAGCGTGCTCCTGGCGAGCTGGGTGCCGAGAGGCGCGTCGGTCGCTCTCCTCAGCGTCCGACGGTCGGTACCGACGCGTTCCTCCATGGCGCTCATCGCGGTCTCTCCATCAGGCGCGTGCTTTGCGCCCCAAACGCTTCTCCAGTTCGAGCACCTGCAGCGTGGTCTTGAGCACCGCGTCCGGGTTGAGGCTCATCGAGTCGATGCCGAGCTCGACCAGAAACTGCGCCATCTCGGGGTAGTCAGAGGGCGCCTGGCCGCACAGTCCGGAGTGGCGGTGATTGCGCCGGCAGCCCTCGACCGCGAGACGGATCATTTCCTTGACCCCGGCGTCGCGCTCGTCGTAGTCGAACGCCACGATTTCCGAATCGCGATCGACCCCCAGGGTGAGCTGGGTGAGGTCGTTCGAGCCGATCGAAAAGCCGTCGAAGTACCTGGCGAACGCATCGATCAGTATTACATTGTTGGGAATCTCGCACATGACGTAGATCTCGAGCCCGTCCTTGCCGCGCACGAGGCCGTGATCGGCCATCGCCTTGAGCACGCGCTCGGCTTCATCGACGCGGCGGCAGAACGGGATCATCAGCTTGAGGTTGGTGAGACCCATGACCTCGCGCACGCGGCGCATCGCGGCGCACTCCAGGGCGAACCCTTCCGCATAGGCGGGGTGCGCGTAGCGCGAAGCGCCGCGAAAGCCGATCATCGGGTTGGCCTCACTCGGCTCGAACGCGCGCCCGCCGAGCAGCGCCGCGTACTCGTTGGTCTTGAAGTCGGACATGCGCACGATGACCGGCTTGGGATAGAAGGCGGCGGCGATAGTGCCGACGCCCTCGGCCAGGCGCTCGATGAAGAAGTCTGCCGGCTTCTCGTAGCCGCGGCACAGCCGCGCGATCGCGGCGCGCTCGGCCGGGTCCGCGACCTTGTCGGGGTGCACCAGCGCCATCGGATGCGCCTTGATCGACTCGCTGATGATGAATTCCATGCGCGCGAGGCCGATGCCGTCGTTCGGCAGGAAGCTGGTCTTGAACGCCAGCTCCGGGTTGCCGAGGTTGATCATGATCCGGGTGGCCGGGCGCTTCAGCCCCTCGAGGTTGACGCGCTGCACCTCGAAGGGCACCTCGCCCTTGTAGATCTTGCCGACGTCGCCCTCGGCGCAGGACACCGTGACCTTCTCGCCGCTCGCGAGCGCGGTCGTCGCCTTGTCCGCGCCGACGACCGCGGGTATGCCGAGCTCGCGCGCCACGATCGCCGCGTGGCAGGTACGTCCGCCGCGATTGGTGACCACCGCGCCCGCGGTCTTCATCACCGGCTCCCAGTCCGGTGTGGTGGTATCGGCGACCAGCACCTCGCCGGGCCGGAACTCCGACAGGTGCGCGACATCGGAAATCACGCGCACCGCGCCGCTGACCACCTTCTCGCCGACCGAGCGGCCCGCGGCCAGCACTTCGCCCGAGCTCTTGACGCTGTAGATCTCCAGCACGTGGCCGCGTCTCTGCGAGACCACCGTTTCGGGACGCGCCTGCACCATGTAGAGCAGGCCGTCGTGGCCATCCTTCGCCCACTCCATGTCCATCGGGCGGGGCTTGCCGGCTTTGGCGCTGTAGTGCTTTTCGACCTTGATCGCATAGTCGGCGAGCGTCAGCACGTCTTCGTCTCCGATGCAAAGGCGCTCGCGTTCGGCGTTCGATGTCGGCACGTTGCGCGTCGTCTGGCGGCTTCCACCCTCGGCGTATACCATCTTGATCTTCTTGCTGCCCAGCGTTCTGCGCAGCACCGCGCGGCGACCAGCCTCGAAGGTCGGCTTGAAGACGTAGAACTCGTCCGGATCGACCGCGCCCTGCACCACGTTCTCGCCCAGGCCGTAGGAGCCGGTAATGAACACCACGTCGCGAAAGCCCGATTCGGTGTCGAGGCTGAAGATCACGCCGCTCGCCGCGAGGTCCGAGCGCACCATCTTCATCACGCCGATCGACAGCGCCACCTTGAAGTGGTCGAAGTCCTCGTCGATGCGGTAGTGGATCGCCCGATCGGTGAACAGGCTGGCGAAGCAGCGCCGGCAGGCATCGAGGAGCGGCTGCTCGCCCTGCACGTTGAGAAAGGTCTCGTGCGCGCCGGCGAAACTGACGTCGGGCAGGTCCTCGGCGGTCGCCGAGGAGCGCACCGCCACGCTGAGCTGGGAACCGTACTCTTCCTGTAGCGCGCAGTAGGCCTGGAGAATCTCGCGCTGCAGGTCCTCCGGCAGCGGCGCGCCGTAGACGAGGTCGCGCGCACGCTTGCCGCGCCGCGCCAGGTCCTCGATGTCGTCCGGCCGCAGACCCGCGAGCGTCTCGCGCAGGCGCTGCGCGATGCCCGCCTTCTCGAGCACGTACCAGTAAGCCTGCGCGGTGATCGCAAAGCCGTTCGGCACGCGCACGCCTTGCGGGGTCAGCTCGCGGACCATCTCGCCGAGCGAAGCGTTCTTTCCGCCTACCGAGGGCACGTCCTCGATGCCGATTTCATTGAAGAACCGGACGTAACGATACCCGCTGGGCACGGTTGACCTCCTTCTCGCAGGCGGGGCGCCCTCACGGCGGCGCCCAATGCGCGGGTGGCGCACCGAAATGCCGCGGGGCGCGACCCCGGCAAGATGCCCATTTAATACTCGGGCGCATATCGCACTTTGACCTGCATCAAATGCCCACCCTCAATCAGCAGTTCGAGCTTTGAGCCACGTGCCGGGAAACTGTCGGCTCACTGCGCTGTCCTAAATGCTGATTGCAACGTAACAAACGATCCGCTGCGTGCAAAGAAAGCCGACAATATCCCATGAGACCCGGGCCTTCGACCCCAACTCCTGCTGCTTTCCTGGACGAGCTCAGCGTTAACACCCTGCGCTTCCTTTCGGTTGATGCCGTGCAAGAAGCAAACAGCGGGCATCCGGGGCTGCCGCTCGGCGCCGCGGCCATGGCCTACGTGTTATGGACGCGCTTCCTCAAACACGATCCGGCCAACCCCCACTGGTTCGATCGTGACCGGTTTATCCTATCCCCCGGGCACGGATCGGCGTTGCTTTACAGCCTGCTCCACGTTACCGGTTATGCGTTGCCTCTGGAACAGATCAAGCAGTTCCGTCAATGGGGCAGCATGACTCCGGGGCACCCGGAGCGCGGCCTCACGCCGGGTGTGGAGACCACGACCGGACCCTTGGGCCAAGGGTTCGGCAACGGCGTGGGCATGGCCATGGCGGAGGCTCACCTCGCTGCGCGCTACAACCGTCTAGGCTTTAAGGTCGTCGATCATCATACATACGGCATCGTCAGCGACGGCGACCTGATGGAAGGCATCGCCTCGGAAGCGGCTTCGCTCGCCGGTCATTTGCAGCTCGGCAAACTGATTTATTTGTACGATGACAATCGTGTCACGCTCTCCGCTGGCACCGCTATCACCTTCACCGAGGATTGCGCACGCCGCTTCGAGGCGTATGGCTGGCATGTGCTGGTGGTGGATGATGGCAACGACCTGGCCGCGATCGAGCGTGTGCTGCACAGCGCGCGCGCTGAAACGCAGCGCCCGTCGCTGATTCTGGTGCGCACCCATCTTGGGTATGGCTCGCCGCACAAGCAGGACACGTTCGAAGCGCACGGTTCGCCACTGGGCGTGGAAGAGGTGCGGTTGACGAAGGAGAATCTGGGCTGGCCGACGCAGCCGCCGTTTTACATTCCGGAACCGGCGCGCACGCATTTTCTCGAGGCGGTCGAGCGCGGCGAGCGGGCCGAGGCAGAGTGGAACGATATATTTTCCGCGTATGCGCAAGCCTTTCCCGAACTTGCCCGGGAACTGCAACAGCTCGTGTGCGGCGAATTACCTCCCGGCTGGGATGCGGAGCTCCCGCGGTTCCCGGCCGACGCCAAAGGCATGGCCACCCGCGTCGCCTCGGGCAAGATCATGAACGCCGTCGCGCCGCGCCTGCCGGCGCTGATCGGAGGTTCGGCCGATCTGGATCCTTCGACCCACACCGCGCTGAAGAGCTTCGGCGACTTCGAGCCGTCGGACGCGGCCGCCAGCGACAAGCAGGGTTCCGACGGCGGCGCTTGGTCGTACGCCGGCCGCAACGTGCATTTCGGCGTGCGCGAGCACGCGATGGGGTCGATCATGAACGGCCTGGCGGCACACGGCGGGACCGTGCCCTTCGGCGCGACATTCCTCGTGTTCTCCGATTACATGCGGCCGCCGATCCGTCTCGCGGCACTAATGGGATTGCACGTGATCTACGTGTTCACGCACGACAGCATTGCGCTGGGCGAGGACGGTTCAACGCATCAGCCGGTCGAACAACTCGCCAGCCTGCGCGCAATTCCGCGCCTGATCGTCATTCGCCCCGGCGATGCCAATGAGGCCACTGTCGCGTGGCGCGTCGCGCTTGAAACACGCGATCGTCCGGTGGCACTGATATTGTCACGGCAGGACGTACCTACGCTCAACCGCACGCAGTTTTCCGCTGCCGATGGCTTGCGGCGTGGCGCCTACATCCTTGCCGATGCCCCGAACGGCAAGCCTGACCTGATACTCATCGCCAGCGGCTCCGAAGTCGCACTGATCGTGGAGGCGCGGCAGAAATTGTTGGAGAAAAAAATCCGCTTGCGCATCGTCTCGATGCCGAGCTGGGAACTGTTCGAGACCCAGCCACGGGAATACCGCGACACAGTGCTGCCGCCGGCGGTAGGCGCCAGACTCGCGGTCGAAGCCGGCGTGTCGCAGGGTTGGCATCGCTATGTCGGCAGCCGCGGCGATGTCCTCGCTGTGGATCGCTTCGGCGCGTCGGCGCCGGGCGAGGTAGTGGTGCGCGAGTACGGTTTCACCGTCGACAACGTATGCAGGCGGGCCGTCGCCCTCTTGGAAACTGCACCTGTGCCCAGTTAAGGAAGGAGAATGAGGATGCTCCTAGGCATGGTCGGATTGGGGCGCATGGGAGCCAGTCTGGTGCGGCGCCTGGCGAAAGATGGCCACAAGTGTGTCGTCTACGACGTGAACCCTGCCGCCGTTAAACGAATCGCGGGCCGCGGCATTCGGGGCTCCGCATCGATCGACGAGTTGGTCGCGAAGCTGCCCAGACCGCGCGCGGTCTGGGTGATGCTTCCCGCCGGCGGGACCGGCAAGACAGTCGATGAACTGGCCTCGCGCATGGAGGACGGGGACATCATCATCGACGGCGGCAACAGCTACTATCGCGACGATATCGAAAGAGCCAAGACGTTCAAGCCGAGGGGCATACATTACGTCGATTGCGGTACCAGCGGCGGAGTGTTCGGCCTTGCGCGCGGCTTCTGCCTGATGATCGGCGGAGAGGACCCGATCATCAGGCACCTCGATCCGATCTTCAAGAGCATCGCGCCCGGGATCAAGGCAGCGCCGCGGACCCCGGGCAGGAAGGGTGCGGCTGGTCCGGCGGAGCACGGCTATCTGCATTGCGGCCCGACCGGCGCGGGCCACTTTGTGAAGATGGTCCACAACGGCATTGAGTACGGACTCATGGCGGCTTATGCCGAAGGCCTGAACATCCTGCGCAACGCCAACGCCGGCAAGCGCGTGCGCGATGCGGACGCCGAAACGGCGCCGCTGCGCAACCCGCAGTACTACCAATACGACCTGGACCTGCCCGAGATCGCGGAAGTCTGGCGCCGCGGCAGCGTGATCGGTTCGTGGCTGCTGGATCTTACCGCTGCCTCGCTCCTGAGCGGCCCCGGTCTGAAGAACTACTCCGGCCGCGTGTCGGATTCCGGCGAGGGGCGGTGGACCATCGAGGCCGCCATCGACGTCGCCGTGCCCGCCCCTGTTCTCAGTACCGCGCTCTATGAGCGCTTCAGCTCGCGCGGTGGTGCGGATTTCGCCGACCGGGTGTTGTCCGCGATGCGCAAGCAGTTTGGCGGGCACAACGAGAAGAAGAAACGGACGAAGTTGAGATGAACAAGGCGAAGGGCGGCACGGCACGGTCCAGCGCGCTGGTGCTGTTCGGCATTACCGGTGACCTTGCCAGGAAGATGATCTTCCCGGCGCTGTACGCGATGGTGAAACGCGGTGTGCTCAACGTCCCGGTGGTCGGCGTCGCCTCCTCGAAGTGGAGTCTGGAGCAGCTTCGCACGCGGGCAACGAACAGCATACAGAAGGCCGGCGGCATCGATGACCGGCGCGCTCTCCGCCATCTTCTTTCCCTGCTGCGATACGTCGATGGCAACTACAACGATCCTGCCACGTTCAAAGCGCTCAAACAGGCGTTGGGCGGTGCACGGCGCCCGGCGCATTACCTTGCGATCCCGCCCGCACTGTTCGCGACGGTCATCAAAGGGCTGGGCGCTGCGGGCTTGGCCGGGCACGCGCGCGTCATCGTCGAAAAACCATTCGGACGCGACTTGGCCTCGGCGCGGGAGCTCAATCGCATCGCGCAGTCGGTGTTCCCGGAAGATTCGATTTTCCGCATTGATCACTTCCTCGGCAAGGAGGCGATCATGAACATCCTCTATTTCCGCTTCGCCAATTCCTTCCTGGAGCCGATCTGGAACCGCAATTGCGTGGCCAGCGTCCAGATCACGCTGGCCGAGGATTTCGGCGTGGGTAAGCGCGGCGTGTTTTATGAGACTGCCGGCTGCCTGCGCGACGTCATCCAGAACCATCTGTTTCAGATCGTCGCACTGCTTGCGATGGAGCCGCCTGCCTACAGAGGGTACGGGGCCGTCCACGACGAGAAGAACAAAGTGTTCCGGGCCATGCGCCCCTTAAAGCCCGACGACCTGGTGCGCGGCCAGTATGCCGGCTATCGAAAAGAGCCGGGCGTGGCGAAAGGCTCCGACGTCGAGACATTCTGCGCCCTGCGGTTATTCATCGACTCGTGGCGCTGGGAGGGAGTTCCGTGGTACCTCCGCTCGGGGAAATTCCTGGCCGAGACGGCGGCCGAGGTCCTGGTGGAACTGAAGCCGCCGCCACAGCGGCTGTTCGCCGACTCGGCGCCCGCGACCGGCCCGGCCAATTATCTGCGCTTCCGGCTATCTCCCAACTCGGCCGTCGCCCTGGCCGCCCGCGTCAAGCGCGCAGGCAAGGAGTTCATCGGCGAGCAGCGCGAGCTCTTCCTGCTCGATGAGCAGCCCGGCGAGGAACCGCC
>Ga0326726_10004159_pt1 | contig 13240 bp, 10 predicted proteins | sample MHFenrmetagenome_2_FD_207603 | JGI IMG/M metagenome (GOLD analysis project Ga0326726, IMG submission 207603) | Lab enriched peat soil microbial communities from Michigan Hollow, Ithaca, NY, United States - MHF15MN | ecosystem: Environmental > Terrestrial > Soil > Wetlands > Peat | place: USA... | reverse complement strand
TTGTCCATCTGCTGGACAATGCCCTCAGTCCCGCACTTCTTAAGGCCATCGCAGAGTCATTTTTCAGTGTACCGTGGTATGGATTCGCCAGGATATCGTCACATTTGACAGACCTGGATTTCTGCCTGGCCCTGAAGCGCTCAGGCTGTGTCATGTTACAGCTTGGCTTGGAATCAGGCGACCAGGAGGTCCTCGATAATATGCAGAAGGGGTTTGACCTGATGACGGCCTCTTCCGTCTTGAAGACTCTGAAAAAGGCGGGGATAGCAACCTATGTGTACCTGCTTTTCGGGACACCTTCGGAGACAATTGCTGGGGCTCGTAAGACCCTTGATTTCACAGCAAGGCATAATGGTGAGATAGACTTTCTAAACCTTGCCGTCTTTAACCTTCCGGCTTATAGCCCTGAGGTTAAGGAGCTTGACACTGATGCATTTTATGAGGGAGACCTGTCTCTTTACAGGAGTTTTTTGCATCCCAGAGGATGGGGGAGAAATTGCGTGAGACAATTCCTGAGTCATGAATTTAAGAAACATCCTGCCGTTGCTTCGATAATGAGGAAATCTCCCCCGATATTCACCTCCAATCATGCTCCCTTTTTTGTCATGCAGCCACGCTAATGTGTTCTATGATTGCATACTCAAGTAGCATACCATACCTTTTATATTGATTTATCTGAAGCCGTTCATTAAGATTATAAAACTTGGCGGGCAGGTGAAGGTAAAACTCACATAAGTTGCATTGTTTGCATGATTGAACAATCTATTCGTTTTCCGTAAAAGGGATGATTGTGGAAAAGGTTTCTATTGTTAAAAGGCGGAAGAAGGTACTTTCGGAGCCGGGCAGAGACCGCCCTCGTGAAAATGGCATTCAAGCACTGAAGGGGCAGGAATCAAATGATGCGACATTTTACATAGATGAAATGGATCTAAAGCAGATATATCTTTTAAAAGGTGTAGAACCGGATGTAATTATAGGTCTATTAGATCTTTGCACAATACTGAAATTAGAGCCGCAAGAAATCCTTATTGTACCCACACAGTCAAATCGAACCGTATATTTTCTTCTATCCGGCCGATTGCGCATTCACCTGGATTCTGTTGACTCTAAACCGATTGTCATACTCGAGCCCGGTGAAAGTGTCGGAGAAATGTCTGTTGTCGATCACAAGCCGACTTCAGCTTTTGTTGTGGCTGATGAATCATGCGTATTATTGACGATGGAGGAAGATACACTCTGGTCTCTGGTTCAGGCATCACATGCAGCGGCCCGTAATTTGTTATTTACTCTTGTGCAAAGATTGCGTCATGCCGATGCCATAATCTCCAACAATGTGGTAATGGGAGCAAGAACGCCCTGAGGGATTTTTTATAATCTGCGGCTTGAAAATATATTGAAGCCGTCTTTTTTTTTCTTAATCAAAGATTAGCTAACCTCTTCATCTTTAATCGTTATAGCTTCCCGTATCCACTTTCAATCAAGCCGTTTATTTATCATAATACTAGTGCTAAATGTTTGTTTTTTAATATCTTGCTTCTTATAGAGCTTAAGTTTTATATTGATTTTTCCGAAACGGTTTATTAAAGTTATCGGCTCTTAATTGATATCATTAGCCTAAAGCTCGGATAGAGCAGATCCTTTATATTAAGGGGCATGCAAACTGAGCATTTTTATAGTGTTGTTCCATGGAAGGGATAATTATGGAAAAATTTTCTATTGTCAAAAGGAGAAGGAAAGAAACTCTGGAACCTTTTGGAGGGCGACTTTCCAGAATTGGTATACAAGTTTTACCCGAAAAAGAGTTGATCGAAATCCCATCAAGTGTTCTAAAAAGAAGTTCCAGCAATATAGAAGAAGAGGTGACCACTCTTGATGAATCCGATGAAGATATTGATGAGACAATTTCTATTGATCTGACTCCTGATCAGTATGAGCTCGTCAAATCGAGCCGCTATGTTGAATATTTCCTGAATGGTAATTCGAGCGGTGTTTCCTTGGATATGCAAAAACGGAGAGATGGGCAGATTATTTTCAATTTTCAATTCAAGAAAGTGGAAACTGTGAAAATGCTTAAGTCCGGTCATGTTTGCCAGATGTTGCAGATCAGCAACAGCTCACTCATGAAACTCGTCAAATCCAAGAAGATTAAAAGCTATAAGATAGGCAGACTAAGGCGTTTTCTATTGCAGGATATCCTTGATTATCTATCGAGAAGTGAAGAGATTTTTGGAAGTTCCAGTGTATAATACTCTTAAAATTTCGATGGCTCGCATTAAACCATCGAGGAGGTTATAAATTTATGTATTACGATTATTGGGGTCTTAAGAAACCGCCTTTTGATAATGTTCCGGATCCAACTATGTATGCCGATTGTCATGCTTCAATGGAAAATGCAATCGCCGAAACCCTGTTTGCCATAGAGGAAGGGAATGAATGTGTTGCGGTAATTGTAGGTGATGTTGGCCTGGGAAAAACCTTATCTATCCGGATAATTATTGATTCTCTCGATCAGGATAAATATAAAATCGCACTGGTGACTAATCCCGATATGTCTTTCATCGAGCTTTTAAGGGAAATCATTGGTCAGCTCACCGGAAAGCAGTGTGAAGAAAGAAGAAAAATTAATCTATTGGAAATATTTAACAAGATTTTGTTTGAGACAATAGATGCGGGTAGGAAAGTTTTGGTATTTGTTGATGAGGCCAATGCAATGTCTCCTGCTAATTTAGAAAGTCTGAGACTCCTCACGAATATGCAGGAAGATCGGAGGAATTTGTTTACAATAGTACTGGCTGGACAACTGGAACTTGCCCGGCGATTGGAGCATCCTAAACGAGCGAATCTTTTCCAACGGATCGGGACATTCAGCAGAATTGACAAAATAGAATCTGAGGATTTGGTAAAGGTTTATGTTGAAACACGGCTGAAGCTGGCTGGTGGATTGAGGTCTGTTTTTACTAATGACGCGTATGGCTTTTTATGGGAATACTCTGAACATGGTGTGCCCCGTCTGATCAATAAAATAAGCAAATTATCGCTAAAGGCAGGGGAAACAAATCAATTTACTCAAATTTCCGGGGAGATCGTTTGTCAGATAGGTGAGCGCTTCCGGCACTTGGCAGGGCCTGCCGTTCAGAAAAGAAAGCCGAGAAAAAGGATTGAGAGTGAGGGTTTGGAGGAATCAGCACATGAGAAGACACTACAGGCCTCCGCCAATCCCCCTGCACTTTCAGTAGAAGCTTTTATGGATCAACGCCATACCGGGGATATTCATGAAGAAGAAAAGGTTGAGTCCGTAACAGAGATGGTAGAATCTGTTACAGAGGACTTGGTGCCGGAGAAAGAACTGGAGACTGCGGAACAGGTTCGTGCGATTGAGGAGGTCCGGAAAACTCATACGGTGACCGAACCGTCCGAGCAAGAGCCGGAGCCAACAGCGATACCGGAACCCAAGCCAACAACACCAGTGGTAAAAAAAGAAATTTTGGAAGAAATGGATGTAGGTGGCTTTATAATTCAAATAAATGTTCCCCTTCACATTGTTCAACAGGCGCAGTCAACTTCGCACGAGCACCGGATCAGAGTAGCCGGTGCTCTGGCAGCACAAATCTTGAAAAAACATCCCGAGCTGACATCATCATCGGAGGCCGATCCTATTTCCATATGGGGTGATATAAGGGAGTTTATTGCGAATAGACTTAAATAAGGGTGAAAAAAATTTTCTGTAGAATCTTTAGTATAAAATCAATTCTGATCTTGAATCCGGCAGCGAGCGCAAACACCTTCGCTTGCTGCGGAGAGCTTCAATTAAAATAACCCCACCAAGAACTTAAATGTCTCTCGATAGACTTTTAATTTCTTTTACTGCATATTTTACTTTGTAATTTCATCCAGAAGGTGTTTAGCCCTTGTCTTTTGTGGATTGATGGAAAGGGCAAAATGAAGCCTTAGGATGATCCCTTCTTTATTCACACTGTCCGGATTTGATCGATACTGGTTATACTGAATTTGAGCAAGATTAACGTTGGCTTCTTCCTGGAAAGGATTTAATGCAAGTGATTTCTGATAAGATGTGACTGCATCCTCAAAATGTTTTGTGATTTCATAAATTGACCCTAGATTATTCCATGCTTCTGCGTTGCTAGAGTCAAACGACAGAACACGCTTAAAGAATTCGATGCCTTTCTCGTATTCACCTAACTGAACGTACAGGTTTCCCAGATTAAAGAGGGCTTTTTCATGGGCGGGATTTTTTGCCAGAACTTCCTGATACATCTGTATTGACTCGTCAAACATGTCATAATGATCGTACAGAAGGGCCAAAAAGAAACGGGGTGACTCAGCATTCGGGTCTGCTTCAATTGCTTTTTTATACCGCTCCTCAGCGCCGTGATAATTTCCCTCCAATTCAGCGATATGTCCTAAATTAATTACAGCTTCAGTATTTCCCTTATCCAGCGCTAAAGCCCGTTCGTAAATTTGCTTTGCACTTCCCAACCTGCCCATTTTTTCATACACATAGCCAAGATTGTTATAGGCCTCCGGATTGCTCGGTTCCAGTTCGGTTACCCTCTGCAGACATATCAGGGCCCATTCATAATCCTCTCTCTGGAGGTATATGAACCCCAGATTCACGTATGAAGCTGTAAATGTTGGATCAAGGACAATACTTCTTTTGTAAGCTTCTATTGCTTCGTAGGATTGGGGACCAATAAGGTCATCCCGACATCCTTTCATGAACCATTCTCTGGCCGAAGTTTTTTGATTCATTAAACGCGCCCTGTCATGAAATGAACTTCATTCTAACATGTAATGTAAGGTTACCTATCAACTATTATCATTTTTTGTCAAGAGGAAAAGGTCCTTTAAATACTTTAAATCTTTTTGTAATTATGTTGCTATTTCTTCTTCCGTAAGGTAACAGGCCGGATCCGGGGCCCATATATCTCCTGTGACTGCCTCTGCCCTTGCCCGGAAATTTCCGCTACAGATATTAAGCCAGCGACAGACAGAGCACCTTCCTTTCACGTAATTTTTTTTGTCTTTCAGTTTCAGCATCAGTTCATTTGATGTATCGATCCAGATCTCACTGAACGGACGTTTTCGCACATTGCCAAACGAGATGCCCCTCCAGAACTGGTCGGCATAAACTTCACCATCCCAGCTCACACAGCCGATACCGATTCCGGAGCTGTTGCCCTCATTTACTCTAAGGAGAGACAAAGCCTCCTTTGCCTGCTCGGGATATTCCTTCCGCATGCGCAAATAAAGATATGGTCCGTCAGCATGGTTATCTACTGTAAGAATCTCTTTGGGCTTTCCTCGTTCGAAAAGATCACGGGTTCTGTCCATGATAATATCAATAACTTTCCGCGCTTCTTCATGAGACAGGTCTTCCTCAATCAGTTTTGATCCACGTCCCGAATAGACCAGATGATAAAAACATGCACGCGGGATATTTTCCTCTTCTATGAGATTAAAAATATCAGGAATGTCAGAAAAATTTTTCCTGTTCATGGTAAAGCGAACGCCAACTTTAATTCCTTCATCCCTGCAGATCCTGATTCCTTTCATGGTCAGGGCAAAGGCTCCCTCAACACCCCTGAAGCGGTCATGCGTTTTTTTCATCCCATCCAGACTTACACCAACGTAGGAAATGCCTGTTTTTTTTAGGACGTCTGCCATTTTTTTTGTCAGCAGCGTTGCATTGGTAGATATGACAGCCCGCATCCCCCGATCTACGGCAAACTTAACCAGCTCAGGCAGGTCTTCCCTCATTAAGGGTTCCCCGCCGGAAAAAAGAATAACCGGTGATCCGAAGGCTGCAAGATCGGAGATCAGTTTTTTCGCTTCATCTGTGGTCAACTCATTTTTATATTGTATGTTTCGGGAACTGGAGTAACAATGAATGCACTTGAGGTTACATCTTCTTGTCATGTTCCAGACGACCACAGGACGTTTATGCTTCTCACTTCCATAGCGGAGGACATCCATGGTTTCGGACACACCGCAATATAGTTTTGATATACTTATCATATGTTTTTCCTAAAGCTTGATTCCATACCTCCAATTAGAGTCAATTTCTTACCCAACGCTCTTCGGCTAATTTCCGGAAGATGGTAGGGAATGGAAGAGCAGATTATCATATTTCGGATCATAGAATAAAAAGAATATTACTCCATTGGTAAAATAGTTACAAGTCCCTTATCATTAGCCATTCCTTTTCATGTAGTTAACAGCAAAATTCTATCAACAGTATCCTCGAATGAAGTGTCCTGGGTGTAAAAAATTAAGAAGTGCACGGAAGGGAGATTGAAGAAACAATCTATATATGAATTTCCAGGTCTCGTTCTACAAAGCGCCTTTCTGAGAAGAAAACCTGCTCGTTCAGCAATTCCCAGGCACGTTTTTTACTGAACTCGGAAACATGTCCGTCCATGATGGTTATGACACCCTGATCCCTGAGTTCCCATAGTACCTGTTGAATCTCAACCGGGTCTTTTCTTGTGTATCTCGCCAACTCATAAATAGGGCTATTGCTGTCGGGAAATGGCCAATTGTGGTAAAAATAGAGGATGGTAATTAACCTGATCCATGATTGTGTGAGTTCACCGAGTACGGTACCTGTTTGTCTGATTCTGATCGAAAATTCTTTAAGCATGAAAAGGGACACCTCACCGCTTTCGTGTAACAGGTTACGAAAAGTGTTCCCGTCAATGACAGCCACATTGCTGTCCTCCGTGGCTTGTACTGAGGCAGTACGAGGTGCTTCGATCAATGCCGCCATTTCGCCGAAGTACTCCCCCGGTCCCATTTCAGCGAGCACCTTCTTCACCTGGCCGGAAATTTTTTCCACGCGTACTTTACCAACGAGGACGTAGTACATTTCCCGCCCGGTATCTCCCTGCCTGAAGATATAGTCGCCTTTGGGATACATACGGCCGAACTTCATAAAAAGACGTTCATCGATTTTCATATTTTTATTTGTGGGCTTTAAAAAGGCTTTTTCAAGGAGGATCAGATCTCTTCTCTGGTAAGAGGAAATAAGCTCTGCACAGAAAAGGAGGATCAGGGCCACGTAAAAAACCCAGATAACAAGTATGACGACGGTTTCCAGGGAACCAAAAATCACATGATATCTGGTGTACCTGGATACATACCAGGTGAAAAAGTGTTTGGCGACTTCCGTTAATGCGGAAAAAATAGCCGCACCGGTTAAAGCACTGCCCAGACCGACTTTTACTGTGGGGATGACTTTATAGACGATTGTAAAAAATGCCACTGTTAGAAGGTAAGGCAATATATAGCGAAACAGGGCTCCATGCAGGAAGGGAAGGATTATAAACTGTTTACTGGAGAGCAGTGGTTGTTCGGCAAGAAGCGTTGAGATATAGGTAAATCCCACACTGACGACACCGACAGTCCACCCCATAGGGATCATCGAGATGGCGAGGAGCTTGGAGACAATATAGTTTCGGTACTTCCTTGAACGGAAAATGATGTTCATGGCTTGTTCGACAGCATTGAAGATCATCGCGGAAAACCAGATCAGACTGAAGATACCGACCCATCCCAGAAGCTGTTTTTTTTGTTCGATATGGCCCAGTTGTTCAAGGAGAGACTCCGAGAAGTAGGGGTTAAATCCCCGGATAGTTTCAATAAGATCATGCTGGATAACAGGATGAGAGCCAAAAATGTAGCTTGCTGCCAGCATAGTGAGTATAAAGAGGGGAATGAAGGACAAAATCGCATACAGTGCAACAGCCGCGGCCTGATTGGTGTTGCCGTTATACCTGTAATTTTTGATCGCATCCCACAGTATGTCCAACGTTGTGGCAAGGACGAGGTGGGGCCGTTCCATCTTGTGTTTCAATCGTTGATATGTCTGGTTCGTTTTACCTGTCATGTGCTGACGGTGTTCAGAAAAGCTCTGTATAGAGGGTATTTATTCTGTTGTATTCAGTAAAGAAATCAAACGCGAGCCGAGGCAAAAGTATAGGGGAGCGGTTTGGGTGTGTCAAGTGTAAAGAAGGCAGAATTCCATTGAAAAGGTATCTTGTATCCTGTAAGTATCCTGTCATGAAGACATTGAAATATCTCATTTTCATAATTGTAATTGTTGTTCATATTGTCTTATGGGGCTGCAGCCGGAAAGAGCAGGATATTGCCGCCAGAAACGTGGCCGATTCAGGGCCTGCCTATGGGGATATTATTGTGGAGGGCTCCATTGGTGATGCCAGCAACCTGATTCCCATACTATCCTCGGACAGTACGTCCCATGGCATAGCCTCTATGGTATTCAACGGTCTAGTCAAGTATGACAAGGACATCAATATCGTAGGAGACCTGGCCGAATCGTGGGAAGTATCCAAGGGTGGGCTGGTAATTACCTTCCACCTCAGAAGAGGGGTGAAATGGCATGATGGGTATCATTTTACTGCACAGGATGTCCTCTTTACCTATAAGGTAACCATCGACCCAAAGACGCCCACAGCTTATTCAGGTGACTTTCTTAAAGTAAAGAAAGCAGAGGTCATTGATGATTATACCTTCCAGGTGACTTATGATGAGCCATTCGCCCCTGCACTTATGAGCTGGGGTTCGCCCATCCTCCCGAAGCATCTTCTGGAGGGGAAGGATATCACGACATCTTCCCTGGCGCGTCGTCCCGTAGGCACAGGGCCGTATATATTTAAGGAGTGGCTGCCCGGCCAGAAGATTGTCCTCGTTTCCAATCCGGACTATTTTGAAGGCAGACCGTATATTGACGGCAATATCATGCGGATCATACCCGATACGGCCACCATGTTTTTAGAATTGCGCGCGAACGGCATTGACAGGATGAACCTGACCCCCCTTCAATATACAAGGCAGACTGAAAATAATTTATTCCGGAAGAACTTTAATAAGTACCGGTATCTTTCTTTTTCCTACACTTACCTGGGCTATAATCTTATAAACCCTCTATTTGCTGACAAGCGTGTGCGGCAGGCCATAGCATACGGGATCAATAAAGAAGAAATCATCCAAGGCATTCTGCTGGGATTGGGCAAAGAGGCCACAGGTCCCTACAAACCGGGCACCTGGGTATTTAACCCCAATGTAAAGAAGTATCCATACAATCCGGGGAAGGCGAGAGAGCTCCTGGCAGCTGCCGGCTGGAGAGATACCGATGGGGACGGTATACTGGATAAAGATGGACAACCCTTCGTTTTTGAAATTATCACGAATCAGGGAAACGAAATCAGGGCAAAGACGGCCGAAATTATCCAGAGGCGTCTTTCTGAAATAGGCATAAAGGTCAAGATCAGGGTTCTTGAATGGGCCGCATTTGTCAACGATTTCATCAATAAGCGGCGTTTTGATGCGACAATACTGGGCTGGACCATACCTCTCGATCCCGACATCTACGATGTTTGGCATTCAAGTAAGACAGGGCCGCAGGAATTGAACTTCATATCCTACAAAAACGAGGAGGTCGATAAACTGATAGAAAAGGGCAGGGGCACCTTTGACCAGAAGGAAAGAAAAAAATACTATGACAGGATACAGGAGATACTGGCGGAGGAGCAACCGTATCTCTTCCTTTATGTCCCCGATGCATTGCCGATTATCCATGCCCGCTTCCGCGGTATCGAGCCGGCACCCCTTGGCATCGGATATAATTTTATCAAGTGGTATGTTCCTAAAGAAGAACAGAAACTGGTCATGGAGAGATAAGTGTCAGGTCGGTAAAGGTATCAACTCAAATTGTGACTGGAATTCTTAGCTCCAACAAGTTAATATTTTAAACTTATAATAAAGACGAGAGTCAGGAATCCTACACAGTCACCATCATCTTTTAAACCCCTTATGTTATCCTTCCTATAATACTAGTTATTTCTAGTATTTTCTCATTAATTTTTCAATATTGCATTTTCATGCATTCATGTTCTAAATGATCCGCACATCGAAATTGGTGTCCCAGCAAGTATCGTAGTCAATTTCAAAAATTCAAAAAAACGATTCAGTTAATAGGCCATAAAACCAGGGTCTGGCAAATCAACGGTTAAGAGGTGTCCTATGAAAACGAGTAAGGGATTTACGCTGGTTGAGTTAATGATAACTCTTACTACATTGGCAATCATTGCGGGAATTGGAGGATTATATTTGCACACGTACATAATAAATAAAAATCTTGAAGCGGCAGCAAGATATATTGTGTCTGACTTCTTCTTATGCAAGGAAAGGGCGGTTTCTGAGAATACAACATATAAGATAAGTTTTGATGTTGATGGCCACAGTTATACCATTCAGCCGGATACACCAGAAGCTGTTACTAAGCACCTTGCTTCATTCGGACCGGATATTGAAATCGACAGTGCCAGTTTCGGCAACGGGAAAACGGTTCATTTTCTTACAAGAGGTACCGTCTCACCATTCGGCAATATTAAACTGAAAAACAGCAGACAATCCAAGGCTACGATAAAGGTCAATATAACGGGAAGGACATATGTTAAGCTTGATGCTAAATAATAAGAAGAATGGCATTTGCAGACATATCGTTATGCCCTGAAAATTAGTGGTTCTGTTGACCTTCCGGCATCCAGTCTCTTCCCCCTAAAATCCTGGCGACCATCATACTCGCGATGTTGTCGCCGATAGCATTCACCATGGTTGCCGGAGGGTCCACGAGGGTTCCGATCATCGTAATGATCGGGAAGACCTCCGGAGGGAATCCGTATAAAGAAATGATCAGTATCTCTCCGATAACACCGCCCCCGGGAATGCCGCTCACAACCGTGCCGCACAGGATGGCAATGCCGATCGCCGTCAGGATGGTCTGGGCCCCTGAAAAATCCATGTGGAACAACCCGAACAAAAAGGCGATTTTCAAAATGGCAGCGAGGCAGGATCCTTCCATGTGAATGGTTGCACCAATGGGGATCACAACTTCACTGATGTCTTTAGGGATGCCCGTTTTATTAGCCGCTTCAAGGTTTGACGGAATGGTTGCCACGCTGCTTGCCGTGGCCAATGCCGTGAGGGACGGTGGGATAATGTTTCTCCAAAACGTGCGCACGCCGGTTCCCCCAGCGGCAATGTATGTATAAAGGCTAAAGGCAAGAAAGAAATAGAGGATGGTGATGGGATAGTAGAGCGTCATGGCCCTGACATAAGAACCCAATAGCTCAGGTCCGTATACCCCGATGAAGTAAGCGAAGTAGGCACATAGCCCGATGGGGGCATAGAACATGATGTAGTGGATGACCTTCATCATCACTTCGTTTGCGGAGGCGAGAAATGTGGCGAATGCCTTTCCCTTTTCCCCGACTGAAGAGGTAGCGAGACCGATGAGGATGGAGAAGATAATCAAAGCAAGCATGTTCTTCTTCGAAAGAATATCCAGGAAGTCAGGCACTGCAAAGGCATTGACGATCTGCTCGGATGTTTTGAACTGCTCCATGCCGGCATTGATATGTAAATCCAGTTTGATCCCTTGAGCCGGCGGATAAAACTGAACCGCAATAGCCATAATCGCCGAGGCGACAATGCCCGTCAGGATAAACACAAACAGCATTGCGGAGAGGATCTTGCCCAGGCGCCTGACATTGGACATGCCGGCGACTGCGGAGGTAATGGAAAAAAATACAAGGGGGACAATTGCGGTAAAGAGGAGGTTCAGAAAAACATCCCCGAAGGGCTTGAAGATGACGGCTTCCTTTTTCAGGACAACTCCCAACACGGCGCCAATGCCGATGGAGACAATCAGCAGGATCGAAAAGCCATAGGCCCTGAAGAATGTGGATGACTTAATGTTCATGAGGATTCGAAGCGTATCTCCCTTTCGCCTTGTTGCATACCCCCACGACGAGCATTACAGGGCATGGGTGTCATTCGATGACAAAATCAAAATAGGTCTCAGGATACGGTTCATTCCTCAAGGTAAAGTGCCACCACTCTTTTTCGTAGTTCCTGAATCCATATCTTTCCATGAACGTTTTGAGCAGCAGACGGTTGTTGCGCTGCTCTCTCCCGACCTCTCTGTTTGCCGTGTGGGACAATTTGTGAAAACAGTCAAAACCTGTCCCCATGTCGATGCTGTTGTCTTTGAATCGTTTCTCCGCTGGAAGATAGCATTCAAGGAGTTCATCTCCCGGCTGGTATGCTGCCTGCGTCGGTGCGGGTAAGGGCACAATCGTGAGGTCAACCGAACTCCCCCTGCTGTGGCCTGATTCGGTGTCTATATAGACCTGTTTTAAAAGGTCCGGTTTTTCCACCATGGGATAGAACTCCTTTTTGGTTTTTGCATCCTTGATGTCTTTTGTCCATCGGACAAAGTGATCCACAGCCCTCTGAGGCCGATAGCAGTCATAGACCTTGAGCGATAGGGAGGATGCCTCCAGTTCTTTTTGGACCTTTGCAAGGGCAGCAGCAGCCTCTCTTGTGAGTAGGCACTTGGGTGCATTGTAGCCGTTGATACGCTCGCCGACGAAATTATGGGAACCGTAGTACCGGATATCAAGCTGGATGGAGGGGATTACCTCTTTCACATTCACAAAGCCCTCGGGCATCCCGCTTTCGCAGCGGCAATCACTTAAGAGGAGAGGCTGAACGATAGAGATGATAAGGAGCGAGGTCAGTGTGAGCAGGGACTTTCGGTTCATCTGCCATACCTATCGATCATTTCCTTCGTTCCCATGACGACAATAGGCCTTGCCGCCGGATCCAGCCACCTGATGACGCTGATGAGATCCCCGTCGGACAGGGCAATGCAGCCTTCCGTAGGTTGTCCCGCTCCTTTCCAGAGATGAAAAAAGATGGCGCTCCCGAAACCTTTAATGACGGGGTTCGTGTTATATTCCACAACGATCCCGTACTTGTATAAATCGTCTTCCCGCCTCATCCTTTCAAACGAAGAGGCATTGGTCGTTCCCCTTTTGACCCATCGGTTGTAATCATCGGCACGGACATCATCGACCCAGAGATCATCATCAGCCGCCTGTCGGTAGGGCATCCTTGTCGGAAACGAAGGCTCGTAGCCGAATACCGTCCCGAGGGTGAATATACCTGAAGGAGTCCTTCCGTCTCCTTCTCTCTTTTCCCCGGGCGGTGCAAAACCGTTCCTGCCAAGCACACCTTCCATAGGGGCAAAAGGACTCTGCCAGCGGCCAGCTCTCTTTTCCAGGGCCAGAACCTGAACATCAGCCGAGGCGGAATTCATATTCCAGACAACGATAATCTGCGAGGATTCACCAAT
>Ga0326726_10004158_pt1 | contig 13246 bp, 13 predicted proteins | sample MHFenrmetagenome_2_FD_207603 | JGI IMG/M metagenome (GOLD analysis project Ga0326726, IMG submission 207603) | Lab enriched peat soil microbial communities from Michigan Hollow, Ithaca, NY, United States - MHF15MN | ecosystem: Environmental > Terrestrial > Soil > Wetlands > Peat | place: USA... | reverse complement strand
GAATGGTATGCCCAAGCGAAGTGTGATCTGCTGCGTCTGAGCTGATAGAAATTGCGGCTTCTCCAAAACCAGGGAGATAAACCATATTGAATTGACCCGGTTGAAAACGATAAGAGGACTGTAAGACTGTTTCAGCGAATTTTATCCAATAGGTAGATACGTCGGAGGTTTCATTGGTGATGGCAGTTATTTCTGCCCACCATGGCTCAAGAAGGCGGTCTGGATGGATGGCGGCTGGTCTTGCTAATTGGGACATGGTCATTTTTCTGTTTCCTTCCGAAGTGTAGAAATTTCCTTCGTTAAGTCAATCTCAGCCGGACACCAGGTGATGCACCGACCACAACCTACACAGCCAAAAGTTCCGTATTGCTGTTTCCAAGTTCCCATTTTGTGTGACAACCATTGGCGATATCTTGAAGAGATCGTTGGCCGAGTATTCCCTCCTACCACATAAGAATAACCTGGATTGAAACATGAATCCCAAACCCGTTCACGGTGAGTTTCAGTTCCGTTTATATTCATTTGATCCACTGCGTCCCAGCAGAAACATGTTGGGCAAACCTGTGTGCAATTTGCGCAACTTAAACACCGTTTGGCAATTTCCTGCCAGTAAGGATTATCGAGATTATTCATAATCATTTCGGGGAGGTCGCTTGTATTCAGATCCCGACCCATTTGCCGAGAAGCATTTTCAATACCCTGAGCGGCTTTGTTTAATAGGAAGGCACTTGCCGGTTCAAATGGGATATCTGCTAATATTTCACGAGCTACTTCCGAACCAATGGTCAAAAGGAATACATCGTCAAGTTCGGTTAGGTCAATATCGAAACCTTCCTTAACACGGGGTCCAGTCTCCATAGAGACACAGAAGCAGGTACCGGCAGGATGTAAACAGTTAACTGCGAGGATGAAAACCTTTTCCCGTCGGGCACGATAAATGGGATCCGTGAAATCCTCACGTATAAATGCCTTATCTTGAATTTGTATAGCGGCTAATTCGCAGGCGCGAACCCCAATTAAAGCATAGCTGGGGATGTCATCAGGGGGAGTGGTTATTTCCCAATTTTTTCCCTTTTTTTGCATGGAGAAGAGATCGATCCGAGGCGGAAATAAGAATTGCTTCCAGGACTGTGCCCCGGGGATCAGGTCGAAATACCGGTCATGTCCGGATTTGATGAGTCGAAAACGACCAGCATCCTGTTCTGTAATGTATCCCTTAGGAAGTTGATTGAGGTTTTCAACCGGTTCATAAACCACAGTATCATTTTTCACTCGTGGGCCAATTGTTTGATAACCGGCTTCCCTCAAATGGAGTAACACGGTATCGAAAGCTTTTTTTTGAATGGAAATTGTGCTTCCGATCTCAGGTCGTCGATTATTAGACATTTTTTGTCTCCGGATTGGCAAACATATCTAGAAGTTGGAGCCTGGTTACGAGAAGCCGGCTAGCAACAACGTTTGCCAGCCTTCGCATGACCAGATATCCGAGGTCGTGGTCATCATCGCAAGCTTGCCGCAACTTTTCTGAATTTACGCAAACGATTAATCCATCGACAACGGCTGTGGCTCCGGCTGTGCGCTGACGTATGTTAGGTGTCACGCTTGACCAACCAAAAACTTCCCATGGTTCTGCGGTATAAAAACGGATCTTGCCTCGGTGGGGAATGAACATATCGAGAGCTACACGGCCTTCTATGACAATATAAACATACTCTTCCTTGTCTCCTTCATGAAATAATACATCGCCAGCCTTTACATGAAGCAGATTAGTAATATTTGCAATTTTCTGAACATGTTCATTGCTTAATTCGTGGAACCAGGGTATTTTTTGAAGTTCTTTACTTACATCTTCTACAATGCCCATTTGATTCTCCTTCACTAAATTTAATAACCAATCGTAAACTATCATACCATAGTTAGTAATATTTATCACAAATAATCAGTAGTGCGTTATTTCCTATTTCGCCATGTCTCTTGTCATGGTTTTTTGTGAATGAAATATGCTAAAATGCCTCAACCATATGGAGAAATGAATTAATGAAAAGTATTATTCAACCTGTCAAAGGCACCCGCGATTTCTATCCTGAACAAATGGCAATCCGCACTTGGCTATATGAGAAAGCACGATCCGTTGCTGAATCTTTTGGCTATCAGGAGTATGAGGCGCCAATGCTCGAAAGCCTGGAATTATACGCGGCCAGATCTGGTGAAGAATTGGTTAAAGAGCAATCTTATGTATTTCCCGATCGAGGGGGATCAGAAATAACATTGAGACCCGAGCTCACAGCCAGCCTGGCACGGATGATTGCTCAAAAGCAAAATGAATTGGCTTTCCCTGTACGTTGGTGGTCTTTTGGTCCTTTTTGGCGGTACGAACGCCCACAAAAAGGCCGCACACGTGAATTTTTCCAATGGAATGTAGACATGCTGGGCGCCGAATCACCTGAGGCGGATGCTGAAAATGTAGCAGTGTTGGCCACTTTTTTTAAACAGGTTGGTCTAAACCCATCTCAGGTTATTATCCTGGTCAATAATCGACGTCTAATGGATTCTCAATTCGATAGATTTGGTATTGTGAAAGATATCCGGCCTGGTGTTTCGTCCTGGATTGATCGCCGCGGGAAAATGTCTCCTGAGGCCTGGGAAAATTATAGTGATGAAATCGGCTTGTCTTCAACGCAATTAAAAAGTATTAAAACCATGCTGGATGATAAGGAACTTTGGAAGCAATCCGATGAATTGCCCCGTTTCTTTTCTGCAATTGAGGCACTAGGAATAAGTGAATATATTCGATTTGATTCCTCGATCGTACGGGGATTACAGTATTACACTGGTACGGTATTTGAAGCCTGGGAGGTCGGTGGGGAAATTAAACGCTCGATTTTAGGAGGCGGTCGTTATGATAATTTACTCGCCGATGTTGGCGGTGAACACCTCGCTGGAGTCGGTTTTGCAATGGGGGATGTGGTTATCACTTTGTTACTGCAAAAAAATGATCTTTTGCCAAAAAACTTGATTATCCACCCAGCCTCTGTCCTGGTAACAGTATTTGATCAGGAAATGTTACTTGCATCTTTTAAGTTAGCTGCTGAATTGCGGCGAACAGGTTTGAAGGTGGCGGTCTATCCTGAAACTGCAAAGTTGCCCAAACAATTCAAATATGCGGATAAAATAAAGGCAAGGGTTGCACTTGTTTTGGGACCGGATGAAATAGCTAATAACCAGGTAACAATAAAAGATTTATCGACCGGGAATCAACAAACAGTACTTCGCGTTGACGCGGCTAAGACGATTAGGCAGCAAGTCCTTGAAAGCAAAAGTGGCTGATGATATAATCCGCCCGCTCGAAATATGGTGCCTGTAGCTCAATGGCAGAGCGCGTGACTGTGGATCACGATGTTGAGGGTTCGAGACCCTTCAGGCACCCAAAAACTCATGTCGAACTATTATTATCATTGTGATTATTATCACAACTATTCGACTAATTGATTTACTTCCCATAAACTAGCATTACCCATAACACAATTGAAGTCAGCCTCAAAAAACGAATTTGATTTAATGGGAACCTACTTTATTGAATAGAAGCCCCTTTTACTTACTTTAATATTCATTTGGGATCGTAAATTTTGAACCTAACATAAGTGTAAAGCAAATTTCTTGTTTATTCAAACTGTATAACTATAATATGAATGGGAATAAAATCCTCCAGATCAGTGAAAAGGAAAATAGTGATCGTTTGTTACATATTTAGCAAGGTAATCAGTGATCGACACAGCGCAAATTAATCTTAATAATACTTTTATAAGCTGCGGGACTCTGTAGATTCGACAGAGTCCCCCCTTTTTTCCCAATATGTTTTTGCCATTTTTCCTGTATAATCCTGTAATAAAATTGTAATAAGTATTTGCAACAGAGGAGAATCTCATGCGTCGAGGCCGAATAATAATTTTTCTGCTCTTGATTGTCATAATAGGTCTGGCAGTAGCGTACTTTGCGATACGATTGCTGCTCCAATCTCAAGCGCCTCGGCAACAGGCCCCCGTCAACGTCGAAGTGTTCGTTGCCGGGCAAAATATCCCTCAAGGAGGGAAAATTACGGCGGACGAACTTGCTACCATCACTTTACCGCAGGATAAAGTGACAGATGTAGAGTTCACTTCGGATAAAAAAGCGGAATTATTAAATAACAAGGTCGCGAAATACCCATTGGATCAAGGTGTTGTAATTACAAGTTCCATGATCTCCGATGCCTCACAAGCGGTATCGATTGCCGGTCCAGAATGGGCTGCCCTGATACCTCCAGGTATGACGGCAATCTCGATCCCAGCAACACGCCTATCAACTGTTTCATATGGGGTTAATGACGGGGCACACGTAAATCTCAATGCGTGTTTCCTTTTTGTAGATGTTGACCCGAGTTTTCAGAGCATAACTCCAGATAACACCGCTGCACTTACTGCGACGGGTTTTCCTGCGGGTGCATTACCCATTTTATCTTTAGGTGTCGGTGCGGTCGGTGGACCTCAAGGTCGCCTTGAATTGGATCCGTCCTTGCAACAGCCATTTTTCCTCGTACCATCAGAACCTCAACGTCCGCGCGTTGTTTGTCAGACAATATTACAAAATGTTGTCGTTATGAAACTAGGCAATTTTCCGCTTGCTGCGACAACAGCTGCAGCGGCACAAACGCAAGCTCAACAACAAACTCAACAACAGCAGCAAGGTGCTGCTCCCCTCCCGGATATACTCACATTGATTGTCTCACCGCAAGATGCTGATACCCTCTCATATATGGTTTACACGAATGCGCAGATTATGATGACATTACGCAATCCGAGCGATCAATCTCGTCTTGCAACAGAAGCTGCTACACTTCAATTCCTCTTAAGTCAGTATAATATTCCAGTACCGGCTAAATTGCCATACGCATTACAGCCTAAAATCGATTCTCTGGCGGCACCTGCCCAACCTGCTACTACTACTCCATAAATGAGATTTAATATACTAATAATCTTTTCAAAGATGGTGAGATATGGCTTCAGGTGATAAGATCCGAGTTTTAATAGTTGATGATGTTGCAGATACTCGGGAAAACGTCCGTAAATTGCTGCAGTTCGAAGCAGACATAGATGTAGTAGGCGCAGCGCGATCCGGGAAGGAAGGCATTCAACTTTCCCTGGAGCTTGACCCCGACGTTGTCCTAATGGACATCAACATGCCTGATATTGACGGGATAACCGCTACAGAAACCATCCGTCAAAAGTCACCTCATATTCAAGTGGTGATCTTATCGGTTCAAGGGGATCAAAACTATATGCGCCGCGCAATGCTGGCCGGAGCGAGGGACTTCCTTACTAAACCCCCGATGGGAGACGAATTGGTTTCTGCGGTTCGCCGTGGGGGAGACATGGCGCATATTGAGCGAAGTAAGAATAAACAGCCTCGCATTGCCTCCCAGACCCCAGGTCGAGGTGCAAATGCATCGTCTGGCATTGTGAATTTCGTGCAAGGCAAGGTAATCAGTGTTTACAGTCCGAAAGGTGGAACAGGATGTACAACACTGGCTGCAAATATTGCGATTGCGCTCCATAATGATGAAACTCGCGTTGTATTGGTCGATGCAAATTTGCAATACGGTGATGTGGCTATGTTTTTCAATGAACAGGGAAAGAATACAATTCTTGATATAGCCCCACGAGTTGATGAATTAGATCCGGATATTGTTGAAGAAATAATGATAAAGCATGAGGCTTCAGGTGTTCACATTTTAGCTGCGCCTCAGAGACCTGAACAAGCAGAAAAAGTGTCGGCAGAACAATTTTCCAAAGTTCTTACTTACCTCCGCCAGTTGTATGCTTATATTGTAGTGGATACGGCTACGACCTTGACGGATGTTGTCCTTTCAGCGATTGATGTCAGTGATGCAATAATCCTGGTGACATCTCAAGACATTCCAGCAATAAAGAATGCACGCCTTTTTCTTGACCTCATTCAAACTATTGGTGTCGACCGGGAGCGCATCATTTTTGCCATGAATAAATACGATAAAAGAATAGGTATTACACCAGAACGAATTGGCGAAAATCTCAAACAGAAAGTCAGTGCGGTTATACCTTTGGATGAAAGAGTTGTTATTCCAGCAGTTAACCGTGGCGTACCATTTATGCTGGATAATAAAACTCAACCTGTGGCGAAGGGGATTTTCGCACTCGCTGAAGCTGTTCGAACGCAACTTGCCGCACTAGACGTTAATGAGGCGCCTGCTGCCAGACGCTGAGGAGTTAGATCATGTCATTACTTAAACGTATCGAACAAGGCCAAAGCGGACAAGGACAGGGTTCAACCCCTTCTTTATCTTCTGGGACGGGGGGGCAGGGAGGAGGAGATAACTCACGTCTTTCTTCATTACAAGCCAGGCGTGTTAGTGCTCCAATAACATCTCCACAAGCTGGTTCTTATTTTGATCTTAAAACCCGCGTTCAAAATAAGCTGTTAGCAGAATTAGATCCTTCTACAGATGTCACCAGAACAGAGGAAGTCCGGCGAACAATTCAGGAATTGTTTGAACAAATTCTGACTGAAGAAAACATAGTACTTTCCCGACCCGAACGGGCGCGATTGTTTGAACAGATTGCCGCTGAAATCCTTGGTTTTGGTCCCCTCCAACCTCTACTGGAAGACGATAGTATTACCGAAATCATGGTCAACGGCGCGAAGAATATTTATATTGAACGTAAAGGTAAACTCCATCGAGTACCAGTAACATTTGAAAATAATGAGCACGTCCTTCGAATCATTGATCGTATCGTTGCTCCGCTCGGCCGACGTATCGATGAGGCCAGCCCGTATGTCGATGCCCGGTTGCCTGACGGTTCACGCGTAAATGCTGTGATTTCACCAATCTCACTCGTAGGTCCAGTTCTCACTATTCGTAAATTTGCACGGAATCCCATTACTGTAGACCAATTGATCCAATTTGGATCAATTTCTCAAGAAGCATTACAATTCTTGAAGGCTTGTGTTGAAGCACGGCTCAATATTATTATTTCTGGCGGTACCGGCTCGGGCAAGACGACATTTTTGAACATAATTTCAGGCTTTATTCCAGGGGATGAACGGATCGTTACAATTGAAAATGCTGCGGAGTTGCAGCTTCGTCAGGACCATGTGGTGACACTTGAATCGCGTCCGCCCAACATCGAAGGTAGAGGTGAAGTCACAATTCGCCAACTTGTAATCAACGCCCTCCGGATGCGACCAGACCGGATTATAGTAGGTGAGATTCGAGACGAAGCTGCTCTTGATATGTTACAGGCAATGAATACAGGTCACGATGGTTCTATGACAACACTTCACTCGAATGGCCCACGCGACTCCATGTCCCGTTTAGAGACTATGACGCTCATGGCAGGCATGGACCTTCCGGCACGTGCAATCCGGGAACAAGTTTCATCGGCAATCGATGTAGTTGTTCATCAGGATCGTATGCGAGACGGTACACGAAAAGTAGTAAATATAACTGAAGTTAGCGGTATGGAAGGCGATGTTATAACAATGACAGATATTTTTATTTTCGAACAAACTGGTGTCGAGAATGGCCAAATTGTTGGTCGGTTGCGACCTACCGGCCTAAGACCGAAATTTATGGATAAGATCGAATCCTCTGGTATTCACTTGCCGCCCTCGATATTTGGTATTGGAGATCGGCGCCGTTACTAATTAGACGGCTCTTATAGACAAGGAAATCGGTAAAATATGAACCCATGGATTGGTATTATTGGTGGGATCGTTGTGATCATCCTTTTGATCATAGGGATGGTCGTTACTACATCAAGAGAGCAGACACTTGTCGAAGAACGGCTCAGTCAGTATATCGGTGAAAAAGACTCGTCACGTTCGGAAAATGAAGCCCAACGTACCGCCATCACTGATTGGGTATCCAAAAGAGTTGAGCGTACATCTTTTGGCGATCGCATTAGCCAGAGTCTTGCACGAGCTGATATAAAACTAAAGGTTGGGGAATATTTTTCAGTTATCTTTATTGCAATTTTTGTATTAGGTGCGATTACATGGTTGATCGGGGGCAGAAATGTCGTTTCATTTTTAATTGGGGCTGCTGCAGGATTAATAATTCCAGGAATTTACGTCAATCAACAACAATCAAAACGCCTTACCAAATTTAACGAGCAACTTGCCGATATGCTCAACCTTATGGTAAACGGTCTGCGAGCCGGTTATTCAACATTACAAGCCATGGAGGCGATCAGCAAAGAGATGCCTCCTCCTATTTCCGAAGAATTTCGCCGTGTGGTTCAAGAAATGCAAATTGGATTGCCCATGGATACGGCGCTGGCTAATCTTGTCAGACGAATCCCAAGTGACGATCTGGATTTTGTAATAACAGCGATCAACGTGCAGCGGGAAGTTGGTGGCAACCTATCCGAAATTCTCGAAACAATTTCGTTTACGATCCGTGAACGGGTAAAAATAAAGGGCGAGATACGCGTAGTTACATCCCAAGTACGTGCCTCAGGGACCCTTCTGGCTCTAATCCCAGTTTTTCTTACTATAGTTTTGTGGTTCCTTAACCCTAAATATCTAATGTCATTCATGGACGCTGGGCCTTTATGTGCAATAGGTGCGGGTATAGTCGTTGTTATTTTGATCGGTTCAGGCTATTTCATTATGATGCGAATTGCTTCCATCGAGGTATAGAATGTCAACTTTTATCATAGTTCTCGTTGGTGTAGTTATCCTTGGCGGTGCGATCATTTTGATCATCGCTGGTTTACGCGCAAATCGTTCGCAAGAAGATGAAGATCCATTAATGGCACGTCTTGATGAAGCGACTCAGCGAGGTGATGTCATAACCTCGCTTGAAGAAATTGAAATGCAGCAGCCATTTAATCAGCGCGTAATCGTTCCGATCTTAAGGCGCATTGGTGAGATGTCGACTGCCTTTACTCCCCAGAAAGTCCTGCAAGATACGACGACGAAACTTGAAGTTGCTGGGAACCCAGGTAGAATTGATGCTTCAGCATTTCTTGCCTCCCGATTTGTTGTTGCGGTTGTGTTTGGTGGAATATTATTGGCAGTCGGAATTTTCGCTCCCCAGAAATGGCCACTCGGTCAAACGTTCCTTGTTGTAACTATTTTTACAGTAATAGGTTTCTTCTTCCCGCAGCTATGGCTTCAATCTCGCATCAATGCCCGGCAGAAAGATATCAGGAAAGCAATGCCAGACGCTCTTGATTTATTGACAATTTGCGTTGAGGCGGGTTTAGGCTTTGAGGCGGCAATGTCGAAGGTAAGCGAAAAATGGGAAAACGAACTTTCGATAGCACTGCTCCGTGCTATTCGTGAGATCCAGCTTGGAAAATCGCGGCGCGACGCAATGCGTGACATGGCTGAGCGTGTAGGCATAGCGGAAATGACGAGTTTCGTTGCCGCAATCATACAAAGCGAAGTTCTTGGAGTTAGTCTTTCCAAGGTTTTACGGATCCAATCCGATCAAATGCGCGTCAAACGACGTCAGCGCGCTGAAGAGGAAGCTCATCAAGCTCCTGTAAAAATGATCCTACCATTGGCTTTTCTCATATTTCCATCAATTTTTATAATCCTTTTGATGCCAGCTGGCATTCAACTCTCTAAATCATTTGGGAATATTGGTCCTTAACCTCTCCAATCGGGGGAAAATTATGATCGATTCTCATTGGAAGTATTTATGCTATCGTTTGATGTGGACCGGATTGGATTTCTTATTTCCACCAGCTTGTGGTGGATGTGGAAAACCTGGTTCTCGATGGTGTACAGATTGCCAGCAAAACATTGTCTTGCTTTCGAAGCCTTGCTGTAGCGTATGCGGAATCCCGATCCGGAGAAACTCTGGTATTTGCCAAGACTGCCAGTTGGATCGACCCAGTTTTCGAATACTTCGATCATGGTCTGTATTTGAGGCACCCGTACGGAATGCCTTACACCGATTGAAATATCGTCAAGATATCGGCTTGGGGGATGCCCTAGCTGTGCAATTTTCTGGGTTTGTCTCCAATCTTAATTGGCCGATAAACCTAGTTGTTCCAGTCCCGTTGGGACAAAAACGTCTCTTTGAACGGGGATATAATCAGGTTGGATTGATTGCTCGTCCGCTCTCTTTATCAATGAATTTAACTTATGTTCCAACAGCATTGTCGCGTGAGCGCGATACTCGGTCTCAAGTAGGTTTAACAAAATTGGAACGGCATAATAATGTCCGCGGGGCTTTTATTGCAAACAGATCTCGTGTGAAAAACCATGTGGTCTTATTAGTTGACGATGTAGCAACAACAGGTTCTACTCTTTCGTCCTGCGCCGAAGCATTGTATGCTGCTGGAGCTCAGGATGTTTTTGCTGTAACTCTGGCGCGGGCATTGGCTCATCATAGTTTAGTATGATCGTTGGAAAATGGTTATCATTCCATTTGTCATTTTACATATTGAGGAGGCTCAATGGCAACCAAAGTGGATATTCAAGGCCGGAATATTAGATTGACAGACCAAATCCGGAAACATGTAGAACAACGAGCTGGAAAACTTGACCGTTATCTTCCTGTGATCGAGGAAGCCTTTGTTGAGCTTACTCACCATAAATCGGCCCGCAGCGCGAGCGACAGAAATGTTGCGCAAATCACAATTAGAGGCAAGGGTTTTATCCTCAGAACAGAGGAGCGATCAGATGAAGTTTTAACTGCTTTTGATACAGCCCTTGATAAACTCCAACGTCAAATTGATCGTTATAAAGGCAAGCATTATCATGGTCGCGGGGATGGACAATCCGTTGCTGAAGCTGTCGAAGCGCAGGATTTTGTAGAAGAAACAGGTAATCTGCCGCCTGCTATTCTTCGTCGGAAACATTTCCAGGTTCTGCCGATGAATGAATTTGAGGCAATAGAACAGATGAATTTACTTGGTCATGATAATTTTTTCATATTTTATAACGCTGAAACAAGTAAAATTAATGTTCTTTATCGCCGACGTGATGATTCCTATGGTCTGATCGAGGCTGAAATCGGTTAGAATAAAATCGGAAAGTAATTATTTGAATGGCGTTGCTCATGCATTATGCATGTTTATAAGAACTGAAAATGGACGACATTGATATTGATGACGATTTAAAGGATGAAGACGTTGCAGGAAGCTGTGTGGATCTTCCTTCAATTTAGGATTCTGTATTACACCTGATTGATGCATTGGAAGAAAACCTAGACGGGGGTGGATTAAAAAGAACGCCCATATGGGTTGCCCGCATACCTGATGAGCGATCCGTGGATATAATTCGGATCTGTAAAATATGGTAAACGGCGCTCTCTTCAAATATAATTATTACATTCGTTTTATCGAAGAATTAAGAATACCTTCCCTCTTAATAATCCAGGTTTTCGAAGCCATTTGTTTGGCAACTTCGGAAAGTATTTGGTGTTTATTCGGATGCGTAAATTTAGGTATGAGTTCTGCCAATGGTAACACCACGAATGGATTATCCCAACTTTCAGTGTTGAGTGGCTCGTCATTGACCATTAGGATGTCTATATCGATGGTTCTTGGAGCATTCTTATCATTGGTACGATGACGATCGAGACTTTCTTCAATGAAGCTTATAACATCATCTTCAGTTACGCTCTGTGCCGCGGATAATAAAATACAAGCATTCAAGAAATTAGGACCTATTGCACCAATGGACGTCGATTCCCAGGCATTCGAAATCGCCTGAACAACCCCATACTTAGCGAGCAGGTCTATTGCTTTTTGTAGATTTTTTTCGGGCTCAATGTTGGAGCCAAGGTTAAGATAAAAATTATTTTTTTCATTCATCGTGACTGCGTTCGATCTCTACACCCACCGAAGCTGAAAACCTGACTGCACCGGGTTTTTCAACACGCACTATAACCTTGTCGACACCTTTCTCTTCCAAACAAATTTTTGCCAGGTCGTTTGCCAAGGCTTCAACAGTGAACCGACCTGATGTTTCGGCATGTGCCCGGGTTCTCTTCGCCAGGGTTTTGTAGTTAATACAATCCGCAACATCATCAGTAACGGCTGCCCGCTTTGTATCTGTAAAAACGATAATATTTATCAGGATGTCTTGGGGTTGGTTGCGCTCCCATTCATTTATTCCAATAATTCCACGTGTTAAGAGATCTTTTATGATAACTTTGTCCATCGTTTCTCCTAGATTAGATGGCGGCCACCATCTAAATTTATAATATCACCTGTTATATACGTTGGTCCCGTAAGTAGGAAAATCAAGGCTTCGCCTATCTCCTGAAAACTACCCCACCTCGAGGCAGGGACAAATTTCAAGATATCCGAGGTGACGGGTTGATCTTCCGGAGGAAGTATTGCACCAAGCGCTAATCCATTGACGATTATGCTTGGAGCGAGCGCTACCGCAAGGGATTTAGTCAATGCAGCAAGGCCTGCTTTACTTATAGTATAAGGAAAATGATCTGCACCAGGCCTGAAGGCTCGCCAATCTAATATATTTACGATACGCCTGATTGTATTCTTTTCAATAAGTCTGGCAAAACCCTGGCTAAGTAAAAAAGGGGCTGTTAGATTTACTGCGATATGTTTTTCCCAATCAGAAAGACTGGTTTCTTTCAGGGTTAACGCACCAAAAAGCGACGCGCTGTTGACAAGTGCGTATAGAGACCCAATTTTGCTTACTTCCAAGATCAAATCAGATATTTCATCAGGCCGGCTGAGATCAGCAGCCAGGACCCAGGCTTGTCTGCCCATTGATTTGATTTGCTTTTGTGTATCAAGAGCCGCGCTATTCGAATGACCGTAATGAATAATTATATCTGCGCCGGCTTGAGCGCAAGAAAGCGCTAGAGTCCTTCCAATCCGTTTTGCTGCACCTGTAATAAGAATAAGTTTCTTGTCTAAGGGTAAATTTTCCATTTCTTACCTGCTTTTATCTCTATGATTTTATCATCTCTTGATTATTGAGATATATCATACTATTTGTCATTTTCTTGACTTCGGTTTTTAGTCGTGATAACATCCCTCCCAGACAGGAGGTCGCCATGGGTTTGCCAACTGATCAAACTATTATTGATCCGAAGACAGACGTTGACTTCACAGAGGAGCAGCATGAAATTTGGAGGACATTATTTGCCCGCCAGGCAGAACAAGTTCAAAAATATGCATGCAGGGAGTATTTGGAAGGATCTCAAAATCTTAAATTACCTTTAGATAGAATACCT
>Ga0326726_10004157_pt1 | contig 13250 bp, 10 predicted proteins | sample MHFenrmetagenome_2_FD_207603 | JGI IMG/M metagenome (GOLD analysis project Ga0326726, IMG submission 207603) | Lab enriched peat soil microbial communities from Michigan Hollow, Ithaca, NY, United States - MHF15MN | ecosystem: Environmental > Terrestrial > Soil > Wetlands > Peat | place: USA... | reverse complement strand
GCGGCGTCGCTGACGAGGTCGGGCGTGGTGAGCTCGAGCGGCGTCATCGTCAACGCGAGCACGCCGAAGAGCCCATACGCGATCGCGAGACCCAGCGGCCCGGCGAGCGCGGCGCCGCGAACGCGCGTCGCCAATGACAGTACGCTAACGAGGAAATACTCGAACGCCGCGAGCATCGCGGCGAAACACACCAGGTTCACGCCGTGGATCACGGCGATCTCGCCCCGCGGCCCCGCGCCCGAAACAAGGCGGCCGAGGCCGATGAGCACCGGGTAGCCAGGGCTCCAATAGAGGTCGACCAGCCGGCGCCAGCCGCCGCCCGTGACGGCGTCGCTCAGGTCGAGATACGACATGCCGTCCGGGCCGATCACGTACCGGTGCGCGTACGCCTGGAACGCGGCCAGCGCGAGGAGCACCGTCCACGCGACGAGCCGGATCCAGCGGGTCAGTCCCGCCTGATCGCGGGCGAGCGCCGGCCGCCCGGAATTCAGCGGCGGTACTAGGGCTTGATCAACACCCCGCTGATCGGCTTGTCCTTCGGCTCCTCGTCCTTCTTGAAGAGATAGGCGCACTTCTCAAGACGAGCGCCTTTGGCGTCCGCCACGGCGAAGCTCGAGCCCTCGTAGGCGCAGGCGCCGGCGTAGTCGCCCTTCTTGTTCACGGCGTAGTACTGGAGCTGGAAATACGGCCGGCCCTTGTCGTTCAACAGCCGCTTCTCGGTCATGGCGATGACACGTTCCATGACCTTCATGAGCGCCTGTTCTGGCGTCATGCCCTGCCGCATGAACTCCACGGCGAGGAATGCGCCGCAGACCTTGATGTTCGCCTCGCCGCGTCCGGTGGATCCCGCGGCGCCCACTTCGTTGTCGCAGTACTGGCCTGCACCAATGATCGGCGAGTCGCCGACGCGGCCTGGGATCTTCCACGACAGGCCGCTCGTCGTCGTGACCGACGCGATGTCGCCCGCGGCCGTGACGGCGTTCATGTTGATCGTACCGTAGGTGTACGGCACGCCGTGCGAGTCGTAGTAGACGTGAAGGTACCGGTGGTCCTCGTCGTCGTCGCGCGGCCGTGCCGGGGCCGGCGGCGCTCCCTTCGGCGGAAGGTCGAGCCAGTTGTCCTGCGCGTTGAGGCGCGACTTCCAACGGAGCCAATCCTGACGGCTCTCCTCGGTGAGGAGGTTCCGCTCCTTGAAGCCCATCTCGAGGGCGAAGCGCTTGGCCCCCGCACCGACGAGCATGATGTGGTCTGTGTACTCCATGACCTTCTGCGCCACCGCGGCAGCCTCCGCGACATCCTCCAGCGCGCCAACGGAGCCGGCCCGCTTGGTGGGGCCGTGCATCACGCTCGCGTCCAGCTGGACGACGCCGTCCTCGTTGGGAAGTCCCGCCAACCCCACCGATTGATCCTTGGGATCCAGCTCGACGATCTGGACTCCGGCAACGACCGAGTCGAGCGGGTCGGCGCCCGTGGAGAGCATGTCGTAGGCGACCTCGATGCCCCGCTTGCCCGCGCCGTCGCGGTTGTAGCCGTTCGCGGCCGAGATGATGACTGGCCGCCCGGCGAATAATCGGGCGAGGGGTTCGGCGCGGTCCCGCACTGTAAAGACGGGCATCGCGTTCGCGAGCTTGGGTAGGCCCAGGCTGGCCGCGGCCGCGGCGCCGGCACCAAGGAAGTCACGGCGTGAGACGGACATGGGATGCTCCCGGAGGGACAGTGATGGTGCGCTAATCATACCTCGCCAGCCCCGCGCCTGATAGCTTATAGCGCCATGTCCGCAGCCTCCCTCCGCGACCGTCTGCGCCAGACCGATTTCCTCGATGGCCTGACCGATTCGTCGCTGCACCAGCTGGCCAAGCTCGTCAGCTGCCAGACCTACGAGTGCGACGCCGTGCTCTTCGAGGAAGGCGCGGCTCGCACCTTCATGGCGATCATCGCGAGCGGCTCGGTCGCGATCGAGAAGGGACGCAACGCGCGACCGGTGCGCCTCGTGACGCTCGGCGCCGGACAGGCGGTGGGCGAAGGCCTGCTGCTCGACGAATCGCCGCACGGTACGAGCGCGCGAGCGCTCCAGCGCACCGAGGCGTTCGTCGTCACCGCGGATCAGGTGCACGAGATGCTCAAAGAGTATCCCGCGCTCTATGCCGCGCTCGTCAGCCGCGCCGCGCGCTCGATCTCGCAGCGCCTCGCGGCGACCGACGCCACACTGGTGGGACACCGGCGCACGCTCGGCTTCACCGGCGCCCGCACGCGGAAGGAGCACGATCTGCTCGGCGACCGCGACGTGCCCGACGAAGCGCTCTACGGCATCCAGACGCTGCGGGCGCTCGAGAATTTTCCGATCACCGGCATCGCGCTGCGCGAGTTTCCCGTGCTGATCGAGGCCCTGGCCGCGGTGAAGGAGGCGGCAGCGCTCGCGAACGCGGAGCTGGGGCTGCTCGATCGGAGCATCGCCGATCAGATCGTGCGCGCGGCGCAGGAGATACGCGCCGGCCGATACCACGAGCACTTCGTGGTCGACATGATCCAGGGCGGCGCCGGCACGTCGACGAACATGAACGCCAACGAGGTGATCGCGAATCGCGCGCTCGAGCTCATAGGGGCCGAGCGCGGCGACTACACGAAGGTGCACCCGAACAACCACGTGAACCTCAGCCAGTCGACCAACGACGTGTACCCGACGGCGGTCAAGATCGCGCTGCACAACGCGATCGAACGGCTGCGCGGGGCGATGCGCGAGCTGGTCGACGCATTCCTGGCGAAGGGCGAGGCGTTCAGCCCGCACCTCAAGATGGGACGTACGCAGCTCCAAGACGCCGTGCCGATGACGCTCGGCCAGGAGTTCAGCGCGTTCGGCCACACGATCCTCGAGGACGTCGACCGGCTCGGCGAGGCGCAGGCGCTGATTCGCGAGATCAACATGGGTGCGACCGCGATCGGCACGGGCATCAACGCGCCGGCGGGCTACGCCGCGACCGTCTGCCGCGAGCTGTCACGGATCTCGAAGTTGACGTTGATCACGGCGCCCGATCTCGTGGAGGCGACCGCGGACACGGGCGCGTTCGTGCAACTCTCCGGCGTTCTCAAGCGGTGCGCCGTCAAGCTATCAAAGATCTGTAATGACCTGCGGCTGCTGAGCTCGGGCCCGCGCGCCGGGCTCGGCGAGATCAATTTGCCGCCGATGCAGCCGGGCTCGTCGATCATGCCGGGCAAGGTGAATCCGGTGATCCCGGAAGTCGTGAACCAGGTGTGCTTCGACGTGATCGGCGGCGACGTCACGGTCACGCTCGCCGCCGAAGCGGGGCAGTTGCAGCTGAACGTGTTCGAGCCGGTGATCGCGTACCGCCTGCTGCGGAGCATCGAGACGCTCGAGAACGGCTGCCGCGTGCTCAAGGAGCGGTGCATCGAGGGCATCACGGCGAACCCCGGCCGAATGCGCCACTTCGTGGAGCACTCGATCGGGATCGTCACCGCGCTGGTGCCGACGATCGGCTACGAGCAGGCGACGTCCGTGGCGAAAGAGGCGCTCGAGACGGGACAGGGGGTGTATGACGTGGTGCTCGCTCGCGGACTCCTCACGCGCGAGGAGCTCGATCGGGCGTTGGATCCGGAGAAAATGATCGGGAAGGGAGAGGGGGGAAGCGGGAAGAGGAGGGACGGATAACTGCAGATCCCTCGCTGCGCTCGGGATGACCCTTCCCCAGCACCGCATCCACCCTTCCCCCCCTTCCCGCTTCCCCCAAATGCCTCCGCGTCGCCGCAAACGCCTCGATCCCACGCTCTTCAACCTTCCGGTCGAACAGATCCGGCAGGGATTGTTCACGGACGTCTACTTCGTCCGGGCGCGCGAGATCGTTCGGCAGGACAAGCGAACGCCGGTGGTCACGATGCAGTTCAGCGGGAAGCACGAGGGATGGCTGAGCGGCATCGACGAATCCGTGGCGATTCTCAAGTCGTGCGTCGACGATTGGAGCGCACTCACGGTGAATGCCCTCTACGAGGGCGACCGCTACGAGTCGTGGGACACGGTGTTGACGATCGAAGGGCCGTACGAGGCGTTCGGTCACCTCGAGACGATCTGCCTCGGCGCGCTGTCGCGGCGCACGCGGGTGTGCACGAACGCCAAGCGGCTGTGCGACGCGGCGCAATCGAAGCCCGTGCTGTTCTTCGGCGCGCGCGACGACGTCTACGCGAACCAGGCCGGCGACGGCTTCGCGGCGATGGTCGGCGGAGTGAAGATGGTGTCGACCGAGGCACAGGCGTCGTACTTCGGCGGCAAAGCGGTCGGCACGATCCCGCACGCGCTGATCGCCGCGTTCGGCGGCGACACGGTCAAGGCGACGAAGAAGTTCGCCGAGCTGTTCGCGGACGTGGAGGTCATCGCGCTCGTCGACTACGACAATGACTCGGTGAAGACGTCGCTCGACGTCGCCCGCGCTCTCGAGGACCGGCTGTGGGGCGTGCGGCTCGACACGTCGGAGACGATGGTCGACAAGTCGGTCGTGTCGCAAATGGGGACCTTCCCGCCGACGGGCGTGAACGCGAGTCTCGTATGGAACGTGCGCAACGCGCTCGACGCGGAGGGCTTCGGCGACGTGAAGATCGTCGTGTCGGGCGGATTCGACGCCGCTCGCATCACGGCGTTCGCGGAATCGCAGGTGCCGGTCGACGCATACGGCGTGGGCGCCGCGTTGTTCGCCGGCCAGTTCGACTTCACGGCCGACATCGTGCTATTGAACGGCAAGCCGGAAGCGAAGACCGGACGCAAGCTGCGTGAGAATCCGCGACTGGAGAGGGTGAAGTAGTGGCCACCGGACCGAAGCTCGATGGCGCGGGCATCGTGAAGCTGAAGACGTTGGACGAGGCGATCCTGCTGCTGCAGCGGATCCACGGCCTGGTCGAGAGCTACGCCATGGCGGTGAAACGAAACCAGCCGGCGGGGCCGTTTCTCACGACCATTCGACGCACGTTTCCCTCGCTCAGCGAGAACCTCAAATCGCAGTTCGGGTTGATCTCGGATCAGATCGTCTCCGTGAACCTGCACGCGAGTCGCGGCGCGAGCGAAGCGGTTCGGGTTCGTGTGCTGCGCGAGGGCGTCGCGCAGATCAAGCAGGCGCTCGAGATCGCGATCACGCAGACCAAAGAGAAGCACTCGACCGAGGAGGAAGAAGAGGACGCGTAACCCGCTGTCCGGGAAGCTGCTACTGCCGAGTCGGCTGGGTTGATTTGGCCCTCTGGAGCCGGTAGGTTCCGCTTGCTTCATACCATTCGCCCCGAGCGCAGTTTTGCGCTCGCGATCCGAACGCCCGGTTCAAGGGAAACCGCATGCCATTTCAATCCCGCCTGCGCCGGCCGGGAACCCGCAAAGCGGGTGCGGCGGCGCTGACGGTCGTCGTGGCGGCCCTCGTCGCCGCCTGTGGGGGAAGCCATCCCGATTCGATCTTCCATCAACGGACGGACTTCAATCGGGACGTCGATTACCTCTTCAAAATCCTCATCTACTTCGGCACGGGTGTCTTCATTTTCGTTGAAGGCATCCTCGTCTGGACGCTGATCAAGTACCGCGCGCGTCCAGGGCAGCCGGAACCCGAACACGTACACGGCAATACGGCGCTCGAGATCACGTGGACGGTGATCCCGCTGATCATTCTCGTGTTGATCGGGGTCCCGACGGTTCGCACGATTCTCAAGACACAGGCGGTGGCGCGAGCCGACGCGCTCCAGGTCGAGGTGATCGGCCATCAATGGTGGTGGGAGTTCCGGTACCCGCAGTACACGATGACGGGTGCGGCCGGCAAGACGGACACCGTCGTCACCGCGAACGAGCTGTACCTGCCGATCGGCAAGACGGTGAACTTCACGCTCCGCACCAGGGACGTGATTCACTCGTTCTGGGTGCCGGCGCTTGCCGGCAAGCGCGACCTCGTCACGAATCACACGAACTATCTCTGGTACACGCCGGACTCCTCGGGCTCCGATGCGTGGAACGGCGCGTGTGTCGAATACTGCGGCACGAGCCACGCGAACATGCGGTTCAAGACGTTCACGGTGAGCCAGGCGGATTTCGACAGCTGGATCGAGAACCAGAAGCAGATCGGAGTGGGAAGCCCGGCGCCGGCGCCGGTTCCCGCCGCGACGGCGACGCAGGGCGCCGCGGTCGCCACGAAGGGTGGCGCACCGGCACCACCTCCGGCAGCGCCTCCGGTGCAGGTCGCGCAGGCGGGTTTCATTTCGTTCCCGCGCGACAAGATGCCGGCGCACACGATTCCTCAGACGCCGCTTCCGGAGAAGTTGGCGTACGACGACAACCTGCTGGCGTCGGGCAACGCGGCGAACGGCGAGAAGCTCGTGTCCACGGGCATGTGCATCGCGTGCCACACGATCCGCGGCGTGCCGGGAATGGTGGCGATCGTTGGACCGAACCTGACGCACGTGGGTTCGCGCACCACGATCGGCGCCGGGCTGTATCCGAACGACCCGCGTCACCTGGCGCGGTGGGTCAAGAACGCGCCCGCCATGAAGCCCGGCATCGCCATGCCGGCGCTCGGCACCGGCGAGTATGACCCCGTCACCCTGAAGAACACGGTGAAGGTCGGCGGATTCAGCGATCAACAGATCGCCGACATCGTGGCGTATCTCAGCTCGCTCAAGTAACGAACCGACGAATCGGAGACTGATACGAATGGCAACCGCCGCTGTCAGCCCGGCCTACGCACACGCCCCCGAGGCGTCGAAGAGCGGAATCTGGAGCTGGCTCACGACCGTCGACCATAAGCGGATCGGCGCGCTCTACATGTACACCGCCCTCGCCTGGTTCGGGATCGGCGGGCTCGAAGCCGAGATCATGCGTTGGCAGCTGAAGGGACCGAACGGCCACGTCGTGTCGGCCGAGACGTTCAATCAGCTGTTCACGATGCACGGGACGACGATGATCTTCCTCGTCGTCATGCCGCTGTCAGCGGCATTCTTCAACTTCTTGATTCCGCTGCAGATCGGCGCGCGCGACGTCGCATTCCCGCGGCTCAACGCGTTCAGCTACTGGGTCTATCTGTTCGGCGCGTTGTTCATGAACGCGTCGTGGCTCGTCGGCATGGCCCCGAACGGCGGCTGGTTCGGCTACACGCCGCTCACGACGATGGCGTACTCGCCGAACCTCAACATCGACTTCTGGATGTTGGGCCTGCAGATCCTCGGCGTGTCGTCGCTCGCCGCGGCGTTCAACTTCATCACGACGATCATCAACATGCGCGCGCCGGGGATGAACCTGATGCGCATGCCGATGTTCACGTGGATGGCGTTCGTCGTGCAGTTCCTGCTCGTGCTCGCGTTCCCGGTCATCACGATCGCGCTGGTCTTCCTTCAGTTCGATCGCTTTTTTGGGACGAATTTCTACACCATGACGGCGGGAGCCGACCCGCTCCTGTGGCAGCACCTGTTCTGGATCTTCGGGCATCCAGAGGTCTACATCCTCGTTCTGCCCGCCTTTGGTCTGGTGTCGGAGATTCTGCCCACGTTCTCGAGAAAGCCGATCTTCGGCTATCCGGTCATGGTCTATTCCGGAATCCTCATCGCCTTCTTGGGCTTCGGCGTGTGGGCGCACCACATGTTCGCGGTCGGCATGGGGCCGGTGGCCGATTCCGTGTTCGCGGTGACCACGATGCTGATCGCGATCCCGACCGGCGTGAAGATCTTCAACTGGATCTTCACGATGTGGGGCGGCAATCTGCGCTTCACGGTCGCGATGAAGTACGCGATCTCGCTCGTCGGCCTGTTCGTGATCGGCGGCATCTCGGGCGTGATGCACGCCTCGCCGCCGGCCGACCTCCAGCAGACGGACACGTACTTCATCGTCGCGCACTTCCACTACGTGCTCGTCGCCGGATCGATGATGGGTCTCTCGGGCGGCATCTACTACTACTTCCCGAAGATCACCGGCCGGATGATGAGCGAGAAGATCGGCAACTGGCAGTTCTGGCTGACGTTCATTGGCGTCAACCTGACGTTCATGCCGATGCACTGGTCTGGCCTGTACGGCATGCCGCGCCGCGTGTACACGTACGACGCCGGCCAGGGCTGGGAGATCTACAATCAGATGGCCACCGTCGGCGCGCTGATTCAGGCGGTCGCCGCGCTGATCGGTCTCTACAACATCTGGGTGAGCCGCAAGCGCGGCGAGATCGCCGGCAACGACCCGTGGGGAGGCGGCACGCTCGAGTGGTCGATTCCGTCGCCACCGCCGGAATACAACTTCGCGACGATTCCGACCGTGACGTCGCGCTACCCGATGTGGGACACGAAGTCGCCGGGGCTGACGGCGGATGTGCCGCACAGCCGCCACGGTGACGAGCGGAGCGACGTGCAAGTCGGCGGCAAGCGCGTCGGGGAGTTCCACGACCACATGGCCGCGGGCACGCCCGAGGGTGGCGTGAATCCGCACGCCAGGCAATCGTCGACCAAGGTCTCACTCAAGACGGCCGAGGAGCTCGGGATTCCGATCCCGTACCCGACGATCAAGCCGCTGTTCGTCGCACTCTTCATGACGTTGATGTTCGCGTGCCTGCTGTTCATCCACGAGGACAAGCTCCAACTCGGCATCGCGGGGATCATCACCTGCGGGGCGACGATGACGGCGTTCCTCTACGCGTGGCTGACGTCGCCGCTCGAGCCACAACACCACTAGTCACCGCTAGTCACCACTCGCCGAACACAATGTCAACTGCCGTCGCCAGCCACGCGCATCCGCCGACCAGCACCGGACTCGATCACCGCAAGATCGCGATCTGGGCGTTCATCGGGTCGGAGTGCATGCTCTTCGCGTCGCTCATCTCGACGTATCTCATCTACAAGGGCCGCAGCATCGTCGGCCCGTTCCCGCACGAGGCGTGCAATCCGCCGATCTGCGCCACGCCGCTCAAGCCGATCCTCAACATTCCCGTCACGTCCGTCTCGACGTTCGTGCTGCTGATGTCGTCGCTCGCGATGGTGCTCGCGCTCGCGGCGGTGGAGAACAAGGGAAAGCCAGGGTATGAAGGCATCCTCGGATCGTCGAAGTTCTGGCTCCTGGCGACGGCGATTCTCGGCACGACGTTCCTCGGCTTTCAGGCGTACGAGTTCACGTCGTTCGTGCACGAGGGGCTCACGATCCGCACGAACCTGTTCGGCTCGTCGTTCTTCACGCTCACCGGTTTCCACGGCGCGCACGTGACGGCGGGCGTGCTCTGGCTGTTGACGCTGCTCGCGATCGACATCAAGCGCGGTCTCGAACCGAAGGACGCGCTCCTCGTCGACATTTCGGCGCTGTACTGGCACTTCGTCGACGTCGTCTGGATCGCGATCTTCACGCTCGTTTACCTCATCAAGTGACCCCGCGGAGCGACCTCTCATGGCCGACGAGTTCACGCATACAAACCCCGACATCGACGTCCACGCGATGGGCGAGGTGCACGAGCATCCCACGTGGCGGCAGTACAAGTGGGTGGCCCTCATCCTCTCGCTCATCACGGTCGTGGAGGTGTGGATCTACTACACGTCGTTCTCGAAGTCTCCGCTCTTCGCGCCGGTTCTGCTCGTGATGTCGGCGGCGAAGTTCGCGATCGTCGTGCTGTTCTACATGCACCTCAAGTACGATCACCGCCTCTTCAAGGCGCTGTTCACCGGACCGCTGATCATCGCGATGTCGACGCTGGTCGCGCTGCTCTTTCTGTTCGGGAAGTTCTCGGGGCGCTGATGCCGGGGGTGGTCGCGCTGCTTGCAGCTCTGCTGCACACGGGCGCGAGCCTGAGCGCGACACGGTTCACCGTGCACCCAAGCACGGTGATCGGCATCATCGGGTTGGCGGCGTGGTACGAGCGCGGGGCGCGGAGCGTTGCTCCGCGCCCCGCGCAACGTTTTTCCTACCACGCCGCGCTGGTCGTGATGTTCTTCTCGCTCAACGGATGGCTGCACGATCTGAGCGATACGTATCTGTTCTCGGCGCACATGGTGCAGCACCTGATGCTCGCCTTCGTCGTGGCGCCGCTGATGATCATGGGGACGCCGGGCGGAATGCTGCGGCCCGCGCTCGCGCTCCGCGGCGTGGGTCCCGTGGCGCGATGGCTGACGGCGCCCACCCACTGCTTCGCGATCTTCAACGTCGTGGTCGCCGGGTGGCATTTGCCGCCGCTCTACAACTACGCCCTGGCGCACCATCCGGTGCACATCCTTCAGCACCTGATGTTCCTGGTGGCATCCGTGCTCATGTGGTGGCCCGTCCTGAGCCCGCTGCCCGAGCTGCCGAGGCTCAGCTATCCGGGACAGATGCTGTATCTCTTCCTGCTGAGCATCCCGATGGCGATCGTGGCGGTCTACATCTCGTATGCGGACGGGCTGCTCTACCCGATGTACGCCGCGGCGCCGCGGGTGTGGGGGATCACCCCGATGACGGACCAGCTGGTCGGCGGCCTCGTCATGTGGATCCCCGGCGGGCTGTTCTTTTACACGATCATCTCGATCGTCTTCTTCCGCTGGCAGCAGCGCGGGGGCGTCGAGAGCCGAGCGGGGGCGCAAGTCGACTGGCGCCCGGTTTAGGCCTCGGAGTCGTGCCGGGCGACAGCACGGCTCCTTCCGATACCTCGGCGGTACTATACTAGTCGGTTATCGGGTGCCCCTCGCGCCGCTGGCACGGGCCTCGATTCGACTCGTTTTGGTCCCCTCACAGGGCGGTTCATGTGAGCACGACTCTCCACGGCTCGGCGGCCGACTTCGACGTCGAGAACTCCGCTGTCGAGGCGCCGAAGTCGCCTGGCGCGCCGGACTCGTCCGCGCCCCCGGCGAAGCCGCGTCGCGAGCGCTTGTTGTCGCTCGACGTCTTCCGCGGCCTGACGGTCGCAGGGATGCTGCTCGTCAACGACCCGGGCACGTGGAGCTCGATCTATCCACCGCTCGAGCACGCCCCGTGGCACGGTTGGACGCCGACGGATCTCATCTTCCCGTTCTTCCTGTTCATCGCCGGCGTCACGACGCATCTGTCGCTTCAGGCGCGACGCGCGCGCGGCGACGATGAACACGCCATTCGCCGCCAGATCATTCGACGCGGGCTGCTGATCTTCCTGTTCGGCTTCCTCGTCAACGGCTTCCCGTTCTTCACGTGGGGAACAATCGCCGGCGTCGCCGATCCGACGTTCCTCCATCGCGTGGTGGATCGCCTGTACCACTGGCGCATCATGGGCGTGCTGCAGCGCATCGGTCTCGCGTACCTGTGCGCCGCCCTGCTGAGCCAGGGCGCGACGGTCAAGGCGCAGGTCGTACGAATCGCGGTGCTGCTCTACGGCTACTGGTTCGCGATGACGCTTCTGCCCGTGCCGGACACGGGCGCGCTCGGACAGCTGACGCTCGGCAGCGGGCCGCACACGATGGCCGCGTGGTGGGATCGCCTGCTCCTCGACTGGACGCGATTCGGGCTCGGGAACCACACGTGGGTGAGCAGCGTGACCTGGGATCCCGAAGGAATCTTCTCGACCTTCCCCGCGATCGCGACGGCCATGCTCGGCAATCTCGCCGGACAGTGGATCGCGGTGAAACGGCCGCTGAACGAGCGACTGAACGGTCTGTTCGCGGCAGGCGCGCTCGGCATGATGGCCGGGCTGATGTGGAACTGGTCGTTCCCGATCAACAAGAGCATCTGGACCAGCTCGTACGTCGTGTTCTGCGCCGGGATGGCGGCGATGGCGATCGCGACGATCATGTGGCTTGTCGACGTGCAGAACGTGAAGGCCTGGACGAAGCCGTTCGTCATCTACGGGCTGAACCCGATGGTCGCGTTCGTCGGGTCCGGTGTGATGGCGCGCTGCATCTACTCGATCTTCAAGGTCACGTACCACGGCAAGGTGATCGCGCTCGAGAGCGCGATCTACCAGGCGGCGTTCGCGTCGTGGCTGGAGCCGGTGAACGCGTCGCTCGCGTTCGCGCTGACCTTCGTGCTGTTCTGGTTCGGCGTGCTATACGTGCTGTACAAGAAGAACATCGTTTTGAAGGTCTAGCGTCGGTCCCATTGTTGCCTTTTTCGCTCGCATGAACGCACATACACTTCGCCTTTCCGCCTCGCTCGCCTGCCTCGTTCCGACCATCGGTACCGTCGCGCTCGCCCAGAAGCCGGCGGCGCGGCGCGTGAGCACCACGCGCGCCGCCTCGGCGAGGCGGCCGGCCGACCCGCCGAAGTCGACGTGGTCGTCGACGAACGGCACGAGCGCCCTGGCGGCGGCGGTCAGCTCGGCGCTGGCGAGTCACACGCGCGGCGGCGAGTGGGGGGCGATCATCGTCTCGCTCACGCGCGGCGACACGCTCTTCTCGCAGAATGCCGACGCGATGATGGAACCCGCGTCGACGATGAAGATGTACACGTCGGCCGTCGCGCTCGACGAGTTCGGACCCGACTTCACGTTCCGGACGCCGGTGCTGCGCGACGGCGCCGTCGGGGCCGACGGTACGCTCAACGGCAATCTGTATCTGCGCGGCGTCGGCGATCCGTCGCTGAGCCAGCGCTTCTGGCGCGATTCGATGCCGATGGACGTTCTCGCCAGACAGGTGGCGGCCGCGGGCATCAGGCGTGTGCGCGGCGACGTCGTGGGCGACGCGAGCGCGTTCGACGACAAGCTGATCCCGGACGGATGGAAGTCGAGCTATCTCGGCGCGGCGTACGCAGCGCGCGTGTCGGCGCTGTCGTTGAACGAGAATCTGGTCTGGGTCGCCGTGCACCCGGAGAACGGCAAGGCGGTGGTCGCGCTCGAGCCGGCGACGACGACGATTCCGCTCGAGAACAATGTCCGGCTGGTCGGTGGATCGGGCGGCAGCATCAGCGCGACACGGCGCGCCGACGGCGGCATCACGGTGCGCGGCTCGATCGGCGTCAACTCGGGGCCGCTCAGGTACTCGCTCGTCGCCGACAACCCCGCGCTGTTCACGACCGGTGCGTTTCGCGCCGCGCTGCAGAAGGCCGGCGTGGCGGTGGACGGCCAGACGCGTCTCGCGCCGGCGCCCGGCGGCGCCAGCGAAGTCACGTCGATCGCGTCGCCGCCGCTCTCCCAGATCATCGGCGAGATGGATCGCGAGAGCATCAACCTCTACGCCGAGTTGTTGTTCCGCGCGGCCGCGCACGCGGCGACGCATGAGATGGGATCCGCGGAAACGGGCCTCGCCAATCTCCGGCAGTTCATGTCGAAGAAGGTCGGCACGTCGCCGAACTTCGTCGATGTCGTCGACGGGAGCGGACTCTC
>Ga0326726_10004156_pt1 | contig 13252 bp, 11 predicted proteins | sample MHFenrmetagenome_2_FD_207603 | JGI IMG/M metagenome (GOLD analysis project Ga0326726, IMG submission 207603) | Lab enriched peat soil microbial communities from Michigan Hollow, Ithaca, NY, United States - MHF15MN | ecosystem: Environmental > Terrestrial > Soil > Wetlands > Peat | place: USA... | reverse complement strand
CCGATCGTCGAGGTCATGACCGTGAACTTCAGCCTGCTGTGCCTGGACCAGATCGTGAACACGGCCGCCACGCTGCGGCACATGTCCGGCGGCCAGTTCTCGGTGCCGCTCGTGATCCGCATGGCGACCGGCGCCGGCCGGCAGCTCGCGGCGCAGCATTCGCACAGCCTCGAGAACTGGTACGCGCACGTGCCCGGCCTGCGCGTCGTCGCGCCCGCGACGCTCGACGACGCGCGCTGGATGCTGGCGGCGGCGCTGGCCGATCCGGATCCGGTGCTCGTGTTCGAGCACGTGTTGCTCTACAACGTCGAAGGCGAGCTCGACCCGTCGATCACACACGTCCGCCTCGACGGCGCGGCCGTGCGCCGGCCCGGCACGGACGTCACGCTCGTGACCTACGGCGGGAGCCTCGGCAAGACCCTGGCCGCCGCGAACGAGCTCGCAGCCGGCGGCATCAGCGCCGAGGTCATCGATCTGCGCAGCCTGCGGCCGCTCGATACGGCTACGGTGCTCGCGTCGGTGCGCAAAACGCATCGTGCCGTCGTCGTCGACGAAGGCTGGCGCACCGGCAGTCTGGCCGCCGAGATCGTGGCCCGAATCGCGGAGGACGCGTTCTACGACCTCGACGCGCCGCTACAACGCGTCTGCAGTGTCGAGGTGCCGATCCCGTACGCGAAGCATCTCGAGGAAGCCGCGCTGCCGCAGGTGCCGGCGATCGTCGCGGCGGTCAAACGGACGCTCGGAGGCTGACACGATGGCTGATTTCGTGATGCCGTCGCTCGGCGCGGACATGGAAAGCGCCACGCTGACGACCTGGCTCGTGAAGCCCGGCGACAGCGTGAAGCGCGGGGACGTCGTCGCGACCGTCGAGACGACCAAGGGCATCATCGACATCGAAATCTTCGACGCCGGCGTGATCGACACGCTGGTCGCCACACCCGGCGCCGAGGTGCCGGTCGGCGGGTTGCTCGCAACGTACAGACGGAGCGGCACCGCGGCGGTTTCGCCCGGCGCCGCACCAACCGCTGTTCCAACGCCACTGCGCCCCGGCGCGCCGCCCACCGCTCCCGCCGCGCCGGCGGCGGCCCCACCGACGACGACACCCACGGCCGAACGCCGGCTCGCATCCCCGGCCGCGCGCAAGCGCGCCGCCGAGCTCGGCGTCGATCTCGACGCGCTCCGCCCGAGCGCCGGCGGCGCCATCACGCTGCAGGACGTCGAACGCGCCGCGGCCGCCAACGCACCACGACCCGCCTCTGCCGCGCCGACCGACATGCGCCGGCAGATCGCGCAGTCGATGAGCCGCGCGAAACGCGAGATCCCCCACTACTACCTCGGCACGACCGTCGATCTGACGAACGCAATGCGCTGGCTCGAAACCGCGAACGCGTCGCGGCCCGTCACGGAACGCCTGTTGTACGGCGTGCTGCTGCTGAAGGCCGTGGCCCGCGCGCTCGAGAGATTCCCCGAGCTGAATGGCTTCTGGCGCAACGACGCGTTCGAGCCCGCGAATGCGATCAACGTCGGCACGGCGATCCGGCTACGTCAGGGCGGGCTCGTGGCGCCGGCGCTGCCGGCAACGAACCAGCAGGCGTTGCCGGTACTCATGCGCAGTTTCCAGGACCTCGTGCTGCGCGCGCGCACCGCAAAGCTGCGCGCGACCGAGCTCGCGAGCGCGACGATCACGGTCACGAGCCTCGGCGAAGGCAGCGTCGAGACGGTCTATCCGATCATCTACGCGCCGCAGGTCGCGATCGTCGGTTTCGGCGCGGTCGTCGTGCGCCCGTGGTGCGTGGCCGGCGCCATCGTCGCGGCGCCCGTGATCCACGCGACGCTCGCGGCCGACCACCGTGTGACCGACGGCACTCGCGGCAGCGCGTTCCTGATGGCGGTCGCCGACCTGCTGCAACGCCCGGAGGAGCTATGACCGCGCCGTCAGCCGAAGCTCTGCGCGCGACAGTGTTGCAGGCGTTGACCGCCGTCGCACCCGACGTCGATCCGAGCGTGCTCGACGCGGCACTGCCGTTTCGCGACCAATTCGATTTCGACTCGATGGATCATCTGAATTTCGTGATCGGCCTGCACCGCGCGCTCGGCGTCGATGTGCCCGAGGCCGACTACCCGCAGCTCGCGAGCCTCGACGGCTGCGTGCGCTATCTGACGCGCGCGCTCGCCGCTACCGCGAAAGCATGAAGCTCGCGACCACAGAGCTGCGCGTCCCACTCGACGGCATCGAGCTCGACGCCGATCTGCGCCTGCCGGAGCACGCACGCGGAATCGTGATCTTCGCTCACGGCAGCGGCAGCAGCCGACGCAGCCGGCGCAACCTGCACGTAGCCGATCGACTGCACATCGAGGGCTTCGGCACCCTGTTGTTCGACCTGCTGACGGCCGACGAGCAGATCGTCGACGAGCGCACGCGCCAATGGCGGTTCGACATTCCGTTGCTCACGGCGCGCCTGCGCGGCGTCGGCCGCTGGTTGGCGGCGTATCCCGGCACACCGGCGTGGCGCGCCTACTTCGGCGCGAGCACGGGAGCGGCCGCAGCGCTCGTTGCGGCCGCCGCCGACCCCACGATCGTGCATGCCGTGATCTCGCGTGGCGGCCGGCCCGACCTCGCGGGAGAGGCGCTGCCACGCGTTCTCGCGCCGACGTTGCTGATCGTCGGCGGCGATGATGACGTGGTGATCGAGCTGAACGAACGAGCGCTGCGCGCTCTGCGCTGCGAAAAGGAGTTCGTGATCGTGCCGGGCGCCACGCATTTGTTCGAGGAGCCCGGCACGCTCGATGCCGTCTGCGATCACGTGGTGCGTTGGCTCGACCGGTACCGCCCCGCTGCGCCGGACTGACCGCGCCCGTGGACGCCGATCTGCACACCAAAATCGACTACCTGTCGCAGCCGCATGCGCATGCCGAGCGGCCGGCCACGATCGAGACCATCGAGACCCACTTCGCCTGGGTATTCATCGCGGGCGAGCTGGTCTACAAGCTCAAGAAGCCGGTGCGCTCCCGCGACTTCGATTTCACGACGCTCGCAGCGCGGCGCGCGAACTGCGAGCTCGAGGTCGCGTTGAACCGACGGATCGCGCCGAGCGTGTACTTGGGCGTAGTCCCGCTCTGCATGCAGACCGGGCAGCTCACGCTCGAGGGCCCCGGCACACCGGTCGAATGGCTCGTGAAGATGCGCCGCCTGCCGCGCGAGCTCGCGCTCGATCACGCCGCCGCGGCCGGGGCGGTGTCGGACACGCGCCTCCGTCTGCTGCTGGCCAAGCTCGCGCGCTTCTACGCCGGCGCCGCGCGTGCGCCGTGGGACGGCGCCGCGTACCGCGCAGCGCTCGACCGCGACACCGAGCGTTACGCGCGCGACCTCATGTCGCCCGCGCTGCAGCTCGATACGCCGCGCGTGACGGCGCTCGCGGGGAGACTCCGGCGTTTCGTTGCGACGAACGCGGCATTGCTCGAGGCGCGGATCGCGGCCGGCCGCGTCGTCGACAGCCACGGCGATCTGCGGCCGGAGCACGTGTTCCTGACGCCGGAGCCGCAGGTCATCGACTGTCTGGAGTTTTCGGCCGAGCTGCGCCTGCAGGACAGCGCGGCGGAGGCCGCATTCCTCGCGCTCGAGTGCGAGCGTCTTGGGTTCGCGCCGCTCGCGGCGCGCGTGCTCGAGCTGTACCGCAACGAGTGCCGGGACAGCGTGACGCCCGATCTGCTGGCGTTCTACCGCGCGCGCCAGGCGCTGATCCGCGCCCTGATCGCTGCGTGGCATCTAGAGGCCGAGCTGTCAGCGGCGGGCGCGGCCCACTGGCGCTCGCGCGCCCACTGGTATCTCGACGCTGGCCTCGGCGCCTCTTAGCCGATGTCCCCGTCGAGCAACAGCCGCTCGACGAGCGACACCGAGCACTCCGGCCGCTCGTGCGCCGCCGTGGCGCAGCCGCAGCGATCACGCGTCGCGTCGAAGTGCGACCACAGGGCTTTCACGAGCCCAGGCGAATGCTCGCGCAGAAAAGCCTTCTGCTCCTTCGTGAGATTCTTCATGCCGAGCACGACCTCATCCCACTCCGCGTTGTCCGCGCGCGCGCAGGCGTCGATCTTGCGTTTGATCTCGCGGTCCATGACCTTCTCCGCTGCTGACGGATTGGGATCATCGCCTCGTGCGGCACGCACGGCGATTGCGGCTTACGCGTATTCCTGCGGAGATCCCCAGTGGCGCGGCCGCCGGCTGCCGGCCCATCATAGGCGCGTTCGCAGGGTCGCGGAGGCAACGTGAAGGTCGGCACGCCGAAGGAGATCAAGGACAACGAGAACCGCGTCGGGCTCGCGCCGGCCGGCGTCGCCGCGTTGCGTGCCGCTGGCCACGAGGTCGTCGTCGAGCGCGGCGCGGGCTTGGGCTGCGGCTTCGCCGACGCCGACTACGTCGCGAACGGCGCGCTACTGGGCACGGCCGACGATGCCTGGCACCAGGACCTCGTCGTGAAGGTCAAGGAACCGCTCGCGAGCGAGTACCCGCAGCTGCGCGGCCAGATCGTGTTCACCTATTTCCACCTGGCCGGCGTACCGCTCGAGCTGACGTCTGCGCTGCTCGACACCGGCACCACGGCCATCGCGTACGAGACCGTGGAAGACTCGACGGGCCGCCTGCCGCTGCTCGCGCCGATGAGCGCGATCGCCGGCAGCATGGCGCCGTTGATGGGCGCCTACTATCTCGCGAGATTCACGGGCGGCCGCGGCACGTTGCTCGGCACCGTGCTCGGCACTGGCCATGGCGAGGTCGCGATCGTCGGCGACGGCGTCGTCGGCCGGCACGCCTGCGACGTCGCGAGCGCGCTCGGCGCGCGCGTAACCGTGTTCGGGCTCGCGCCGCAACGCGCCGCCGAGTTCGAGCGCCGGCCGAACGTGCGCTACTCGCTGTCGACGCCGGACAGCATCGCCGCGCGGCTGCGCGAGGCGGATCTCGTCGTCGGCGCCGTGCTGCGCGCCGGCGCGCGCGCCCCGCACGTCGTGACCGAGGCCATGGTGGCCGCGATGCCGCAGGGCTCGGTGATCGTCGACGTCAGCATCGACCAAGGCGGCTGCGTCGAGACGTCGCGGCCCACGTCGCACTCCGCACCCGTCTTCGTCGCACACGGCGTCACCCACTACTGCGTCACGAACATGCCGGGCGCATATCCGCGAACGGCGACGCTGGCACTGACGGCCGCCACGCTGCCCTACGTGCTGAAGCTCGCGAACGGCGGTCTCGACGCGGTTGCCGCCGACTTAGGATTCGCGAAGGGCGTGAACACGCAGGCGGGTCGAATCCGGCACGCGGCCGTGGCCGACGCGCTCCACCTCGAGCGGGTCTACGAGCCCTGGCCGGCCAGGAGCTGAGGCGCCTTGGCCGTAGCGGCACAGACGCCCGTGACGCCGGTCGGTTTCGTGCCGTAGTCGCGCTCGTTCGCCGCCGGTAGCACGGCCAGATTCGTCGACAGCGCGAACGCTTTCAGCGCGTGCCCGAACCCGGCTTCGACGAACGCCGCGACGTAGCCCGACGCCGGCCGCGGCAACACGAACCGCGCGTCCGCGCCTTTGGCTTCCACCGCCGCCGCCCACTTCGCGCTGCGCAAGTCGCGGCCGTCGGAGCTCGCACGCCACAGCTTGAGGCTGCCCGCGCGCGGCTGCGCGGAGCGCACGCACAACACGAGCTGCGTGTCCTGCCACTGAAACTCCCACTCGAGCTGCGGCAACGCGGGGCCGCCGTCGGCTGCCGCATGCAGCGCGCGCAGCCCGCGCACGAACGGGCCCAGGTGCGAGATGCCGTGCGGCTCGTTCGGCACATACAGCAGATACTTCGGCGCCGGCAGCTCGTCCCAATACAGGTTCGCGGAGTCCGGCGGAAAGTACTCGTCGTTGGTCGCGAGCACGATCAGCTTCGGCTGCGTCAGCGCGGCGCGGTAGCTGTACGGATCGACGATCTGCCGCAACGGCTCGCCGGCGTCGGAGCCCAGGATGTCGGTCAAATGCAGGTCCGTGTAGGGCCGGATCGCTTCGGAAGGCGCGCCCCAGACTTCCGTCTGATGCGGAAAATGGCGCCGCATGTTCAACGCGTCGATCACGATCGGCGCGATCGCGGTCACACGCGGATCGACCGCGGCCGTGAGCCACGTAGTCCAGCCACGCTTGGAGCCGCCGGTCACGGTGAACCGCTCGAGCGGCGCGCCCCACTCGCGCGCCGCGGCCTCGCTGCTCGCGTCGAGCGCGCGCACCACGCTCTTGACCATCGGCAGGAGTAGCGGCCACTCCGGGTCGCCCGTCGCGAGGTAGCGATCGAACGTGTGCGCGATCAGCTTGTCCTCGGTCAAATCGAACAGCGGCTGGAACGGCACCTGGCCGAGCACCACGACCGTGGAGCGCAGCGCCCGCGCGATCTGCACGAACAGCGCGCCATCCTCGGGAAACGGCTCGTCCGCCGTGACCGTCGCGAACTCGTCGTGCCAGCGACCGCCCCCGACGACGAGCACCGCGTGACGTGGGTCGGCGACACGCTTCGGCCGCACGAGAAGCATCCGGTGCTGCCAAAGCCCGCCCTGCCAGGTCTGTGACTCGAGATGTAGCTCGAGAATCTCGCCGCTCTGATCGCGATAGCGTCGCTGGATGCGCCACTGAAAGCTCGGATCGGGTTTGTGCACATAGGCCGCGAGCGCCGCGGACGGCGCCACAGCAGGCTCCTGCCCGTGCGCGACGGCGCAAACCGCGACTGCGGCGAGCGTGAGCCACTTGAGCCGCGAGCTTCGGACCAGGAGTTCGCGCATGACCGTCCTCAGAAGCGACGCGCCGTGCCCGACGCGAGCCGCGCTCAGCGCGCCGCGGCCGGTTTCGGCGGGTTGACGACCAGCACGTCGCCACGCCCGTGGTGCAGCACGCGTTCGGCCGTGCTGCCGATCAGGAACTCGGCCAGCCGGCCGCGCGCGAGCGCGCCCATGACGATCAGATCCGCCTCACCGCTTTGTTGCAAGCCCTGCAGCACGGTGTGCGGCACGCCCGGCACGAGCCGCACCGCCGTCGCCGGCACGCCGGCCCCTTCGCACAGCGCTCGCATTGCCTGCTCGCGGGCGGCGCTCAGCGCCGCGTCCTGCGTCGGCAATGGACCCAAGTCGGCGCCGAAGTAGTCGAGCGGCGCGTAACAGTGCAACACCGTGAGCGTCGCCGAGCCGGCCTGTGCCTGCAACGCCTTCGCGACCCGCAGGATCTCGGCGTCGAGTGCCGCCGGCTTCGCGTGAGTGTGAAACGGATCGACAGCTGCGACGATCCGCCGATACGGCGCCTGACCGTCGCTCTTGACGATCAGAGTCGGCACGGGGCAGCCCGTCACGAGTTGCCAGACGCCGTGCGATAGCCCGCTCGGTGCCGGACCGCCGCCGCGGTGCAACTCCGCGGGCGCTGCGACGACGAGGTCGATGCCGCGCGCCGCCACTTCGTCGGCCACCGCACGACTGAGCGGATGCGCCCATACCGCGTTGCTGCTGGCTTTGACGCCCCAGCTCTCGGCGGCGCGCGCGAGCCCGGCGACGCGGTCGCGGTAGTCGCGCACCACGCGACTGCGCAGCGGCTCGTAGATTTCCTTGTTGCCGAGATAGCCTTCGAGCATCGGCTCGTAGACGGCCGAGAACACATCGAGCTCACCGCCGTCGTCGACACAGTGCAGCGCGCGCCGCAAGGCCGGTTGGTTCGGATCTTCGCCATCGGCGAGCACGAGAACTTTGCTGAACATGATGAATAATTGTTCCAATCGCGGTCAGGTCGCTCCATCCGGAGTAGTACGTACCGCGGACCGCGCGCGATTGCAGCGGCTTACATAGTGTACCCAGTACCGCACGTTACACGCGCACCGTAGAGCTTTACACTGGCAATATGTCAACCGCTGCCTCCTTCGCGTTCCGCTCTACCCCGTGCGCCGGCCCCGACGCGCACACCGATGCACTCGCGCGCGCCCGTGGCCGATAGCCGCGACACGCCCACGTTCGAAACCTTGAGCCAGCTCGTCGCGACGTTCGCGACGCGCGGCGAACGCACGGCGATCATCGCGTTCCGCTCTGAGGGCGTCGACGAGCTCTCGTACGCGGCGCTCGGCGAGCGCATCGCGCACGTCGCGCACGGCCTGCGCGCGCGCGGCATCGCGCCCGGTGCGCGCGTAGCGCTGTGGGCGGCGAACAGCCCCGACTGGATCACGGCGTATTTCGGCATCGTGGCCGCCGGCGCGGTGGCCGTGCCGCTCGACCACCAGAGCACCGCCGATGCGGTCGCGACGGCGATCGCCCACGCCGAAGTGCAGATCGTGATCACGACGGCAGCACGCAGCGCCGAGCTGCAGCCACTGACGCACTTGCCGACCGACAATTTCGTGCGGCTCGATGGGAGCGGACCACGCGACTGGCCGGCGCTGCGCGCCGCGCCGCTCGGCGGCGAGCTGCCCACCGCGCAGCCGAACGAGGTCGCGTCGCTGCTGTTCACGTCGGGCACTACGGGCACGCCGAAAGCCGTCCCGTTGACGCACGCGAACCTTGCCGCGAACGTGATCGAGCTCCTGGCCGCGCGCCTGATCGGCTCCACCTCGCGAGTGCTGCTACCGCTGCCGCTCCACCATACGTATCCGTTCACCGTGGGCCTTCTCTTGCCGCTCGCGACGGGCGCGAGCGTGATCCTTCCGGCCGGCATCTCGGGGCCGGAGATCGGCCGCGCGGCGACCACCGCCCACGCCACGGCGCTGCTCGCGGTGCCGCGCCTGTGCACCGCGCTCTGGGACAGCGTGGCCTCGGCGGTTCAGGCGCGCGGCCGCGCCGCGCGCACGCTGTTCCGGCTGTTGATCGCAACGAGCATCGCCGTGCGCCGCGCGACCGGCCTGCACGTGGGTCGTTGGCTGTTCCCCGCGCTGCACGCAAGGCTCGGCCCCGGCCTCACGCTGATCGGCTGCGGCGGAGCGAAGCTGCCGGCCGAGCTCACGTTCAATCTCGAAGGGCTCGGTTGGACCGTGCTGACGGGCTATGGCCTGACCGAGACCTCGCCCGTGCTGACATTCAACAGCCCCGCGAACAGCCGGCTCGGCTCCGAAGGCCGGCCGCTGCCGGGCGTCGAGATCCGGATCGCGACGCCGGCCGGCGGCGAAGCGCACGGCGAGATCGAGGCACATGGACCGAGCGTGTTTCGCGGCTACTGGCACAACGACGCCGCGACGTCGACGGCGTTCACTTCCGACGGCTGGTTCAAGACCGGCGATCTCGGTCGGTTCGATACCCAGGGCTTCCTGTACGTGGTCGGACGCAACAAGGAGCTGATCGTCCTGCCCGACGGCAAGAAGCTGTTTCCCGAGCCGGTCGAGAAGCTCTACGCCGCGAGCCCGTTGATCCACGAGCTCGGCATCTTCGAGCACGACGGCGTGCTCGCGGCGCTGGTCGTACTCGAGGAGAAGACCGTGCGCGAGCGCGGCGCGATGCGGGCCGCTTCGCTGTTACGCGAGGAGATCGAGAACACCGCCGCACGGTTGCCGCCGTATCAACGAGTTCGTACCTATCGCGTGACGCGCGAGGCGCTGCCGCGCACGCAGCTCGGCAAGCTGAAGCGGCATCTGTTGCCGGCGCTGTTCGAGGAAGCGGCACACCCCACGCACGCGCAGGCCGCGGAACCAAGCGGCGCCGACCGCGCGCTGCTCGAGAAGGAGCGCCCCGCCAAGGCGTGGCAGTGGCTGAAGGAGCGGTACCCCGACCGCACGCTGACACTCGAAACGAGCCCGCAGCTCGACCTGCAAATCGATTCGCTCGAATGGGTCACGCTGACGATCGAGATCGAACGACTGTTCGGCGTCACGCTGACGGGCGACGCGTTGAGCAGGATCCTGACGCTACGGGATCTGCTGCGCGAGATCGATGCGGCGAGCACGGCCGCGCCGCAAAGTACATCGCAACTGCCGCCGTTCGCGCCGCCGGGTCCGGTGCTGCGGGCGTTCGGGGCGGTCGTGCTCGCGGTCATCCGGCTCATCGCACGCACCGGCTGGGGCGTACGCGTCGAGGGGGCGGCGCAGGTGCCGCACGAAGGTCCGTTGCTGTTCACGCCGAATCATTCGAGCTACCTCGATGCCGGCATGATGATCGCCGCGTTACCGTGGCGGCAGTTGCAGCGGACCTATTGGGCCGGCTGGGTCGGCGTCATGCACTCGAGCGCGCTGCGCCGGTTGCTCTCGCGCTCGACGCGCGTGTTCCCCGTCGACCCCGACCGCGACCCCACGGCCGCGATGCGCACCGCCCACGACCTGCTGCAGCGCGGCCACTCGGTCGTGTGGTTCCCCGAAGGCTGGCGCTCGCCGACCGGCGAACTGCAGAGCTTCCAGACCGGCGTCGGCGTGCTGCTGAAGGGCGGCGCGGTGACCGCGGTCCCGACCGCCATCCACGGCGCGTTCGCGGCCTGGCCGAAGCACGAGCGCTGGCCGCGTTTCGCGCCGGTACGCGTGACGTTCGGCGCGCCGCTGCGATTCGCCGCCGGCGAATCGCCGGATGCGATTCGCGCCGCACTTGAGCGCGCGGTGCGCGAGCTCTTCGCCGCCGGCGCGCCACCACACGACGAACCCATCCGGCCGCCCTCTACGAGGAGCACGAACATGCCCGCCGCACCCGTCACCGCGACCTTGCACGACGGCCGCAAGGTCGTGATCCGGCCGATCCGCCCCGACGACGTCGCCCGCACCGCCGCGTTCCTCGCGGCGCTCTCCCCTTCGAGCAAGCACTACCTGTTCCTGGGCGGCATCACACGCCTGAGCGACGCAGCACTGCAAAAGCTCTGCGACCCCGACCACGCGCACGACATGGCGTACGTGGCGCTGGCGGCGGACGGCGCCGGGGAGCCACGGCAGGTCGGCGTGTGCCGCTACGCGGGTGCAAACGCCGAAAACGGGGCGGAGATCTCGGTCGCCGTCGCGGACGATTGGCAGCACCAGGGGTTGGCTCAGCTGTTATTGCGCGCACTGATCGACTATGCGCGGGCGCACGGCGTGCGCCGGCTGTACTCGATGGACGCCGCTGGCAACGACCGCATGCGGCGGCTCGCGCGCAAGGTCGGCTTTGCCGAGCAAACCGACCCCGACGATATCCACCAGGTCATCTATTCTTTGCAGCTGTAGCACCGGTCACCCGGTACGTAGTAATCGCACACGCTAAGAGGCACGAGTGTCGTTACACTGGCCGCACGTGACAGAAATGGGGAGTTCCATGCCGCAGCGTCTGCTCGTCCCGTGTGCCCTGGTGCTGCTCGCGACAACGCTATCCGCAGCTGCGGCCGAGCGGCCCAACGGGACGCAGCTCTTCATGAACCACTGCGCCGCCTGTCACGGCGCGGACGCCGAAGGCGGCGGACCGGTCGCCGCCGTCATGCAGACGACGGTCCCGAACCTGCGCACTCTGGCGCAGCGCAACGGGGGAACGTTCCCGGTCGACTCGGTGACAGCCTATATCGACGGCCGCCAGATCAAAGCCGCGCACGGCGATCGACAGATGCCGGTGTGGGGCGACGTGTTCCGCGGGCCCGAGCAGGGCACGGCCGAGCGAACCGTCCGCGAGCGTATCGCCGCGCTCGTCACGTTCCTGAAGGGGATTCAGTACCCGGAGCGCCCGGCGCAGCGGTGACCTTGTCGACGGCGTGCACGAGCTCGGCCAATGAGCGCATCTTGAGCTTGCGCATCACGCGCGCGCGGTGCAGCTCGACGGTCCGCTGGCTCACGCCGAGGTCCATCGCGATAACCTTGTTGGCCTGACCTCGCACGACGCGCTGCATGACCTCGGTCTCGCGCGGCGTCAGCAACGCGAGCCGCGCGCGAATTGCGTCCAGCTCCGCACGCGCGGCGCGACGCTCCTTGTCTGCGTCGAGCGCCTTGTGAATGCGGTCGATCAGATCCTGGTCGCGGAAAGGCTTCTGAATGAAGTCCGCGGCGCCCGCCTTCATGGCGTTGACCGCCATCGGCACGTCGCCGTGGCCGGTGATGAAGACGATCGGCACCTCGGCCCGTTGCTCGTTCAGCCGCTGTTGCAGCTCTAGCCCGCTCAAGCCCGGCATCCTGATGTCGGCCACGAGACACGACTGCCGTTTCGAGTCGTAGTGCTCGAGGAAATCGAGGGCCGAGGCGTACAGCTCGCAGTCGAGACCGATCGAGCGCAAGAGTAGCCCCAGCGAATCGCGGACGGCATCGTCGTCGTCGACGAGGTAGACCAACGGACCTGCGCTCTTCAAGGTACGGCGCTCTCTTTCTCTGCCGGTAGCTCGATACTGAAAATCGCCCCGCCCTCCGGGTTGTCCGCATAGGTGAGGCTGCCTTCGTAAGATTGAACGATGGTCCTGCTGATCGCAAGGCCCACGCCCAGCCCTTCGCGCTTGGTCGTCACGAACGGATGGAAGATGTTGTCGCCGAGTTGCCGCGACACGCCGTGACCGTGATCGGTGACCGTGATCCGCACCCCGCCGCGCTCGCTGCGCTGCGTGGCGATCAGAATGCCGCGATCCTTGCCGAGCCCGCCCCGCATCGCGTCGACGGAGTTGCGCGTGAGGTTCAACAGCACCTGTTGCAGCTGGACAGCATCGGCACGCACGGTCGGCAACCCCTCCGCCGCGTCGACGCGGACCGGGATACCTTCGGCATGCGCATCGGCCTCGATGAGATTCAGCACGTCGCGCACGACCTTGCCAACGTCGAGCGACTGAGTGCGGATCTCCTGCTTGCGAATGAACTTGCGCAGATTCTCGATGACCTGCCCGGCGCGCCGCGCCTGGTCGTCGATCTTCGTGCAGATCTCGCGCATCGTCGCCATGTTCGGCTGCTCGTGATCCATCATCCGCTTCGCCGCCTGCGCGTAGGTCGCGATCGCGCTCAGCGGCTGATTGATCTCGTGGGCGATACCGGCGGCCATCTCGCCCATGAGGTTGAAGCGATCCACCTGCGCCAACCGCACCTCGAGCGCGCGAGTGCGCTGCTCGGCGGCCCGTTGATTCGACAGGTCGCGGAGAATGCCGACGAACCGCCGCCCGTTCGCGTCGGCGGCTTCGCCCACGGACAGCGCGATCGGGAACATCTCGCCGCTCGCGCGCCGCGCCTGCACCTCGCGGCCGATGCCGATGATGCGGGCTTCGCCGGTGCTTCTGTAGCGCGCGAGGTGGCCGGCATGTTGCGTACGGTCCGGCTCGCCCATCAGAATCGAGATGTCCTGGCCGATGACGTCGCTGGCGGCATAGCCGAACATGC
>Ga0326726_10004155_pt1 | contig 13253 bp, 13 predicted proteins | sample MHFenrmetagenome_2_FD_207603 | JGI IMG/M metagenome (GOLD analysis project Ga0326726, IMG submission 207603) | Lab enriched peat soil microbial communities from Michigan Hollow, Ithaca, NY, United States - MHF15MN | ecosystem: Environmental > Terrestrial > Soil > Wetlands > Peat | place: USA... | reverse complement strand
TGAACCGCTCCCATTTTCTGTCACAAGCAAGATTAGAGGTCTGGGACTGTGTAAGTCCTTTCTTCCGCTGTTGACGCGGGTTTCGCGCACTCCAGAGGCTCCATCAAGAGACTCTGGAGTGCGCGCCCCAGCAATGTACTAGCTTTCCCCTGATGCAACGCCGCAAACGCGGCGGGCGTCCGATCCGCCAGCGAACTGTGAGGACGGTCGCGATTGTAATGCTCGCGAAACTTCGCCAGTTTCCGCCGTGCATCTTCGAGCGATGAAAACCATTCCACGTTCAAGCACTCGTCGCGCAGTCGGCCGTTGAAGCTCTCGATAAATCCGTTCTCCACCGGCCGGCCCGGCCGAATAAAACACAACTGCACTGCATGACTCATCGCCCACCACTCCAACGCCCGACTGCAGAACTCACTGCCATTGTCCACCGTAATGCTCTCGGGCAAATGGCCTCGTTCGTGTCGTGCGTGTTCTAGCGCCTCCGCCACTTTCATCCCCGTCATGGAACGATCTGCTTCCAACCCAACGCACTCCCGCGTGAACTGGTCCACCACCGTCAGGATGCGGAACGAACGCCCATCGGCCAACTTGTCGCTCACGAAATCCATGCTCCAGCACTGGTTCGGTCGCGCCGCAATGCCGCTGGGGACTGGGCGTCGGCGCGCCATCTTCCTGCGCTGCTTCGTCCGCACGATCAACTCTTCCTCTCGGTACAGCCGATAGATGCGCTTCGCGTTCACGTGCCAGCCTTCCCGTCGCAGCAGCACCGTCAATCGTCGATAGCCGTAGCGCACATGCATTCCCGCCAACTCCCGCAAGCGATGCCGCAACACTTCATCGAACACCTTCCGGCTCTGGTAGCGCAGCGTCCCGATCGCCATCTGCACCAGCCTCGCCGCATGCCGCTCGCTGATTCGATAGGCCCCCTGCGCCCAGCGCGCCAACTTCCGACGCGCACGAGGCCTTACAGCTTTTTTGAGACGATCTCCTGCAGGATCTGCCGGTCCAGGCTCAAGTCCGCCACCAGCCGCTTCAGCCGTCCGACCTCTTCCCGCAACTGCCGCAGCTCACGCAACTCGCTCACTCCTACCCCGGTATACTTCCGTTTCCAGAGATAGTACGTGGCCTGGCTGATCCCCACCTTGCGACAAATGTCGTCCACTCGCGCTCCCGCTTCCACCTGCCGCAATACCGCCACAATCTGCTCTTCCGTGTGAGCCTTCTTGGGCATCGTCCTTGTCTCCTGTTCCGGACTTCTGCCCCAGCTTACCTCTAATCCCTGCTGTGTCAGTTTTTGGGTTTTGGGTCATGGCCGTGAGACCGTACCCATCCTTCCGCAATTCGAGGTTGTGATTGCCGACTGCGAGATTGATGGTGGCGGGTGTGAACCCTTCATCCTTTCCGTCAACCTTCAGGCTTGCGCCCGGGGGCACGGAAATTACTTGGAGAGGAATCGTCTTCAGCGACGTGGGCACGCCGGCGTTGTTCTTCGCCGCGATGGAAAGCGTCACCGGAGCACCGACCGATTCGCACTGGAACTGGACCTTGGCGGATTCGCCAGGGTCGAGGTCGTTAACTACCAGGAGACCGTTGCCGATTCGAACGCGGTCCTTATCCAGGAGAAACACGCTAAAAGAAGCATGCGGAATGACCTTGGGAGAAAGGTTTTCGACAATCACGTCGGACACGAGCGTCAGTTTTCCTTCAAACCCGCCCAGACTGCGAAAGCGGCCGAAGGTGAGCTTTAGAGTGGCGTTGTCATGGCTGGGCCATAACAGCACAATGCTGGGCTCGTCCTTGGCGAGTAAGTAGCTTGAACTAAGGGTTACAAGGAGTCCAAGGAAGCAGGCGCGGGCGCGACTCATGAGAAATTGTGGCATAGGCAGGGCCGCAGGGCAACGGTCCTATGCGGGATGTTGCAGACGGGCAAGGTGCCCGTCCCACAAAACCAGTTAGCTCTTGATTCCCGCCATCAGCTTCTCGATTTCGGACTTCAGTTCGGCGGTGAGCGGCAAGAAGGGCAGGCGGGAAGGGCCTCCGTAGTAGCCGTTGAGGTCCATGGCGTACTTCACGCCGGGGACGCCCAGTTCACTGACGACTCGCTGGGCGGATAACTTGACGCGGTCTTGCTTTTCGCGGGCCAGCGCGGTGTCGCCTTCTTTGAGCGCAGCATAAATCTCGTAACAGGCGGTGGGCGCGGGGCAGGCGAAGGCCAGGATGGCGCCTACGGCACCCATCGCAAGCGAAGGCTCGAGCTGGTGGGCGGCTCCGACCATTACCTGGAAGCCGACTTCTTTCTGGCGGGTCTTGAGTTTGCCGATGGCGGTCACGGCGGACGACGAAGGTTGGCCAGATGCAGTCGCGGGGGCGGGCGAGGGCGCCCGCCCGACTGCCGGCGAGTCGCTGGCGCTACGGTGGGCAGACGAGCCGGCTAAGGCTTCGACGGTCACCAGTTCCCTGCCTTGCTTTTCGGCTTCAGCCTGGGCGGCTTTCAGCATGCGCGGGGTGACGGCTTCAAAAGTCTCCGTGACGGTCGCGGAGCGCTTCACGTGGCGTGTGCCGTCGACCATTTTCTTCACTTTGTCCAGGTTCCCGCTCGATTCCTTGATGGCAGCGATGTTCGGATGATCGGCGAGTTCAAGGACGATTTCGGCGGGAATGTCGTATCCGGTGGCTTGCGGGAAGTTGTAAATCACGAGCGGGAGCGGCGAACGGTCGGCCACGGTGCGATAAAAAGCCAGGATGTTGGCCGGGAGCATCTGCTTCTTGTAGTAGTGCGGCGTGCGAACCATGGCCGCGTCGTAGCCGAGTTCGGCGGCGTATTCGGTGAGCCGCAGGGTCTCGATCGCCGACTCGATACCGGTGCCTGCGATCATGACCTTGTTGGGCGCGGCCGCGGCGAGAGCCGTCTTCAGGACGTCGCGCCGCTCCTGGTCGGAAAGCAGAATCGCTTCGCCTGTCGAGCCCAAGACCACAATGCCGGCAGCGGGCGTGCGTGAGTAGCGCTCGACGTTGGCTTCGAGCTTCTTGTAGTAGACCTGGCCGTCGGGATAGAAGGGCGTCGTAATGGGCGGGAAAATGCCGGATAAGAGCATAGTCGAACTCCGGGAAGTCAGTAGTCGGCGTCAGGAGTCAGCTTACGCCGACCTTTGCATACCTGTCATCTGAGACGTTCAGGACCTCAAAGTGCCTTCCAAGGCTCCAGTTTTGATCTCAATCGAAATCGCAGGAGGATTCAAGAGGGTATTGTGAATCAGGCACTGATGCACTGCTCGCTCAACGCCCGCGACATGGTGGGGAGGAAGGTCGGCGGGCAGGTCGATAAAAATGTGAAAGTCGTCGATGCGTGCTGGGTCTTTTCTCTTGTCGGCCGTAACACGAACGCGGGTGCCAAGCTCGGCCAGCTTGTGTTTTCGCAGATACATCGCGGCATAAAAAGCAGCGCACGAGCCGAGCGACGCCAGCAGCAATTCTGGAGGGGTCATGCCTTCGTCAAATCCGCCATTCTCCACCGGCTGGTCTGAGGCGATCACGTGCTGGCGGGCCTTGATTTCGAATTGAACTGCTCCGAGATGTTCCACTGAGACTTCCACAACGCCTCCTGTTTGCTGCCTGCCGTTGCTAATTCCCGCTGCGCAGAAGTGCAGCATCCAGTTGCCCCCGCACCATGGCGCGCGCGCGATGAAGCCGGGACTTCATGGCCGTCGTCGAGATGCGCAATTTCCTGGCAACTTCCGCTCCACCCAGATTCTGCAAGTCGCGCATTTCATAAACGAACCGGTAGGGTTCGGGCATCGACGCGATAGCGGTGGTGAGGAGCTGTTTCATTTGCGCGACCTCCACTTGCGACTCGATCGACGGGTCCTGAGCGGAGAGCTCTCGTCCTTCTTGCTCCAGCGCAGAAAGCTGCAGGATGGGGAGCAGGGCCTCGCGCTTGCGCAGTTGCCAGCAGACGCGGCTGGCGATTTTCGCGAGCCAGGCGCGGAAGGCGACGGAGTCACGCAGCTGATCGAGATTCCGGTAGGCCTTGAACAACGCTTCGATCAGGACATCTTCCGCATCCTGGCGATTCCCGCAGACCCGGATCATCTGGCGATAGACGGCGTCCTTGTGCTGGTTGACGAGCGACTCGAAGTCCACATGGACAGCCTCGCATGCGAGGAAACGACCGTCAGTGATGGCCGTTACACAGTGCATGTCTGGCTCCCGTCCGGGCGGCGCGTTCGGTTCCACGGCAGGCGGACCAGCAAGGCTGCCATCAGGCAGAGGTCGGTGAGGCCTGCAAAGGTCAATCCCAGACCTACAAATCCGGCAAGGCCGAGCCAGTAGCGATGGACCGTCTCCGCCAACAGCAGCGCCGTCAGGATGAGCAAGCCGGCAACCAGGCGCACCTGTCGTTCCAGCGACCAGCGGGTGTTTGTGCTCACGACCAGAGGCAGCCCCGCCGCCTTCCAGGCTGCAGTCCCTCCCTCCAGGACTTTCACGTCTTTTCGGCAAGGCTCGAGTAACCCTGCAACCATTCGTGCCCGTTTACCGGCCTGGCAGACCAGGACAATGGGGATTTCCGGGCGTAGATCTTCGAGGCGAGCTTCGATCTGCTCCATGGGGATATTCACGGTGCCCGGGATGTGTCCGGAGGCGAATTCGGTGGCAGATCGGACGTCGACCCACTGAAACTCCGAGGGTCCGCTTGCTCGCTGCAGCGAGGCAGAGGCAGTGGCAATGTTCATTGTGCTCAAGATGTCCCTCTACAGGAGAAGAGCGAGGGTTTTGGAAAAAGGATTCAGGCAAGTGCGGAAGCAATTGCAAACACTGCCTTTGCGAGCTTTCTGGATTTCAGGGACCGGGGCCGCTGAATTGAGGACGGAAACAAGCGGACGGTACTCTGAATTCTAAAGGCGCGTTCCGACCCGCTCCGCGTGCAGCGCCTGCAGCGCTTGCACCCTCACTTCTCCGCGCTGCTGCGCGGCGATCCCGTCGGCGGCGGCGCGGGCGGCCGAGAGCGTCGTAAGCGTTGGGATGCGTGCGGTCACGGCGGCGCGGCGGATAGCTTTTTCGTCGAAGTAAGGGTCGGGACCGTGGGGAGTGTTCACGATCAACTGGATGCGCTCGGCTTTGATCAGGTCGACTGGATTCGGGCGTCCTTCTTTCACTTTGTAGACGCGGTCCACGGTCAGGCCGGCGGCTTCGATCAGGTCGGCGGTGCCGTGGGTGGCAACCAGTTTGAATCCGAGTTCGAAGAAGCGGCGGGCGACCTCGGCTACGTGCGGCTTGTCCTGGTCGTTGACGCTGATGAAGACCGTGCCTTGCGTAGGCAGCTTTTGTCCGGCGGAGAGTTGCGCTTTGTAGAAGGCTTCACCGAAGTTGTCGGCTACGCCCATGACTTCCCCGGTGGACTTCATCTCGGGGCCGAGCACGGTGTCGACGCCGGGGAACTTTGACCACGGGAAGACGGGCGACTTCACGTAGAAGCAGCGGCCGGTGTCGAGGTCGGCGGCGCGCTCGATGAATTCGGGGAGGAACTCGCGGAGTTTGCGCCCGGTCATCAGGCGAGCAGCGATCTTCGCCAGGGGAACACCCGTCGCCTTCGAGACGTAGGGCACAGTGCGTGAGGCGCGCGGGTTCACTTCGATGACGTAGACCTTGCCGTCCGGATGTTCACTGCTCTTGGATCCGTTGCCACGCGGGATCGCAAACTGGATGTTCATCAGGCCCACGACCTTGAGCGCGCGCGCGAGCTTGAAGGTGTAGTCGCGCATGCGATTCAGCTGGGCTTCGGGAATGTCCACGGCGGGGAGCACACACGAAGAGTCGCCGGAGTGGATGCCGGCTTCCTCGATGTGCTGCATGATGCCGCCGATGACGACGTCTTCGCCGTCGGAGAGCGCGTCGACATCGACTTCGATTGCATCTTCCAGAAACCTGTCGATCAGGATGGGGCGGTCTTGCGAGTATTCGACCGCCTGCTTCATGTACTCGGTGATGGTGTCTTCGTCGAAGGCGATGACCATGGCGCGTCCGCCGAGAACGTACGAGGGACGGACCAGCACGGGGAAGCCAATCTGCTTTGCGGCTTCTACGGCTTCAGCCGGTGAGGTGACCATCGCGCCCGGAGCTTGCGGGATATCAAGCTCTTCGAGCAGCTTGCCGAAGCGCTTGCGATCTTCGGCGAGGTCGATCGATTCAGGCGAGGTGCCGATTACGTTGATACCAGCCGCCTTGAGTGGCAGCGACAGGTTGAGCGGCGTTTGCCCGCCGAACTGCACGATCACGCCCACCGGCGCGCCGCTTGACGCTTCGTGCTCGCAGACGGCAAAGACGTCTTCGAGAGTTAACGGCTCGAAGTAAAGGCGATCGCTGGTGTCGTAGTCGGTCGAGACAGTCTCGGGATTGCAGTTGATCATGATGGTCTCGTAGCCGTCTTCGCGCAGCGCGTACGAGGCGTGGCAGCAGCAATAATCGAATTCAATTCCCTGCCCGATCCGGTTTGGACCAGAGCCGAGGATGATGACTTTCTTTTTCGACGTGGGCGCGGCTTCGTCTTCTTCTTCGTAGGTCGAATAGAGATACGGCGTATAGCTCTCGAATTCGGCGGCGCAGGTGTCGACGCGTTTATAGACAGGTTTGAGTTTGTGCTTCTTGCGGAAGTGGCGAACTTTTTCCTGGCCGCCTTTGCCGTCCAGGCGCCAGACGCCGGCCAGGCGGCCGTCGGAGAAGCCCATACGCTTGGCTTCGCGCACGATTTCGGTCGGGACCGATTCCATCGGATGCTTTTCCAGCTCAAGCTGCATATCGTTAATTTCTTTGAGCTGGTAGAGGAACCAGGGGTCGATCGAGGTCATCTTCGCGATTTGCTTGATCGGATGGCCCTGGCGAATCGCGTACTGCACGTAAGCAAGACGGTCAGGATGCGGCGTGACCAGCCGCTGGGTGAGGATCTTGGGCTCGATTTTTCCTGAGCCGACGCGCTTGCCGGTGTCGAGGGCGCGAATTCCCTTCTGCAGCGCTTCTTTGAACGTCCGGCCGATGGCCATCACTTCGCCGACCGACTTCATTTGGGGGCCCAGGCTTTCGTCGGCGCCAGGGAACTTTTCGAATTGCCACTTCGGGATCTTGACGACGACGTAATCAAGCGTCGGCTCAAAGCAGGCGGGCGTTTTGCGGGTGATGTCGTTGGGGATTTCGTCGAGCGTGTATCCGATGGCGAGCTTGGCGGCGATTTTGGCAATCGGGAAACCGGTAGCCTTCGATGCCAGTGCCGACGAGCGCGATACTCGCGGGTTCATTTCGATCACGACCATGCGTCCGGTGGAGGGATTCACGCCGAACTGGATGTTCGATCCCCCGGTTTCGACGCCGATTTCGCGGATGACGGCGATCGACGCGTCGCGCATCATCTGGTATTCGCGGTCGGTGAGCGTCTGCGCGGGAGCGACCGTGATGGAGTCTCCGGTGTGCACGCCCATGGGGTCGAAATTTTCGATTGAGCAAATGATGATGACGTTATCTTTGGTGTCGCGCATCACCTCAAGCTCGTACTCCTTCCAGCCAAGAACAGATTCTTCGATCAGGCACTCGTGCACGGGTGAGAGATCGAGGCCGCGGGCGAGCACCTCCATCAGTTCTTCGCGGTTAAACGCGATGCCACCTCCGGTGCCGCCCAGCGTGAACGACGGGCGGATGATAACCGGGAAGCCGATCTTGCCGGCGAACTCGAGGCCGTCTTTCAGGTTGTTGACGAGCGCGGATTTCGGTACGTCGAGGCCGATGCGCTGCATGGCGTCTTTGAAGAAAAGGCGGTCCTCCGCTTTCTTGATGGCGCTGATTTGCGCGCCAATCAGCTGCACGTTGTATTTCTCGAGGACGCCGCCGTCGGAAAGTTCGACGGCGAGGTTGAGCGCAGTCTGTCCCCCGACGGTGGGCAGAATGGCAAACCCGGCGCTGGGCGCCATTTCCCGCTCGATGCGAATGATCTCTTCGAGGTACTCGCGCGTAAGCGGCTCGATGTAAGTGCGGTCCGCCGACTCGGGATCAGTCATGATGGTCGCCGGATTCGAGTTCGCCAGCACCACTTCGAAGCCTTCGGACTTGAGCGCCTTGCAGGCTTGCGTGCCGGAGTAGTCGAACTCCGCCGACTGCCCAATGACGATCGGGCCGGAGCCGAGGATCAGGATTTTGGAGAGGTCAGTTCGTTTGGGCATTAAGTTGAGGGCCTGAGCAATATCGTGACTGTTTGTTCAGTTTTGCCAGTGTTCCGGTCGAATGAGAACACAGTGTTCAGAGAACATTTCCCGCCGTCATAGTACTTCTCCAAGAAGATCGGAAACACAATTTGCGGGGAGTTCTTTACAACAACGAAGTATCGCCCCGCGTCTAGCTTGCCGGGATTGAACATACCCGTTGGATCGGTACGCAAATCCGCGATCCGGTCGGAGTCGGAACAACACGGGGTGTGCATCGATTTTGATCGATAGAGCAATAGGTCGGTATCCTTCAAGACCGTCCGCGTTTGCTTGTCAACAATTTGAATTTGGCCGCACAGCTCGCGGCTCACGGGCCAAGACACTCGATCGCAGGCCGTGCACGAGAAGGCAACGAAAACGCCGAGCAGCAATCTGCTGAAGTGCGCTTTCACCGCTTCCATTCCTCCATCATCTTCACGAAATCCTTGAACAAGTAGTGCGAATCGTGCGGACCGGGCGCGGCTTCCGGGTGGTACTGCACGCTGAACAGGGGCAGGTTCCGGTGGCGCATGCCTTCGAGCGTGTTGTCGTTCAGGTCCATGTGCGTGAGTTCGACTTCACTTTGCGGAAGCGAGTCGGGATCGACGGCGAAATTGTGGTTGTGCGCGGTGATCTCGACTTTGCCGGACTTCAGCTGCTTCACCGGATGGTTGCCGCCGTGGTGGCCGAATTTCAGTTTGAAAGTCTTGCCGCCCAGGGCGATACCGCACAGTTGGTGGCCCAGGCAAATTCCGAAGATCGGCTGGCGTCCCATGAGGCGGCGGATGTTGTCGACGGCGTAGGTGCAGGGCTCGGGGTCGCCGGGGCCGTTGGAGAGAAATACGCCGTCGGGCTTGAGGGCGAGGACGTCTTCGGCGGGAGTCTGGGCGGGAACTACCGTGACTTTGCAGCCCTCTCCGCGCAGCTTGCGCAGGATGTTCTGCTTGATGCCGAAGTCGTAGGCGACAACGTGGAAGCGCGGCGGCTCGTCCTTTACGCCGACAACCTCGTCGGGCAGGTGCGAGCGCTCGCCCATCTCCCAGACGTAGGTGTGGTTGGTGCTGACGACTTTGGCGAGGTCGGTGCCGTCCATTTTCGGAATGGAGCCGGCTTTGGCAACCAGCTTCTCGGGATCAGATTCGAGGGTTGAGATCACGCCGCGCATTACGCCGTTGTCGCGGAGGTGGCGGACTAGAGCCCGGCTGTCGATATCGGCCAGGACGGGGATCTTGAATTGCTCCATGTATTCGTCGGCAACTTGCTGCGAGCGCCAGTTGGAGCTGACTTTCGAAAACTCGCGGACAATCAGGCCCTCGATGTAAGGGCGGGTCGCTTCGTTGTCTTCGGGGTTCGTGCCGTAGTTGCCGATTTCGGGATTGGTCAGGACGACGATCTGTCCTGCGTAAGAGGGGTCAGTGAAAATTTCCTGGTAGCCGGTAATGGAAGTATTAAAAACGACTTCGCCGGAGCACTCGCCTTTGGCGCCGTAGCCTTTGCCTCGGAAGACTCGACCGTCTTCGAGTGCAAGGATCGCTTGCATCGCAACTCCTGGGAGTGGATTTTATAGAGTTTAACAGGAGTGTTGGCCGGTGTCAGCAGAAAGCTGTCAGCTCTCGGCTGTCAGGAAAATCTTGTTGAGAGTGGAATCCTGAGAGCTGATAGCTGAGAGCCGAGAGCTTCTTATCGCAGGCGTCCCAGCTTCTCCATCGGCCAATATCCAAACACCGCTTTGCCGTAGATAAAGCGTTCGTTGACCGGGCCGAAGTCGCGGCTGTCGTTTGACATGGTGCGGTGGTCTCCGAGCACGAAGAAGGTGTGCACCGGCACGGTGATCTCGGGATTGGAGCGCGCGTCGGCGTATTCTGCGGGGACGTAGTCTTCTTCGATCGGGTCTCCGTTGACGTACACCTGTCCGTTGTCGATGCGCACGCGGTCGCCGGCTACGCCGATCACGCGTTTGATGTAACTCTTCGAAGTGTCACGCGGATAGCGGAAGACGACGATGTCGCCGCGGGCGATCGGCTCCCAGCGATAGACAAACTTGTTGACGAAGATGCGCTCCTGGTCTTCCAGGCCGGGCATCATGCTGGTGCCTTCGACCTTCACCGGCTGATACAGAAAAATGATGATGAAGGCGGAAATGGCAAGCGAGACCAGCAAGTCGCGCACCCAGACGGCAACCACCGGCAAGTGGCGTGAACCGGGTTGTGCCGGCGTCTGCTGCGGGCTCCCCACGTTGGACATCGTGGTCACATTCTATATGGACGGCAGGGGTGGAGGCGAGGGTTGCTTGCGGGCAGCTTCGAGCTACGAGCTTCGAGCTGCGGGCTTCGCGCAACCTGTTCGCTCGCAGCTCGTGGCTCGCAGCCCGGAGCCGTTAGAATTGTGGTCGCAACGTCCACCTCTACCTACCATGACGGACTATTCGATTTTTCCGGTCATCAACGCGACCCTCAACGGGTGCAGCGCAGTACTTCTCGTCACCGGGCGGACCTTGATTGCGCGCGGCAAGATCGCGGCCCACCGAGCCCTGATGCTGACGGCGTTCGGCAGCTCTTCCCTGTTCCTCATTTCCTACCTTTACTATCACGCGCACGTGGGGTCGGTGCATTTCCGGGGCACGGGATGGTCGCGCCCGGTGTACTTCACAATTCTGACCTCGCACACGATTCTGGCGGCGGTCATTGTGCCGCTGGTTCTCATCACGCTGAGCCGGGCGCTGCGCGGGCGTTTTGACCGGCATCGGGCGATTGCGCGCTGGACGTTTCCACTGTGGCTGTATGTTTCAGTGACGGGCGTCGTAATCTATTTCATGCTGTACCGGATCTTTCCGTAGCCGCATTCCCCTGTGCCCTCCGTGTCCTCCGTGGTAAAGATTTTTCGCGGCATCGCCCGGGTCGCCGAATTCATCACAAATTGGATGTTCGGATAGCACAGCCGCAGGTGCTGACAAGTCTGCTATAGTGAGCCTCTTAGAGGAGCAAGACGTCATGAAAAGCGTGAACAAAGTCATTCTGGTCGGAAACCTGGGCAAGGATCCGGAGATCAAGTACACGCCGCAAGGCAAGCCGGTGGCAAAGTTCTCGCTGGCCACCAACGAGCGCTTCAAAGACAAGGACGGCCAGTGGCAGGACCGCACGGAATGGCACAACATCGTGCTCTGGGAGCGGCTGGCGGAGATCGCCGGAGAGTATCTGAAGAAGGGGAGCAAGGTCTATATCGAAGGCCGCATCCGCACCGACTCCTGGGACGACAAGCAGACCGGCCAAAAAAAGTACATGACCAACATCATCGGCAACGACATCGTCCTGCTGGGCGGGCGCGGCGAAGGTGGCGGTGGGGGCGATCAAAGTTCGCGCGGGGTGGCGGGCGGAAACAACTTCGATCAGCGCACACCGGAACCGGAGCATGTGGCGGCGCCGGCTTCAGCTTCGGGGTCGCCGATTACGGACGAGGACATTCCGTTCTAGGAACGTTCTTCTCGTCCCTGGTGGATGATGCCCTCTCTAGCCGACAAAACCTGCGTTCCCTGCCGGGGCGGGATCCCGCCGCTCAAGGGGAAGGATCTCGCCGCGATTCACCGCCAGTTGCCAGACTCGGCGCAGTGGAACGTTATCAACGAGCACCATCTTGTGCGCCTCTACAAGTTTCCTGATTTCCGATCGGCGCTGGCTTTCGTGAACAAAGTTGGAGAGCTGGCGGAAGAGCAGGGCCACCATCCGGATATCTTGCTGGGCTGGGGGAAGGTCGAGATCACGACCTGGACTCATGCCGTGGATGGGCTGACGGAGTCGGATTTTATTCTCGCGGCCAAAATTGATCGGCTGCAGAAATCTTAACCACAGGGGGCACAGAGGACACGGGGGAAGGCTTGCCTAGAGCGAACTCGGGGGCGCTCCTACCCGTTTGGTGCCGGCGGCCGTCGGATCGCCAAGCCCCACAGCGCTGCTGGTACGAGCATCAACATCCCCGCGATGCTTGCTACGTGCCGGGCGGCGTAGCCAGCATCCACGAAACGTCCTGCCAGATACGCGCCCGCGGCGATGGTAAACATGCACAATCCGAGGTCGGCGGCGAAGACGCGGCCGCGGAATTTGTCTTCGCTCTGCAACTGCAGCAAAGTCGTCGAGAACACCCACACGATCGAACTTCCGAAGTGCGCCAGCACGACGCACAGGCTGGCTTGCCACAGATGTCCGGCCACTCCCAGAAGCATGTAGCCGGCGGCGGCGCCTAGGAATCCCCAGAAGATCGCGATCTCAAGCCTTCGAATCCACTGCCCGGCCCAGGGCGCAGTCAGGAGCGGGCCAAGGAGCGCGCCCAGTCCGCGGGCGCCCAGCAAGAGGCTCATGCCCAGGAACGCGCCTCTGGCCGGATCGAGCCCATGCCAGCGGACGGCAAACTCGTTCTGTCCCATGACGGTGAAGAGCACCCATCCAGGACCGATGATCAGGTTCCCGGCCTTGATAAAAATCGTCGAACGCAGCCGTACCTGGGAGCGTACGTAGCGGATGCCCTCGAGGACGGGAGAGAAGTCCACCAGGTCGCGCGCACGCAGGGGACGACCGTCTTCGGCGTGCGGTTCGGCGAAACGCATCCTCAGGATGAGCAGGGCCGAAGCCAGGAATGAAAGCGCATTCAAGACAAACACAGCATCACGGCCCAGGAGCGCGGCGACTACTCCACCAGTGGTGGCGCCCAGCATCAAGTTGATCGACCAGGTCGTCGAGGAGAGAGTGTTGGCCAGCACGACATCTTCGCGCTCAACGATGTTCGGAATCACGGAACTGCGCGCCGGCTCGAAGAAAGCCGCCAGCAGCGTTTCGGCCACCAGCAGCGGATACACCAGCCAGACCGTTTCTTCCGAGCGCACGAACAGCATGCAGAACACGATCAACATGCGCCCGAGGTCGGCGGCGATCATCACCTGCTTACGGCGAATCCGGTCATTGATTACGCCGGCGGCCGGGCCGATCAGGGTTTGCGGCAGAACTTGCAGAACCAGAGCCAGGGCAACCGAACCTGCGCGAC
>Ga0326726_10004154_pt1 | contig 13254 bp, 9 predicted proteins | sample MHFenrmetagenome_2_FD_207603 | JGI IMG/M metagenome (GOLD analysis project Ga0326726, IMG submission 207603) | Lab enriched peat soil microbial communities from Michigan Hollow, Ithaca, NY, United States - MHF15MN | ecosystem: Environmental > Terrestrial > Soil > Wetlands > Peat | place: USA... | reverse complement strand
GACTTTTTCGCCCTCTGGCTTGGCACACGCATGGCATACTCGTGTGGGTACTATTCCTCTTCGTCTGATGACCTCGACACCGCACAGGAGAGGAAGCTCGACTATGTCTGCCGAAAACTCCGGCTGCGCCCCGGCGAACGGTTTCTAGACATCGGATGCGGCTGGGGCGGTCTGGTCATCTACGCCGCGGAACGCTTCGGGGTGAATGCACTGGGGATCACGTTGAGCAAACCTCAGGTCGACCTGGCAAACGAAAGGATACATCACGCAGGCCTCAGCGCCAGGTGTCGGGTCGAGCTTAAAGACTACAGGGAAATGGATGCACCCGGAGCGTTCGACAAAATCGCGAGTATCGGAATGTTCGAGCATGTGGGCGAGGATCTGCTCCCCCTCTATTTTTCGCGGGCACGGCAACTGCTACGACCCCAGGGTGTCTTTCTGAATCACGGAATCGCCGCCGCGCGCACCGAAACCGCCCGTCGCCCGCCGACGTTCTCCGATCGCTATGTATTCCCCGACGGGGAACCGCAGCCGCTTCACACGACGCTGCGGGCGGCTGCAGAGATCGGATTTGAGGTGAGAGACGTCGAGAGCCTCCGGGAGCATTACGCGTGGACGCTGCGACACTGGGTACGGCGGCTCGAGGCCCATCACGAGGAGGCGGTGCGCTCGACCGACGAGCCGACGTACCGTGTGTGGCGACTTTTCCTGTCGGGATCGGCCTACCGATTCGCCATCGGCAGGCAGAACGTATACCAGACGCTCCTCGTGAAGTCGGAGAATGGCATCAGCGGACTTCCGTTGACCCGGGATGACTGGTACAGTACTGATGCCGCCGCCACCGGGTCGAGCCTGTCTCCTCCAGTATGACTCTCTCCCTTCGCCTCCGTTTGTCACGCGCGCGACGTCGATCGCGGGTTGTCGATTGACTTTGCCTCCTGCCGATGCTATCTTGCCACCGCCCTGGTGGTCCCACGCACCGCCGATTCAGACGCACTCTGCAGGTTCCCCATGATCGGTAAAATCGTCTCCCACTATGACGTCATTGAACAAGTGGGTGGTGGCGGCATGGGAATCGTGTACAGGGCACGTGACCTGAAACTCGACCGGTCAGTCGCGTTGAAATTCTTGCCTCCCGAACTCACCCCAGAACCTGAAGCCAGGCAGCGCTTTGTCCGCGAAGCAAAAGCAGCCTCCGTCCTTCAACACACCAACCTCTGCGTTGTCCACGATATCGACCAGACCGTTGACGGGCAGATGTTTATCGTGATGGAGTTCTACGAGGGCGAAACGCTCAAGAAGAAGATCGAGCGCGGGCCACTCAGCGTTGAGATGGCGACCGACATAGCAGTGCAGGTTGCCCAGGGCCTTGCCAGGGCTCATGAAAACGGCATTGTGCATCGCGACATCAAGCCCGCGAACCTGATGGTGACGAGGGACGGTGTGGTCAAAATTGTCGACTTCGGGCTCGCCACACTGGCAGGGGAACTGCACGTTACACGGATGGGCACAACCACCGGAACGGCGGCGTACATGTCACCGGAGCAGGTGCGTGGAGACGAAGTGGACGGGAGAACAGATATGTGGTCGCTGGGCGCGGTCCTGTATGAGATGCTCGCGGGGCATACTGCCTTCGAAGCACACTATGAGCAGGCGGTCATCTATCAGATTCTGAACAGCGAACCGAAGAAGCTTCCCGGCGCGGAATCCGGAGCCATGGCGGACCTGGTTCGCATCATTGGGATCGCTATGCAAAAAGACCGGTCCTCCCGTTACCCCCATGTCGAGGAAATGCTCGCCGACCTCAGGGAAGTCGGGAAGGGACACTATGCCGGCAAAATACCACCGTTTGCCCCGGGACATATGCGCGATCGTAGCCGTCGGCCTACGAATATCCTCTGGAAAGTCGCCGGCCTGGTCTTGAGTGCCGCACTTGTCGCCCTTGCACTCTATTTTCTTCCGGGACGCGCCCCTGCGATCGATTCGATTGCCGTCCTCCCTCTGGTGAACATGCAAGGTGATCCCGAGATGGAGTATCTCTGCAACGGGATCAGCGAGAGTCTCATACAGAGCTTTTCCCAGTTGCCCGGCCTGAAAGTGACATCATTGAATGCCGTGATGCCCTACAAGGGACGGACGGTTGATGCGCGAACGGCCGGGCACGAGCTCGGAACCCGAGCGGTGATGATGGGGAGTGTCACGCAGCATGGCGACCTCCTTTCTGTGAATGTGGAGCTCATCGATGCGGAGGATAACAGTCACATCTGGGGGAAACGGTACGAAGGCGAACCTTCGGGAATTCTGTCAATGCAGGAGGAGATCACCAGGGCAATTCCGGGCTGCTTGCACTTCCGGCCGGGGGAAAATGAGACAGCCAGGATGGCTGCCATGTACAGCACGAACAATGAGGCATATCGGTCCTACCTGAAGGGAAGGTTCCAGTGGAACAAGAGGAGCCCCGATGCGCTGCTCAAAGGCATAGCCTTTTTCCAGCAGGCCCTTGAGGCCGACCCGACGTATGCACTTGCATATACGGGAGTGGCCGATTCCTACAATCTCCTCGGTGCGATCGAGTACGGAGTGATGTCCCCGGGGGATGCAATGCCGCGGGCAAAGAAATCGGCCGAAAAAGCCCTGCAAATCGACGAGAAGCTGGCTGAAGCTCACGTGTCACTCGCCCATGTGAAGTTCTTCTATGATTGGGATTGGTCGGGAGCAGAAAGGGAATACCAACGGGCCATCGAATTGAACCCCAACTATGCGACGGCCCACCAGTGGTACGGAGACTTACTCATGATTCGCAAGGGGCGCGAAGCAACACTCGCAGAGAAGAAACGCGCGCTTGAACTTGATCCCACCTCACCCATCATCGCGATGGACTTGGGGTCCACGTGGTACAATTGGCGAGACTACGACCGCGTGATAGAGTATTGCCGGACTACGCTGGACATGGACGAGAGTTTTCTGCTCGCGCACATTCTCCTTGCCCGGGCATTGGTTCAGAAAAAGAAGTACCCGGAGGCCATCAGCGAGCTCCATCTGGTCAGAAACAGCGCACCGCAGTTCTCACTCCCACTTGCTCTCCTGGGTCATGCCTATGGCGTTTCCGGGCAACGAGACGAGGCAAAGAAAGCCATGGCGGATTTGCAGAAGATGGCTCAGGTACGGTACGTCCCCCCACACGAGTTCGCGGCCATCCATCTGGGCCTGGGCGAACATCAGAAGGCGCTCGACCTCCTGGAAAAAGCATTTCAGGAACATTCCGGATTGATGGTCTACCTCAAGCTTGAGCCTGTGCTGGATCCTCTGAGGGGCGAGCGGCGTTTCAAGGAGTTGGTCCGGAAGGTGGGATTGTGAGTGCTTCTTGAAGTTCAGAATTCGGTTCCCGCCTCCCCTCCTTCGGTGTGTCCCACCCAAAACCCTCTGGCTCATCGCTGTACGGCAACCTCCCGAACTCTTCTGAGAGCGTCTTGCCATAAAACACGTGGTCGGCATACGCCAGGAGATCGTCGATGCTTGGGATGTGTCCAACAGGGCGATAGAGGATGCTGAGGCGGTCACCGGCCCCCAGGAACTCGTACACTTTCCCGGCAGCCTTGTGTGTCAGCTGGGCACCCCGGGGGTTCGTCCAGGCATCGAGCGTGCCTTCCGTGCTCAGGAGCGCACGCGGGGCGACGAGAGCCATGAGCAGATGTTGATCGACCGGCATTCGCTGCACATTCCCCACGAATTCGTCAAAACCCTTGCGGAACCAGTGTGGTGCAAATCCAACGATGTTCTGAAGTTGTTCGCTCTGTCCGTAAATGAAGCGAAATGGAGCCACTCCTGCACATCCGGAATGACTCGGGACGGTTAACGTGATCCGTTCATCGAATGCCCCGGCAATCAGCGCAGCCTTCCCGTAGCGCGAATGGCCGGTAACAATCACCTTCGTGGAATCGATTTCCGGCACGGTTTCAATTGCATCGACAACCCTCTGCATCCCCCACGCCCAGGCCATCAGCGTACCGCAGTCGGCCCGGCCGCCAAACAATTCGTAGACGCCGCCGGCGTTCCCGCCTTCTCGGCTGTCAGGCGCCACCTGCTGAAAATCCAGCTCAGCAACGGCGTACCCTCGCTTCGTGTAAAGGGAAAAGTGTTGTGTTTCCGAAGAACTGTCCGGCTTCCCAGAGCGTGATGGAAAGGCACCCTGGACAACAACCGGAACCTTTTTCCCGGCATTCAGGGGGAGAGCGATCCTGACCTTCATGGAGAGAGTCCTCCCTTCTTGCTCCAGTGTCAGGTCGAGGTTCTGAAGCGTGACGTTCCCCGCGCCGTCTGCTAGGCGCTTGCCCCGCGTGATCGTCGTCTTCTCCGGCGCGGCAGGCAGAGAACCGTAGACATAGGCCTGGAACAGACCCTTCAACTCTGTACGTCGGCGCTCCCAGTCAGACTTGGAATGCACGGCTGAGCCATCAACGAACGTGAAGGGATCGGGAAGGCCCTTGATCTCCGGTAATTCGGCGATGGGCCTTCGCGGAGTCTGGGCGATACCCAAAACAGTACCGAGAGAAAGGGCCGCCAGGAAGAGTGTTGTGGGAAGAGAGGCACGCATGCATGATCCACTGTTGTTGGGCCCTCGTGCCCCAATGCAGCGCAAGGTGCGGACCGACCCGCGGGGGCCTGACTGGAAGACGTCAGACCAGCGACGCGGGAGGCTTCTTGTGGAGGATTTTCGCTCCGTCGAACCCGTTGAATTTTGTTGAGGATGCTATGCTATACGCCCCGATATTCTTGGTGTAGAGATAGTCTCCCACCTCGAGATTCCAGGGAAGTTCTACGGAGAGAGAAATCTTATCGAAACTGTCGCAGGTTGGGCCGACGACTGCGCAGATTTCGGATTCGCCTCCTTTGAAGGCGTGAAAGTTGGGAATCCAGTGGTCGTACACCACCCCGGAAAACGTGTGGTAGACGCCGTCATTGATGTGATAGAACACCTTACCATCTCTGCGGGCCTTGCCGATGATTTCCGAAACCAGTGTGGCCACAGTGGCGACGATAAACCGCCCGGGTTCGGCGAGAATTTCGATATCCTCCGGGAACAGGCGCGTGAACTCGGAATTCAAGATCGCGGCCAGTTTCTCGAATTGCGGGACGCCGGGGTCGTACGGAACGGGAAACCCCCCGCCAATATCGACGAGATTCAAGGGGAAGCCCTTCTTCCGGGCTTCGTTGAGTATCGTTGAGGCGATATCGAGTGCCACCGTGTAGTTGTCGAAATTCGTACACTGGCTCCCCACATGGAAACTGACCCCTTCGACCTTCAATCCCATGTCGTACGCCTGTTGGATCAGTTGCTGGGCATCGCCCGGCTCTGCGCCGAACTTCGAGGCCATCTCGACCTGCGAGCCTGTATCCGGAACCTTCAGCCGCAACACCAGTCCGGCCGTCTCGCAGTGGTGCTTGAGTTTGATCAGCTCGGCGTTGTTGTCGTATGTTACGAGCGGCTTGTACTGTTTTATTCTGGCAAGGGTTGTGGGGTCTTTGATCGTGTTGGAGAAAATGATCTTGTCCCAGACAAAGTGCTTCTTCTCCTTTTTCTCAAAGTGCTTGATGTACTGATAAACCTGCATGAATTCGTTGTAGGAGGCCACATCGAAACTCGACCCTTCTTCGAACAGCGTTTCGATAATCTGCTGCTGGGAGTTGGCCTTCACCGCATAGTAGCACTGAACCCGCGGCAGGTGTTTCTTGAATGTCCGGTAATTCTCCCGGAGCGTGTCGTGATCGACAACGAACAGGGGGGAGCCGTACTGCTCCACCAGCTTTAGAAGTTCCTCGTGTGTGTCCACAGTGTTCTCCGTCGAACGGCTTTGAGGTGTGCGCTTCCGGTCATGCAGGGAGCTTTTTCATGAGGGATTTCAACTCACCGACTTCACTGTTGTTTTCAAGATACGACTCGATCAGTTTCTTTCGCAATTCCTCCCCCCGATCATACAGTCGCTTCAGCTTTTTCGGCCTGGTGGTCTGCCGGACATATGCCGCCAGCAGCGGGAACGCCACCGTCACGTCGATGTATGCCGTCACGGTCTCCTCGAGTTTCGTGGGATCGATTTTACCCCAGCTGGCAGCTTCGCTGGGAGGCGCGCCGGACAGCCCGCCGGTATCGGGACGGGCATCCGTGATGTTGATGTCATAGTCCTGGCCGGCCTCCGGAATCATCAACACTTCCTGGATCTGCGGCTCAGTTTGCAGCAAGAAGTTTTTCGGGCTCCCGCCACCGATGAGGAGGACGCCGGTTTTCCCCTTCTCGTATCTCTTCGCATTGAGAATGATGGCGGTGGAATCATTGACGTCAATGCTCGGATTGATCTTGAGTTTGAAATAGTCCAGGAGACCCGCCGCCTCGGCCAGGAGTTCGAGTCCCGCAACGTTCATCCCGATGGTGGAATCGCCCGGTGATGATGTGAACACCGGAATCCCGTTGCGGTAGGCTGCCGCCAGAACACTGACCTCGCCCAGATTGTTTTTCTGTTCGTACTCGTTGACCACTTTGCCGAGGTGATGGTAGAATTCCCTCGTGCCCATTTCTTTCTGGAATTCCGGTCGCAACATGATCTTCCGCAAAATGCGGTCGGTCGCCATCAGGACGTCCTGATAGTCGAAGAGGATATCATAGATCCTGGTGATCCCCTTGTCGCGAAGATCGGCATCGTCCACCGTATGGCTGCCCCTGAACAGTGGCATATTGAAGGCAAAGTGGAGGTCGTGGTACATGTTGGCCCCCGTTGAGACGAGCCAGTCCACAAACCCATGATTCATGAGCGGAATGATGGTTGACGCCCCCAGGCCCGCCGGCGTCAACGCGCCCGCGATGCTCAGGCCGATGGTGACATCCTCCTCTGAATATTTGTCGCGCATCAATTGACACGCAGCCCTCAATCGTCCGCCATTGTACGCGTCCATGTTGTCTATGACGCTCGTGATATCGCTTTCCATCGAAATCGGCTTTGGGAGGACCCTTTTCCCCGAGAGGTAGTGATGCCTGTCTGGATGATGTTTCGCAGGGTGATCCATGATTACTCCTTTGAGTTCTCGAACGTGCTAAGAGCCTACTGGAAATGTCGTTGAATGCTGCGGCCCCGGTAAGAACATCAGCAGACAGCGGAACCGCCGGTTATCGTACACCCGACATGAAGGCGTAATTCATCAACTTGTACGTGAGTTTTGCGGCTGTGTAATCGGGGTGTCGCGCTCCCCTGGTGGGGGCAAGCTCAACGACGTCAAATCCCACGATACTCTTCTGCTCTCCGATCAGACGTAAGAGCTTCATTGTTTCCGGCCAGAAAAGTCCGTTGGGCTCGGGCGTCCCGGTACTCGGCATGATCGGCGGATCAAATGCGTCCACATCGAATGTCACGTACACGTGGTGCGAGAGTTTCGGAAGAATCGAGGAAATCCATTCTCCTGCGGCGCGAATCTGGTGGGCGTACAGAGTGGTAATCCCGCTGTTGCGGATAAACTCCGCTTCCTCAGGCGAGAGCGCGCGTATGCCGACCTGCACCACCCGCGCCGGGTCCATGATTTCACATACGCGAGCCATGACGCAGGCGTGACTGAATCTGGTCCCCTCGTAGGTGTTCCGCAGATCTGCATGGGCGTCGAATTGAATCACCGAAAGATCGGGATATTCTTCCGCATACGCCTTGATCGGCGCCTGGGAGATGGTATGTTCTCCGCCGAGCACTGCGACAAACTTCCCGTCCGCGATGAGCTTCTTCACTGCGCCGTAGATCTTCGCGATTGCCTTGTCATCCGCACTCCTGCCGAGCGGGAGAAGCGGGAGCGTTGCGATGCCCACACTATTGCAGAGCTCGGTGCCAAGTTCTTCATCATAAAACTCCACGTACCGCGAGGCGTCCAAAATGGCTCGCGGGCCGCGCCGCGTCCCTCCTCCGTAGCTCACCGTGTGTTCATAGGGCACCGGTAACACGACGATTTTCGAAGAGCTGTACGAAGAGATCCGGCTCTCGATACCGAGAAAGTTCTCTTTCCTCGTGAGAGTCTTGAATGCGAGCGAGGGTTTCATGTGAGGCATGTGTGCGTGGTGAGAAGAAAGGACGTGATTCAAATCTAGGACAGAAAGGAGTGAGACGCAAGGAATCACAGCAAGAAAAGGACGCCCCCGGTATCCAGTGCCCGTCGGCGGTGTCAGTCTCGTGCCGACGTCCGAAACTCGTCCGCGACAAGCCCGATTGTTTCCAGCGGGATTCTCCTGAACCCGGTCCGCCAGGCCGGGGAGTCATCCCTGAGACGGGAGTCCCCACCGACAGGATCGACAATGCGCGGATCTGCCAGTATGTTCCCCTGATTCGAATACCGCGCGACCGGCATCCTGCCCCCTCTAAAAAAAAGATTCATGCGACTCGGAAGTACTCCGAAATCCGTCACCCCCTGTGCCCTGAGATCGGCGACGATTATTTTTCCTCGATGTTCCCGCCGTATGCGCTTCAAGGCCACAGGATCCTGAACCGGACGGAAGCGGCCTATCGTCCTGCCGCCGATGCACCGGACGTTTTCGTGATTGAGCGCGCTCCAGATGATCGGATGCTCTTTCGTGCCGGAATCGACAGAATCCAGCTCGAGCCTCCTGTCAAAGCGGTACACACCCTGCCGGATGCAAACGGCCGTGTGAAGACCGGCGGCGGTACCCTGCCTCACCGCGTCCCGTGCGCGCTCAAACGAGGCGAACGGCCCGTCGGTTCGACCTCTGTTCGGTGTCGGACGCATGCCCGACCAGGAATCGCTGCCGTTCTTCGCAATGTAGAATACGACGCGATCGTGACCTGCCGATCTGGAGGACGGCAGCACCATCAACAACATCATCATGATGAACCGGGAAGCTGAGATCGGGATACACATCGAGTCCGGCATCAATATTCGCACGCCCGGGCGGCCCTGGCATACGCCGCCAGATTTTCAAGAGGGGTTTCAAAAAAATGATCCGCACACGACAGGATGAACCCGCCGTCGTAGCCGACCTTGCGAAAGAGATGTTCCACCTGCGCTCTGATCTCGGCAACGCTCCCTTCCGTCAGCACGGAGTGCTGATCCATCCCCCCTATCAGCGCAATCCGGTCTCCCGTCTTCGCCTTCACCTCCCACGGCTCCTGATTACCCCCGATAGATGGCGGGGCCAAAGTCTCCGATGCATCCGCGCCGTTCTGGATGATCAGCTCTTCGATTCCACGGGTACCCCCACACGTGTGATAGCTCACCGTGAAATGCAGATCATGTAATGCGTCGTGAAGCCGGCGATCATAGGGCAGACAGAAGTTCCTATGGAGATCCGGAGAAATCACGGTCGATGACGCAGCGCCACCGCCGGTTTCAACGACATCGAAAGCGGCCCCCTTCATTCCTTCCACAAAACGAAGTTTCTTTTCAAGGAGGATTTGGAGAAACGCGTGAACCCAATCCGGGGTATCCATCACCCTGTAGATCAACTCGGTGATGTCCATAAGGCAGGCCGCGTGCTGCCAGCAACCAGCCTGGTCGCCCCAGACGAATCCGCGCACAATCCCTCGATCTCCAACATCATCGTAGAGTCGGGCAAGAGGGTGGCGATCGAGCGAGGGAACCGGCATGTACTTCCGGATCAGATCGATGTCGTCATCGTGTTTAACAAGGTATTCGGTAATCCAGGTTGTTTTCCGATCGCCGGCGGTTTTGTATGTTAGCGTGCCCCCCGGCGTGGCGATAACATGATGATTGATTCTGTTGTCCGGTTCTGCGCTGATAACCCTCACCTCGTCGCGCCACTGCGGCGTTGAAAACTTCGCGAAGTCCGCATCAACAAGCCAGAATTGTCCCATATCCTCGAAATACTGAATTGCCGCATCCATGCCGAATTTCTCAAAAGCCTCCAGTGGCGTGGCGCCATGAAGGTACTTGTCGAGGTGATACCCCTGCCACTGATGGACCGTTACAGGCAATCGGTCCGGTATTTCTCCGTGCAGGGCGCACATCATGCGCTCTTTTGACGTCATTGCTCAGTTCTCCCCGGTTAGGTGGACAACAAGAACCATCAGGAATGTACGACGACAGAAGGTGAGCTGCAACGCGGGGCTGGCCAGTCCACAGCGCGCCCCCGCCCCACGACCCCCCCCGAGTATCGAGTGTCACCTTGCAGTTTGCGGGACAAATCGCTATCCTCTTGGTCAATATGCATTCTGAATGCACGTCACACCGGCTAACACGTTCAACTTCCCTGATCGTCAGGACCTGATATCATATGGGAAATCCCCTCTTTACGAAGAAACCGCTCAGTCTCCTGCTGGAAGAAATGAAGGGAGAGAACAGGCTCCGCCGAATCCTCGGACCTGTGACGCTCTCAAGCCTGGGTGTCGGGGCTATCATCGGCACCGGGATATTCGTCCTGACCGGCATCGGAGCACATGACAAGGCCGGGCCGGCACTGACACTCTCCTTCGCGGTCGCGGGACTCGCATGCGTCTTCGCGGCGTTTTGCTATGCAGAATTTGCCTCCATGGTCCCGGTGGCCGGGTCTGCATACACGTACGCGTACGCGACGCTCGGCGAACTCTTCGCCTGGATCATCGGGTGGGATCTCATCCTGGAATACGCGGTCGGATCCGCAACAGTTGCCCACGGCTGGTCGCACTACTTTCAGGACTTTCTCAGTATCTTTGGCATCCGGTTGCCGCACGCCCTGACGCTGGCTCCCTTCGACTATGACACGGCGGCAGGCCACTTTGTGGCTACCGGAACCATCATTGACCTCCCCGCAATCGTCATCACATTTATCGTTACCGCAATTCTGGTCAAGGGAATACGCGAAAGCGCTACGTTCAACGCCACCATGGTCGGGATCAAGCTTGTCATCGTCCTCCTCGTGATCGGTCTGGGAGCGTTCTACGTTGATCCGAAGAACTGGCAGCCGTTTGCTCCTTTCGGCTACGGTGGCATCAGTTTCTTCGGCACCACGTTGTTTGGTCAGACCGGACCGGACGGAACCGCTCTGGGAATGCTCGCGGGTGCGGCGACAATTTTCTTTGCGTACATAGGATTCGATTCGGTCTCCACACATGCCGAGGAGGCACGTAATCCTCAGCGCGACGTCCCCATCGGGATCATCTCCTCCCTTGTCATCTGCACCGTCCTCTACATCGCCGTCTCGGCAGTGCTCACCGGCATGGTGCCCTACAATGAAATCGACCTCAACGCTCCGGTATCGAGCGCGTTCGCGCGGGTGGGACTTCACTGGGCACAGTTTGTTATCTCCATCGGCGCCGTCGCGGGCATCACCTCTGTCCTTCTCGTCATGATGCTGAGCCAGCCGCGCGTTCTCCTGGCGATGGCCCGTGACGGACTGGTTCCGCACTCGTTCTTCGGCGCGATCCATGAACGTTTCCGGACACCCTGGAAGTCGACGATGTTGACCGGTCTCTTTGTGGCTACCATGGCGGCACTCCTGCCGCTGCGGGTGCTGGCAGAATTGGTCAACATAGGGACTTTGCTGGCCTTCGTCATTGTGTGTGCTGCGGTCCTCATCATGCGGCGGATCCATCCGGAGGCTGCACGACCGTTCCGCGCGCCGTTTGTCCCGGCCGTGCCGATCCTCGGGATCTTTTCGTGCCTGGTACTGATGTTCTCCCTCCCCGTCGAGAACTGGTGGAGGCTCTTCATCTGGCTTGCCATCGGTTTCGCCATTTACTTCGGGTACGGGCGCCACCATAGCGTCATGGCAAAGTTGCGGATGGAGGGGAAGGGTGAGGGCGAGTCCACTACGTAAGGATCCCCCACAGCCACATCTCTATCCTCGAATCTCTCGTATTTTTCCCGTCCAATTGACATTTGCCGGCGGCCGGAGCAGGTTTCTTGTGTCCAGAGTAAGAAGCAATACCCGGCCAGCCGAAGCGATCGCTTTCGTGTACCCGGGGCTCACCAGGACCGTGCGTGCCTGGATTGCCTCCCATCCTGACCGCTCTCCCCATCTCACCGTAACCCGCGGCACTCTGCCTCGCCCCTGCCTTCCATGGGGAGAGGCTTGCAGATGGCCAGCGTACTTTGTACTTTCCCCCGCAAGCAGTTCTTTCTCTCAGGACCTGGAATGGGGCGGAGACACATCATGTATGCGGTTTGCATACCCCGCACAGGAAAGCGAGGATCACAAGTCATTCTTCGCACCGAGGCTCGTTGCCGCGAGACTCTCTTCGCCTGCTCCCTCCTCCTCTTCTCCCTTGTTCCCTCCACGGGGTGCGACACCGGCCTTGGACCTCTTAATGAGCCTGCAGGTTTTTCCGGTGTCATCCGATACACAAACTGGCCCTCCGCGGACAGCCTCCGCAGCATCAGACTGGTTGCGTTCGAGACCTTCCCCAGCGACAGCGCGGGGATCCTCATCGCACTCCTGACCGGCAAGGCCACCGTTTATCCTACCGTTGGTCAGCCTAACCTCCCTTCGTATGTCGACGAGACACCCTACCAGTTCACGACAGAAGGAACAACTCTGCAGGTCAAGGAGTACATGTACGTCGCAGTGGCGGTTCAGTACGGACCGAATATTCTCAACGACTGGTGGCCAGTAGGTGTCTACACGACAGAAATCGGGACCTTTGACCCCGCCCCGGTGAGAGTACTGTTGCATCGTATAACGCCGGGTATCGATGTCAACGTCGACTTCCACAATCGTCCTCCAAAGCCATGGCGATGAGACACAGCCTTCTGGTCCTCTTTTTCGTCGCAGCCGTTTTCAATAGGGCAGGAGCGGTTGGGGGATCCGTTGTCGGCCGGGTAACAGGCCGTGATAGCGGTGATCCTCTCGCCGGAACAACCGTTCTCGTGCAGGGAACCGTCCGGGGAACGACAACAAATCCGAAGGGGGAATTCCGGCTTTCAGGCCTTCCCGCCGGCAGGTACAGGCTTGTCTTCTCTATGGTCGGATATCACCGCGAGATCGTCGCGGACGTGGTTGTTGTAGAGGGCAGTGAGAAGGCACTCACCGTCGCGATGACACCGACGCCCATTCAAACCGAGCAGGTGATTGTCACGGCGAGCAAGCGCCAGCAGTCACTTGAAGAAGTCCCCGTGAGTATATCTGTTCTCGATGCGACGGCGATAGCTGAACGAAATGCAGTGACGATCGATGACGCATTGCGCTACATTCCGGGTGTCAACCTCACCGGTTTCCAGGTCAATATTCGCGGCTCCAGTGGCTACAGCCGGGGCGCGGGCAGCCGGGTCCTCATGCTG
>Ga0326726_10004153_pt1 | contig 13255 bp, 18 predicted proteins | sample MHFenrmetagenome_2_FD_207603 | JGI IMG/M metagenome (GOLD analysis project Ga0326726, IMG submission 207603) | Lab enriched peat soil microbial communities from Michigan Hollow, Ithaca, NY, United States - MHF15MN | ecosystem: Environmental > Terrestrial > Soil > Wetlands > Peat | place: USA... | reverse complement strand
CAAATCCTACAAAAATTACCGGACAATTTCCGGATTGGTGATTAAGTTCTATGGCAAGATTCCATCATGTTGTATCAGGAATAATCCTGCTCACACTGTTCTTCTCTGTAGGAATCGTATGTGCAGAGGAAAACGCCAATCTCAGCGTCTCGAAAATTGTAAACTCGGCCGCACCCTACTATATCGGTCAGGAGGTAACGTGGATTGTAACGCTCTCGAATACCGGACCTGCGAATGCAACAAACATTTCCGTATCTGAAAGCATTTCGGGATTTTCCGGGCAGGTGGATATGAGTGGGATAGCAGATCAGGGCATGTATGATAATACGACAAGGATCTGGAATGTCAGCAGGCTTGACAATGCCGCGTCCGCCCACCTCACGATAATTACCGTCTTTGATACAGAAGGGACACAAATAAATAATGTAGAGATCCTTCATCTCGATCAGACAAGTCATGAAAACAGGCATGCTGCAGCAAAAGTTGTTATTAACAACGCAGGGTCGGTCATACCCGATCAGCCATTATTAGTAAACCTCGCCATAAGGCCAAATACCCTGAACCTTAAAAGCAAGGGTATATTTACGGTATTTGTCACCTTGAACGGTGGGAACTCCCTCCTCCCGTTCAATACCCACAGCAAGCCCCGCGTTGATTTTGCCAACAGTTCACTGATGTGCAGCGGCGCTGAAATGATCAGTGCCGGCGTATTGAACAAGGGCGGGGGGATCCTTGTTGCAAAGTTCCATCGGCAGGACCTCGAGAATGTTACCAGCGGTGCCGGAGTACAGATTAACTGTTCAGGGACCCTTTCGGTCAACGGAAAATCTATCGATGTTGAGGGCAGTGATTCCATCAGGGTAATCGGGGAAAAGAAGGGACTGGATAGGATCATTTCAGGACTCATGCGGTATCTGGGCCTTGAAAAGGACGATATTGCGGTCAACGAAACTGAAGACGGGAATATCACCCTTTCGTTCACCCTGAACCCCGATACCTTCAGGAATAATGGCCAGATGAAAAAGGAACTCAAGACCAAGGATAGTGATACTCCGGCACATGCCGGAAACGGTCAAAATGCCTCTGACAAAATCAATGGTCAAAAACAGAATACCGTGAAAAATAATGGCAAGGATAAGAATATCCAGGAAAACAATGCCGGTAATAACGCAGACAAAGGGAATAAAAACACCAATAAGGGTGATGATGCATCAAACGGAAAGTCAAAGGGGAAAAAGAATACGTGATCAGGCCACTTGTCACTTTTTTTTTCCATTGGACCATAATACCGCTTATTTGTCAGAAAAGATACAGGTCAACAAACGACGTATCCAGGTGATAAGGTTGATGAAAAGCAGGCAGATCATTCTCGCGGGAATAATTGTTGCACTGCTTTCCAGTAGGGACCGTCGCTGCACTGGGAAACAGTTCAGCAACAGCACAGGGTCCAGGTACCATTTCAAGTATCAGTATACCTGACAATAGATCGATCGGTCCGGAAAATCCAATGTTCGGACTGAAGGTTGCGATGGAAGACCTCGATGAAACGTTTACCTTCAATGATACCCGGAGAGTAGAGAAACTGGTTGACCATGCACAGACCAAGATCGAAGAAATGAACCGGGAACTGAAACTCAACAAGACCGGGTATACAGACAGGCGCTGGAGTTGTACTCGCAGAAATTGAACCAGACAAAAATATCTTTACCGCGTTTTCAGTCCGGTGCAACCGGACTCCTGCATGTGCAGGAATTGATCGCGCGGCACCACACATTCCCGGCTGATATCCTATCCCGGAACCTGCGCAGCATAGATCTTGCCCATGCGTATAACAACAACCTGGTACTCGAACAGAAGTTTGGGGAAGAGACCCGGATGAGGTTTGATCGTGTTGTTGAAAAGAATAACAAGACCATTCTCAAACCGTGAAACTGGAAACCGGGAAACAGAACAATGGCAGCGAGAATAACACACCATCTGCCAGGAATACGGGGCAGGGCAGAAATGAGACCAAGGACCGTGTAAAAGATAAAAAGGAGGATATGGTAAACCCGACACCAGGCGATGACATGGGGTCTTCCAGGTTAATGGAAAGAAGGACGTAGTTAGAGAAGTGTATGGATCCAGCTGAGATATCATCCTGATCTTTTACTTGCCCTGTTCTTTTTTCTCAGAATGAAATTTCTGAGGATACATTTGGATGATTACTTGCCTTCATGCAGGATTCGGGATTACCTAGAAATGATGTTCCTCATGTTGCCAGCTAGAAGAACAGACCCTATCGCACCAGTGCATGGCTACGGGGACCTATACCGTAACCCTGACTGCAACAAATCCGTTGTTTGCAACACCCTGTTAAAAACCAGGTATATCACAGTCAATGCTGCACCGGCTAAGGGTAAAACATCCTTCACGGCAATACCGAACAGCGGGAAGCCGCCGCTGATGACATATTTCACTGACACTTCAACGGAAAAACCGACAGTATGGGAATGGGAATTCGGTGATGGATCCGTTGAAACTATCCAGCATCCTTCCCACAGCTACGCAACGGCCGGAATCTATACTGGTACCCTGACAGTGACAAATGCAAATAAAGGCAACAAGGTCGTGAAGAAGAACTACATCGGGGTGCAGACTAGTAAGGTCAGAAAGTAATTTTGTATTTTTTATTTCAATCTGAAATCGCACTCGAACACTGCCTGACGCCTTCGTACGAGCCTGAACCGGGTGGGAACGCTTACTATTTTATCCAACACTCCCTGTTACAGTTCCACGAGCGCAAACTCGTTTTTTCCGGCACTGCACTCAGGGCATAGCCAGTCATCCGGCAGGCTTAAAAATGTCACACCAGGCGGGATCCCCCCAGCAGCATCCCCTGCTTCAGGGTTGTAGACATACCCACATACCAGACACTCGAAGCAGTCAGTCTCCGCATCCATAATGAGATCTAACATAATGTGTTTCAATAAAAATTTTTGGAATACTGCATGCGGGATTCCTTCTTTGGTAAACTGAATGAAAAACAGAATATACTCTATAGAGTGGGTGGTATGTATCAATAGCAGGGTGAAAAAGATTGAAAAAATTCACCTATCCCGCATGTCTGAGCGGTTCACAATTACCTGAACTGGATACCCATTACAGGAACTTAACTGCAAAGCAATCAATTACTTCCTGTCATTTTTTGTACTGCCCGAACATTCAGTCAACTCCAACCGCTTTGAAAAGGGACACATCGCAGGTTCCTAGATATATGCATCGGCCGGAACCAAGATGCCATGCACGAATGCCTTGCCAGAGTTTATTATTTCAGGAAACGGGGTAATGATCAACCTCATCATCGTACCATTCAGAAGGGATGAGGCAAGAGAACAACCGTGTTGATCGCGGGAAAAGAGGTCAGAACAACAAGATCAGGGTCGACTCCAATGTCGGAAAATCCACGCCCTCTGCCAGAAACACCAGAAGGTTCACCTGTCATCGTACGTCTCAGAATTATTGGTGGGTTCCTCCTCTTGCTTCTCGTCATCGAAGCAGCAAGAAAACCCTAATCAATTTTTTTTAGAAGCCCGTTGCTCTAATAAAAGCAGGCAGGATATGTTTACCGGTCAGTAATCTTTTACGCAGCGATGATTATACAGTCTTCCCAAAAAACCCGCCGATACCATGAGATACTAAGAAGAAAAATATCTTTTCCTTAAGAGTTCGCGCGATGCCTATGACCTACACCATCTCCCTTATACCAACTGAAGAGACCGGACGCTTGTTACAGCGGTACCTTCAAAACGTCCGCTATGAGATCAAATCCGAAATATATGGCTGCTGCATCAAGCTCCTTTGCAACGATCATGCCCTTAAGGATACGTGGGAAGACAACTTTTACTCGATGTCGCAGAACGTCCGCTCGCATGGCAGGCTCTATGTCTGCAAGGATACGGCCTATTCGCCCGATACCGTGCTGTTCGACCCGCATGCAAAGACGGCATTCCTGATCAACATACGGTACTACGGCTGGATAAAATCCATCGCGCTGAGTCTTGCGGGTGATATCCTTGAAGACGAACACGGCATCTGGTCAGTGCACGGCGCCTGCGTGGATGTCGAGGGAAGAGGGCTCTGCATCGTCGGTGCTCCGGGATCCGGCAAGACCACCCAGACGTACGGGCTGCTGACCAACCCCCGTACCCGGGTGATATCGGACGACTGGTTCTTCTCCCGGGTCTACGGCGAGGATATCCTTGCTTATGGTTCAGAGAAGAATTTTTACATACAGGAAGATCTCGCAACTATCTGGAAGGAATTCAAGGACCTGGTGCCCGATCATCGGTATGATCCGGACGGGAGGGCAGTTACTGACGTGCGGTGGGTGATTGGAAAAGGGAGGATCCTCCCCCTGACCACCGTAAAGACCGTCATCGTTCTGAAACGGGACCCGGCTGATCCGGATGTCGCCCGGTCCCTCGACCCGGAGACCGGCCTGAAACTGTTTGCGGAAAAAAATTATTTCAATCCCCACCTTCTCGTCAATAATCCCTATAAAACCAGCCTGAGGAACCGCTTCATCGCAGATCTCCTGGCCAGGACGCAATGTTATCTCGTCAACACAACCGGATCACCTGCAGAAACCCAGAAGCTGATACGCTCACTGACGATGGTAAAACAATCGGTGTAATTTGGATGCACTTTTCTGGAGAAATATACGGAAATATGATTATTTTTCCCGGTTTTTGATAATATGAACGAATTCTCTTAACGATAGATATAAATAAAGGGGTATTCAAAGACCCGGTACATGGTACGGATAGAAGGGGAGATGGTCGGGGTGTATGGTCCGGTCATTCTGACGACACAGCCATCTCCGCGGGGTTTTATCTACAAATATCTGCTGGGCCTCACCCCCATCATCCTGGTAGCTCTCTCACTCATTGCCCTGTTGCTCCTGAATGATCTGGTGAATGGATTTCCCCCATCACTGGTGCACTCCCTGCAGGAAGTGGTGCCGGATCTGCCTCAACTCATCGAGATATGCGTCTTGATCCTTGCACCGGTGGCCATCTTCCTTTTCTTCATCTGGCTGGGCGATGTAATCCGCCGTCCCGAGATCTGGATCGGCGCAGGCCTGACGCTCCTCATGAGCATAATCGGGGCACTGGTTATGGTTCAGGGCACGGATCTCCCGATACTTTCTACCAAGTACCTGCTTTCTCTCTTCCAGTGGGTGGCATACCTGGTCCAGCCGTTCAGTGTTGTTGTTGCAGTGATTGTCATTGCGGGGGCTGAAGCGTTCCGCCGAACCCTGCACTATACCCTTACCCGGGACGCCATACTCATCACAGGAGGTATCTGGAACCAGGTGGAAAATGTAATCCCGCTTCACCAGATCGAGAGGATCGGTCTTGTGCAAAGCCGGCTGGGACACCTGCTACATTTCGGCACGGTTGTGCCTGCAGGAAAAGTGTTCGGGCTCTCAGAGCTGGATATGACCGGGCATCATGAGCAGGGGGATATGCAGCACCCGGATACCGATCAGGTAACAACCGTGCGCTGGCAGAAGGAATCCCACGACCCGTTTGTGTGCCTGTACGGGGTTTTGAACCCCGGCGATGTGAAGGCACGTATCGAAAAAGCGATGCAGAAAACTTCAGAAAAAGATGAGTGATTATCTCTCCAATAAACCCATCTTGATCGCCATTTTCCCTCTGTTTGTGACATAAAGGGTCCTATTTATAAAAAAAAATAATTCTTCAAAAGAGTACGAATGCTTACTTGCGGTCAATGATAACCAGGGACAAAAAAGGCAATTCATGATTTTATTACTGCTTCTGTTCCGGGTAGCTGACATTGCCTCTCTCCATGACGGCATCCTGCTCATCGAAATAGGTAGTCAGGTAATTGAGCGTCTCAAGGTCAACATCAGCATAGGTATTGGATCCAATCTCAAACGGGTTATCCATGTCCCTGATAAGGAGCAGCAGGCCGATCAGCATGCTGCAGACAACGGCAAAGATAATGACTCCTTCAAGGTAGGGGTCCATCTTTATGAAGAGGAGGAGGAGGATCACGCTTCCTGTCGCAACCTCGGCAAGTGCGTATGCTGCAGGGATAAAATCTGTCCGTATGATGACTTCGATCCGGTTGGTCATCCTGTCAAGCACCCCCAGCTCATTTCTCAGCTTTGCAATCAGAGGGGGAGCGACATTCAGGTACGACAGGATCCGGATATCGTTGTTGATCTTGTCCATCTCCCGGTTAATATCCGGAAGATTCCAGGTATTTTCCGAAAAACAGGTCTGCATGGTGCGGTGAAGATCCCGTACATGAGTCCTGAAAACCCGTGCCGGTGCTTCATCCGCGAGGGGGAGGACCAGGCTGTCATTATAGAGCGCTTTCAGGGAAGCCGCCAGATCCCCGCCTACCTTCTCGCTCTCCTTGAAGTCGGTAAAGGTACCGGTGAAAATAATCGCAATGGTAAAGATCGCACCGCTGATGAAGGCACCTACCACCGTGTTGATGGGCACCACGTCAAACCCGTAGAAATCTATTATTGTCCGTGGTACAAGGAGGATGAGCATTATGACAATCGCCCTCGTCATAATACCCCATTTTTTATTGTTTTCCATACTTACAGATACACATTCATCCATGTTAGTACGTTTCGGTTCCACAGGTACGAAGAACTCCTAGGGATGGGGAAGGCAGTGAATCAAAACTAAAACGCTGTCAAGATTCCATTAACCGGTTCGTGATCCTGACCCAGACAGTTACCCATCGGGATGAACAATTTAAACACATTCGGACCGGGATCCGCAAGTTCCATCACCTATCACCGCAAAGCCGGAGTGTATCAGAAGAGTGTGACGGTCATGAACATGCAGGTTGTCAGATGGTGTCTGGATCTCGGTATGGGCATTTTTTTCCTGATCAGTTTTATCACCGGGTTCTTCAAGTTTACCCTTCTTATGCGTATACTGGGGCTAACGGATCTTGTGCTTCCCCTCGCGTTAATGAGCGATATCCATGACTGGTCCGGTCTCGCGCTGGGTTTTTTTGTCGCAGCCCATCTTTTCATTAACCGCGATTGGATCAGAACGATGACAAGAAGGGTCCTGAAAGGCAAAAAATAACGTCCTGATCAAAAAAAATCCGGAAAATTTCGTATTTTTTTGGAATAATAAAAAGTTGCAATGGATTTTTTAATCCGTAAAGAAATTTTTCCCTAAATCCCCGGTATTTGAGTAGCCCCTCTCTTCCCAATAGCCCCGGTAGTTCGGGTCATCGCTGAGCTCGATTTCTTCGATCCACTTGATCCACTTGTACCCCCATTTGTCCTGTGCGACCAGCTGGAACGGGTATCCCCGTTCGGCCGGGAGTGTGACATTGTTCATCCGATAGGCCATGATGATATCATTGTTCATCAGGTAGTCGAGCGGGAAGGACGTGGTATAGCCATCATGGGCCGTGAAGATCACTGTATTTGCCCGGGGATCAATACCCGCATCCCGTATGAGATCACGGACCATTACCCCCTCCCAGAGGATGGTTACATCCCAGCCTTCCACGCAGAAGAGGGTGACGACCTTGGTATAATGGGGATACTTGTCCAGGACTTCGTTGTAGGTATATACGTCGGTTTTGTTGGTCAGCCCGGTTATGGTGAGACGATAATCGGATATATTAACGTGCTGCGGACCCTTGATGGAGTTCTCACGAAAATCATTGATGGAGGAGAGATCCTTTCCCTCGTAGGCTCTCACTTCAACACCCGGAAGCGCCCGTGGGGAATTGGGGCGGAAGCCCTGCCCAACGACAAGGAAGAGCACAGCTGCAACGAGAATGACAGCCACAATCATGATGACTATGCCGCTCTTTGTGTTCATTACCTCAGGAACTGTCAGCGGGATCTTATTAACTATCGCTTGGAGGCATTTACGTCAAAGAGATCAAAAAATCACTCCCGGTAACCCGATCAGGTCTACCCTGAACGCAATCTATTTTATCACGTACCCTCTAAAGCACCATGCGGAAACGTATGAATAACGAGGGAAATGAACAATACGTATGCCAGGTCTGCGGATATAACATGGTGGGATACCACCCGGAGTTTTGTCCGTTCTGCGGAGCAACGGACGATAAATTCCTGCTTGCCGACGAGAATTCGGCTCTCCACCACGTGGAAGGTATGCAGGTCAATGCGTACGTGACTCGTTTCACTACGGTCCCGGGGCTGGGGTTTGAACATGCAGCTTACCGTGTTGTAACCGATGGTGCGGTATTTCTTGTCGACTGCCCCTCAACGTTTGACCGCTCGCTACCCCGGATGGATACCATCATCTTCACCCACCATCACTTCCTCGGGGCGTGCAACCAGTACCGTGAACTCTATCCTGCCCGCGTCGCCATCCATGAAGCAGATGTTCACCATGACCTCTGCCGGGGTTTTACGTTCGATAATCTCTTCTTGGGCAGTTATTGTGATTGCGGGCTCCATGCGATGCATCTCGGTGGACACACCCCCGGGTTCACCTGCTATTTCTACAGGGACGTGTTATTCATCTGCGATTATGTGATGAAGGAGCAGGGAGCAATGATACTCAATCCCTATGGTCCACGCAGTGCAACACGAGAGGGGCTTGCACAGCTTATCGGGCAAATCCCGGACTACCCGGTATCCATTGTCTGCGGGGTCGATTACGTCATGGATTACTCGTCGTGGGAAGAGCAGGTGAGCCCGCTGGTCCGCTGAAATATACAGCAGCTCCAAATTTAAAGGGATGGATCTCTTCGTGGTTCCCCATCCCGCTTCTCCGAATACCAATTTCTCGTATGGCACTGTAGATATCTCATTGAAATTTTTCACGGTGCCCGGATGTTTATCAATAACGCCGAAAATTTTCGTAGTTTAATAAAACCATAAATAATTCTATTTTAAAAGATCAGATAAGCATAAAAGGAGAATTGTTGTATGAATCATGCTATCGTCATTGTCAGTCTTGGGATTATCTGCCTTATTGCCGTTGCATTCTCAGGATGTATGGGATCCAGCCCGGGAAATCAGACAGTATCACCGACACCAACGGAAACGCCGGTGCAGGTGGGTCATCTTGTAGTCAATGAATCGCAGAACACCGCTACGGTGTATATGAACCGGAGCAGTCTCATAACCGTCAGATTAGCAGAAAACCCATCAACGGGATTTCAGTGGAACCTGACCGTGACCCCCGGCTTACACATTACAAAAGACGACTACATACCGACTGATACCTCCGGTAAGCTGGTGGGATCGGGCGGGACTCATACCTGGGATATTTCTACGGAGACGATCGGTCAACAGAAGATCCAGGCGATATACAAACGTTCGTGGGAGCCGACAACCGGTAACGAGACCACCTTCTCGATGACAGTTGTGGTCACCTGAGAAATCTACCCTTTTTTCCTTGAAGAAGTTCACCGGTAAATACGGCTAATCTCAAACCGGAGATGACTGCATTTGACATATCCGTCCCGGCAACCCCTTTCATCGGAAGTCCTGATTAAAAATACGAGAGCAGATCAATCGTTAAGCCTACGGTCTTAAACCATTACCCGCTCAGGCGATAGGATCCTGGCGGGCTGCGGCCAAAGTATTCTTCGTAGATCACGTAAAGATTGATATCATCAGGAGCGTGGTAGGGTCTGGGCTTGTATCCCATGATCCTCCGCATATCCCGTCGGATAAAAAATGAACGTCCCTTTACCAGTGCCCTCTGTTTTCGGATCGGTACCGGGAGATTGTGGATATGATTATGGCAGAACGGGCAGACAACAAGGACACGTGTTGACGGGTCACGTTTCATCTCTGTATAGACACGTCGTGAGATGAGATGGATCTCAAGAAAAGATACAGGATGGTACTCATGACAGAGCTCGCAGGTATATTCAACAGCAATTTTAAGGTTCTGTTCCTGCTCCGGAGTAATCCATCCGCATTCAGTCTCCGGCATATGTTTCCACTCTTTGATCAGCCGACCATTGTTGGGAGAAGATAAAAGATTTCTGCTGCAGGTGTACCTGCCCTGAACCCGCTAGCCAGACTAACGTGATACTCAAAAGATGTGTTTCTGGACTATATAGTACACTGCAGTTTTTTTGGGATGCGTCTGAGAGGCGTGGATTTTCCTGGCGAGAAGCTCCCCCTTGAAACGTATAAAGGACGGACCCTTCCGCCCGGAACTATCCGCTGTGTCACGGCGCTTTAAGATTTTTTATATAAGCGATTACTTCCTGGATATCCGGCACTGAGTGCACCGGATACACCTTGATAAACACCACCTTCTGCTTTTCGTCAACGATCACATTCGCCCGTTCGGAAAAACCGATCGCATGCCTGAAGAGACCATACTGTTGTGCCACCATCCCGTGCGGCCAGAAATCACAGAGCAGAGATGTCCTGGTTATACCGAGTTTCTCCGCCCATGCTTTTTTACACGGTACTGAATCTACACTAATGCCGACTGCAACAGTATTGAGCGAAGAAAACATGTCTGTGTTATCTTCCAGGGATTTCATCTGGCCGGCGCAGAACGTTGTCCATGCAAGGGGATGGAAGGAGAGGAGCGTTCTCTTCCCCATATTCTCAAAAAGATCAAAAGTCTTGTCATTCTGGTCTTTCAATGAAAAATTCCCCGCCGGGTCTCCCGGCTGGATTATCTGCTGCGGTCGCATACATTCACCAAAGTATTCATCCTCTCGTTCCGATATCAGACTTTGTATAAGGGACGGTGCATTTTTTTAAAACGTGAATCAAGGTCTGTAAAATCCGAATGCTTTCGGAATACACCCAGGTCATTCACACCTCCCATGAAGGTGATTCTACCAAAAAAAGGGATTACATGATGCACAATAGGCAAGCGACACGGGATACAGCCACCTTATTGTTAAAAAAATTGTTGGACGTTAAAAAGGAATTCCCGAGAGGCAGGTAATCACGAGAGATTATCCGGCACTTATAACCGTGGCTGCTGCTGCGAGGCACAATGGAATGTGCCGAATCCTTCAACCAGGGCACGGGCATCGATCCCGGTAACTTTCCTGCCCGGGAAGAAATCCTGCAGAATCTGTAATGCCACAGCATCATTCGGATCATTAAAAACCGGTACGATAACCACCGAATTGCCAATATAGAAATTTGTATATGTTGCCGGATACCGCTCGTTCCCGCTGGAGACTTGTACTGGCATCGGGATTTTCACTACGGTAAGGGGATGGCCATCTTGGTCGGTGGATTTTTTCAGGATCTCGTAATTCTCATGCAGGGCCGGGTAATTTGCATCTGCAGTTTCATTCTCGTATGCACACACGACAGTTGACGGGGCGACAAAACGGGCGATATCATCAATATGGCCATCGGTGTCATCCCCGACAATCCCCTCATTCAGCCAGATAACCTTCACTACCCCGAGATACTCTTTTAAGAACTCCTCGATCTCACCGGGCGAGAGTGACGGGTTCCTGTTCGGGTTAAGGAGACAGGATCGGGTAGTCATCACCGTGCCGCGCCCGTTCACATCCACAGATCCGCCCTCGAGCACAATTCCGGGGACAAAACGGGGCAGTTCAAGCCAGCGGTTCATAACGTCCGGGATCTTCCCGTCCTGAAGCTGGTCTTGATACTTCTCCCCCCATGCGTTGAAGTTCCAGCGGACCATCGCAGTCCGCTTCAATGCCCGGTTGATTACGAACGTCGGGCCATAATCCCGGATCCAGACATCAGAGAACCCGGTCGTGTGAAGAATAACCCGAGAGAGGTCAACACCGGTTTCACGGAGCTTCACTCGTATCTTGCGGTGGGCAACAGCACTCGGGACGAACAATTCAACACGTTCAGAGGTTTGGATTGCCCGGACAAACTCATAATATGCATCTTCAACCGCCGTGAGGCGGGGAAAGGTATTTTTGTTGTGCGGCCACGAGAGCCAGACACATTCATGCGGTTCCCATTCTGCCGGCATATGAAAGCCACGGTTCCGTGGGGTGTCTTCGGGACGGATATCGGGAAACGTCACGTCTTCACCCGGGAACAGGGAACAGGCAGCACCATAGGTATCGGGACGGCGGTTCCGGAAAAAACCCCATGAATCGCGGACCAAGTAGTTCATGGATAAATCAAGAGAGGCCATGATCGTCTCTTCAGTTTCACCGCTCCGGATGATTATTTTGCCGAACGCGTCGCAAATAAACGATCCCCCGAAGAACCTGATATCAGCTTCCTGGCCCACCCGGTTTAAGGCGGCAACATGCACGCTGTTTGCCACGGCATGACCCCTCTGGATTAGTACCCAAGCTTCGTGCCAGTTGCCTTCAGCCGGTTCTTCACAAGAGGGGTGACCAATTGCGGTCGGGTAAAAAATAATCTGTGCACCATCAAGGGCAACACACCGCGCCGCTTCCGGGAACCACTGATCATAACATATCAGGACCGCAATGCGCCCGTACCGGGTTGAATGAACATGATAACGGTCCCCGGGATAGAAGTACCCCTTTTCAAAGAATCCGGGATCCTGCGGAATATGGACCTTATGATAGGGTGCATGTAACGTACCGTCCGCATCGATAATGACCGCTGAATTGTAGAACCTGCCTTCGGGTGTCCTTTCGTAGAGCGGGACAATGATCACTACCTTGTAATGCCGGGCGATCTCAGAAAATGCCCGGGTGGAAACACCCGGAATCGATTCTGCAAGCAGAGATGCATCTACGCCGATTCCCTGTGCGAAATACCTGGTCCGGTAGAGTTCGGGGAGGCAGATAATCTGCGCCCCGTCTTTTGCTGCCTGGTCAACATTCGTTAATGCTTTTTTAAAATTCTCTTCGGGATCTGGTCCGACTGCCATCTGAATGAGACCTACTTTTACTCTTTTTTGCTGCATACGCCTCGTGATATACGAGTTTTTTTTACTATGATAATATGCTATCCAACCGGATTTTGCACCTGATGTCCACGACCGGACTTTCCAAACAGTCAGCGTTTACGGTGATAAATAAAAAAACTACGGAATCTTGGCGGAGAGACGTAATGCATCCTGTATATCCATCGGTTCAGCATAAGCCAACGATTTCGCTGCACATACAATTTCTTAAATGATGCAGTCAGCCTTTTTGTATTTTCTGGGTTCAAGCCTTCTAAAAGTTGGAAAATATATTAAACAAAAAGGAGATAATAGTAGACAAAAAGAAAATTATATATTCTAAAATGTAAATTATAATTCACATTAAG
>Ga0326726_10004151_pt1 | contig 13259 bp, 12 predicted proteins | sample MHFenrmetagenome_2_FD_207603 | JGI IMG/M metagenome (GOLD analysis project Ga0326726, IMG submission 207603) | Lab enriched peat soil microbial communities from Michigan Hollow, Ithaca, NY, United States - MHF15MN | ecosystem: Environmental > Terrestrial > Soil > Wetlands > Peat | place: USA... | reverse complement strand
GGCGCGGGACAGCACGGGGTCGCAACGGCAATGGCTTGCGCGGCGCTCGGGTTGAAGGCGGAGGTGTACATGGGCGTGGACGACATGGAGCGGCAGCGGCTCAACGTGTTCAGGATGCGACTGCTGAACGCCGAGGTGCACCCCGTCGAGACGGGCTCGCGGACGTTAAAGGATGCGATAAACGAGGCGTTCCGAGACTGGGTGACGAACATCCAGACCACATACTACCTGATTGGCTCTGTCGTCGGTCCACATCCATACCCGCTGATGGTCCGGGATTTCCAATGCGTCATCGGCGACGAACTGAAAGCACAGTTCAAACAGACGGAGGGAAAGCTTCCAGACGCGCTTGTCGCCTGCGTCGGCGGCGGAAGCAACGCCATAGGCACCTTCTACCCCTTCGAAGACGACGCCAACGTGAAATTGTACGGCGTGGAGGCTGCGGGCGAAGGCTTAGAAACGGGCAAACATGCCGCATCGCTGGGCAGAGGAGAGGAGGGTGTCTTCCATGGCATGCTCAGCTACGTCCTTCAAGACCTGAACGGGCAGATTGATAGTACGCACAGCGTCTCCGCTGGTTTAGATTACCCTGGTGTTGGTCCCGAGCATTCATTCCTAAAGACCATGGGCAGGGCGGAGTACGTGTCCGCCACGGATGCAGAAGCGGTGGAGGCTTTTCTCACATTGTCGAAGCTGGAGGGGATTCTGCCGGCGTTGGAGTCTGCGCATGCCGTGGCGTTTGCCATGAAACTCGCCCGCAAAATGAAACCCGAAGAATCAGTTGTCGTGACGCTGTCGGGGCGCGGCGACAAAGACGTCAACACAGTCGCGGATTACCTGAAGGTGAAGATATGAGCGCCATAGCACGGGTTTTCGAGAAACTTCACGCCAAGGGCGAGGGCGCGTTAATCGGTTACGTGATGGCGGGCGACCCAACACCAGAACAAACCCCGCTTATAGTTGCCGCGCTCATTAAGGGCGGTGTAGACGTTCTTGAGCTAGGGTTGCCGTTCTCCGACCCCATCGCCGACGGACCGACCATTCAGGCTGCGAGTGTCCGCGCTCTGGCCGCTGGCACAACGCCTCCGAAGGTTTTGGAGATGGCTCTCGAGATAAGACGCAAGCACACCACGCCGATAGTGGTGATGACTTACTACAACCCCGTGTTCAAGATGGGGCTGGATCGATTCTTTAGCTTGGCAAAATCTTGTGAAGTTGACGGGTTGATAGTGCCAGATTTGCCTATGGAGGAAGCCGCCGACTACCGTGAAAAAGCCCTGATTAGTGGTGTTGACACGATCTTTCTTGCCGCTCCTTCCACCTCTGATGAACGTCTGCAGAAGATTGTCGCGTTCAGTTCGGGCTTCTTATACCTCGTCTCGCATTTCGGCGTCACGGGCGAAAGAGCGAAGTTTGAAGACTCCACGATTCAGCTGATTAAGCGCGTGTTGCCCTTCACGAAGGGACGGGTGCCGTTGGCGGTTGGGTTCGGCGTTTCGAAGCCCGAGCATGCTCGTAGTATCATCGGCGCGGGAGCTGAGGGGGTCATCGTGGGGAGCGCTTTCGTGAACTTGATTCAGAAGAACCAGGGTAACGTCCATGCAATCGTGGACGAACTGGGCAGGCTTGCTCGGGGATTCAAAGCAGCTACCACACGTTGAACGCTCCTTGCGTGCTCGGTTTCCGTGAAGTACATATTTAAATGACCTGAGCACGTGTTCTAAAAGAAGGAGACCGTCATGGCTTTAGACCGCTTGAGCTCCTCACTGACCGACGCGCTCAGGAAAATCTTCCGAGCATCCGTCGTCGATGAGGCGGCAGTCAAAGAACTCGTACGAGACATCCAGAGGGCACTGCTGCAAGCGGACGTCAACGTGCAACTCGTCCTCGACATCTCCAAGCGGATTGAGGAGCGGGCACTCAAAGAGAAGATGCCGCCCGGCATCTCCCGACGTGAACACGTCATCAAAGTCGTCTACGAAGAACTGACCCGATTTGTGGGCGAGAAACCCGTCCCACTCAACGTCGAGCCAGGCAAACGAAGAACCATTATGCTTGTAGGCATTCAGGGCTCGGGAAAAACGACGACCGCCGTCAAACTCGCTCGTTTCTACCAGAAACGCGGACTTAAACCCGCGTTAATCTGCGCCGACACTTATCGTCCAGGCGCGTTCGCTCAGCTTCAGCAGATGGCGAACAGGATAAACGTGCCCGTGTTTGGCGACCCCAAGAACAAGGACGCCGTCAAAGTCGTCGGAGAAGGACTGAAACAGTTCCCCGACAAGGACCTGATAATCGTTGATACGGCGGGGCGCCACAAGGAGGAACATGAACTCATCAAGGAGATGAAGGCGCTGGAGCAGAAAATCAAGCCCGACGAAATCGTCATGGTCATCGACGGCACCATCGGGCAACAAGCCCTTATTCAGGCGAAAACGTTCCACGAAGCCACACCCATCGGCGCGATTCTGGTGACGAAGCTCGACGGCTCAGCCCGAGGTGGTGGCGCGTTATCAGCCGTGGCTGCCACTGGTGCGCCCATTAAGTTCATCGGCACAGGCGAGAAAATCGAGGATATCGAAGCCTTCGTGCCCTCACGTTTTGTTGGCAGGCTCCTAGGCATGGGAGACTTGGAGACGCTGCTGGAGAAAGTCAAGGAAGCCGAAATCCATGTTCCGCAGAAGAAGGCGAAGGCGATTCTCAGCGGCAAATTCACGTTAACCGACATGTACGATCAGTTCGAAGCCGTCAAGGGCATGGGTCCCTTCCGCAAAGTCCTCCAGATGCTCCCAGGCATGTCCGCGAACATCCCCGAGGAGATGCTAAACACGGCGGAGGGGCGACTGGAGAAGTGGCGCGTAATCATCCAGTCGATGCGCCCGGAGGAGAAAGACAACCCGAAGCTGTTCAACTCCTCACGTGTCAGGCGCGTCGCCCGCGGCTCAGGGACGAGCGAGAAGGACGTGAAGGAGCTGCTGAAGCAGTACGTGATGATGCGGAAGATGATGAAGATGTTCAAACGCAAGAAGAAACTGCCCTTCAACCTTGGGCAAGGATTCCCAGCGGACTTCAAGTAGGCACGTGATGATGAGCGTTCTCGAAAAAGCCTTCACGCTTTTGGAAAAGCACCCTCTGTGTGACCACTGCCTCGGACGACAGTTTGCCGCTTTGGCGCGTGGCGTCGAGAACGATGAAAGAGGACGCGCGTTAAAGTTGGCGTTGACGATGCAGGCTTGCGGCTTCAACGTTGCAGGCGACAAAAGGGGTATTGCTCAGCTCAAGGTTCTTGCTGCCAATGGTTTCTCGGTTGAGGCTACGGAAGCGTTGCGTCAGAGCAAAAAGAGACTGCCGAAAAAAGAACCTCTGACCTGTTTTCTCTGTGACGACAAGTTCCAGCGGGTCGACTCTCTGGCGGAGAAGGCGTTGAAAGCGGCGGGTTACTATGAGTATTCCACGTTCCTTGTGGGCATCGAGTTGCCCGTGAAGGTGGAGGAGCGCGAGGACGAGTTCAAGGCGGCGCTTAACGTGACGTACGGAGAGAGCATCCGCCACGAATTCGGTCGCGTGCTTGGCAAGCAGCTGGAACGGGGGACGGGGAAGACGGTGGATTTTCGGAAACCTGACCTTGCTATTGTCGTGAACCCGTTCAAGGAGACAGTGGCTTTGCAGGTGAACCCGCTCTTTGTAGCGGGGCGCTACCGCAAACTCGCCAGGGACATTCCACAGTCGAAGTGGTTCTGTTCCGCGTGCCGCGGCAAGGGCTGCGAGAAGTGCGGCGGAACGGGCAAGCTCTACCCTGAATCGGTGGAGGAGATCGTTTCGAAGCCGCTGTTGGAGGCGGCGGAGGGCGAGAAGTCAGCGTTCCACGCTTCAGGCAGAGAAGACATAGACGCACGCATGCTCGGCACAGGACGACCTTTCGTGGTGGAGATATCTAAGCCTAGAAAGCGCAGCCTCGATTTACTACGAGCATTAGAGGCCATTAACGCGACGGGCGAGGGCAAAGTCCAAGTCTCGCGTTTGCGGTTCACGAACCGAGATGTCGTGCGACGTTTGAAGAAGGCTGAATCCGCTCAGAAAGAGTACCGCGTCCTCGCCGAATTCGAACGTGAGGTGTCGGAAGCTGAGCTGCAACGCGTCGAGCAGGAGTTGACGGGCGCGTTGATTAAGCAGCAGACCCCGTTGCGTGTCGTTCATCGTCGGGCGGATTTGACCCGAGAAAAGTACATATATAAGGTTAAAGTTAAGAAGGTGGCGCCAAACCAGGCTGAGCTGATAGTTCGTTGTCAAGGAGGCCTGTACGTCAAGGAATTAGTTTCAGGCGATGCGGGAAGAACCGTGCCCAACGTCTCGGGGTTGCTCGGGACTGGGGCGAAAACCCTGAAGCTTGACGTGTTGAAAGTCATCGTTAACGATGTCGTTAGGTGAAAAATGCATGAAGAAGTCAAAGGGTTATCGTCGTGGGACTCGCAAGCTTGCGAAGAAGCCTACGAGAGAGAAGGGGAAGTTGCACATCGGCAAACTCCTCGTTGAACACGAAGTTGGCTCGCAGGTTATTGTGAAGATTGACTCCAGCGTACAGAAGAGCATTCCGCACAGACGCTTCCACGGCAAAATAGGTGAGGTTATGGAGAAGCGTGGACGAGGCTACGTCGTGCGCATCCCACAGGGCGAATCCATGAAAGATGTTACCATGCGTTCCGAGCATCTGGAACCTTACAAGGGGACTTGAGACGATGAGCAAGGTGGAAAGAACCGAGGCTCGGCTTACTCTACCCCAGGCAAAGCATGAACTCATTGCCATCGGCGAGGAAAACCTCGACCAATTCCAACGTCGGACTCTGGACTATCTGCAGAAGTTCAGCAAAATCGATGAGGCAGCGGCGCCCGTGCTGATGGAGAGGCTTGTGAAGGAGTTCGGGTTGGAGGAGACCGAAGCAGTGCAGGTCATAAACTGTGCGCCCGAGAGCGTGGACGAGCTGCGTGTGTTCTTGGCAGGCGGGAAGAAAATCGTCGAGACGTCAAAACTAGAAGCCGTGGTCAATCTACTCAACGAAAACCGTGTCCTGAAGTAGTCGGTGCAGTCGCAGAATAGCTAAGTATTTTTAAGCAGATACCACCAATAGAGTTGTTATTATGGAGAAGCGATACGAAGAGTACGCCTACGTGCTGGATTTCCTCCCTCACGGGCGTCCTGGGCTTCCGTCAGGTGGACGAGCGGGTTACAGAGCGGGAGCGCTGATTCAATGCGTGGGCGAGGAGTTCTTCACGTTACTCGAAGCACTCGCCAAGGAAGGCTTGATGCTGAAAGCCAGCGACCGCGTCTACGTCGGCAAAGAATCCCGCGACGAAGTCACGTACATAATCGGCAGAATCGGCTTCGAAGAACTTACGGGCGCCGCCAAAGCCGAACTCCCAGGCGTAATCACCCGCATCGTACTGAACCGTGAGGACTGGTTCGTCAACTTCTTCAACACCGCTCGAGCCATAACTCCACGCATGCACGCGCTGGAGCTGATTCCAGGCATCGGGAAAAAATACATGTGGCAAGTCATCAATGAGCGCGAGCGCAAGCCGTTCGAGAGCTACGAGGACCTGCAGAAGCGCACGGAATTGCCGAACCCGGCGAAGCTCATCACGAAACGGGTTATGGAGGAGCTTGAGGGCGACAGCAAGTACCGCTTGTTCACGAGGGAGCACTAGGGCATAGAGCGATGGGCTTAACGGAAACGAAGCGGCTGCTTCGAACCTTTCGAATCACTCCGAACAGGCTTCTCGGACAGAACTTCATGGTTGAACCCGCATTCTACGCGAAGCTGTGTGGATACGCCTGCCTGAACAAGGCGGACGTGGTGCTGGATGCTGGCGCCGGTTTCGGTTTCCTCACGCGCTACCTTGCCGACAAGTGCAGGGGAGTCATCGCCGTCGAAAAAGACCCACGTGTCGCTTTGGTGCTTCGTCAACAGGTCGAAGGTTGCGCCAACGTGACGGTGCTAGAGGGCAACGTGTTGAAGACTGAATTGCCGCCGTTTGACAAGATCGTGGCTATTCCGCCCTACTACCTCTCGTCAAAGCTGGTTGCCTGGCTCCTCAAACGCCGACCCCGATGCGCCGTGCTGATTCTGCAGCGCGAATTCGCCGAGAAACTCGTGGCACCCGCGGGAAGCGACGACTACGGCTGGCTCACGGTCGTCGCGGCTCACGAGGCGCAGGTGGAGCTGTTGGACGTTGTGCCCAAATCCGATTTCTACCCCATGCCTGAGGTTGACTCCGCTGTTGTCCGCTTGACCCGCTGGGCAACACCGCCGTTCAACGTTGACGACGAAGCGTTTTTCCAAACGTTGGTTCGGTGGCTGTTCACGCAACGCAACAAGAAAGTCTGCAACGCGCTCGAGCCGTTCCTCAGAAACACACGCAAACTCGGCAAGGTGGAAGCTCGAAAACTTGCTTCGGCGGCTCCTTTCGGTGGCAGGCGTGCGCGAGATTTAAGTCCAAGAGAGCTCGGGGAGTTAGCCAATGCCCTCACGGTCTAAACGGGTTTTCTTCGGGAAATACGTGTTTTCGGTTGATGAAAACGTATACGAACCCGCCGAAGACTCGTTCCTGTTCGCCGAGAATCTCGCCGTAAAGGTGGGCGAGAGGGTTTTGGATGTGGGCACAGGCTGCGGGTTGCTGGCTGTTCTTGCGGCTGAAAAGGCGGGCTCGGTGGTAGCAGTCGACGTGAACCCCCACGCTGTGCGATGCGCCGAGGCTAACGCAGATGCCTGCAATGCTCGTAGTAAAATCGCCTTCGTACAATGTGACTTGTTCGCTGCCTTCAGTGACGTTGCCGTGTTCGACGTGATTCTCTTCAACGCACCCTACCTGCCCCGCGACGAAAACGAGCCCGATTCATGGCTTAATCGCGCGTGGTCCGGAGGCACAACGGGCAGGGAAATCATCGACCGCTTCATCGCCGAATCCGCCGCCCATCTGGCGCCAACGGGCAGGCTTCTCCTTCTGCAGTCGAACATCGCTGGGGTCGGCGAGACTTTCCGCGCCTTTGAAGGGTACGGCATGAGAGCAGAAATAATCGCGGAGTGTTCGGCGCCGTTTTTTGAGACGATTGTCCTGTTTGAGGCTACTTTGCGGGTTTGAAGCGGCGCTCCCAATGTTGATACCGAGTTTCTCAATGCATATGCTTTAATACTGAGTGCACCGTACCTTTGGGCAAGCAAACACGTGTTTGCCAGAATGAACAGTAAGAGGAGTTGAAACATAAAAATGGGCTATAACAAAGAGATGCACAAGGCTACCTGCGCTGACTGCGGAAAGGAATGTGAAGTTCCGTTCAAGCCGGATGCGAGTAGGCCAGTGTACTGTCGAGAGTGCTACGCGAAACGCAGACCACCACGCCGATACTAAACCAGTTAAGCTAACAGTTTAACTCAGTTTATCAACAACATTTTTCTTTTTTTGTTTTTTCCATCAATTTCCTCGGTTCATCTTTTCCCTTTAAAACGATTGTATCACCCTGACGGCTTTGGACAAAACTTAAAAGCATTTCCCCAGAGTCACTCGTGGGGACCAGGTTGGTCACGTTGGGTTCTGAGGCGGCAGTTACCAAACGGGTTGTGGTCTTAGCCCTCGTCTTAATTCTCGTCTCATCCACGGCTGGAGGCGCTTACTATTTCACATTGCCATCAGGCACAGACTCCAAGCCGCAGGATGAATCTCCAGACCAAACTCCAACTCCCACGCCTCCTTCTGAGACTCCGCCCTCGTCGACATCGCAGGGGAACAATTCCAGCGTCACCGAAACACCCACCCCGAATCCTCCTCAGACTCCTCAAACCCAAACAAACCTTCCCACTCCCGAGAAGAAGGGCAGTTTTCAGAAGACGGCGAATGCCACACTGGGCAACTGGTCCGCAACCGTGGATTACACGCCGAAGTCGTGGACGCCGAATGCAACGGTGAAGCTGGATGTCTCGCTGAGTTTCTCCAACGAGTTATACTCTGCTTTCAAGCCGCCCTTGCTTGCGGGCGTTGAACAAGTCTGCCTTCTGGTAACTGCGGAAAGAGACTTCGACTCCTTGGGTTTTCAGCACACGCCATGGGATGAACAGGTCTCCACGTTGCTGACTCCCGCGGGTCTGCCCATCGAGGGCGGTGGCAGCGGCGCCGTTTCGCGTTACAACGGCTACACTCAGCGGACGCCCGTCGATGTCATGGTAGATGTGCCCATCGGGACCTTTCAAGTCTTGAACGCTTCGCTTTGGTGGTCGGGACGGTTTTCGACGAATTTCACTCTGCCCTCGGATTTGCCGCCTGGGATTTACAGGCTGCGTCTTGACTTCGGGTTCAAGTCGAGTACGACCCGGTTATGTTTTAACGGTCAGGGTATGGGGGCACGTCCAACGGATTTGAACAGTGTTTCCTGTGCCTATTCCCCGCCCATTCCTGCGAGCGGGCGCGATGTTGCGGGCGCGTGGGTGGATGGCTCCCAGATAGTTCGGAAGAGCTACTGGGTTCTCCTGTGGGATTACAACTCGAACGGCTACAAGGGCGTCGTTGCTCGGGAGGACCAGAAGAGGGTGGCGATTTCGCCGCGCAACTTGATTCACGATGAGGTAATTCTCCCGAGGTTTGATTCCAAGCGTAGTGCTCTCTCCTATTATCTTGAGCCGAGCTTCCTGTTCGACAACATCAACGCGCAGCGTAACATACCTTGGCAGTACGACCACGGTCAATGGAGCGTGAAGATTACGTTTCCCAACGGTTCGTCCTTGAACCTTGGGACGGCGGCGTTTTCGGCGAAGCGGGGCATCGGGGCGACGACGAAGAACGCGAGTTTCACGTCTTGGAAACCGCCTGTTTACGGCAATTACACCATCGAGGGTAGTGGCTGGATTGAGGATGTCTGGGGAAACCGTTACGAGGGCGGCGGAAACTACTCCTTCTGGATAGCGGAACGGTTGACGCTGGCGACGGCGACGTTTCAGGGGCAGGCGTACAACGTCGGCAACCGTTACGGACGTGACGTCGCATTCAACCCTCCTTGTCCAGCGGACGTGACGATAAGGGCAAGTTTGTACGCGAACTCAGACCCCAACAACGTGACCACCGTTATCTCAACTGGGAAGGCGACGTCGGGTGGCTTGTTCACCGCCGCGCAGGGAATGAAGACGCTTCCGTTGACGGTGCCAGGCGAGTACTATGCGACGACAGTTGCTACGTACTGGGATTCTCAGGGGACACTGTGGGTTTGCGCGATGACGCATGCGGGTGTCGTGTATCCGTTGGATTCGCCCATCGAGGCGCATGGAAAGAAGCTCACGTTGAAGAATGGGACGCTCGTGAACCGCGGCGACCAGGGTTGGGAGGGTTACACGCTTCCGAACGGCACCTACGTCTTGGACCACATCAACTTCCCCTACAACGCATACGACGTGCTGCTCATTGCTAGCGACGGCAACGCCTCCAACAAGATTGAGCCTGTGTTGACGTACCGTTTCGTGAATAGCACGGCACCTTACGACTCGGGGTTGCAGACCATCGGCAGGTCGAACCTAAAAATTCAGACGAGCAACGGGTTGTCGCCCGAGATGTTCCCCGAGTTCATCACAGACATGCAGTACTTCTACGGCTCTGCGCCTAGACCTGGGTTCAATTCGCGTTTCATTGTTTCAACGGACAACATCCGAGCGCCGTACTGGCCGACGAGCCCGAACAGCTTCGGTGGTGAAATCGGTGCGTCTGCCAATGGCGATTTGCCAGGTGATATCTACCGTTTCCTCGGCGGCGTCGTTGTCAAGAACAAGAACCAGACGCAGGCATTGTACGCTGGGTATCAGGCGAACGGGTTCATCCTGCCCAGAGGTTCCAACAGCAACCGCGTCATCGCGCCTGGCAGCGAGAACCTGCCGAGCCCCGACGGCGAGCCTGCACGGTTCTTCCTTGTTTCTGCTCGCCCAGGCTTGGTCTACCCGATGGGCACCGTTTTTCGTGCCGTGTTACAGATAGACCCCGTGGTGCCGTGTGATGTGCGGTTCACGTTGACAGCGCCCGACAACAGGACGTTCGTGACGACGGGTAAGGGCGACCAGTACGGCTACTTTACTGGTGTGGACACGTGGCCGCTGGATCAGGCGGGATTATGGGTTTACACGGTGAACGCCACGTGGAACGGGTATCAGGGCAAGGTGCCTGGGTTACCTGAGTCGGGCGGGTGGCTCTTCGTCCTCGAAAACACTACTGCGCCGGGAGCGGGGATGACGTTGAACATGTCTGCGGTGCAAACCTTCTCGCCGACGGCTGGCTTAAACGTGACGGGGCGCACGACTGGGTCTAAGGTGTATTATGCAGCGATTATTCCTGGCGCCGTCCTCGAGCAGGGCGTGTTGTCGGTAACGAATGGCACGTTCAGGTACACGTTTGACCCGCAGCGCATGGCAGACAAAATCCAAACCTACGACATCATAAACATCGTGAACGGTGTCCCACAGATCGGGGATGTGGTGCACTTGACTTTCTTCAGCGAGGAACAGGCACCCAACGGAGTGACCTACCACTCATTCTGCAGAATAGTCCTACGTGGAACGACAGCGGTATACATCAAAGAAGCCTAGTTCCTATTCCTGTCCAGCGCCTTGATATTCTTTGAGAAACGAGGCGAATATCTAACTTCGAACTTCGTTCTCAAGGTTTAACTCTCGGATAAGCTCATCTAAAGGCTTCGATTTTCCTTCCTCAACTTCCTTCAGAGCCGCCTTCAAATCCCTGACAAGCTTCTTGTCTTGAGAGACTTCCAACGTCTCCAACAGCTCCTCCATGAGGTTTGCAGCCTTTGTCAGGAGTTCTTTTTCCTCTTCAGTCATGAGAGTCAACCTTAGACACCTTTCAAGGAATAGTGTTCGCTTAACTTCTTAATTCTTACGCTTAACCTAATCGCTCTCCGACATACAAAAAAATCGTTGCCACAATTTGATTGCGGGCTCAGTCAAGTCGGTCCAGCCGACAACCCATTGCCTTTCAAAAACACGGAAAACATCGGCTGCCTCGCCACGAAAATCATCGTGTAGCTCAGGAGCGACAGCCTGCAGTGAGACGGCTTCTTTCGCGTGAAGGCAAAGAAGTATTTCTGGGCAAGCTTTCTCACGCGTTTTTCATCCGTCGCGTACTTCAGGTGCAGCAACTCGTGTATTAGCGCGGCTCTCGCGCGGCTGCATGCGTAGGCTAGGAAGGTGCTTTTGCCGAATTTCTGTTTGAAAAGTCGGCAGAACGTCATAGTTTTGGGGTAGATTTGGATTTTTCCTCTTGCTGGGACGCAGTTTCCAGCCAAGGCTTTCCCGCTCTCATTTCGGAGGGGAAAGACTTTGACGTGCACTTCTGTAACGTTGTGTTCTTGGATGTTTTCTGTTTTCAGCATCTTGTCGAGGAATTTCTGGAATGAGCGTTTCTGGAGGGATTTGAAAACGAAGGAAGAGTAGTGCATGTAGAAACTTATGTGCTTATGGGGTGGGCTCTCGGGTTTGTCTGGGTCTGCTGTTATTCTGATTTTGCTGGATAGCAGGTAGGGCTTATTTTGCATGTGCATCTACACGTTTGGGAGTGATGGCACATCTATGAAGAAAACCGTGTTCTTGCTTGTCTTAGATGGGTTTATCGTGGTTGGTCCGAATCTTGATTTAGGTCGGGTTATTTGATGATGCGGTGCGGGGCATTGGACTCCTGCTGTTTTCTTGTCCTCGGAAATCCACACCACACGCCCCATTCTGTCGCATTGCGGGCATTTCCTGTGGTCACCGACGGCGATTATTTTATTTTTCCCCCTTCTTCTTGTTATCGGTGAATAATTTCTTTCCAGATTTCTTTCTCTGCGTGCAAGTGACACGCACGGATGATTTGCATCTTCGGCAGTTCTTGACTAAACCCGCTCTTAAGGAACACATTGACATTTACCTCTTGTTTTTTTATTTTTTTGTGAAAAGGTTCAGTTATTCGGTAGGGTCAGCCCAGAGGATAAGAGAAACTCTTCACGTATAAATGGGGTACGACCCATATAAACACGTGAGACTTCAGAGTTCATTTTCAACGGAACGAACGGTTCCACGAGGATGCCGAACTTGTTTTAGCGGAAGAAGTACTAGTAGGCTATCGCTTGTTCGTGAGAGCGTTCTTAGGGAGAAACACAGCTGCACACATCAAAGAAGCATGAAGCCAAAGAAATCCCTGCGCAAACTATATCGCTTAGCTCCACGAATAAGCGTAAAGACGTGTTCGCAGGCTCCAGCGCAAAGGGAAAATGATGGTTAAGAAAGCTCTAAAAAAAATGGAATGCTCGTTAGGCTTCGTCCATATTCCTTCCGCTAATAGGTCTGAACTAGTTGGAAATGTCGAGTTGCCTTTTTCAACCACTGTGAATGGATGCGAAGCCAAGATAGATAAATTCGGGCGATTGTGGTCGACTTCCCTGAAGAATCGATTTGCGCAGGACACCATCGTTGAACTTGTTAAAACTGATAAGGGCTATGAGGTTTGCGCATTACAATCTGACACTAGCTCATCGCCTCAAATTGCCCTGGCTATCTTGGAAAACAAGTCGGAGATTGCTACCGTAGCGACGTGTGACTCAAATGAAGAAATCAAAGCCACAGCATCGGCGCCGTATTTTGGGGCGAACTCCATTTGCATTTTCAACGAGAACATTCTGAAAACGGAGGCGATACGCGAGAGTAGTATCGACCTAACGGTAACTTCGCCTCCTTATGGAGTCGACATTAAATATGAAACTTATGATGATGGCATACCTTACACTGAGTATCTGAATTTTACGAGAGAATGGCTTCAAAAATGCTATTCGCTTACTAAGGATGATGGACGGTTGTGTTTGAATGTTCCCCTCGACAAGAACAAAGGTGGTCAACAAAGTGTTGCTGCCGACATAACCTCCATTGCCAAGGCAGTGGGCTGGAAATATCATTCTACAATAATCTGGAACGAACAAAACATCTCACGACGTACCGCTTGGGGTTCTTGGCTCAGTGCATCCGCGCCATTCGTGATTGCTCCAGTCGAAGTCATCATAATCCTTTACAAAAAACTCTGGAAGAAAAAGCAAAAGGGGCAATCCGATGTCACACGTAAGGAATTTATTGAGTGGACTAACGGAGTGTGGAACTTCAGCGGCGAAAGCCGAAATCGCGTTGGGCACCCTGCTCCCTTCCCGCTTGAACTTCCAAGGAGATGCATAAAATTGTTCAGTTATGTTGGTGACA
>Ga0326726_10004150_pt1 | contig 13260 bp, 4 predicted proteins | sample MHFenrmetagenome_2_FD_207603 | JGI IMG/M metagenome (GOLD analysis project Ga0326726, IMG submission 207603) | Lab enriched peat soil microbial communities from Michigan Hollow, Ithaca, NY, United States - MHF15MN | ecosystem: Environmental > Terrestrial > Soil > Wetlands > Peat | place: USA... | reverse complement strand
AGATGGGTTGGCAGAAGTCAGCAGATGGCACAGTAGCCAACGCACCGGTTGGTGAAGGGCTGAACCTACAGCGAAGCGCACGCTAGCGTTTCAGATGATCTTGGGCAGATGCCTCGTATGAGGGCCTGAAGTCAGATGCAGCGGACGGAATCCGTGAGAGCTGGCTGGGCGTCCTATAGGATCACTGGCATCGCGGCATTGAGCGCGACACTGTGGGAACCGCCGTATACGGAACCGTACGTACGGTGGTGTGGGAGGACGGCGGGGGCAACCCCGCCTCCTACCCGATTGTGCCGTCGAGTACCATCAAACCGGAGGTTGATGTCCTCTCATATTCGAACGCAAGCCGGCGTATGTCGCTAAGCGAAGGGTGTCCGCCGCGAGGTGGAATCTGAAGGGCGCAAGGCAGGCGTGCAGGCTGAAGCGAAAGCGAACCAGAGACGGCCTTCCACATCCACGACCGCCACAAAAACGGGGAAGTCAGCTCCAAAACGTTCGTTCTATCTGACCTGAGGGGTAGCGAGTAAATGGCGGATGGGGGACAGCGATTGCCTCCTGGCTACAGTCTGCGTGGTAGGGAGTTAGACGGGGGGCCCTGACGGGCCTCCTTCTCCCTTCTTGGCAAGAGATTTTCGAGAGCTACATCAGCCGCAACCCGAGGGAGAAATAGTGCACGCCGCTCAGACGACCATAATCCGCAAAGCCGTAATCCAGCTTGACCGTTCCGACATTGGTGATCCCGTAATGGAGGCCAATCCCCCAGGTCAACCCCTGCTCCGTGTCGCGCAGGAAGAGGGACTTGTATCCCACCCGGGCCATGACCATTTCGCGCCATGCGAATTCGAGACCTGAATTGACATATTCCGTGTTGTCGTTCGGATGCGTTGCGTCGACTGCCACGGTGGCCCGCAGGTCCTCAAGCTGGAGGGCGTCGTAGGCAACCCCGATCCGGAACGTCAGAGGTAGACTGAAGCTCTCTGTCCTGTATTCAGAAGCTATGTTGTTCGGTCCGCTCCCGACATTGCCGTTGGGATCGTTATTGAAGTAGAGGTCCCGTCCATCCAGACGCATGGTCGTACCGAAATTGGAAATCGAGGCGCCGAGGGTCAGGCCTTTGATTTCCGAGACATAGAGTGTGCCGACGTCGATCGCAAAACCGGAGGCAGATTCGCTCCAGATACTTTCCCGGATGAACTTCGCGTTGAATCCGATCGAGAACTTGTCTGTCAGGTTCCGGGCATAGGATAGCCCGATGGCAAGCGACGAAGCGTCCCACTTCCGGCCATCGCCCTCGGGATTTGCCACCGTGGTGACGATCTCTTCCGGCACACGGAGCGAGATGATCGAGAGCCCGAATGTTCCCAGCTCGCCGATCGGCAGGATCCCGGCCGCGAAATCGTAGTTGATATCGGCAAGCCAGTTCACGTGATTGAACGTCAGCTCGCTTGCCACGGGGAGCCGCGACAGGGCGGCGGGGTTCCAGTAGAGTGCTGAAATGTCGCCGGTCACTCCCACCTGGGCTCCGCCCATGCCCATTGCCCGGGCGCCGACGCCGATCTTCAGAAACTGCGCGGCGGTGGTCCCGACCTTCGATGTGCTCCGGAAGAGCTGTGCCCGTGCGGGAATCGCGTCGGCCAGGAGCAGGATACACAGCAGTGTGGCGACCAGGATCGGGGTTCGCCGGTGCTTTCTCATAATACCTCCGTGTTCTTTCAGTTCCATGGTCGTTACTTGATTACCGCGAAGCGTCCGATTTTCTCCCCTACACCCGGTGCGTCGACGTGATAGAGATAGACGCCGTAGGCAATCCGCTGTCCTTCGTAGGAGAGGAGGTTCCAGGTCGCCATGCTTGTGTTGTCATCTTTCACGATCGTGTCGACCAGTTCGCCCACCATCGTGAAGATGCGAATTGTGCATTTCGGGGGGAGATTTCGGAACTGGAGCCGGTACTCGCCCCTCCGGGTCGCATCCGAACCGATGCTCTCTACGTTGCTGAAGGCGACATAAGGATTAGGCACCACGGAGATTCTGTCGAGAATCGATCCGGGTCCTGCTGCCGGGTCGAACTTTGAGGAACTTGTGGTGAACGAGTACTTATCCCCCGCCGCAAACGGTTTTGTCGTTCGGACGTCGAAGATGTCCCCCTGCGTGGGAAGAACGAGCGGCGTGCCGTTCCCGGGGGCGGAGAACATCACCGCGGCATGAACCGGCAACGGACTCTGCGATGGTGAATACTTGGGGGGAGTGACGATGACGATCTCCCTCCCCGGACGCCAGATACTGTCGGACGCCGCTCCATTCACCAGTATTCTCGCCTTGCTCGTGTCGGTAATGTTGACAATGCGGAACGGGCAGACCACAACCTTTCGAGCGCTGTTGTTCAACAACGTATCCCCGGGGAAGGCCCACTTTCCTCCGGCCGTGGTGTCGGTTTTGTTCCAGAGAATCTGGAAGTCAATCGGCGCCGGCCGGAATGGGGCAACGGGAAGCGCCGTGGAAAGCTGGACCTTGCCCACAAGATTCGTTGCCGCAGCAACCCGCCAGCCGCTCGATGTCGATCCGCCCAGTGTATCAAGACCGAGGGGTGCATCCTGGACATAGACCCGGACGCCGTCAAACGTCGCGTTGTCGTCCTGACTCGCGAGGCTGGCGCTCCCGAAGACGGGGTTGTACCGATACTGGACGGCAAAGCTGCGATCGGTCGGCAGATTACCTGGCAGGCGCCCGCGGATCCGGCCGCCAACGGAATCGACGGCGTATCGGGAAGGGTCGACGGTTGTGCCCGAGGCATCCCGGAGCACCACGCTGGATCCAATGATGTTCTTCTTCGACAGCGGGACGAAAAGTGTGTCCCGTGCGCTGATCGCGTCGGTGAGGGTGAACTCCGTGGCGACGTCGTACCCTACACTTCCGCTCTGGGACCGGAAGCCCACATTGTATTTCGCATTATCCCGGACCGAAAGATCATCCAGCACCTTTACTCTGATTGTACCAGTCGAGATGCCGGCGTCGCGCTGCGCGATGGCGCTGTTGCCGACCGTGGCGCGGGTCTGGCCCGACGGAAGAGGACCCGGAGTGGCACTTGCGGTGTTCTGGTCGAACGAGAGAATGCCGGTGATCGGATCGCGAATGATCGCGATTTGCGACTCGGTCGGGGGGAGCTGAATACTAAGACTGTCGAACCCGTGGTCGTACGACGCGACAGCGTAGTAGTACGTCTTCCCGTTGGTAACGGTGGAATCCACGTACTCATGCACGAGCCCGGTGTTCGCACCGAGGTTATACTTCACACCGCGGCCGATGTACTCCACGGGGTGCAATCCCTGCCACTGGTTCACCAGGTCGAACTGTGCAAGCTTGCCGTCTTTTCCGGTCATCGGTCGCGGGAGGAACCCCACGCCGTTTGCGTCGGTAATAGTGTAAATGTCGGAAAAGGTGTAATCCTCACTCCGGTAGACCTTATATCCTTCAAAATCCTTTACGCCGGTCAGCGGATCGGTGGTTCCTTCGGCAGTATTGTCCCAGAAGAGTGTCACGCGGCCGTCACCCGGCACCGCCCGGAGGTTAGCCTTCGGGGGGGGCTGGGCGAAAAGGTAGTTGGCGTCGAGAACGCGCTGGGCGGTTTCAGCATTCAAGATGAGATCGGCGAGGTTCTCGCCCATCAGCAGGGCGATGGAGAATCGCTGGGTTGCGGAGGAGGCAAGGGAAAATGGACCGGACCCGTATACGAAGATGTTGTCTCCCGGGGTGTCGAACAGCGCCTGGTCGATGGCGATACTGTCGGACGAAAGAAGTTGCCAGAAGTAGACATCGTTCTTTGGGACGTTTGGCACCGAGTTGGTGTAGGGGAGGGCATAGAACGATGTGAGGCCGATCTGGTCCGACTCGTCCACATCCCTGATCCCGAAGTGTGGCTCGGAGGTCAGCGTTCCGGATGCATCATAGCCGATGTCGGGTTTGCCGTTCCCTTCGCCGAAATCCCCGGTCCCTTTCAGGCCGTCGAGGCCGACATCATCTTTTTCCTGGTTCCAGTCCCCGTCCTCGTCGCCCGACCAGCGGGGCTTGAGCTTGCCGTACAACGCGACGTATTTTGCGGTGTCGGCGATGCCGGTCGTTAGCGGAAAAGATGCCCCGTCGATGTAGAATCCAGCGTCATTGAACGGACTCTCGTCCACGATGCCGTCGTCGTCATCGTCTTTCCCGTTGACAGAGTTGGTGGGTGATTCGAGGAACTTGAATCCGAAATAGCCGGTCGGAAGACTGCTCACCCCCAGACCGTCTTTGTCCCAGGCATACACCATGCTCCGGGCTCGTTGCGGGTACGGATCCGCAAGCGTGCCCTTGGGGGGGATGAAGAAGGCAAGATCGTCGCCGAAATCGGTCGACCCTCCAACGTGTGGGTCGCCGTACATCCCGAAATAGACTTTGCCGATTTCCTTCGGGCTACGATTGGTCACGCGGTAGACAAGGAAGATGATATCCTCTGCAAGAGGGTTATTGAACTGGAAGAAACGGCATTCGAGATCAAGGCCCAGTCCCCGTTTCGTCGAGTCGCCAGGGAACGGGAAGTACTGGTACTTTGCGTTGGTCCAATCGTCGCACACGAAGTACACTTCTTCATCCGGGGAGGTCGCGTCATCGCCCAGAAACGCCGGCCAGACATAGCGGCCGAGGACAGAATTGTACCACGACTCGGGCCAGCTGTGAGGCCGCCGGGTCAGATCTCCGCCGACGTCGGAGCGGGCACTCCAGGCCGCAATGTCTGACTGGCCGGCTGCGGCGTTCCCCGCCTTCGGGAGCCATCCCCATTTGATCGATCCATCCGGAGCATATCCCCCCTGCGTGGAGAGCCACATGCCATCGTCCAGGATATGAACCGTGTTGCCCGTGGCGTCGACAACCTCGCCGCCGACCAGAGGCGTGAACTCGAACCCGTATCCCAGGTTCTTCCAGACAAGGTCGGCGACGTTGCTGAGGGTGTTTGGGCGGGTGATGGTTCCGTAGTTGTACACCACGGTCGTGATTTTGTTTCCCCGGATGATCAGGCTCCGGATCTCGCGAGGATCACCGTTCGTCTTTGCAAAAGCGGCCCTGAGCCGCCCCTCGAGATAGGCATTGACCCGCTCCATCTCCTCGGGCGTCGCTTTCTTGGGATCAAATTTTTGCCAATCGATCTCCTGCGCATGCATCGCAGCCGCCAGGAGGGTGGCGCCGATCAGCACTGAGAGTATTCTGTTTGTCATGGAAGAGTCCGCTTCTGTTCTTCGGTTCAGAATCGTGTGCCGTGGGTTGTCAGAGCATCAGGGAGACGCCGAACCGCACCAAACGCGGACGGCTGACGTTTCCGGGAACCGCGTAGTAATTGTCGACGGCGTCCAGCGGCACCATGCCGGGGTCACCGCGCAGGATCCTGTTGCGCAAATCGGCGAATTGCGTCGGGTTCAGGGTTTGTTCTATATTATAGAGCGCCCGCCCCGAATTCACCCAGACAGTGAGTTCGTTTTCTACATCGAACACGTTGTCCACAAAGAGGAAAAGGGAAAAATCGACTGGTCCCACCGTAAAGAACTTCTCGATCTTCAAATCGACGTTCCACTGCATCGGCTGCCGGTCGCTGCTCTGGATAAACGTGATCGGGACAACATTCGCCGGGAATTCCGGAGTATACGGCGTCCCGGTCCGCACATACGCAATCGTGCTCACTATCCAATCGTTCGGCTTCCCCAGCGACAGGGCAGAGGTGATCGTGTGGCTTCGGTCGAAACTGAAGGCGACCAGATACGTTTCACTCTGCCGTTTCGCCTGCTCGTTGAAATAAATTTCGGAGGACGGGTAGGTCCGGTTCCCCTCGGCCACCTGGAAGGTGTAATCCAGCGAGAACTGCAGAGGATCGTCGATGCTCGCGCGTCGCTTCAGGAGAGATATGCTCAGGCCCCGCGTGTTCGCATACGAGAGGTTTGTCAGGAGGCCGTACGAAAGATCTCCCCTTGCCGTAATTACGGTCTGGGTGAAAATGTAATCACGAACGTCCTTGTAGTATCCGGTGATCTCCACTTTCATATTTTCGGTCAGCCCCTGCTGGAGACCCAGTTCGTACTGAACGCTCTTCTGAGGGTTCACGTCGGGATTGCCGAAGGTCGGCGTCGTTCCCAGAGGCGAACGGAAATTGGGGTTCTGGTAGAGCGAGGAGAGCGACCCGATCTGATAGAAGTGGCCGTACGAGAAACGGATCGTCCCCTGATCGGTGATCGGGTAGGAAACGCTGATCCTGGGGCTCACCATATGTTTTGGAGAAGCCGGTTGGAGATTCTCCGTCAGAAAGATACTCTGTTGAAATGCGAGCTCGCTGCTGATGTCGCTGTTGTACTCCGCCTTCGGGTCGAAGTACTCATAGCGAATCCCCAGGTTGAGGATGATCGAGGTGAAGAGCTCGATCTTGTCCTGGAGGTACGCGGCGAGCTGGATTGGCTTCCGCTCGTAATACGTGTAGCCCCCTTCCTTCGTGGGAATGTAGGGCTTGAAGACGTTTCCGTTCGTCAGCATGTTGGTGAAGCTCGGTTCTGCGTTCGGGTCGTTCGGATCGCGGAATTGCAGCGTGTACGATTCGACCTTCAGGGTATGCAAGCGGGCTTCGAGGCCGAACTTCACCTCGTGGGTGTTGAAGAGCTGCGCAACGAGATCAAACTTCCCCGCGTAGGTTTCTGTCTTCCGCCAGAACCGAAAGTTACTGGTACCGCCGGTAAGATACGACGTGTTGGGAATCGCCCGCGAGTAGAAGGAGGGGAGATAGCGAGGATCATCCGGGGTATCGAACATCTTCTGCCTGCCGACGTCGTAAATGTACGAGCCCTTCAATGTGTAGAACAGCCGGCTGCTGACCGTGTGCGTGAGCTCCAGCGAATTCACCCAGCCTTCCGAGGTGGAGAGGGGCTGGCCATCGGGCAGGAAGCGATACGCCGTGGCATCCCCCGCCGGCGCTTCGTCGAAACTGTAGATTGACTCACCCTTGAGCTTCATTGCGGGAGTGATGCGGAAACTGAGATTTCCCTGACCCTTGTAGCCGCGGCTCCAGTTCAGAGGCGCGACGGATCCATCGCCGCCCGGGAGGCCGATCAGAGCCGAAGTGTCGTGGGCCACCGGGCCGAAGTAATACGGCGCCGTCGAAGAGCCCCGGCGCGGATCAGCGGTCGGGAAACCCTCCCGCGAGAGGTAGGAATCCTGGGGCAGGTAAATCCGCCGGCCGAAGAGCCAGCCCTGGTCGTAACTGTAGACACCGGAGGCGAAGAAACTGAGATCCTCGGTCAGCAGCGGACCGCCAAGCGTGGCCTCGATCCGGTTGACCGCCGATGGACGGATGTCGTCAATATGAAAGAAGAGCGACTTCCGGTTGCTCATATAATCGCCGGTGAAGTACTTCACGCTGCCGTTGAGTTTCGATCCACCGTCTTTAGTCACGTAGTTCACCACGCCGCTCAGCGCGCTCCCATACTCGGCGCTGAATGTGCCGCTGGAAACCGACACCTCCTGTACGGCGTTCGTGGCGATCCCGACGGACCGGGTGTTCGCGTACGGATTGTTGATGTTCATGCCGTTCAGCGTGTACGAAATCTCGTTCCCCAGTCCGCCACGGATATGGATCACGCCGTCATCGCCGACGGTGACACCCGCCTGCAGTCCGATGATCTCGCTGATCTCGACCACCGGCAACGCCGCAATGGCGTCGGAGGAGATGGAGGCGACGGGATTTGTCAGATCCTGGCGGATAAGCGGTGTACGCTCCGCCTGTACTATCACGGCATCGAGCTCAACGCTACCTTCCACCAGCTCCACGTTGAGGGGCGTGGTGAAATCCACCGACACGGCGACATCGCGTGCCTCAAATCGACGGTAGCCAACCAGGGAGGCTAATACCCTGTGTTTTCCGGGCGGGACGTTCAGGATGACATAGAACCCCTCGACATTGGAGGATGCGCCGAGCGATGTTCCGTCGACCAGAACGTTCACCCCGGGAAGGGGCTCCTTGGTGCGGGAATCCCGGACGATACCCGAAATCTTGCCGGAGGTTCCCGACCAGACCGATGGGGCAGTCCCGAGGAGTATCAGACAGGCTGCGAGGAAACGGTATACACGGGGCATGGGAGATCCTGCTGTTGATGGCATTGCAGAGTGGGGAGTGCTGCCAAAGCTATCTGAAAGTATAGACAGAATCCCAGCTTTAATCAAGCCGCCTGCATTGACTTTCTCATTCCTCTTGTTATTTTGGCAGGTACTGGCAATGATCGGACCCCCGGCAACCGCGCTGGCGGGGGAGGGGGTTGCGCGGGCATTGAGGGTCCCTGCTTCCACGCATTTCCATACCAAGAGGAGGTCACATGAGAACCGTTTTACGGCTTGCTGCATTATTGGGTGTCGCACTGCTCCTCGTCGGGGCCGCGTCTGCCCAGTGGGCGGAGTTGTATGCGACGTACGACACGGACCCGAACGGGACGACGGACAACACTGCCGCTGTCGGAGTGATCAAGAATAACATGTTCATCGCCCTCATCGCGAATGCGGGGGAATGCTTCATGATCCCGTATGTCAACGCGGATTCGGCGACCGGTCGGGTGGGTACCTGGCCGTACAACCCTCCCTCCGGGACGTACAAATTCTGGGATGACGGGGGGTTCGTACAGATTCAGATGCAGGGGGCGTTTCACCTCGTGGCAACTCCTGACAGCTTCATTTACGTTCCAAACAACGACCAGAATCACAACCTCCTGGTCTTCAAATTCGTTGGTGACTCGGTGGGGACCGTGCCGCGACCGGGGAGCACGGACATCTTCCCGCACCGCGAGACCGGGTCGAACGGGATTTCTGCCGTTGCTGTCGACGCAGCAGGGTACGTGTACGTCTGCAACGACACGACCACCGGGCAAACCAACGACATCAAGATCTATCCGCCGATCAGCCAGTGGGTTGACAATCCGACCGAAGCACCTTTCCGCACCGTGGATCTTCCGGATGGTGTGTATAAGGGGATTGCCGTAAACCCCGCCGGTACCGCAATCTATGTGTCCGACTACCTGAACAGGAAGGTGTATCGGTATTCAGGGAGCCGCACAACCGGATATACCAACAGCACCGCGTTTGACTTTACGATGTCTCCAACCGATACCGTTCCAGTCTATACGCCCCTGCGGCCCGGTCCGATCGGTCTCGCTTACCTGAGCCCCAACAACATTGTTGCTGTTGCGTGCGATGTCTGGGGGGTTACACCATCCGGCACATATGGGACGTATCCGTACGGCCGGATTTACCTGCTGAATGCAAACTCGGGGGCACCGATCTCCTCCGATACCCTTGTTTCACGGGTCGACCAGGCGTACTGGAACTACACGATCATGGGGGGGAGCTACACGAACCGAGGAAACGGGGACCTGTTCGGGACCGCTTCAGGATACGCCTCGACCTGGGATGTGAAGTTCGACGAGGCCGGGAATCTTTACAGCCAGTCCTTCTTTGGGTGGACGGTGGAGAAATGGACGTATACCGGGACCCTCCCGTCGTTCACCGGTGTCGAGCCGATCGGGGAAACGATCCCCGATGGGTTCCGACTGGAGCAGAACTATCCGAATCCATTCAATCCCACGACAAAGATCGAATTCGCCCTTCCACGGACAGAGAACGTGGTGTTGACGGTATACGATCTTCTCGGCAGGGAGGTAGAGGTTCTCGTGAACGAAGAGAAGCCTGCGGGTTCCTACCGCGTCACCTTTGATGCGAAGGGGATCCCGAGCGGGGCATACTTCTACCAACTGAAATCGGGGTCGTTGAATGTAACAAAGTCGATGGTGGTGGTAAAGTGACGCGCTTCGTCGCATGATTTCTGGCGGCCCGGGGCAAAGTGAGCAGCCCCGGGCTCTTTTTTTTGTCCCGACCCGGCTGTCCAATCTTCGTAACTCTTTGTGGGATTTGCTATAAGCAGGGCTTTAACTGATGCTCCAAAACTGCTTGACACTCCACCGGGCTATGGCTATATTCAATTAATCTAGTCTTCGGCTGCCGTTTCTCCCGTTGGTTCAATCCTGGCAACGAAGATTCCCAGTCGTGTTCTTTCCCCAGAAACCACCCTGGCATCCTCTACCACTTGCAATGCCGGGATGACCTTTTCCATTGTAGGAGTGCACCATGAGAGCCTTGTGTCTCGTTGTGGCCTCGGTGGTTCTCGTCGCTGCGGTTCTCTATGCCGGCACAACCGGCAAGATCGTAGGAACCATAGTAGATGCGAGGACCGGTGAGCCGCTCCCGAGTGTCAACGTCACGGTCCCGGGGACGACGCTTGGTGCGTCCACGAACGTTGACGGCTACTTTGTGATTCTGAACATCCCGCCCGGCACGTATCGCCTCCAGGCGTCGCTTGTCGGATACCGGAATTCTTCAGCGGTCAATGTCCGGGTAGACATCGACCAGACAACAACCCAGAACTTCCGGCTGGGCGAGGAAGCGATCGCCGGGGAAGAGGTTACGGTCATTGCATCCCGCCCCGTCGTGCAGAGGGACGTTTCCGCGAGCCGCGCGAACATCGAGATTCAGGATGTCGCAAAGCTCCCGGTGACGTCGGTGACTGCAGCGGTCGGGTTGCAGGCCGGCATTCAGGCGGGCCTCGTGATCCGAGGCGGCTCGGCGGACCAGACTGCCTTTGTGGTAGACGGAATGGTCATGCGGGACGAACGAACCAACAATCCCTACACGGGAATCAGCCTCAGCGCCGTGCAGGATATCCAGGTGCAGACCGGCGGGTTCAATGCAGAGTACGGAAATATCCGCTCCGGAATGGTCAACGTGGTCACCCGCGAGGGATCGAAGTTCAGTTTTAATTTCATTGGGCGCTATTCCCCTGCCGAGCCAAAGCACTTCGGCGCGTCGATTTACGACGCGAGTTCCTACTGGGTTCGCCCGTATCTGGATGACGCGGTAGCGTGGACCGGGACTGGAAAACTCTACGAGACTGGCGCCTGGGACAAATGGACCCGCGACCAGTTCCCGTTTTTTGAAGGGTGGAACTCGGTTTCCCAGAAACTTCTGGCCGATTCCGATCCGAGGAACGACCTCACACCGCAGGAAGCCCAGCGGATGTGGCTCTGGGAACATCGCCGCCGGCCGGAGATCAAAGATCCCGACTGGGACGTTGACATGGGCTTCGGCGGGCCAGTGCCCGGAGCCGAAGCACTCGGGAATCTCCGTTTCTTCACGGCATATCGCCAATCGCGCAACTACTATCTCATCCCTCTCTCAACGTCCTCCTATGATGAACAGAATGCCCAGATCAAATTGACGGCCGACCTGAGCGGAACCATGAAGCTGCAATTGTTCGGGCTCTGGGGACGGCAGGCGGGGACGAACAGCAATAACACGGGGGATGCAGGGATCTTCAGCACCGTTGGCGGAGTGGCAAACGTGATGAGTACCTACACGTCGGGACTGAGTTACTCCGATGCCAGGATCTTCGGCGATGCCTACTATGCTCCGAGCGAAAGCCGGCTCAATACCGTCGGTGCCAAATTCACGCACAATATCTCGGCGTCGTCGTTCTACGAGGCGATTGTCCAGCGGTATGAACAAAGCACGAGTACGAACCCCGGCCGCATCCGAGACACCTCCAAGGTGTTCCTCTTCGGCACGAGCTACTACGTCGACGAAGCACCCTTCGGCTGGCAGCCGGCGCCCAGCACCGGCATCACCGGTCTGCGCATGGGGGTCGGCATGAGTAACTCGCGCGACACCAGCAAGGTGGTGACCTATACCGCGAAACTCGATTTCACGGGACAGCTCGACCGCTTCAATCAGGTCAAGACCGGGTTTGAATTCAATTATACCGATAACAATGTCCGTGCGAATTCCACGGATGCGTTCCTGCCGAGCGGCAGGTATGAAACCCGCTGGCACAACTACCCTATTCGCGGAGCGATCTACCTTCAGGACAAGCTGGAGTTCGAAGGAATGATCGCGAATATCGGCCTCCGGCTCGATTATCTGAACCCCAACGGGGACTGGTACACGGACTATTCCCCGTTTGATCCCGCGTTCACAGCGGCATCGTCACTTGGTATCGACACCCTGTTGCAAAAGCAACGGGTGTCTCCGCAGCTCAATCTGAGCCCCCGCCTGGGGATTGCTTTCCCGATTACGGAAAATTCCAAGCTCTATTTCAACTACGGACATTTCCGCCAGATCCCCGACCCGCGCTATCTCTTCCTGCTGCGTCGGTATTCCGACAACAACCAGGTGATCAATGTCGCGGACCCGACTGCACCACTGCCGAAGACCGTGGCCTACGAACTCGGGTACGAGCACAGCCTGTTCGACGCATACCTGATCCGGGTTGCGGGGTATTACAAGGACATCACGAACGAAGCCTTGCTCGTCGCCTACACGGGCGAAGGGATTAACTACAACCTCTACACCAACAACCGATACCGGGATCAGCGCGGTTTCGAAATTTCGTTGTACAAGAATCGCGGGGACTGGTTCCAGGGTTTTATCAACTACACGTACGCCGTCAATACGACCGGTTATTTCGGCCTCCCATCGTACAACGGGAACCCGGTGAACCAGCGTATCACCGAGAACACCAACGTGTACCAGTCGAAACCGATTCCAGAACCTTATGCCCGCGCCAACATCGATTTCTTCACCCCTCGCAACCTGGGTCCGGATCTCTTCGGACTCCGGCCTCTGGGCGACTGGCGCATCAATTTCATCGGTTCCTGGGCTGCGGGTTCCTACTTCACCTGGACCGGCGGCGGGTCGATCCCTGGAATCCTGTACAACGTCCACTGGCGGAATACGTACAACATCGACATGCGCATCAGCAAGAACTTCCAGTTCGGGAAAATGGGGATCCAGCTCTTTGCTGATGTTTCCAATCTCCTGAACTCGAAGTTCCTTTCGACCTACGGATTCGTCGACGGTGGGGACTTCCAGGCATACATGTTCTCCCTGCATATCCCGTCGGACATTGGTGATCCGCTCCAGTACGCGTTCGTTCCCGGCGACGACCTGCCGGGGGACGTGCGCAAGGAAGGGGTTGCCTACCAGCCGATGGTGGCGCTCAAGAACCTCACCGACCTGAACAATTCCTACTACCAGAATACGCATCCCATCTTCTGGGTGAAGGAAACCGGCAAGTATTACCAGTATTCGACGGGCGGAGGCTGGAAGGAAGCGGATGCCGGCCTCGTGCAGCAGACCCTCGACGACAAAGCGTACATCGACATG
>Ga0326726_10004149_pt1 | contig 13262 bp, 11 predicted proteins | sample MHFenrmetagenome_2_FD_207603 | JGI IMG/M metagenome (GOLD analysis project Ga0326726, IMG submission 207603) | Lab enriched peat soil microbial communities from Michigan Hollow, Ithaca, NY, United States - MHF15MN | ecosystem: Environmental > Terrestrial > Soil > Wetlands > Peat | place: USA... | reverse complement strand
CCAGCAGAGAGGCTGCCTTCGTGTCCGGCACCGCCGGCCAGGCCACGCCGGTGACCGCCGACCGCAGCTTCATGGCGACGGCGGATCTCATAGATCATGCCCCGAGTAGGAGCAGTTGAAGGATTTGTTGCAGAGCGGGAAGTCGGCGACGATGTTGCCTTCGATCGCCGCCTCCAGGAGCGGCCACTGGAACCAGGAGGGATCGCGCGGATGGCAGCGCTCGATGCGGCCGTCGGACCCCAGCCGCACCCACGTTAGAACCTCCCCGCGGAACGCCTCCACCAGTGCCATGCCCTCGCCGGCGCGGGACGGCGGATTCGCGGCAATCGGCCCAACCGGCAGGCCGTCGAGCAGCTGACGCAGCAGACCCAGGCTCGCCTCGATCTCCTTGGCGCGGATCCAGACGCGGGCGTGCACATCGCCTTCCGGCAGCACCGGGACCTCGAAGTCGAGATCGTCATAGGGCGGATAAGAGGGATTGCGGCGCGCATCCTGGCCGCGGCCGCAGGCGCGACCGACATAGCCGCCGGCGCCGAAGCGATGCACGAGCGCCTGACGCGTGATGCCCGTGCCGACCGTGCGATCGAGCAGCGACGGCGTCTCGTCATACAGGTGAATGAGGCGCTGGAAGCGCGGAGCGATGGCAGCGATCAAGCCGCGCAGCCGCTCCGCGCCGGCAGCATCGAGATCGCCCGCAACGCCGCCGGGCACGACGCAATCCATCATCAGGCGGTGGCCGAAGCAGTCGGCGGTGGCGCGCAGCGTCTGCTCGCGCAGCACCGTCAGCTCGGCCAGCAGCAGCGGGAAGGTGGCGTCGTTGCAGATGGCGCCGATATCGAAGACGTGGTTGGCGACGCGCTCGAGCTCGGCCATGATCGCGCGCAGCCAGTGGGCACGCGGCGGCGGATCGAGCGCGAGCGCCGCCTCGATGGCGCGGGCGAAAGCCAGGCCGTGCGCGACCGTGCTGTCGCCGGAGATGCGCGCCGCGATCCTGGCGCCTTCGGCCGGAGTCTTGCCGACCATCAGCCGCTCAATGCCCTTGTGGACGTAACCCAGGCGCTGCTCCAGCCGCACGACCAGTTCGCCGTTCACGCTGAAGCGGAAATGCCCGGGCTCGATGACGCCGGCATGCACCGGGCCCACCGCAATCTGATGGATGCGCGCGGCATCCGGCGCGCTGACGTCCTCGGCGGTCAGAAAGGCATAGTCGGTCGCGAGGCGCGGCACCGCTGGCGCCGCCTCGTCCAGCGGATGCCCGACCGGCCACTGGCCGTGATCGAGCCACGGCCGCGTATCGTCGGCGCCGTCCGCCGCCAGGCCGAACGTGTCGGCCATCATGCGCTCCAGCCGCATGGCCCCGGGGCGGACCGCCGCGAGCGACGGGAAGCGCCGCTGCGGACAGAGCAGCGTGACGACGGCGATGGAGCCGGCGGCGTCCTCGCCTTCGTCGCGCAGCGCGACATGGACCGAGAGGCTGCCGGCGGCGCTGCGATCGCCCCACAGGCCCAGCAGCGCCCAATCCGCCGTGGCCAGGCGCTCGCGCAGGGCGAGCCAGCGCGCCTCGTCCACCACCACGCGCGGCCACGGCCGGTGATCGGCGACCGGGTTGGCGCCCTTGAGAAATTCGTGAAACGAGTTTGCCGTCGTCATCGCGGATCAGCCCAGGAGAGTTGCCACGGCCCGGAACCAGGCGACCAGTTGCGGCGGGATGTAGAGGCCCGCGGTCGCCACCAGGGCGAGGTGCGCCCACACCGGCAGCAGCGACGCCTTGATCGGCGCATGGCCACGCGCCGGCACCTCGCCGAAAGCCGTCCCCTGCAGCCGCAGGATGAGGGCGCCGAAGCCGACGAGGAGTCCGAGCACGAGCGGAATCGCCAGCACGGGCTGGCGCGCCATCGTCGAGGTGACCACCAGGAATTCGCTCATGAAGATGCCGAGCGGCGGCAAGCCCGCGATGGCCAGCACGGCGACGACGAAGGTCCAGCCGAGCGTCGGGTGACTGATGGTGAGGCCGCGGATATCCGCGAGCTTCTGCGAGCCCTTCACCTGCGCGATATGGCCGACCGAGAAGAAGATCGCCGACTTGGTCAGGCTGTGCATGGTCATGTGCAGCAATCCCGCGAAGTTGGCGAGCGGCCCGCCCATGCCGAAGGCGAAGGTGATGATGCCCATGTGCTCGATCGAGGAATAGGCGAACATGCGCTTGATGTCGCGCCGGCGATACAGCATGAAGGTCGCCAGCAGCAGCGACGACAGCCCCATGCCGATCATCAGCGGCCCCGGCGCGATGGCGCCGGCATTGTGGGCGAGCAGTATCTTGAAGCGCAACACGGCATAGAGCGCGACGTTCAGCAGCAGGCCGGACAGCACGGCCGAGATCGGCGTCGGGCCCTCGGCATGGGCGTCCGGCAGCCAGGCGTGGAACGGCGCCAGCCCGACCTTCGTGCCGTAGCCCGCCAGCAGAAATACGAAGGCGAGGTTGAGGATGGCCGGATCGAAGTGAGCGACCTGCGCCAGGATCAGCAGCCACGCCATCGCCGGCGCGCCGCCGCCCATGACCGGCTGGGCAGCCAGATACATGAGGATGGTGCCGAACAGGGCCAGCGCGATGCCGACGCCGCAGAGGATGAAGTATTTCCACGCCGCCTCGATGGCCTCGCGCGTGCGGTAGAGGCTGACCATCAGGGCGGTCGCCAGCGTCGCGCCCTCGACCGCCACCCACATGATGCCGAGGTTGTTGGCGGTCAGCGCCAGCAGCATGCTGAACATGAAGGCCTGGTACATGCCGTGATAGAAGCGCAGACGCGGGGCGTCGAGGCGGCCGATCTCGACCTCGTGGCCGATATAGCTGGCACTGAACAGCGAGGTCGTAAAGCCGACGAAGGCGGTGAGCACGACCAGGTAGACGTTGAAGTCGTCGATGAAGAAATAGAGGTTGGGCTCCGGCCGCACCTCGAACAGCGTCAAACCGGACGCCAGCGTGACGAACGACGCCAGGACGTTGAGGCGCGCGGCGATGCGATGGTAGCGGCCGGGGATGAAGCCGAGGCTGACGGCGGCGGCGACCGGCGTGCACAGGACGACGGCGAGCGGGTTCATTCGCGCTCGCCCCGGAAGGTCTCGAGATAGTGCAGGTCGAGCGTGTCGAAGCGCTCGCGAATATGGAAGAAGAACACGCCGAAGATGATGAACGCCACCATCACCGAGAAGGCGACGCTCATCTCCACCACGAACGGCATGCCGCGCACGCCGACGGCGGCGAGGATGAGGCCGTTTTCCAGCGACATGAAGCCGACGACCTGGGTAACGGCGTTGCGGCGTGTGATCATCATGAGCAGGCCGAGCAGCACGACCGAGAGCGCCAGCGCCAGGTTCTCGCGCGTGATGGCGCCGGACTCGTAGGTCACCGGCAGCACCAGCAGGATCGAGAGCGTCACCAGCCCGACTCCGATGATCATGGTGAGGCCGACGCCGAGCACGGTCTCGACCGAACGGTGGATCTGCAGCCTGATCACGATGCGGTGCAAGGCCACGGGAATCACGATCGCCTTGAAGACGAGGGCGATGGCGGCGGTAATGTAGAGATGCGGCGCATCCTGCACGTAGGCCTGCCAGGCCGCCGCGGCCGCCAGCAGGCTCGCCTGCAGCGCGAAGGTCCGGAGCACGCCGAAGATGCGCCGCTGGAACAGCAATCCGAAGCTCAGCACCAGCACCATCGTGCCCAGCAGATGCGCGATATCGAACTCGAGATGGCCCATCCGCGCTACAGCCCCTTCGACACATAAAGGAAGATCACCGCCAGCAGGCCCAGCAGCAGGGCCGCCGCCAGGAATTCGCTGACCCGGAAGACGCGCATCTTGGCGATCGAGGTCTCGAACAGGCCGAGCAGCACGGCGCCCAGCACCATCTTCGCCAGCCAGGCCAGCAGGCCGATGCCGAGCGCGCGCACGCCGGCGGCCGGCAGCGCCATGCCGAAGGGCGCGAAGATGCAGGCGATGAGGGAGAGATAGAGCAGCAGCTTCACCATCGCCGCCGCCTCCATGAGGGCGAGGTGGCGGCCGGAATATTCGAGGATCATGGCCTCGTGCACCATGGTGAGCTCGAGGTGCGTGGCCGGGTTGTCGACGGGCACGCGGGCGTTCTCGGCGATCGCCACCATCACGATGGCGACCAGGCCGAGGCCGAGCGACACGCGCAGGCCGACCGAGGTGCCGAGCAGTGCGATCGCGATATGCGGCAGCGAGGTCGTGCCGACCAGCAGCGAGACCGTGAAGATCACCATCAGCATGGCCGGCTCGGCCAGCGAGGCGATCATCAGCTCGCGGCTGGAGCCGATGCCGCCGAAGCTGGTCCCGACGTCGAGCCCGGCCAGCGCCGTGAAGAAGCGGGCGCCGCCGAGGAGCGCCACGAGCACGATGAGATCGACGCTGGGGCCGAGCAACAGATCGGCCGTGAAGGCGGGGATCAGCGCGGCCCCGAGCCAGATCGCCGCGAACGTCATGTACGGCGCGACCCGGAACAGCCAGGAGGCGCTCTCGGCCACGACCGCCTCCTTGCGCAGCAGGCGCCAGAGATCGCGGTAGGGCTGCCAGAGCGGCGCGCCGCGCTTGCCCGTCAGTCGCGACTTCACCAGCCGCACGATGCCCGTGAGCGCCGGCGCCACGGCGAGCACGAGCACCGCGTGCAACAGCTGCAGGACCGCGGATTCAAACGACGGTGCCATGGCGGCGGCGTTCATTGCGTCACCGCGACGATCGCGAGCAGGAACGACAGCGCCGCGAACATGAACGTCAGATAGCGGCGGATGGTCAGGAACTGCAGACCGTTGATGCGTTCCGTGAACCAGCCGAGGCCGCCCGCCACCGGCTCGTACATCCAGATCCAGATGAGGTCGCGCAGCTGCACCTCGAGGCGGGCCGGCCGGCGATCGCCCGGCGGCGGCATGTCGACGCGCTCGCGGGCCTGGAACAGCGCGGTCCCGAACACGCGCCGCAGCGGCTGCGACAGGCTGTCGGCGCTGTATTGCGTCTCCGGCCGCGGATCGGGGAAGCCGCAATCCCAGGCCGGCGCCCGCCGCACGCGGTTGGAGGCCAGCCGATGGACCGCCAGCACCACGATCGATGCGAGCACCGCAATGGCGACGAGGATGACGACGCCGCTGTAGCTGCTGGCGCTGTCCGGCAGCGGCACGAACCAGAGGAAGCTCGCGATGCCCTGGCGCGGCACGGACTGGCCGAGCAGGAGATCGGTGACGGGCGTGATGACCTCGACGACCGCAAAGGGCAGCACGCCGAACAGCACGCAGGCCGCCGCCAGCAGCACCAGCGCCGTCCGCATGGTCGGCAGCGCCTCGACCGCCTCGGCCGCCGCCGCCGAGCGCGGGCGACCGAGGAAGACGATGCCGTAAGCGCGCACGAAGAGGGCGGCGGCGAGCGCCGCCGTCAGGGCCAGCAGCGCGCCGATGACGGCGATGCCGAACTTCAGCGACCATTGCGGCAGATGGGCGCCGGCCAGGATGGCCTGGAACGTCAGCCACTCCGACACGAAGCCGTTGAGCGGCGGCAGCGCCGAGAGGCCGGCGGCGCCGATCAGCATGGCCACCGCCGTCACGGGCATGCGATGGATCAGCGCCCCCAGCCGCTCGATGTCGCGCGAGCCCGTGGCGTTCAACACGGCGCCGGCGCCGCAGAACAGCAGGCTCTTCAGCATGGCGTGGCTGACGCAGTGGAAGAGCGCGGCGGTCATCGCCAGCGCGGCCAGGACCGCCAGGCCGTTGGCGCGGAACAGCTGTGCGAGGCCGAGCCCGATGGCGATGATGCCGATGTTCTCGACCGTCGAATAGGCCAGCAGCGTCTTGAGATCGCGCTGGAAGAGCCCGTAGAGCACGCCCATGACGGCGCTCGCCGCCCCCACCACGAGCAGGATCACGCCCACCCACCAGCCGACCGGACCGACGAGATCGAACAGCACGCGGATGATGGCGTAGAGCGCGATCTTCGTCATGGCCCCGCTCATGAGGGCGGAGACGGGACTGGGTGCGGCCGGATGGGCGAGCGGCAGCCACACATGCAACGGCACCAGCCCGGCCTTCGAGCCGGCGCCGATCAGCGTCAGCACCACCACCAGCACGGCAGCGAGGTCGGCGAGGTGACCGGCGCGGATGGCGGCGAAGCGATAGTCGCCGGCCACCCCCGCCAGCAGGCCGAAGGCGAGCAGCAGTGCCGCCGTGCCGGCGCTCGCCATGACCAGATAGACGTAAGCCGCCCGCCGCGTCTCGTCGGCCCGATGGCCGGCCAGCACCAGGAACCAGGAGGCGAGCGACATGAATTCCCACGCCACCAGGAAGGCGAAGGCGTCGTCGGCGATCAGCACGAGCACCATGCCCGCCAGGAACAGCGGATAGAAGGCGAGCACGCGCGCCGGCTCGGTGCCGTGATGGCCGTAGCCGATGGCGAACAAGCTGACGGCGGGCACGGCGAGTCCAAGGATCAGCAGGAAGAAGGCCGACAGCCGATCGAGCCGAAAATGAGTCTCCAGCTGGAAGTCGCCCGCGAGCGACGGCAGGCCGATCGGGAGGACCAGAGTTGGATCGCCGCCGACCGCCGGGGCCAGCAGCTGGAGCAAGGCGGTCCCGCCGGCCGCCAGCAGCGCCACGATCGCGACGACATAGACGATCGGCCCCGCCGCCGCCCACCGATTGCCGAACAGACCGATGACGGCGGCGCCCAACAGGCCGGCGACGGCCCCGACGATGAGAAGGAGTGGCGGCACCCTAGAAATCCAGGTCAGCGTAATGCGCAGGCGGTGTGATACCCGGCAACTGGTCGACCAGCAGCGGGCGGAAGCTCGGCCGCGACTTCACGCGCGCGTACCAGTCCTTGGCGCCGGCATGCTGCTCCCACGGCACGTCGCCGATGTAGTCGAGCGTCGAGAGCTGGGCGGCGGCGCTCATGTCGGCGAGCGAGAACTCCTCGCCCGCCAGCCAGCGCCGGCGGTCGACCAGCCAGCCGATATAGTCGAGGTGATAGTGGATGTTCGAATTGCCGGAGCGGATGGCCTGCGAATCCGGCCCGCCATTGCCCTTGAGCCGACGCAGGATCTTCTGATCGAACAGGTTGGCCGTGACTTCGCGGCTGAACTTGGCGTCGAACCAGCCGACGAGACGCCGCACCTCCGCCCGCGCCGCCGGCGTCGCCCCCAGGAAGCCCGGCGCCGGATGGACCTCCTCGAGATACTCGGCGATGGCGGTGGCGTCGCCGATGGTGGTGCCGTCTTCCTCCACCAGCACCGGGGTCTCGCCGGCATGGTTGAGCGCCAGCAAGGCGTCGCGCCGCTCCCAGGCGTTCTCGGCCTGCAGCTCGAATTCCAGACCCTTTTCCTTCAGCAGAATTCGCAGCTTGCGAGAGGAAGGCTGCAGGCAGAAATGATACAGGCGACGCATGGGCCGGCAGTGTACTCAAAGCGCGGCGCGGCGAAACTGCTTTTCGCGCGCGCGCCGGCAATCTCCCTGCGGCCATGTGGCCGTTGCCATGGCGGCCGCGCCACCCGCAAACTGGCATTGAGTGATTCGATCCGGAGGCGTCCGATGCGCAAACCCAATCTGCGCGGCCGCGGTCCGCACTATCCCGTGCTCGACCGCATCGTCCAGTACGACTTCGAGCCCGGCTACACCGTCTTCACCATGCCCGCGCCCAAGCGGCTGCGCGTGATGGCCGGCGGCGCCACCGCGGCCGACACGACCGCCGGCCTGCTGCTCTACGAATCCGATCACCTGCCGGTCTATTACTTTCCGCTGAAGGATGTCGACCAGGCCTTGCTCCAGCCGAGCGCGACGCGCACGCAATGCCCGTACAAGGGCACGGCCAGCTATTATTCGCTGAAGATCGGCGGGACCCAGGTCGCGGATGCGGCCTGGCGCTATGCCGAGCCGATTGCCGCCTGCCCCGATATCGCCGACTACCTGGCCTTCTACTGGGACAAGATGGAGCACTGGTACGAGGAGGACGAGGAAGTCTTCGTCCACCCGCGCGATCCCTTCCGCCGCATCGACTGCCTGCCCTCCAGCCGGCGCGTCCAGGTCGTGGTCGACGGCGAGACCGTCGCCGACAGCCGCCGCGGCATCTTCCTGTTCGAGGCCGGCCTCCCCACCCGCTACTACCTCCCGATCGCCGACACCCGCCTCGACCTGCTGACGCCGAGCCCGCTGCAGACCCGCTGCCCCTACAAGGGCACCGCCGCCTACTACCACCTGACCGTCAAGGGCACACGCCACGACAATCTCGTCTGGTACTACCCCGAGCCCCTGCCCGAGTCGGCGCGCATCAAGGGCTTGGTCTGTTTCTACAACGAGTTCGTCGACCGCATCCTCGTCGACGGCATCGAGCAGCCGCGGCCGGCGAGCGCCGGCTAGCCGGACGAAACGAACGCAGGGAGAAAGCAAGATGCAGATCGCTGTGATCGGCCTGGGGCGCATGGGCGGCAATATCGTGCGCCGCCTGCTGCGTGGCGGCCACCAATGCGTCGTGTACGACCGCCAGAGCGAGCCGGCCCGGCTGCTGGCGGCCGAGGGCGCCGTCGCCGCGCCGGATCTGAGGGGCCTCGTCGCGCAATTGAAGAAGCCGCGCGCGGTGTGGGTGATGCTGCCCGCCGGCGACGCCACGGACCATGCCGTCACAGAGCTAGCCGCGCTGATGGAGCGCGGCGACATCATCCTCGACGGCGGGAACTCCTTCTACAAGGACGACATCAGGCGGGCGGCGAGCCTGCGCGCCAAGGACATCCGCTATGTCGACGTCGGCACCAGCGGCGGGATCTGGGGGTACGAACGTGGCTACTGCATGATGATCGGCGGCGACAAGGAGACGGTCGATCACCTCGATCCGATCTTCGCGACGCTGGCGCCCGGGCCGAGCGGCATCGCCCCGAGCCCCGGCCGCCAGGGGCGCGACACCCGCGCCGAGCGCGGCTACCTCCATTGCGGCCCGAACGGCGCCGGCCATTTCGTGAAGATGATCCACAACGGCATCGAATACGGCCTCATGCAGGCCTATGCCGAAGGCTTCGACATCCTGAAGAACGCCGCCTCGGAGGGGCTGCCCGCAGAGCAGCGCTACGCCCTCAACCTGCCGGACATTGCCGAGGTCTGGCGGCGCGGCAGCGTGATCGGCTCCTGGCTTCTCGACCTGACGGCGATGGCCCTGGCCGAGGATTCGCAGTTGTCGCGCTTCTCCGGCGTCGTGCAGGATTCCGGCGAGGGCCGCTGGACGGTCCTGGCCGCCATCGAGGAGGCCGTGCCGGCCGAGGTGCTGTCGGCCGCGCTCTACACGCGCTTCCGCTCGCGCGAAGACCACAGCTTCGCCGAGAAGCTGCTGTCGGCGATGCGCAACAAGTTCGGCGGCCATGTCGAGCCCAAGAGCGGGAGTTGATATCGCCGGGTCGGCGGAATCGCAGACTTCCGGATGAAAGGGTGATAGCAAGCTTCTCGGTTTGTAGTCTCATCGCCTCCTTCCCCTGGATGTCACCCCCGCGAAAGCGGGGGTCCAGGGCAAGCGAAGAGTTCTGTGGGCCCTGGATTCCCGCTTTCGCGGGAATGACATGGAGTGGTGATGGGTCGGAGTCCGCAAGGGTTGGTGTGAGCTGACCGAGTCGCCCCAGGACCTGATGAAACGCGCCGCCGCTCTGCGGGCCGTTGCGGAGGTCGGGGATGGCATGGTGGTCGGTCTCGGCAGCGGTTCGACCGCGGCCTTCGCGCTCGAAGGCCTCGCCGAGCGCATCGCCGGCGGCCTGCGAGTCCTGGGCATTCCGACCTCCGATGCCATGGCGGCGCTGGCGCGCCGGCTCGGCATTCCCCTCGCGAGCTTCGACGAGCATCGGCGGATCGATCTGACGATCGACGGCGCGGATCAGGTGGAGCGCGGCACCCTGCACCTGATCAAGGGCCTGGGCGGCGCGCTCCTGCGCGAGAAGATCGTCGCGGCCGCCAGCGCGCGCCTGATCGTGGCCGTCGACGAATCGAAGCTGGTCGATCGCCTGGGCGACCGCACGGCGCTGCCCGTCGAGATCGTGCCCTTCGGCTGGCAGACGACGCTCGACCGCCTGGCGGCGCTCGGCAGCGCGCCGCGGTTGCGCCGGGCCGGGGCACAGCCCTTCACGACCGACGGCGGCAACTACATCGCCGACTGCGCCCTGCGCGAGATACCCGATCCGGCCGCGCTGGAGGCCCGTCTCTCGGCCGTCATCGGCGTTGTCGAAACCGGGCTGTTCATCGGCCTGGCCTCCACGATCGTGGTTGGCCGCCCGGCAGGCGTCGAGATCATCGAGCGATGAGAGGCGCCGGGCGATAGCGGCGGAGTCTTAACGCCACGTTGGCCGCTCGAGCCGGCGGGCATTCACAAAACGTCACAACCGCGACCTCTTCAGTCATACGCCGGACTCGCAGAGAAGGCATTATCGCCCCCGACAGCAAGACGCTGTGGGTCCATCGGACAAAGTCTGGAGTCGTTTACGCCATGTTGACAGCCCTTAAGAGTTTCGCGCGGGACGAATCGGGCGCTACCGCCATCGAGTACGGCCTGCTCACCGGCCTCCTCGCCATCGGCGTGAGCGTTTCCCTGTCGGTATTCGGCAATCCGCTGGAACAGGTCTTCAGCAAGGTGTCGACCCAGCTGATGAGCGCAAGCGGCCAGACGGTCGTCTCGATCATCAAGCCCGACCCGGCCTGAGCCGACGCGGCAGCACAGGGTATCCCGCCACGGGGCCTCCCCGCCCAATCGGCGCCAGGACAAGACCGAATGCCCATTGCTTCGGCACTTCCTCCTCGATTGTCACCCCCGCGAAAGCGGGGGGTCCAGGGCAAGTGACGGAGCGGTTGCCCTGGATTCCCGCTTTCGCGGGAATGACATCTGAGTGGGTTGAGAGAGTCGGCTTCTTCAACCCAGCGCCCGTACCTGCCCACCATTGTTCGCGTCACACATCTGACGCGAAAATGAAATAAAATCTGACATGGAACCTGCCTAGAGAGACGCTCTCGCGCTTCGCGAGCGGCGGTCTCTCCCCGGCGACCGCTTTTCAATTCTCGTCGTACCGTTCCACCGACGTCCTGCCGAAGGACCAGCCACGAAAGGACATGTCCGCCATGAACGAACAACCAGCCGCGGCGATGATGGACGGCCGCTGCCGCCTGGCCCGCGTTTCCGTGCTTGCCGCTGCCCTGCTCGCGGCCACCGGCCTGGCCGCCCGCGCCGATGAGCAGACCTTCGCCTTCGGCCTGTGGGGCGACATGCCCTATGCCAAGGCGAACGACCTGCCGAAGATCGCGCCGCTGATCGCCGACATGAACGCATCCGACATCGCGTTCTCGATGTATGACGGCGACATCAAGGACGGCAGTTCGAAATGCACGGACGACGTCTACACCGACGGCGTCAAATGGTTCAATGCGCTGAAGGCGCCTGCCGTCTACGTACCGGGTGACAACGAGTGGACCGACTGCCACCGCACGAACAATGGCGGCTACGACAACCTCGAGCGCCTCGACCACCTGCGCAAGGTGATGTTCGCGGACAGCGAGAGCTTCGGCCAGAGCAAGATGCCGCTCGATCACCAGGGCAAGCCCGGCGAGAAGTTCGCGGAGAACACCCGCTTCGTCCATGGCGGCATCGTCTTCGTCGGCCTCAACATCCCCGGCTCCAACAACAACAAGGTCAACAGCGACAAGGTGTGCACCGGCAAGAGCGCGCGCACGGCCGCGCAATGCGACGCCGACAACGCCGAGTATGCCGAGCGCGACGCCGCCAACGTGGCTTGGATGCATGAGGCATTCGAGCTGGCGAAGACCCAGAAGGCGCCCGGCATCGTGCTGGTGCTGCAGGCCGATCCCTGGTTCGACCTGCCGGAGACCGAGGACGTCGACGAGCGCCAGTCTCCCGACGACGACGGCTACACCAACTTCCTTGCCAAGCTCGTCGAGGAGACCAAGGCCTATTCGGGCCAAGTCCTCTTCGTGCATGGCGACACGCACTTCTTCAAGCTCGACAAGCCGCTCATCAAGCAGAGCGACCTGATCGAGAACTTCACGCGCCTCGAGACCTTCGGCAGCCCGAACGTGCATTGGGTCCGCGTGACCGTCGACCCCACCGCGCGCGAGGTCTTCACGATCCATCCGATGATCGTGAAGGGGAATTGAGCGGCGGACGGACGGACTGAACGTGGTTCTCCCACCGGCGTCGTTCACCTTTGGGCTGTTTTTTGGTTGTCACCCCCGCGAAAGCGGGGGTCCAGGGCAGGCGACCGAGCGGTTGCCCTGGATTCCCGCGTTCGCGGGAATGACAGGGGAGTGGAGGATGGGCCAAAGATGGTAACGTTCAATATAATAGGCGCGCTTGACGAGTGCCATTCTCGGCGCGAGATCACCCGCCCCGCGCCACCTGCGGCACATACGTCTCCAGGTCCGCCGCCGGCAGCTTCACCACCTGTCCGATTTCCGCCGAGCGGTAGAGCGCCATCAGGATCTCCATCACGGCGACGCCGTCGTCGAAGGTCTCCATCGGCCGCGTCCCCTTGCGGAAGCACTCGACCATGTGGCGGTTCTCGCCCGTGAGGCCGTAGGTGCCTGTCTCGTCCTCCACCACCGGCATCCAGCCCTGCTCGGCGTTCTGCTTCTCGACGAGGTCCTCGCCCTGGCCGCCGCTGATGGCGCGCGACAGGAAGACCCTGAGCCCGGCATTGAGCGAGCTGAACTCCATGGAGTATTCCGGCCCGAGCAATTCGAGCTGGATGCGCAGGCCCGGCCCCACATAGGCCCAGGAGGTGGTCGCCTCGATGATCGCCTCGCGCCCGTCGGGCCCGCGCAGCACGATCGTGCCGCGCGCGAAATCCTCGGCCGGGAAGCGCGTGTAGTCCACCTGCGCGCCCATCATGGTCTTGAGCTTGGCGGCGTACTCCGGCTGCGACCATTTGAGGCTGCCGACCGTGGCGTTGGCGCTCACCGGCGTCAGGCTGGCGCGCGGCGCCCCCGGCTCGGTCAGGAGGAAGCGCGCCACCTCGATGCTGTGGCACATCATGTCCAGCAGCACGCCGCCGCCCTGCAGCGCGCCGCGCCAGAACCACGGCTCGTGCGGCCCGCTATGCTCCTCGGCGGCGCGCGCCAGATAGGGGCGGCCGCTGTTGGGCACGGCGCGGCGCCAGATGATCTCCTTGCCGCGCTGCACGGCGGTCGAGAACAGCTGGTTCTCGAGATAGCCGTGATTGAGGCCGGCGTCCTC
>Ga0326726_10004148_pt1 | contig 13269 bp, 10 predicted proteins | sample MHFenrmetagenome_2_FD_207603 | JGI IMG/M metagenome (GOLD analysis project Ga0326726, IMG submission 207603) | Lab enriched peat soil microbial communities from Michigan Hollow, Ithaca, NY, United States - MHF15MN | ecosystem: Environmental > Terrestrial > Soil > Wetlands > Peat | place: USA... | reverse complement strand
GTTCGGCCGGATCGCCCGCGCGTGCTGCTCGAGGTCGTTGGTATCGACAAACGTCGTTTCTACGCCCAACTTCGGCAGCCACTGCGAGAGGAATTTCGTCACGCCGCCATAGATGTCGCGCTGCGCCACGATGTGGTCGCCCGTCTTCACCAGCGCCAGGATCGAAGTCGTGATCGCCGCCATTCCTGATGAAAACAGCAGCCCCGCCTCCGTTCCCTCCAATTCGGCGATCGCGTTTTCGGCTACCGTAACCGTCGGATTCCCATACCGGGTGTAGTGCCGATCCGTGTCGGTGGACCGCACCTGCTCCTGGTTGTCGGTAACCTCAAACGTCGAAGTCTGATAGATCGGCGGGATCAGCGGCCCATTCTTCTTATGCAGGCTCGTGCCCCCGCGTACTGCTTCGGTTTCCTGATGAAACTCATGTTTCTTCATAGTCTGCTCCACAATTTTGAGGCTCTCAGCTCCAAGCTTTCAGGAACCCCAGACGCGGGGGACGCTCGAAACTGAGAGCTGACAGCTGAGAGCTGCTTTACTGAGAACTGAGAACCGGGAACTGAGAACTGGTTTACCGCACTGCCGCCCGATCCATCACCGGCACCGGCGCCAGCCATTTCTCCGAGCGTGCATGCCGCCCGGCAACTAGTTTGTCGAACTCCTGCTGGAGCGCCCGGGTTACCGGACCTGTCTTGCCCTCGCCGATCGTGCGGAAATCAATTTCGCGCAACCCGATGACCTCCGCCGCCGTCCCACACACAAAAACTTCGTCTGCAATATAGAGCTGGTCCCGCGAAATCGGTTCCTCCACCACGCTGTAGCCCAGGTCGCGTGCCAGCGTGACCAGGCTGTCGCGCGTGATCCCTTCCAGAATCCCCGCCCGTGGCGTCGTGTAGATGACCCGGTTCCGCACGACGAAGAGGTTCTCGCCCGTGCACTCCGCCACGTACCCATCCGGCCCCAGCATGATGGCCTCGTCGAATCCCGCGCGTTGCGACTCCGTCTTGGCCAGGATCGAGCTCACATAATTTCCCGAGACCTTGGCTTTGGTCATCATGATGTTCGGATGCAGCCGCGTGAACGACGCAATGTTGGCGCGGATGCCGCGCTCTTTCGCCTCCGCTCCGAGGAACGACTTCCACTCCCACACCGCCACCATGAAGCGAGGCTTCCCCGCTTCGACGGTCATGGTCAGCGCGCCATCCAGAAAGATCATCGGCCGGATATAGCACGCTGAAAATTCGTTCGCCGCAATCGTTTGGTGGATCGCCGATCGCACCTGCTCCGCTCCCACCGGCAACTCGCGAAAACCCACGATGTGGGCCGAGTCCAGCAGCCGCTCCACGTGTTCGTCCAACCGGAAGACAGCCGGCCCGCGGTCGGTCGCGTAACACCGGATGCCCTCAAACACGCTGAAGCCGTACTGCACGCCCGCGCTCAGAAACGGCACCATTCCTTCACTGGCGGGCCTTAATGAATTGTCAATCCAGATGTAGCGAGCAGCTCCCATGGTCTCCCCAGGCGAGAATTCGAATCTCTCTAAGACTACCTTCCGCGCCAGCCAGCGGCAAGACGCAAGACAAATGGATTTTCTACGCTTTATAATCGGCCCGCTCAACTGATCGTGGAAACCGGACTCAAGAACCGTGTCGCGATCGTGGCCGCGTCCAGCCAGGGAATTGGCCGCGCTACCGCGGAGGCCTTCGCCGCTGAGGGCTGTCGCATCGCTATGTGCGCGCGCAACCAGGAATCTCTCAACGCCGCCGCGGAAAAAATCCGCCGCCAGTACCAGGCAGAAGTCCTCGCCGAACCGTTCGACGTGACTGATGCCTCCGCGGTCCGCGATTTCGTCAACGCCGTGGTCCAGAAATTCGGCAGCGCCGACATCTGCGTGACCAACGCCGGAGGCCCGCCCGCCAAGGGCTTTCTCGCGACCACCATCGAAGAGTGGAAGCGCGCCGTGGACGCCAATTTCATGAGCGTCGTCTACTTCGCGCATCAGGTCATCCCCCACATGCAGAAGAAAAAATGGGGACGCATCGTGACCATCACCTCCGTAACAACAAAACAGCCGGTAGCTGACCTCGTGTACTCCAACGCCGTCCGCGCTGCCGTCGTCGGACTGGTCAAGAGCCTGGCCAACGAGTTCGGCAAAGACGGCATCCTCGTCAACAATGTGGGCCCCGGCTTCACCGCCACCGATCGACTTAAGGAACTGGCTCGGTCGCGCTCGGCGGCGTCCGGAAAAAGCGAAAGAGAGATTTTCGAAGGCTGGGCTGCCGACACTTCCCTAAAGCGCCTTGGCGATCCCCGCGAGCTAGCCGACACCATCGTCTGGCTGGCCTCCGACCGTGCTTCCTACATTACCGGCCAGACGATTCTTGTGGACGGCGGTGTCTACAAAGGTTTGTAGAGGAACCAGGCCGCTGGAAATCCGTGACTCCGCATCAACTGCGCAATCTGCAACCTGACTTCTGCGATTTCCCGCCTCGGGCCGCGTGCGCAGGCCCCGGAATCCTGCTTCCCGTACCTATTCCTCTCTTGCAACGTTTGTTGTTTTCAAGTAAGCTTTCGCCCATCCTACGCGCGAACTGAGCAATTTTTCCTCCGCAGATTTGAAGAAGTACTGCATGCGCAACATCGTCGACATGACCGCCGTCGTCTTTGTCCTGCGATGTCGCGTCGCGTGCTGAAGCCATTTTCCGTAAAGTGTTGCGAATTGCAGCTGTTTCTCCCAAGGGGGTTGTGTATGCCGAGTCTGAAATCCTTAGCTGCTCTCACATTGGTTGTGCTCGCGCTTTCGGCTTTAGCCGCCGCCCAGGGCGGCGCTACCGGCGCCATCAGCGGCACCGTGCAGGACGTCACCGGTGCCGTGGTGGCCGGCGCCCAAGTCCAGATCATCAATCAGGACACCGGAGCCGTTGCCCGTACCCTGAAAACCGATGCCAACGGCGCCTTCACCGCGCCCCTGCTCCCCGTCGCAACTTACACGGTGAAGGTCACCGCCTCCGGCCTTGGGGAAGGGAACTTCAAGGACATCGCCGTCCGCATCACTGAGACCACGCGTCTGACGGCCAAACTCGCGCCGCTGCGAGTGCTCGAGAAAGTCGAAGTCCAGGCCACGGTGCAAACCGTTGAGACCACCACCGCGACTACCGGTCAGGCCATCGAGGAGCGCACCATCCGCGAACTGCCGCTCGCGACGCAGAACTTCCAGCAGTTGCTGACGCTCTCCACCGGCGCGCAGAGCGAACTCAACGCCTCTGCCCAGCTCGGACGCGGCAACGCCCGCGTCATCGTCAACGGCCAGCGCGAGGACAACAACAACTACCTGATCGAAGGCATCAGCGCCACCGACTACAACGTCTCGCAGTCGACGAACGTCCCGCTGCCGAATCCCGACGTCATCGAAGAATTCAAGGTTCAAACTTCTCTCTACGACGCCAGCCAGGGCCGCAACAGCGGCGGTAATGTCAACGCCATTCTCAAGTCGGGCACCAAGAGCTTTCACGGCGACGTCTACGAGTTCTTCCGCAATGATGTTTTGAATGCGAACGAGTTCTTCCTGAACCGCGCCGGCGAGAAACGCCCTCCGGTCAAACAGAACATCTTCGGCGGCAGCCTGGGCGGGCCCCTTGGCCCGGTGGGCTACTTCTTCGTGAATTATCAGGGAACCCGCCAGCGCAGCGGCTTGTCGCCGGGGACGCTCATCAGCACGACCTTTCCGATCCTGCCAGCCGACCGCTCGGCAGCGAATCTGGCTGCGGTCTTCAGCACTCCCTCCACTGCCAACTGCTCGGGGGTTCCGATCACGATCGACGACGTGAGTTTGGCACTGCTCAATGCGACGAGCAATCAGTTCGGCGGCGATGCGAATGGTTTCCTGTTTCCGTCCTTGCCGGGTACGCCGGGCGTGACAGTCGACGATTCGACTTGTAATCCAAGCGTGAACTCCGCGCCGTTCGTCATCAGCAAGCCCGGAAAGTACACCGACGACCAGTTTACCACCAACTGGGACAAAGAATTTAACGGTGGCAATGACAAGCTGGCGGCGCGGTTCTTCTTTTCGAATGCCGAATCGTTCCTGCCCTTCGGCGCTGGCGGCTTGCAAGCCTCGCTCGGCGGAACCCTCGCCAGCAGTATCAGCGCCACCGACTTGAACTTTCCTTACGACCTGCCCGTCAATGGCCGGTTCCTCAGTATTGCAGAGACACACTTGTTTTCGCCGACGCTGGTTAATGATTTCAGGTTTGGCTTCGTGCGCATCAACAACAGCCTAGTCAACATCCCGCCGGTCGGAGTGACGGCGACTGATATGGGTATTGACCGGCCGACCAACAACATCACTGATTCCATCTACAAGTTCACTCTCGGCAGTTCCGGATTCCAAATCGGTCCGACTCCCCCCGCCGACCAATTCCAGACCCAGAACAACTTCAATTTCGTGGAGACCCTCAGTTGGGTGAAAGGCAAACACACATTCCGCTTCGGCGGTGAATACACCCGCGTTAATCTCGACAAACTCTTTCCGCAGGTGTTTAACGGGCAATTGTTCTTTGTCAACACTCCGGGTGTGGCGCCAGGAGGAGGCGGAGCTATTAATGGTGGGGTCGGCGGCGGAATTGGCGGCATCACAGACTTCCAAAAGGTCCTGTCCGGCGCGGTCGACTTCAGCTTTGGCGGTGGTGGCGTGTTTAACCACGAGTACCGGAACAACAACTATTCATTCTTTGCCCAGGATGACTGGAAAGTCAGGCCGGATCTGACTTTGAATCTCGGTTTGCGTACTGAAATCCTCGGCGCTTTTTACGACAAGCTTTGCCACATTGGCAACTTCGATCTCGGTCTGGCTGACTCAGGGCAGTATCCTCTGATCTATGGAGGCTGTGCCAACAAACTGGGCGTCGACGGAATGACCGGTGCTGGCAGTGACACCACTCTGAAAAACGCGTATACCACAGGTCTCGGACCGCGAGTCGGTTTTGCCTGGGACGTCTTTGGCCATCACAACACCACGATTCGCGGCGGCTACGGTATTTACTTCGTGCGCGAGGACGTGGGCACCGTCGACCAACTCTCCTTCCAGGCTCCGATCTTGCCCATCGCTTTCAGTCCCGGGCCGGCCGGATGCTTGAACCAATTCTTCAAGATCGATCCGGTCGTGAAAGGCAGCTGTGTCAATCCGCCCAGCCCTAATAACCCCAACGGTCTGCCCGAAGCGGGAGTTCTAGATCCCACCTTCCTGCCCTGCTTGGGCGCGATCCAGAGTTTCCCCGGGGGTGACACCTCGCAGTTCCCAAACGTTGGTTGCGCCAACGGTAGTCCGGGAGTCGTGCCCTCTCAATTTCTATTTGCTCTCGCTGTCCCGCGAGATTTTGTCGCACCCAATACGCAAACCTGGAACCTGACGGTTCAGCGGGAATTGGGTAAGCAGTGGATTTTGGAGTTGGGTTATGTAGGTACCCACGCGGTCCATCTCCGCGAGACTCGCACGAATGTCCAGGGCAGGTTCGCGAGTCCCACCAGTCCTCTCACGGTACAAACTACCGACGATGGGCCCCAGCAGATTTTCTTTAGCACCACGGCAAACGGCATCGCCCGTTCTGCTCTCTCCGGCGTCAATGGATACGGCGGCATGCAGTTGTTCGCCAACGACGCATATTCGCACTATCACTCGTTTCAGACGACCGTATCGCGGCGCTGGGGCGCGGGTTATTTCCAGGGTGCGTATACGTTCTCAAAATCTACCGATGCGACGTCCAGCGGCAATACGGCTCTGAACACGGCATTCAACGATGAATCCGATCTGAGGTTCTCGCGTGGACTCTCCGACTACGACCGCAAGCACCGACTGACCGTAAGCTATCGCTACGAGTTGCCCTTCTTCTCATCTGCGAGCGGTATGAAACGAACATTGTTGGGCGATTGGGCGATCAGCGGAATCACTATTCTCCAGTCGGGTACGCCATTCTCGGTCACGGATTCAGGCGCTGGGACCGCATTCCTTGCTCCAGGTCTCACCTCGGCCACCTTGGGAGCCCAGTTGGCGGATGGTGGCTCGATTGCCGCCGGTAACACCTCCGGGGACATTCATAAGCGCCTCGATGCCTACCTGAACATTAACAACTTCACGTCCGCGCCTTTGCTCTACCCAAACGACCCGGCCAATCCCACGACAACTTGCGACCCTCAAAACAACCCCAGCTTCTGCACGACGTTCTTCGGTAATCTTGGACGGAACATTTACCGCGGGCCCTTTCAACAGAACTGGGATTTCTCTCTAATCAAGAACTTCCGCCTTAGCGAGAAACAGTCTCTGCGGTTCACCGCGGACTTCTTCAACATCTGGAATCATGCCAATTTTGGCAACCCGTCCTCCAACGATGTTGAAAACCCAGGAGCTTTCGGCAGGATTGTCAGCACCGTCGGCACGCCGCGCCTCATCCAGTTCCAGTTGAGGTACGCCTTCTAGTGACTGGAGGAACTGCAACGCCTCGGATCCGGCTCCTTGAACGGGACCAGGTCACACCAGAAGTCGCCAACGTGTACGACGCCCTGCTGAAAGCGCGGGGCGTCGTGCCCAACATGTTTAAGACGCTCGCGCATACTCCAGCACTGGCGCTCGCCACCGCCGGATACCTGAAAGCTCTACTCAGCGACGGCGCGCTCCCCGGCTTCTACAAAGAACTGATCGCGATGCGCCTTTCCTTCCTGTTGAGCAGCGAGTATGCGGTCAAGGCGCATGCGATTTCGGCCCGCCAGAAGGGCGCCACCGACGCGCAGATTGCCGCGGTCCGGACCGAGTCCGAATCCGGACCCTTCACCGCCGCCGAAAAACTCGGCTTTCGCGCCGCCGAGCGCCTGCATCGCGGAGCTTCAAAAATCACCGACGAGTTCTTTGCTGCGCTGAAACAGCACTTCACCGACCCGCAGATCATCGAACTTGTCGCCACTGCCGCCGCTTTCGAACTGTTCCCGCGCTTTGTGGACGCGCTGCGCATCCCGACAACGCCCGCGCCAGACGGATAGCATCACCGAGCGCAGCGCCCGCGCCCCGCCGGCTAGCCTGCCCTGAGCGAAGCCGAAGGGTGCGGGCGCCCTTGCCCGCACTGATACACCGCGCCGGCGAGGGCAGGGTGCCCTCGAGACAGCCGGCAAGTTGCCGGCGCTACTTTGTGTAAACTAGGTTCCGAATCATGAAGCCCCTGTCATCCCGACTCTCGGTACTCACCGGCGAAGGCGCGCTCACCGTCTATCTGCGCGCCAAAGAACTCGAGCGCGCCGGACGCACCATCATCCATCTCGAACTCGGCGAACCCGACTTCCATCCGGCCGAACCGGTCGTCGCAGCCCTCGAACAGGCCGTACGCGACGGCAAAGACCGCTACTGCCCTATGGCCGGCCTTCCCGCGCTCAAGGAGGAGATCGCAGCCTACCTCGACCGCACCCGCGATATCACAGTCGATCCCGAGAACGTGGTCGTCGCGCCTGGCTGCAAGCTCTCGCTCTTCTTTGCGCTCATGACGATCCTCGAACCCGGCGACGAAGTCCTCTGGCCGGACCCCGGCTTTCCTGGATACCCTTCGATCACGCGCGGCTTCGACGGCATCCCGGTAGCCTTCGGCCTCGACGAAAAAAACAAACTCCAGCCCGATCCGGACGAAATCGCCGCGAAGATTACGCCACGCACCAAGGCGATCCTGCTCAACTCGCCCTGCAATCCGACGGGCACCGTTTACACCGACGCCGTCCAGCGCCGCATCGCCGAACTGGCCGTCCAGCACGACCTTTACTTGCTCTCCGACGAAATCTACGCCCGTATTATCTACGGCCAGAAATATCATTCCATGCTCAGCTATCCCGGCATGGCCGAGCGCACGCTCATCATCGACGGCTTCTCGAAAAGCTTTGCCATGACCGGATGGCGCCTCGGCTACACCATCGCGCCGCCTGAACTCGTGCCGCATCTCGTGATGCTGGCCATCAACAGCTACACCTGCACCGCCGAGTTCACGCAATACGCCGCCATCGAAGCGCTGCGCGATTCGACCGGCGCTACTCCGCGCATGGTCGCCGAGTTCCAGAAGCGCCGCGAGCAGTTCATCGGTGACCTGAACCGCGTCCCAGGATTCCGCTGCATCCCACCCGAGGGCGCCTTCTATGCCTGGGTGAACATTGAGGACACTGGGATGTCCGCCGAGGAAGTTTGCCGCATCATGCTCGAAGAAGCCGGCGTGGCCGCGATTCCCGGCGCCGCCTTTGGCGACATGGGAAAGAGTTTCGTCCGCTTCTCCTTCGCGTCGTCAACGGCGACATTGAAAGAGGCCGTCGCGCGGATTCAGAAAGCATCAGTCGCCTGGCAAGGAGCTACTGTGTAGCGCCGGCGTCCCGCCGGCTTTAACATCCGTGGAGTGACGGGAGTGCTTGCCCGTCAAAGCCAGATTCGTATCAGGCATCGCTTCAGCGATGCCGGAACAGTTTGTAGTGAGTTGCGCCTTCAGGCGCTGGGAACACTTCGATGCGAAAAAGTACTCTTCTCCCGGTCTTGTTCCTCTGTCTCACCAATGTCCCCGCCTGGAGCCAGGCCCGCCCCTACCCCGGCTCCGACCTGCCCCAGCTCTACCAACACTATCTCGACGTAGTCAACAACATCCCGGCCTTCGATCACCACGCCCACCCCGGCTTCGCCGACGATTCCGACGTGGACGCCATGGCGGCCCCTCCCGGCAGCGCCGCTCTCCGCGAGCGCGACACGAATCCTGAACTGGTTGCCGCCGCCAAGGCGCTCTGGGGATACCCCTACGCCGACTTCTCCCCCGAGCATGCCAAGTGGCTGGTCCAGAAGAAGGCTGAGGTGAAGAAGCAGTACCCCGGCACTGCCTACTTCAACATGTTGCTCGACAAGATGAACTTCGAACGCGGCGTCGCCAACCGCGCCATGATGGCCGACTACCTCGATCCCAAGCGCTTCCCGTGGGTCTTCTTCGCCGATTCTTTTATGTGGCCGTTCGATAACACGAAAGAAACTGCGCGCAACGTCGACCAGCAGGTTTACATCCCGCTGCAAGAAAAGATGCTGAAGCGCTGGATGCAACAGGAGAAGGTGACCGCTCTCCCGGCCAGCTTTAGCGATTACCTGAAATTCATCAGCCAGTTGCTGGAAGACAATCAGAAAAACAAGGGCGCGATTGCGATGAAGTTTGAGGTCGCCTACTTCCGTCCGCTGCATTTCAACGACCCACCCCGGGAAGAAGCCGAAGCGATCTACAAGAAATACGTCAAAGGCGGCGTCCCCACTGAGCCCGAGTACCGCTCCTTCCAGGATTACATCTTCCGCTACCTGATCACCGAGGGCGGACGCCTGAAGCTGCCGGTGCACATCCACTCTGCCGTCGGCATCGGAGACTATTTCAACATCTCCCAGAGCAACATCATGCAGTTGGAAAACATCCTGCGTGACCCGCGTTATTCGAACACGACTTTCGTGATGATCCACGGCGGGTACCCGTTCGAGCGCGAAGCCATCTGGCTGGCGGCAATCAAGAATGTGTACATGGATTCCTCGTTACAAGAGATTTTCATGTACCCGGCCGCCTTCAAGAACTCCCTTCGCCAGTGGTTAGAGACATTCCCCGACAAGATCACTTTCGGCAGCGATTGCTTCCCTTATAACGACGTTCTCGGCGCCGAAGAAAGCTACTGGCTCGGAAACGTGTCCGCGCGTCAGGCGCTGGCTGCCGCGCTCGCCGAAATGGTTTCCTCCGGAGAAATCACCGACGCCAAAGCCATCGAGATGGCCCATGCCTATCTCCACGACACCGCCGTCAGCCTTTATCCTTCCTTGAGCCACTGATATGAAAAGATCAAAGTCGAAGAAGCCCGCGAAAAGAAAATCCGCTCGTCGAAAAAAACCAGCCAGTCCCGCCAGCAGAGTGGCGCTGAAAGGCACCGTGTCGAAAGCCAAACGCAAGGCTGAACTGCGCCACATTCCCTGGAGCTCAGTTGAAGTCGAAGCGCTGAATCCGCTGCTCGGCCGCCACTTCGTGGTCGGTCAGAACATCATGCTCGCCCGCGTGCTGCTGAAAAAAGGTTGCATCGTCCCCGAGCACAGCCATCCCAACGAGCAGCTAACTTTTATCGCGCAAGGCGCGCTGAAGTTCTGGATTGACGGCAAAGAAATCGTGGTCAACGCCGGCGAAGTCCTGACCATTCCGCCCAACATGCCCCACAAAGCGGAAGCGCTCGAAGACACCGTTGATTTCGACGTCTTCAATCCGCCTCGCGCCGATTGGATGAGCGGAACCGACGCGTATCTGCGGTAAGAGCATTGAACCGCAGAGTTCGCGGAGAGCGCAGAGAATGGCGGGAAAGAAAAACCAGAAAAACTCTGCATACTCTGCGATCTCTGCGGTTAACGCTTTATGATGGTGCTGCCCGGCTGCAGGCGATCCCAGTGACGATTGATCCAGCCACCGCCCAACTCCGCTGCATCTCCTGCGGCGCCACCCCAGCCACCGCGGCCCCGGACTTCCGCTGCTCGACCTGCGGCGACTTGCTGGAATTCGCTTTTTCGAACTGGCCCGACGATCCTCCGGCACTGAAATCCCTCTGGACCCATCGCAAGACTCTACTGAAACCCCTCGACCAGAGCGGCATCTGGCGCTTCCGTGAACTGCTCCCGCACATTCCGGAAGAGCACGTCATCACCCTGCGCGAAGGCGACACTCCGCTCTACGACTTGCCGCGCTGCGCCCAAATCGCCGGAGTCGATGGACTTCAAGCCAAGCACCAGGGCATGAACCCGACCGCGTCATTCAAAGACACCGGCATGACCGTAGCCGCCTCCTCCGCGCACGAACAGGGATTCCGCTGGGTCGCCTGCGCTTCCACCGGCAACACTTCCGCCTCCATGGCGGCCTACGCTGCCCGCGGCAACATGCACAGCCTGGTCCTGATCCCCGAAGGCAAAATTTCTTGGGGCAAACTTTCGCAATCGCTCGACTACGGAGCCCTCACCTGCCAACTCCGCACCGACTTCGACGGTTGCGTCCGCATCCTGAACGAGCTGGTGCGCCAGAAGCCCGTCTATCTTCTGAATTCCGTCAACCCGTATCGCATCGAAGGCCAGAAGACCGCCGCCATCGAACTGATGGAGCAGCTGGAGTGGGAGCCTCCCGACCACATCATTGTTCCCGGAGGCAATCTCGGAAACAGCTCGGCGATCGGCAAGGCGCTGCTCGAAATGCGCGACATGAAGCTGATCGAGCGCCTGCCGAAACTCTCCATCATCCAGGCGCAGGGCGCAAATCCGTTCTACCGCAGCGTGAAAGATTTTGCCGGAATCAAACTCGAGCCCATGACCGCTGACACGCAAGCCACCGCCATCCGCATCGGCAGTCCAGCGTCGTGGAAGAAGGCCCTGCGTGTGCTCCGCGAGACCGGCGGGGAAGTCGAGCAGGTCACCGAACTCGAAATTGCCGAAGCCAAAGCCGAAATCGGCGCCGACGGCATCGGCTGCGAACCCGCCTCCGCCGTCACTCTCGCTGGCCTGAAGAAGCTGCGCAAAAGCGGTTTTGTGAAGCCCGGTGAGACCGTCGTCCTCATCCTGACCGGCCACCTGCTCAAAGACCCCGACTTCACCATCAAGTTCCACCGCGGCGACCTGTTCACCGGAACCCGCCAAACCGCGCGGACCAGCCATCTGCAGCGTGCTCCGATTGTCCTCGACGCCGATCTGGGCGCAGTCATCGCCGCCCTCGATGCCGCCGAAAAACTCGTGTAGAGACGCGGCTGGCCGCGTCTCGTTTTGCGCCGAAGATGCCCTGACTGACACCAAAGCCTCTTGCACACCCGCTAGAACTTCGCTGTCAACTCGTGTATAACACTCAATTTCGGCTTGCACGGCGCTCACGACCATGCCCTCGCGTCCCGCATCTTCGGACCGCTCCATCCGCTTGGCTCTCCCGGCGACGTCGGCCAACCTTGGTCCTGCCTTCGACACCGCCGCCGTGGCCATGGACTTCTATCTTCGCCTCCACGCCGAGCGTGCTCCCGACTTCTTCATCACTGCCGAAGGCCGCGACGCCCACATCTGCCGCCGCATGGACGACCACCTTATCCTCACGACTTACCGCGAGGTGCTCGAGTCCGAGAATCGCAAGGTAGTGCCCCTGAGCATCCACATCGAAAACGAAATTCCTATCGGCAAAGGTTGCGGCTCTTCCGCCTGTGCCCGACTGGCCGGCATCGCACTCGCCGTGCACTACGGACATTTGCGCTGGAAAGCCGACCGCATTGTCGGGGAAGCAGCCATGCGCGAGCATCATCCCGACAACGCCTCAGCCTGCTGGATGGGCGGCCTGACGGTCGCCCGCATGGCCAACCAGGTGCAAGCACAGGTGGTCGAGGTAAAGCCCAAAGGCCGCTGGCCGCTGCTGCTGGCCATCCCCGACGCCCCTCTCTCCACCGAACAGGCGCGCCGCGCCCTGCCCTTCCAATACTCGCGCGCCGACGCGGTCACCAACATCCAGAATTCCATGCTTCTGCTCGCGTCTTTCGTCTACGGACGCCCCGATCTGCTTCCGTCCGCGCTCGAAGACCGCATCCACCAACCCTACCGCGCCCCGCTCTGCCCGCTCCTGCCCGCGATCAAGGAACTCACCGGCGATTCCGGAATCCTGGGCGCAGCCCTGAGCGGCGCCGGCCCGTCCGTGCTTGTGTTCCTGGATCCGAAGGTGAACCCGAAGAGAGCCAAGCAAAGAATCGCCGCTCACCTCGCGAAACGGCGCTTGCCTGCCGAACTTCTCCTGACCCAGATCGCCACCCACGGGGGCCGGGACGGCGCCGACTGGCGCAAGAAGCACGAGTCCTAGTCGGCCAGACAACCTCGACTTCCGTCAGCAGCGACCTGAGGTAGAATGACCGTGTAACCACCATGAGAACCTTCACGCGCATTACCGTGGATCCCAACCAGATGGATGGACTTCCCTGCATCCGAAATCTGCGTATTCCGGTTGCGACTCTTGTCGGAATGGTCAGTGAAGGAATGACGGAGGAGGAGATCCTGAAGGCCTACCCGGATCTGGAGCGCGAAGACATCCGCGAGGCCCTCCGCTTCGCAGCCGAAGCGGTTCGCGAGCGTGAACTGCCTATAATCAGCCGTTCTTCTTGAGATTCCTCATTGACAACGCGTTGTCCCCGCAAATTGCGAAAGGACTGCAGGATTTGGGCCACAACGCCGTTCATATTCGCGACTACGGCCTGCAGTCCGCG
>Ga0326726_10004147_pt1 | contig 13269 bp, 13 predicted proteins | sample MHFenrmetagenome_2_FD_207603 | JGI IMG/M metagenome (GOLD analysis project Ga0326726, IMG submission 207603) | Lab enriched peat soil microbial communities from Michigan Hollow, Ithaca, NY, United States - MHF15MN | ecosystem: Environmental > Terrestrial > Soil > Wetlands > Peat | place: USA... | reverse complement strand
CAGGTGGGAGCCGTGCTGGAAGTGGTATTGCAGGATTTTCGCGGCCAGAGTCGGACTTAGGCTACCGGCCTCGGTCTTGACCGCGCGCACGACTTCGCCCCGGCAAACTACCTCTGCCGCGGCCAAGCCCGCGATTTCAGCGGGCAGCACGAGGTTGATCTCGAGCTGCGCGTTGGGAGCGATCGGTTCTTCCGCCTGGAACAACATCCCCGAGCGGCTGATGTTTTCGGTTGTGCCCTCACGCCAGCCGCTTTCTCCGACCAGCCGGTATTTCAGCGGCAGGTGGAGGTCGAAGCGGGTAGCGCGGAAGGGGGAGGAAATCTTGTTTCGGGTGCGAGCGACTGGAGCTGTTTGAGCTAATCGAGCAGACATGTGTATCTCCTGAGGGAGTGGGGTATCGAGCACCTCCCGCACTTTTGCCTTCAGGGCGGGGAGGGTAAAGGGCTTCTGGAGCAGGGTGATGCCCTCGTCCAGCGTGCCGTTGTGGCCAATGTGGTTCTCCGTGTAACCCGACATGTACAGCACTCTCATTTCGGGGCGAGTGGGAGAAATCTGGTTGGCCAATTCACGCCCGTTCATTCCCGGCATGATGACGTCGGTCAACAGCAGGTGAATGGGGCCTTTGTGTGCCTGGGAAATTTTGATCGCGGCGGCGCCGTCGGGAGCGTCGATCACTCGGTATCCCTGGATCTCGAGTGACTGGCGTGCCAGTCGGCGCAGATTCTCTTCGTCTTCTACGAGCAGGATGGTTTCGTGGCCGGGGCTGGGCTGGTCTGCATCCGCAGCCAGCGCAGGCTGCGTGGCCAGAGCTTCTCCGGTTGCGCTGAAGCGCGGCAGATAGATCTTGAACGAAGTGCCTTTGCCGGCTTCGCTATACAGCCAGATGTAGCCTTCGCTTTGCTTGACGATGCCGTACACCGTGGACAATCCGAGTCCCGTGCCCTTCAGTCCTTTGGTGGTGTAGAAGGGTTCGAAGATGTGAGCCTGGGTATCGGGATCCATGCCCATGCCGGTATCGCTGATGGCCAGCATGACATAGTCTCCGGGCTTGACCGGGGAGTGAAAGCGGGCGTAATTGGCATCCAGGGTGACGTTGGCGGTTTCGATGGTCAGCTTCCCGCCGTGCGGCATGGCATCGCGGGCGTTAACCGCCAGGTTCATGATGACCTGCTCGATCTGGCCGGGGTCGGCTTTGACAGCGCCGATGTCCGGGCCCGGGACCATGACCAGATCGATGTCTTCGCCGATCAGCCGGGTCAGCATTTTCACGTTTTCGGTGACCACGCTGTTCAGGTCAACAATCTTGGGAGCGAGCATCTGCTTGCGACTGAAGGCCAGTAACTGGCGGGTTAGAGAGGTAGCGCGCTCGGCGGCATTGGCAATCTCCTGCGCGTGTCCGCGCAGGGTGGGGTCGGTGCCGAGGCGCTCCAGCAGGAACTCGGAGTATCCCGAGATCACCATGAGCAGGTTATTGAAGTCGTGGGCGATGCCCCCGGCCAGGCGGCCCACGGCCTCCATCTTCTGGGCCTGGCGCAGTTGCTGTTCCAGGGCGCGGCGTTCGGTGACGTCCTCGGCGAACAGTTCGAAGAAGATGGTGTTCGCTTCGTCGCGGAAGGCGCGTCCGGAGAGGCGTACGCTGATGATGGCCCGGTCCTTGCGTACCCAGTCGGCATTGAGGCCGTGGAATTTTTGCAGGGAGCGGAGATAGTCGGCCAGGCCGAACCACTGTTGCGAGTCGGCATACAAATTGGCCAGATTGCGGCCTACCAGTTCCCCGCCTGATGCGTAGCCCAGCATGGCCACCAGCGCCGGGTTTACGTCCAGCAGGATGCCAACGGAGTCGCACCGGCACACGCCGTAGGGAGCATGGGTGACCAGGGAACGGAAGTTGATCTCGGAACGGCGCAGTCCTTCCTGGGCCGAACGCAGCGCGGCGTTGAAGGAGCAAATGAGGCCGGCCACGAATACGAACAATGCCAGATGTATGATGGCCCGGCGGTAGTCGGAGGGACTGTGCGCCCCGGCCAGCGAGAAATAGGCGCTGACGGTCAGGGCGAAGGAGGTCGCGACCAGACCCGGCTTCCAGCCGCCGTACCAGGCGCTGACCATGATGGCAACCGCGAACACGACCAGGCGGCTCTCGACCACGTCGGAGAGCAGGAATGCCGGAATCAGGGCAAGAATAATGCTGAGGACGGCGACGCCGTATCGGAGGACTGGGGCCCGAGCCGGAGCGATGTTGCGGTTGCGAAGAAGGGGGAGCTTCGCTCGCATGAGTTAAATTTAATTCCCAGAATGGGATGGCGCGAGTTACGGGAGTGCATGCAAGGCCGCGCCAATGGGCACCTGAACGAAAGATTGATGGACTTTGGGCAACCCCTGAGGCGGGAGCGAGCAACCGCTTTTGCGGGAAGTTAAGACTTGGCGCCGCAGCGCGGGCAGGACTTGCACGCGGCAGCGGGAAAACGGGACACTATGGGTGATCTGCAAATGATCTGCGCGCTGGGGCGTCTGCGCCCACATCCATGAATATCGGTCTGTTGGGCGGGACATTCGATCCGATTCATCACGGGCATCTGGCCTTGGCCCGGGCGGCCAGGGAGCGCTTTGACCTGGGGCGCATCCATTTTGTGCCGGCCAATGTTCCACCCCACAAGCAGGGCAAGGCGGTGACCCCGTATTTCCATCGCTACGCCATGGTAGTGCTGGCCACCATGGGCGAGAAGGCGTTTGTCCCATCAGTTCTGGAAGCCCCCGGGGTGGTTACGATTCCTGCCCCAGCAGGGAAAGGCCGGCCCGCAAGGGACGCCGTGCCGGGCGCAAATTACAGCATTGACACGGTGAAGCGCCTGAAAGAATCGCTGAAGAAGATTGACCGTGTATTTTTCCTGATCGGCATGGACGCTTTCGCCGAGATCTCGCACTGGCACCAGGCCGAGGCGCTGCTTCGCGAATGTGAGTTCATCGTGGCCAGCCGTCCCGGATATTCGTTGGCCGATGTAGCTAATGCTCTGCCGGAAAAGATCCGGCCGCCGCAGAACATAAGCCAGCCCTTCGCCAAACAGCCGGCCAAGGGCGATCTGGTGCTGAGTGGAGCGACCATCCATTTGCTGGAGAATGTGCACCAGGCAATTTCGGCCACGGCGATCCGGGAAGCGGTGGTGGCGAAGAAATCTCTGCGCAAGTTCGTGGATGCGGCGGTGGAAGAGTACATAAAGAAGGAAGGGTTGTATGGCTAGTCGTCAGGATTCAGTCGTTGGCCATTGGTCGTTGGCCAAACCTGGTTTCGCCGGCGGTGATATGAGGCTTGGGGAGCCGCTTTCCTCAAGCCTCGGAAAATGGCCGAACGGGCGCGAACGGCGGACTGAGGCGCAGAAGCGCGGGCCTGGTTTTCAGCGACTTAGCGGCACGAGTGAACTCGTACCCCACCCATTCTTGTTCTTTCGACGCACCGTGCTCCTGCCCGGAACCTCGGCTACAATGGATGGGACAACCACCAACGACCAACGACCAACGACTGATGATAAAACTACAAGTCTCTGAAGCCATCCGTGCCTGCCTGGACAAGAAGGCGGAAGAAATTGCCATACTGGAACTGGAAAAAGGGTCGGGAGCGTTCACCGACTATTTCGTCGTGTGCAGCGGGACGAATCCGCGGCAGGTCCAGGCCATTTCTGACGAAGTGGAATTGCGTTTGAAAAGAGCCGGGCTGCGGCCCACTCACATCGAGGGCTACAGGCAAGCGGAGTGGGTGTTGCTCGACTATGTGGATTTTGTGGTCCACATTTTCTCGGAGAAGGCGCGCAAATTTTATGACCTGGAGCGGCTGTGGAAGTCAGCCCGGCGAATGGAGCCGGCTGAGCTAGTGGCTGGGCCGGCAAAGCAAAGAAGGGTCCCAGTGCGCGGCTTGAGGACGAAGCGGGCCTGAGTCCACTCGGCCCCTCTGGGCTCCTCGTGTCCTCTGTGGTTAAATGCCATTGGTGAAGCTCAAAGTTGCGTGGATTGGGAAGACCAGAGAACCCGCCATCCAGTCTCTGACGGATGAATACCTGAAGCGTCTGTCGCACTACGCCGACGTTGAGGGAGTCCCGCTCAGAGACGAGGCGGCTCTGCTGAAGCTATGTGCGCGCCACGCCCGGCCCCGGCACACGCTGGTACTGCTCGACGAACAGGGCAAACAGCTTTCTTCTGAAGAACTGGCAAAATTCCTGGGCGACAATCAGGACCGGAATCCGCTTCCGTTGTTGTTTGCGGTGGGCGCGGCGGACGGTTTCACTGACCAGGCGCGGCAGGCGGCCACGCTGGTACTCTCCCTGGGCAAGATGACGCTGGCGCACGAGTTGGCGCGGGTGGTCGTGCTGGAGCAACTTTACCGGGCGTTCACCATTCTAAAGGGCCACCCCTATCACTTGGGACATTGAGACCAATTCGGGAATTCAGGCGTGTACCTTCGTGATGTTCCCCCTAGCACTCTGGAAGTCTAGAGTCGAGATGGCAGCAAAGTAACGCTGTGTACTCAGCCCTCCCCTTTAAGGATTGATTGCGATGAAGAATCCATTTGAAGTGTTGAAGACCAAAGAACAGGAAGTCGCCAAAGTCAAGAAAGAGATCAACGCCCTGCGAGTTACGATTCAGCTGATCGGGGACGAGAAATCGTCCGCTACTGACCACAAAGTTGACCTGCACTCTGTCATCGAAATGCCGTAGGGCGCAATTCCTCGTTTAGCTTAAGAGCAAACCATCAATGGAGCACGGGGTCCCCGCCCGTGCTTACCCATTTGCTCCCAAATTCTGCGTTGCCATCTCATTTGGCGTCAGCGTGATGGATGACGCACGAGCGGGGCGCTCGCGCCTACATCTGCGGGAACAGGTACAATTAAAGACTCGCCGGTATGCCGGACATCCGCCGTGGTCTCATCATCGTGAATACCGGCCCGGGCAAGGGCAAGACTACTGCTGCCATGGGCACGGCTTTGCGGGCGGTGGGCCAGGGCATGCGCGTCCTGATGCTGCAGTTTTTGAAGGGTTCCTGGCACTACGGAGAACTGGACGCGGTGCAGGCTTTTGGCGACAAGTTCGTCATGAAGCAGATGGGCCGCGGCTTCGTGAAGGTTGGAACCGAGAAGCCCGATCCCGAAGACGTCCGCATGGTGGAAGAGGCCTGGGCGGAGGCTGTGACCGCAATCAATTCTGGCGCCTGGGACCTGGTCATTCTGGATGAGATCAACTACGCCATCAGTTACGGGATGCTTGACCCCGCCAAGGTGGTGGAGACTCTTAAGAGCAAACCTGAGATGGTGCACATTATCTTGACCGGGCGAAACGCCCATCCGACAATTGTCGAGGTCGCAGACACGGTGACCGAGATGCGCCAGGTCAAGCATGCCTACGAGAAGGGCGTCATGGCGCAGAGAGGGATCGAGTACTGAAATCGTCGTTGGTCGTTGGCCCTTGGTCGTTGGCTTTTCTGCGCCCATGCCGGGCTGGTTGCCTTAGGCCTTGTGGCCAACGACCAAAGGCCGACGACTGATTTATGGCGTGGTTTAAGCGACAAGCCGGTGAGCTGGACACTTCGGGCGAGCGCAAGGTCCGCACCGAGGGCTTGTGGGTGAAGTGTGATACTTGCCGGCAGATCATCTGGAAGAAAGACCTGGAAGAAAACCTCAATGTTTGTCCCAAGTGCGACCGGCATTTCCGGATCGATGCTCGTACCCGCCTGGCCCAGCTTCTGGATGACAACGAGTACGAGGTTTCCGACTCCAACCTGACTTCCACCGACCCGCTGAAATTCGTGGACCTCAAGGCGTACTCGGCGCGGCTCAAACAGGCGCAGGCCGACACCGGGCTGAAAGACGCGGTGATCAACGCCCGCGGCAAACTCAATGGGCGTACTGTAATCGTCAGTTCGATGGAGTACGCGTTCATCGGTGGAAGCATGGGAGCGGTGGTAGGCGAGGCCATTACCCGGGCCATTGAGCAGGCGACCGAAACCAGAGTGCCCATCGTTATCGTTTCCGCTTCGGGCGGGGCCCGCATGATGGAAGGCGTGATCAGCCTCATGCAACTGGCCAAGATCTCGGCCGCCCTGGCGCGCCTGGATGAAGCCAGGGTGCCCTTTATTTCGGTATTGACCGACCCGACCACGGGAGGCGTGACCGCTTCTTTCGCCATGCTTGGCGACCTGAATATCGCCGAGCCCGGAGCTTTGATCGGTTTCGCGGGTCCCCGGGTGATTGAGCAGACCATTCGCCAGAAGCTTCCTCAGGGCTTCCAGCGGAGCGAATTTCTGCTGGAGCATGGCATGCTGGACGCCGTGGTACACAGGCGGCAGCTGAAGTCGCATATTTCGCGGGCGTTGGATTTCATGGACCAGACGTCAGTCGTCGGTCGTCAGACTTCCGCTTAAGACCTCAGTGGGCAGTCTTCAGTTCTCGGTTGTCGGTTCCTCCGTCAACCTGCACGCTTCCCCCGTTTGGCCCTCCGGTTTGACATTTCGAGGGCCTGGCCTCGAAAGCCCAAAGTGGAAGCTGGTACCCTAGGATTTGGTGAAGACCGACGACTACTGAAGACTGACGACTGATGTCTTCCTACGAAACTGCCATTGCGCGCATGTTCGCGCTGGGCCACGAACTGGCCCAGATGCCCTCGCACAAGTTCGACCTGGCGCACATGCGAGTCTTGCTCGCAGCGCTGGACCATCCAGAGCAACGTTTCCCGAGCGTGCTGATTGCGGGGACGAATGGCAAGGGATCGACTGCGTCGACGCTGGCCTCGATCCTGCAGGCTTCGGGATTGCGTACCGGGCTCTATACCTCTCCCCACCTGGTGCGAATCAATGAGCGCATACAGATCGGTGGACGGCAGATCGGCGACGACGATTTTGCCCTGGTGCACGATCTGGTTGACCGTACCGCGGAACGCCTGGTCAGCGAGGGCGAGTTGCCCTGGCATCCCAGTTTTTTCGAGATGCTCACGGCAATTGCATTCGAGCACTTCGCGCGCCGGAAGGTGGACATCGCGGTGCTCGAGGTTGGCATGGGCGGGCGGCTGGATGCGACCAACGTGGTGGAGCCGCGAGTCAGCGTCATCACCGATATCTCGCTCGACCATCAGAAGTTCCTGGGCAACACCGTAGCTGAGATTGCCCGCGAAAAGGTGGGGATCATCCGGCCAGGCGGAACTGTGGTCACACTGCCGCAACAGCCCGAGGCCAACGATGTGATCGGCAACGCCATCATGGAAATGGAGGCAAAAGCGTTGAATGCTGCAGCTTACGTGCCGCCACTAACGCATGGTTCGGCACATTCGGAATTCCGTCTGCTTTGCGGCGATACGACGCTCCGCCACACCACTTACTATGCCCTGGAAGTCATGGGCAAACCGATTCTGATTACGTCACGTCTGGTTGGGCGCCATCAGGTGCGAAACATCGCTTTGGCGATTGCGGCCGCAGCAGAGCTGGGCCGGCAGGGTTTTCCGGTGACCGCCGGTTCGATTGAACGGGGCATTCGCGAAACCCACTGGCCGGGACGGTTCCAGGTGATGCCCGCCAGGGGCGGCACACCCGAATATGTGCTCGATGTAGCGCATAACCCGGCCGGAGCATGGGCGCTGCGCTCCACTCTCTCGGCTTGGTACGCCGACCGTCCTCTGACATTTATCTTTGGCGCCATGCGGGACAAGGCCATCGGAGAGATGGCGGAAATCCTGTTTCCGCTGGCGGAGCGGGTGATCGCGACCCGCGCCGACAATCCCCGATCGGCTGCGCCCGACGAGATTCGAGAAGCCGCGTCCCGGACTTCGGCCCGGGTTGAAGAAGCCCCGGATGTAGCTGCTGCCATCAAACTGGCGCGAACTTCAGCCCGGCCGGATGCTGTGGTGGTTATTACCGGATCGATATACATTGTAGGAGAGGCGATGCGGCTGCTCGGGGCGCGCATCTAACAAGCAGTGCCATCCGCAAAAACACCTATCGAGATGGACAGCGCGGTGGAGGCGGTCACCCATCTGGACTCGCCCCAATCCGCCAAGGCCGCCGCCTCCAGGCGCTACGGGTGGCTTAGCCGCCTGCGGTCGTACTTCATCTTCGATCCCCTCATCTGGATGTACACCGTCGTCCTGGGAATCATTTCCATTCCGGCTTCATTGTTCGGAAACCAGGGCAGGATTCTGCATGGCTTCGCGCGCTTCTGGTCGAAGCTGATCATGAAGACGATTTCCTCGCCTACCAAAGTGGCTGGAATGGAAGCGATCGACACGTCAAAGCCGTATGTTTACGCAGTGAACCATGCTTCCGCGCTGGACATCCCTATGTTGTATGTGTACCTGCCCTTCGAGTTCCGTATTGCGTTCAAGAAAGAGTTGCTGTCATACCCAATTGTGGGGTGGCACCTCAATCGCTCGGGACAAATCTGCGTGGACCAGCAGAACCCGTCGCGGTCGATCGGCAGCATCCGTGCGGCCCTGAAGAGCCTGAAAAGCGGCATGCCGCTGGTCATCTTTCCCGAAGGCGGCCGCACACCCGATGGCGAAATCAAGCCATTTTTGCCGGGAGCGCTGTTTTTGGCGATCAAGGCACAGGTGGATATCGTGCCGGTGGCCTTGGTTGGCACCTTCGAACTGCTGCCGATGAACACCTATCACATAAAGTGCCGGCCGTTGGAGATGCGGGTGGGGCAGCCCATTTCGACTGCGGGCTACACCTTGCGAAACATGGAAGAGCTTTCGGATCGGGTGCACAAGGCTGTGGAGGATTTATACAAGAGCGGCTGACCCATAAAAAAGAAGACTTGTATAAAGCAGATCTTAGTTTCTAGATCTCAGTTGCCAGTGACGAGCTCCCCTAGCTGGCGGCATCGGCGGGCTGCATGCGAAGTTCTTCCACTTTTTCCGCGATGGCGTACTTGAGATCATCAATCCCTTTGCCGGTCACGGCGGAGATGGGGAATAACTCCAGATTTTTCTTCTTGCAGTAGCGTTTGAGCTTGGACAATTTCTCTTTGTTTGCCACGTCGATCTTGGAGGCCACCATGATCACGGGCTTTTCTTCGAGATGAGCTCCGAAACTGGCCAGTTCTTCGGCGATAACTTCGACATCCTTGACCGGGTCGGGCCTTCCGCTCGCATCGGAAACATCGACCAGGTGGACGAGCAGACGGTTGCGCTCAATGTGACGCAGGAACTGCGTGCCCAATCCCGCGCCGGTGTGCGCGCCTTCGATCAATCCCGGGATATCGGCCACTACGAAACTTTTCTCGTCGGGCGGTTGGCCGACGACTGCCACGCCCAGGTTGGGCTGAAGCGTGGTAAAGGGATAATCGGCGATCTTGGGGCGAGCCGCCGAGATGCGTGAAATCAGTGTGGACTTGCCCACATTGGGATAGCCGACCAAACCGACGTCGGCAAGCAGTTTCAGTTCCAGGCGGAAGACGCGCTCTTCGCCGGGGCGTCCCGGCTCGTGCTCGCGCGGGGCCTGATGAGTTGAGGTGGCGAAGCGTGCATTTCCTCGTCCGCCCCGACCCCCGCAGGCGATGACGATGCGATCGTCCGGGTGCGAGAAGTCGTGAACTTTTTCTCCGGTTTCGTCGTCGTACACGATCGTGCCCACCGGGACTTTCAGCAGGACGTTCACGCCCTCGCGGCCGGTGCGGTTGGAACCTTCTCCGTGGCGTCCGCGCTGTGCCTTGTATTCCGGGTTGAAGCGGAAGTGCACCAGGGTATTGTGGCGCTCGCTCGACTCCATGATGACGTCGCCGCCCTTGCCGCCGTCTCCTCCCGAGGGACCGCCACGCGGGACGTACTTCTCCCTGCGGAAGGCCATGCAGCCGTTGCCGCCGTCGCCCGCTTTGACCCGGATTTTTGCCTCGTCGATGAACATAAAGCAGCCGTCAGCCCTGAGCTATCAGCCGTCAGCAAAACCGTTTCCTGTGGAGAATGTCTCTGAAAGCTGACGGCTGAGAGCTGACAGCTTAGACAAAAAATGCCCCGGCTCCCGCACCGAGGCTTGGGGCCGCAGGTATTTCTTGGGCGACCCTCTGATCGTTATCCGGCTTCTACTTCGCTTCCAGGGGTTCGATCATGACGAACTTGCCCATCGAACCCTTGTCGAGGAATTTGATGCGGCCGCTGATTTTGGCGAAGAGCGTGTCGTCTTTGCCGCGACCGACGTTCAGACCTGGCTTGACCCTCGTACCCCGTTGTCGCACGATGATGGTGCCGCCCGGGACGAGTTGTCCGCCAAAAGCCTTGAAGCCTAACCGCTGCGCGTTGGAGTCGCGTCCGTTTCGTGAACTGCCTAGACCTTTTTTATGTGCCATAGCTTGGTTTCCAGTTTCTGGTTTCTAGTTTCAAATTCGGGTGGCGGTCAGCGCTCCCGGGCAAGATGCCCGCCGGACAGCCGGCGGGACGGCGGCGCTACTTTTTCTTTTTTGGCGCCGACTTTTTTGGCGCCGCTTTTTTAGCTGCTGCCTTCTTTGCCGGACTTTTCGCCGCTTTAGCCTCGGCTTTAGGGGACTCTTCTACCTCGACCGGCCTGACTTTCTTTGGTTTCGCTTCTTTTTTCGGCAGCTCGGGAGCGGAGAATTTCTGTCCGTCGTACGCGATCTCCGTGATGCGGACCGCCGTATATCCCTGGCGATGTCCGCGCAGTTTCTTGTACTGCTTTTTGCGTTTGTAATGGAAGACCAGAATTTTCGCGCCTCGGCCCTGCTCCACCACTTCCCCGGTCACAAGCGCCGCGGATTGCGGGCGCGCGATCTGACCGGGTTCGCCGGAGACGGCCAGCACGTCGTTGAACTCGATTTTCCCGTCGCTGCCGTTACCCTGGTTCTCCAGCCGAATCACATCGCCGGGCGCCACCCGGTACTGTTTACCACCGGCGCGGATGACCGCGTACATACTTATGCCTCCGTCCAATCTTGTGCCCGTCGCGGCCTGGCGCGATTGCGGGGAACCTGCTGAATTTCCTGTGCTTGCTTTCCGCGTCGGCGCTTTGGGCAACGAATGCGGGACGGCCCCAGAACGGAGCCGTGAGTACAGGCAAACTCAACCATTTTAGCGTGTGCTGTGGAAAAGCGTCAAACCGGCAACGCAGAGGCAGCGGCTCGGTTTGAACGATTTCACTCTCGAAGGGACTTCAGTCCCGAAGGATCTGGCGCGCACGGCAACGGTGCCGACCAACATTCCCGCCTTTGAGGTTTTCGGCCACCTGTGCGACAATTCCTCGCCGCATCGGAGGAACATCAATGTACAAGCGCGTTTTGATCACGTTGTTCTGCATGTTCGCACTCAGCTTTTCTTCTCTTGCCGCCCCCAAGCCCAAGAAGACACCCGCGTCTGGAGCTCCGGACAACGCCTATCTGCAGAAAATTCTGGATGGATGGAGTGCGGGAAACGCGGCCGCCATGGCCCAGTACTACGACCACGGCGACTACAACTTCTTCGACATCACTCCCCTGAAGTACGGCAATTGGGCCGAGTACGAGAAGGGCGTAACCGAGCTGTTAAAAGGGTACAAGAGCATTAAGCTGACGTTGAATGATGATACTCAGGTCCACACCGACGGCAATCTGACCTGGACCACAACCACCGTAAAGGAAGATGCCCTCACCACTGCCGGGAAGCGCGAAATGGCCACCTTGCGCTGGACGCTGATCTTTGAAAAGCAGGCGGGCAAGTGGATGATCGTGCACGAGCACATGTCGGAGCCGTTGCAGTAGCGCATGTGGAACGCAGATTGAAAATTGCAGATTTCAGATTGCAGATTTCAGATTGCAGAGTGGACAATCGCCGCGACTCGACAAGACTGAGATCTGCAATTTCTACGCGTAAGCCCTTACAAAGAAGTACGCTGTCATGCTGGCTCCCACTAGGATCACAAATCCTCGTATCCAGGCTTGAGGTAATTTCTGCGCATAGTGAGCGCCGAAGTACCCGCCTACCAGAGCGCCCGCGATCATGACGATGGCCTGCGGCCAGTAAATCGCCCCTTTCACGACAAATACGGCGGCGGCGACGCCATTGATGGCGACTCCCAGAATGCTCTTCAGCGCATTCATGGCATGAATGTCGGTCATACCGACGGCGGCCAGCATGGCCAGGTTCACGATGCCCATGCCGCCACCGAAATAGCCGCCATACAAAGCCACCGCCAATTCGAAAATCGATGCGCCCACGATGGCCGCGGCGGTGGCCTCATGTCCGACGCTCGAAACGCGGCCCCCCGCCAATTTTTTTCCGAAAACAAAAAGCAGCGTCGCACCCAGCATCAGCCAGGGCAGTACGCGCATGAAAGTGTGCGCCGGAGTGTGCAACAGTAGAAACGCGCCGATGATTCCGCCAGCGAGGCCGGTCACCAGAAGGGGCAAGAGAACTCGCGTGGGCACATCCAGTCGGTTACGATACGCGCCTCCACTGGCAGTCACCCCGGTCCAAAGGGCAAGTGTGTTGGTGGCGTTGGCTGGAATGGGAGGCACGCCGACGAACAGAAGCGCGGGAAAGGCCACAAAACTGCCTCCGCCAGCCACCGCGTTCAAGGCCCCGCCCAGGATGCCGGCGACAAAGAGGAAGATGGCGTGCTCGAGAGTCAAGGCTAAAGGTTTATCACAAGAATTGAAGGCATCCCAATCATGCCGCTGCAGTCCGGCAATAGTTTGCTACCGTTTGCCGTTCCACGCCGTCTGATGGCGAAGCCATTCGTTGAGGAACGACAACGATAGAAGAGAACCTCGATCAGGCAGATCTGGAAAATATACAGGACTGGCCTTGCTCGTGCAGACCTCGGGCGTCTGACCTCAGACCCGGACTCAGCAGTGTGCCAATGCGCCTCTGCGCACAACTGAAACCTGGAAGGCAGAGGTCTGACGCCCGACGTCCGACGTCTGGTTTTTATCCGCCGAATGTGCCGGTCGCAGCGGCGCGCGAGGAGACCCGGTCGCGAATGTCGCGGGCCTTGCTGGCAATGTTGCTGCGGGTTTCTTCTCCGCTGGCGGGAGCCAACAGCAAACCCAGTCCCACTCCGATACCCAGCCCCAGGAGCGCTGCGGTGACGGTGCCAACAATGTGGCTGTCTTCGCCACGGATGACGTCGCTGGCTCGGCTGACCCGGTCGGCGGCAGTTTCATAAGTGTCCTGCGCTCTTGACCTCAGGTCTTCGACCGTTCCACCTAAACGATTGCGCCAGGAATCCAGTAAATAGACGCCCGTGCCCAGGAGAATGTTCATAAGAACTTTGTCTTTGCGTGATCTCATTTCTTTTGCCTCTTCATAAGA
>Ga0326726_10004146_pt1 | contig 13273 bp, 12 predicted proteins | sample MHFenrmetagenome_2_FD_207603 | JGI IMG/M metagenome (GOLD analysis project Ga0326726, IMG submission 207603) | Lab enriched peat soil microbial communities from Michigan Hollow, Ithaca, NY, United States - MHF15MN | ecosystem: Environmental > Terrestrial > Soil > Wetlands > Peat | place: USA... | reverse complement strand
ATCTGAGCGCGCTCGTCGCCGCTCCCGTCGCGGTGCTGCTCGCGGCGACGCGGGCCACAGGTGAGTTCGACCGCCGCGCGGCGCTCGTGCTCACCGGCGTGAGCCTCTTGACGGCGGGAGTGGGACGCATGTCACCGTGGGTCGCGGGCGCGGGGCTCGCGCTCATCGCGCTTGCCGCGGCGGATCGCCGGCAGTTGCGCGGCGACGCGGCGGGCAATCGCGCCGGACTTGCCGTGGCAGCGATCGCGGTCGCGGGCGTCGCTGTCTCCGCGATCGCGTTCCTGATCATTCGCTCGCGTTTCGATCCCGCCATCAACCAGGCCAATCCGCGCACATGGAGCCAGGTCGCCTACGTCGTGGCGCGAAGACAGTACGACGTGGCCGGGCTCTGGCCTCGCCGAGCGCCGATCTGGCTGCAGTTGGTCAACTGGTTCGAGTACGCCGATTGGCAGTGGGCGCTGCGCTTCGCGCCGGGCGTCGTGCCGAGTGTTTTGCGCGTACTGGCGACGAGCGTGTTCGGCGGCCTCGGTTTCGCCGGCGCGGCGTGGCACAGGCGCCGCGATCGTCGCACGTGGCGCGCGGTGCTGTTGCTGTTTCTGTGTGGCTCGCTGGGCGTGATCGCGTATCTCAACCTTCGCGCGGGGCGCACGTTCGCGTGGGGCTTTGTTCCGGACGACGCGGCGCACGAGGCGCGAGACCGCGACTACTTCGTCACGCTCGGGTTCTGGGCGTGGGGGATCTGGGCGGGCATGGGCGCCGTCGCCCTGGCGCAGCGCGTCGGTCGCGCGTCGCTCGGTGTCGCCGTCGCCGCCCTTCCCATCGTCCTCAACTGGAGCGTCGTCGATCGCCGCATCGAGCCCGATGCGAGCCTCGCCCGCGAGGCGGCGCGGCAACTGCTCGAGCCGCTGCCGCGCGGCGCGGTGCTCTTCGTCGAGGGGGACAATGACACGTACCCGCTCTGGTACGCGCAACAGGTCGAGGGTGAGCGTCGCGACGTAACTGTAGTGACGCTCCCGCTGCTCGGCGCGCCGTGGTATCTGGAAGAGCTTCGTCGCCGGTATGGACTGGGCGATCGCGCGAACGCGTCGGACCCGACAGGCGCGGCGTCGCTCATCGCGGACGACGCTCGCGCCCTCAATCGTCCCGTCGCCGCGGCCAACACTCTCGAGCCCAGCGAGCGCGCGGCGCTCGCGCGACGGTGGAGACTGGTGGGACTCGTCACGATCGCTGAACCAGGAACGTCAGAGGTCGGCGACCGCGGTGCCGCCGAGATCTCCGTCGACACCGCCGCGCTCCGAAGGGTCGCGCAGTCGATCGATGCGTGGCAGCGCGGCCGTCGCGCTCGAGACGAGCCGGATTCGATTCACGAGTACTTCCTCCGCCTCTTCTCTTGCCCGTCACGCCTCCTCGAAGGCGCGGGCGCACCACCGAGCGTTTCTCTTGATTCACTCTGTAACCTACGGTAGCTTGCTACGTTATGCCGTTTCCTGACCTCCCGGACCGGCTTCGCGAAGTCCGAGACCGAATCGAAGCGGCGGTGCGACGTGGTGGTCACGGTCAGCAGGTTACAATCGTCGCAGTAACCAAGACGCATGGTCCCGACGCCGTACAGTCGGCTTGGGAAGCGGGGCTCGCTGACGTCGGCGAGAACCGAGTGCAGGAAGCCCTCCCGAAGATGGATCTCGTTTCAGCCCCGGTCCGGTGGCACCTGATTGGACACCTTCAGCGCAACAAGGTGAAATACCTGCCGCGCTTCGACCTCTTGCACGCCCTCGACAGCGCGCGACTCGCTGACGCGATAAACGAGCTGGGAGTCGAATCCGGGCGCCCCGTCGACGCGCTCCTTCAGGTCAACGTCGTCGGCGAAGAGACCAAGGGCGGGATCGCCCCCGTCGAAGTCGCGGGCGAAGCCGAGCACCTGTCGAAACTGAAGGGAATTCGCGTGCGCGGCGTCATGACGATGGCGCCGCTGGACGCTGACGAGTCGACCTTGCGGCGCGTCTTTGCTGGAGCGCGGACCGCGCGAGACCAGCTACGCGCTGCCGGTCATGACGCAACCGCACTGTCGATGGGCATGTCGAGTGATTTCGAAGTAGCTGTCGAAGAGGGCGCGACGCACGTCCGCTTGGGAACGATTCTCTTCGGAGCGAGGCCCGCATGATGGACGAGACCTTCCACCTCACGCCGCTCGACGTTCGCCGATACGAATTCGGCAAGGCGATCCGCGGCTACGATCCCGAGCGCGTGAACCAGTTCCGCGACCAGGTCGCCGAGGAGCTGGAGCGCCTGTCGCGCCTGAACCAGGAGCTCGAGGCCAAGGCCCGTGGCTTCCACGAGCAGTTGCGCGCGTTCCGCGAGCGGGACAAGGCGATCAACGAGGCATTGGTGTCCGCACAGCAGCTTCGCGGCGACATTCGAGAGCAGGCCGACAAGGAAGCGCAGCTGATCATCCGCGAGGCTCGCGCCGAGGCCGACCGAATCATCGAGGACGCGCGCGGAGAGATCCGCCGCATGCAGGAAGGCGTCGCGGGCCTCGAGCACTCTCGGCGCGCCTATCTCGCGCAGCTCCGTTCGATGGTCGAGCGCCACCTCGCCGAGATTACGGCCGCCGAGCAGGCGAACCTCGACGGCCTGCGCCGCGACGGCATGCCGATCTCGCCGGTCCGGACGGCCTCGCCGGTCAAGGGATGACGCTCGCGGCTCCCGCAGTACCCACGGCGCCCGACGCGGCGCCGGGGGCTCACGTGCTGGAGGTCGCGGAGGCCGCGGCGCGCGTGATCCGCTCCCGCTTTTCGGCTCGGCCCGACGCCGCGATCATCCTCGGCACCGGACTCGGTCGCCTCGCGTCGGAGATCGAGAGGCCGGTGGTCATACCTTATGAGGAAATCCCGGGCTTTCCGGCGTCCACCGTGGAGTCGCACGCCGGACGTCTGCTGTGCGGCACGCTAGGTGCCAAGACCGTGGTCGCGATGCAAGGGCGCTTTCACCGCTATGAAGGGTATTCTCTCCAACAGGTCACCTTTCCCGTCCGCGTGCTGCACGCGCTCGGCGCGAACACGCTGCTCGTGTCCAACGCGTGTGGTGGGCTGAATCCGCTCTGGAGCGCCGGCGACCTGATGCTGATCACGGATCATCTGAACCTGCTCGGCGACAGCCCGCTCGTCGGCCGGAACGACGACCGCCTCGGTCCGCGCTTCCCCGACATGTCGGCGCCGTACGACCCGGCGCTCGGCGCGCTGGCGCGGCGCGTCGCCGCGGAGAAGGGGATCGCGATGCGTGAAGGCGTGTACGTCGCCGTCGTCGGCCCGAACCTCGAGACGCGCGCCGAGTATCGCTTTCTGCGCGCCATCGGTGCGGACGTGGTGGGGATGTCGACGGTTCCGGAGACGATCGTCGCCGTGCACGCCGGCATGCGCGTGCTCGGGCTGTCGATCATCACCGACATGTGCGTGCCCGACGCGCTCGAGCCGGCGACGGTGGAGAAGATCATCGCCGTGGCGAATCGCGCCGAGCCGGCGCTGACGACGCTCGTGCGCGGCGTCCTGGAGCGCATGTGACGGCGCCAAGTATGACACGGTATCAGCCGCTGCCACCGGATCGGCCGGCCGACGACGTGGAGCGCGAACTGCTCGCCCGCTGGGAGGAAGAGGATCTGTTCGCGCGCGCGCTCGAGGCCCGGAGCGGCGCTCCGAACTTCGTTTTCTTCGAAGGCCCGCCGACGGCGAATGGCCGGCCGGGCATCCATCACGTCTTCTCGCGCACGATCAAGGATCTCTTCTGCCGCTACCGGGCGATGAAGGGCTATCGCGTCGCGCGCAAAGCGGGGTGGGACACGCACGGCCTGCCGGTCGAGATCGAAGTCGAGAAGCAGCTCGGCATCAGCGGCAAGCAGCAGATCGAGGCGCTCGGCGTTGCCGAGTTCAATCGCCTGTGCCGCGAGAGCGTGTTCAAGTACCGCTCGGATTGGGAGAAGCTGAGCGCGCGCATGGGGTATTGGCTCGACTACGAGCACCCTTACGTCACGTTTCACAACGACTATGTCGAGAGCGTGTGGTGGGCGCTCAAGACGCTCTTCGACAAGAGCCTGTTGTATCGCGGGCACAAGATTCTGCCGTACTGCTCGCGTTGCGGCACGGCGCTCTCGAGCCATGAATTGTCGCTCGGCTATCGGCAGGACGAGGATCCCAGCATCTACGTGGCGCTCGATCTCGTCGAGGAGCCGAGCGGCCGCGACGCGACGCTGCACCCGACGGTCGGCCGGCGGATTCTCGTCTGGACGACGACGCCGTGGACGCTCGTCTCCAACACCGCGCTCGCCGTGCGTCCGGGTCTCGACTACGTCGAGCTGGTCCGCCGCGAGGAAGGAAAGGATCAGAGAACGCTCATCCTTGCCGAGTCGCGCGTCCGAGCGGTGCTGGGCGAAGACTATGAGAATCGGTGGGAACTGGTCCGACGCGTCACGGGCGCGGACCTCGTGGGACGGCGTTACACGCGTCCGTTCGACTGGGTCGAGTTCCCCGAGGGCGAGCACGAGATCATCGTCGGCGAGGACTTCGTCTCGGCCGACGACGGCACGGGCGTGGTGCACATGTCGCCGGCGTTCGGCGCGGACGACTACGCGGCGGGCAAGCGGCACAACCTGGCGTTCATCCAGCCGGTCGGATTGCGCGGCGAATTCCCGTCGTCGATGCCGCTCGTCGGCGGATTGTTCGTGAAGGACGCGGATGATCTCCTCATCGAGGAGCTCAAACGTCGCGGCGTGCTGTGGAAGGCGAGCCGCATCTCGCACCAGTATCCCCACTGCTGGCGCTGCGGAACGCCGCTCATCTACTACGCGCGTACGTCGTGGTTCGTGCGCACCACCGCGTATCGCGACGCGATGATGGCGCGCAACGCGCGCGTCGATTGGCATCCGCCGTCGGTGGGCGAAGGGCGGTTCGGCGAATGGCTCTCCGGCAACATCGACTGGACGATCTCGCGAGACCGCTATTGGGGAACGCCGCTCCCGGTGTGGATCTGCGACCGCGATGCGTCGCACGTCGAGTGCATCGGCTCATTCGCAGATCTGAGCGCGCGATCCGGCGAGCGCCTGACCGCCGAGTTCGATCCGCACAAGCCGAATGTCGATCGCTACACGTGGCGCTGCGCGTCCGCAGGATGCGGCGGGACGATGCGCCGCGCGCCGGAAGTCATCGACACCTGGTTCGACTCGGGATCGATGTCGTTCGCCCAGTGGCACTATCCGTTCGAGAATCGCGACAAGATCGCCGACCAATTCCCGGCGGACTTCATCGCCGAGGGCGTCGATCAGACGCGCGGGTGGTTCTACTCGTTGCTGGCGATCGCGACGGGGCTCGGTGACGCGCTGCCGAACAACGCCGGGCCGTCGGGCGGCACGAACGCCGTGACCGAGGTCGCGTCGCCGTATCGCGCCGTCGTGGTGAACGACCAGGTGCTCGACGCCGAGGGCAAGAAAATGTCGAAGAGCGTCGGCAACGTCGTCGATCCGTGGGTGGTCATGTCGCGCCACGGCGCGGACGCCGCCCGACTCTTCTTCGTCGCGTCGAGCGCGGTGTGGGTGGAGCGCAAGTTCGACGAGAAGATTCTCGCCGAGCAGGCGGGACGCTTCCTGCGCACGCTCAAGAACGTGTACAGCGGGATCTTCGCGCAGTACGCGAATTTCGGGTGGAGTCAGTCGGAAGCGGATCCGCCGCTCGAGGCGCGCCCCGCGCTCGACCGTTGGATGATCAGCCGCCTCGCTCGTCTCGAGCACGCCGTCGACGCCGCGCTCGGCGCCTACGACGCGACCGCCGCGTCGCGCGCGATCATCGAGTTCGTCGACGACGACGTCGCCAATTGGTACGTGCGGCGCAGCCGCGAACGGTTCTACGGCGTCGAGAGCGACGACAACCGCGCAGCGTTCGCGACGCTGCATGAGGTGCTGGTGTCGGTGTGCCGGCTGCTCGCGCCGATCGCGCCGTTCGCGAGCGACTGGATCCATCGCGAGCTCACCGGTGAGTCGGTCCATCTCGCGCCATTCGTCACTTCGCGCCCTCCGGTCGCCTCCGACCTCGACGCGCCGATGTCGGCGGTGCGGACACTCGCCAGGCTCGGCCGCGCCGCTCGCGAGGAAGCCGGGATCAAGGTTCGCCGGCCCCTGGCGCGGATGGTCTGCGTCGCGCCCGGCGTAACGGAATCATCACTACTACCCCTCGTCCCACTGCTTGCGGCGGAGCTCAACGTCAAGCGAGTAGATTTCGCGACCTCCGCGGACGAGCTCGTGACGTTGCACCCGAAACCCGAATTTCGCGCGCTGGGTAAGAAGTTCGGCAAGCACACGCCCCTTGCCGCTGCGGCCGTGAGCCAGCTGACCAGCGAGCAGCTCCGTGCGTTCGAGCGCGGGGAGCCGCTCGTCATTAGCGTTGAGGGTCAATCGCACAGCCTGGAGCTTGACGATGTGACGATCATTCGTCGGGCGTCGGGCGAACTCGTGGTTCAGGAGGGCGCCGGGTTCTTCGCCGCGATCGATCCGGCGGTCACGTCGGAGCTGGAGCTCGAGGGATACGCCCGAGAGCTGGTTAGCCGGGTACAGCGCATGCGAAAGGAGGCAGCGTTCGCGGTCAGCGACCGAATCACGCTGACCATTGGGGGAGGAAGCGACGTGCACGCCGTCGTTCGCGCTCATCGCGCGTGGATAGCGGACGAAACGCTGGCGACCGACCTCGTGCTCGTGGATCACCCAGAGACCGGCGGTAGCCCCGACGGAATGACGCCGGTCGATCTCGACGGAATGACGGCCTTCGTGGCCATTACCAGGATACCGTAGCAATGGCAACCGCGAACAGCGCGAAGAAGGTGAAGGGGATGAGCAAGAAGATGCTTCAGCATTTCGAGAAGCGTCTGCTCGACGAGCGAAGGCGTGTGCTCAAGGAGCTGGGCCGCGCCGACGAGGCGTTCGGCGCCACGCCGCAGTCGGCGGACGGCGACCTGAGCAGCTACTCGTTCCACATGGCCGACCAGGGCACCGACGCGATGGAGCGCGAGAAGGCGTTTCTGTTCGCCAGCCAGGAAGGCCGGTTCCTCTGGCACATCGACGAGGCGCTCCGCCGGCTCTACCGTGATCCGGAGAACTTCGGCAAATGCCACCAGTGCGGCAACGAGATTGCGTACGATCGCCTCGACGCATTGCCGCATGCACGCTACTGCATCAACTGCAAGCAGCGCGAGGAAGATGCTAAGAAGTAACGAGAGAAGTAGCGAACGGGGGAGGGGGAACGCGGGACTCTTCTGGCCGGTCCTGTGCCTGATCGCCGCGGTGGACTTCGGCACGAAGCTCCTCGCGGCCAACCGGTTGCTGCCGCAGGGGCTTCCGCACGAGGTGTTCGGCGACTGGGTCCGGTTCACGCTGGTGCGCAACCCGGGCGCGGCGTTCGGGCTGCACCTCGGATCGCAGTCGCGCTGGATCTTCATGGCGCTCACGATCGTGGCGCTCGTGATCCTGGGTTTTCTCTACACGTCCACGCGACGCGGCGATGCCGTGCGCTCGATGGCGCTCGCCATGGTCTGCGGTGGTGCGGTCGGCAACCTGATCGACCGCATCACGTCGCGCCTCGGTGTGGTGGACTTCATCGACATCGGATTCGGCGATTCGCGGTGGCCGACGTTCAACGTGGCCGACATGGCGGTGAGCATGGGCGCCTTTCTGCTCGCCTGGGTCCTGTGGGGTGAGGACGCGGAGACGCAGGCCGCGGGCGTGCGCGCGCCCGTCGCGGTTTCCGCCGACACGCGCGAGCTCTCGTAGTACCGCCCCCCCCCCACGACATGACGAACGTCCAGGCATCGAAAAACGGCCTCGTGTTCTGGACCGCGGCTGTTTCGGTGGTCCTGCTCGACGTCGTCACCAAGAGGCTGGTCGTCAGCCATTTGCTGGCCGGAGTGCCATACCGGATCATCGGCGACGTCGTGCGCTTCCGCCTGGCGTACAATCCCGGCGCGGCGTTCAGCATGTCGGTGGGCGACAAGTCGCGCTACTTCTTCGGCGGGCTCGCGGTGGTTGCCCTCGTGGTGCTGTGGTGGCTCTACCGCACCACCAAGACGGCGGATTGGGTTCGCGTGCTGGCGCTGGGTCTCGCCTGGGGCGGCGCGGCGGGGAATCTGATCGACCGCTTCCGCGGCCCGAACGGCGTCGTGGACTTCATCGACATCGGCGTCGGTAACATTCGCTTCTGGACGTTCAACGTCGCCGACTCGGCCGTGACGATCGGCGCGCTCACCCTCGCCTTCGTGCTCTGGCGCGAGGATCGTGAAAAGCTGGCGATCGCCGCCGGCGAAGCGGCGATGCGCGATGAGGCATCGACTGGAGCACGGTGACCGAGCCCGGGCGCCGGAGCTTCGAGTCGCCGGCTGACGCGCCGCGCCTCGACCTTCTCGTCGCCCAGCGCCTCGACATCTCACGAAACCAGGCCGCGACGCTCATCGCCAACGGATTCGTGCTGGTCGACGGCCGACGCGAGCGCGCGAGCTACCGGCCGACCCCCGGCGAGCGGATCGACGTCGACGTGCCGGTGCCGGCCGCGCGGCCGGTCGTCGGAGAATCGATACCACTGGCCGTCGTGTTCGAGGACGACGATGTACTCGTCATCGACAAGCCGGCAGGAATGGTGGTTCACCCCGCCCCAGGCAACTGGTCGGGAACGCTCGTCAACGCGCTAAAGGGACGGGGAACGACCCTTTCCACCGGGTCGGACGCGTCGCGCGAAGGAATCGTGCACCGTCTGGATAAGGAAACCTCGGGGCTGCTCCTGGTCGCGAAAAGTGACCGAGCGCACAGAGCGCTCGGGGCGGCTCTCCAGGCGCGGCAAATCATCCGCCGGTACGCCGCCCTCACTTGGGGACACCTCCCTCAGGACCGGGTCACGATCGACAAGCCGATCGCCCGCGATCCGCGAGACCGAAAGCGCATGGCGGTCGTCTCTACAGGACGGCCGGCGAGGACAGATCTCACTCGGCTCGCGCGCTTCGACTCCGTCGATCTTCTGCGGGCGCACCTGCATTCGGGACGCACGCACCAGATCCGGGTGCACGTCGCGTCGATCGGCCATCCGGTCGTTGGTGACGACACTTATGGCGGTGGCGGAGGTCGCAAGCTCGTGGGGCTCCCGCCGCGACGTCACTTCCTGCACGCGGCCTGGCTGATCTTCCGGCACCCTGTGTCGGGTGAACTGGTCGATCTTCGGTCGCCGCTGCCGGAAGAGCTTCGCCGGGCACTCGGAACCGCCGCCGGTTCCAGCCTTGTAGCTGCAGACCCAGACCCACTCGATCGGTTTGACTTCTATCGCGTCGACCCCTGACACCACGCTGACCTCCGCGCTGATGTTCCGCGCGGGGGGAACCGTGTTTGGGGCCGATGGCGAGGATATCAGAGAGCTGATCCCGCTGGGAGAGATCACCCGGCTCCCGGGTGCGCCCGCCTTCGTGCGCGGATTGATCAACGTCCGCGGCACCATCGTGACGATACTAGACCTGGGAGTCCGGCTCGACCCGTCAGCCGAGCCCGCTGCGGAGGGATCCATTCTGCTCGTCCGCCACCGAGACCGCCTGGTCGGGGTAGTGGTGGACGAGGTCGCCGACGTTCGGCAGCTCGAGGTCGATCCCTCGGGCGCCTCGAAGGCGGCCGGGGATCTCGTGCGTGGCGTGGCGACGCTCGACGGCGCACCGGTGGTCGTTCTGGACCTCGCCGCTCTCATCCGGCAAGTGCTGCTGTCCTAGGTCTTCGGAGGTTTCTCTTGAGTCAACGAGTACTGGTCTGCGACGACGCCATCTTCATGCGCACGATGGTCGGCGACATTCTCACCCAGGCTGGGTTCGAGATCGTCGGCGAAGCCGAGACCGGGCTTCAAGCGGTCGAGAAATACCGGGAGCTTCGGCCCGATCTCGTGACGATGGACATCGTGATGCCCGACATGGGCGGCATCGATGCCGTGCGCGAGATCTGCAAGTTCGATCCGAGTGCGAGAATTCTCATGTGCAGCGCCATGGGGCAGCAAGCGCTCGTCGTCGAAGCGATCCAAGCCGGCGCGAAGGATTTCGTCGTCAAGCCGTTCCAACCCAGTCGCGTCCTCGAAGCGGTTCAACGCGTGCTCGGCTGAGCACGGACGGCCGCGTGCGACCCCAGCGCCGTGGATAACCGCGACTACGCACAGCTCTTTCTTTCCGAGAGCCGAGAAAACGTCGCCGCCGTCAACCAATCGCTGCTTCAACTCGAGCGCGATTCGACCGGTCCCGACGCCGCCTCGGCGGTCGGGGCCATTTTTCGCGCCGTCCACACGATCAAGGGCATGGCGGCGACGATGGGCTACACGGTCGTCGCCGATCTCGCGCACGAGCTCGAGACGGTGCTCGACTGCGTGCGCCGCGGCGAGCTCACGATCGAAGCGACGATCATGGACACGCTGTTCCGCTCCGCCGACGTGCTCGAGCAGGCAGTGGAGGCGGCGGTCGCGGGACGCGAAGGGGAGATCGTCCCGCCGGACCTCATCGCGTCGCTTCGCGCGCTGACCGCCGAGCCGACCGCGCCGGTGGTCGCGAAGCCGCGTGCCGACACGGAGCCGGCGCCGGCGCCGGCCGTTCCGCCCGACGCGGGCGAGACGGTGAGAATCTGGTTGCAGCCCGGGACGCCGCTGCGCGGCGTGCGAGCGTTCCTCATCGTGCAGGCGCTGGCGTCGATCGGCGAAGTCGTCTCCACCACGCCTGCCATCGCCGATCTGCAGAACGAGGACTTCGACAACGAGTTCTCGGTGCGGCTGGCGACGTCACAGCCGGCGGCGGAGGTCGCGCGCGTCGTGCGGGCGGTCGGCGACGTGTTCGACGTTCAGATCGGCGAGCCGCGGCCGTCGGGCGCGTGGCCAAGTGTGCCGACCCCGGTATGGGGAACGCCGGCGATCATGATGACGCCGGCGCACGACATGGCCGCGATGTCCGCGATGACACTCACGCCCGCGCAGGGCGTCGTCGCGACGCCGTCGAAAGAGACCCGCTCCGAGAGTGGCCGCGTTCGTTCGGTGAGAATCGACGTGCGCCGGCTCGACGCGCTCATGAACCTCATCGGCGAACTGGTCATCGCGCGCGGACGCCTGACGCAACTGGCGACCGAGCTTGGCCATCTCTCGCTGGAAGAGACGGTAATGCAATCGTCGCGGCTCATTACGGAGCTGCGCGACGAGATCACGGCGAGCCGGATGGTGCCGGTATCGCAGGTGTTCGACCGCTTCCCGCGCGTCGTGCGCGACGCGTCGCGCGCCGTGGGGAAACCGGTGGATTTCGTCATCGAGGGGAAGGACATCGAGCTCGATCGGTCGATGCTCGACGAGATCGGCGACTCGTTGGTGCACCTGCTGCGCAACGCGGTGGACCATGGGATCGAGCCGCCGGACGCGCGCGCCGCCGCCGGAAAGCCCGCCGCCGGCCGCCTGGTGCTGAGCGCCGTCCGCGACCGGTCCGCCGTCGTGATCAAGGTGAGCGACGACGGCAAAGGGATCGATCGCGAGCGGGTCCTCGAGCGCGCCAAGCGCGATGGACTCGTCGATGCGTCGAAGACGGACTTGACCGAGGACGAGCTCCTGCGGTTGCTCGCGCGTCCCGGTTTCTCGACGGCGGAGAAGGTGACGGGCCTCTCCGGACGCGGCGTCGGCGTGGATGCGGTCTACACCAAGGTGCGCGCCCTCGGCGGCGCGATGGACATCCGCTCGGTGCCGGGGCAGGGGACGACCGTCCTGATCCGGCTGCCGCTGACGCTCGCCATCATGCGCGCGTTGCTCGCGCGCGTGGCTGGCGAGACGTACGCGATCCCGCTCGCGCACGTGAGCGAGACGGTCGAGCTGGTGCCGGAGGTCTTGCGCACGGTGAAGGGGAAGGAAGTCCTGCTCGCGCGCGACGAGGTGCTGCCGCTGCTCCGCTTGCGGTCGCTCGTCGGGCTTCCGGCGTATTCGCCCGCGACGGAGATCGATCTCGAGCACGTCGTGGTGATCGATCTCGGCGACCGCCGGGCCGGGCTCGTGATCGACGAGCTCACGGGGCAGGACGAAATCGTGGTCAAACAGTACGACGCGGTCCGCGACGGCCCGCCGTTCTTCGGGGGCGCGACGCTCCTCGGCGACGGCCGTCCATCTCTCATCGTCGACGTCAGCAGCCTCCTTTAAAGGACTCGTATGGAAGACCTTCTTTCGTTGAAAGAGCTGCAGCTCGACGCGTTGCGCGAGGTGGCCAACATCGGCGCCGGCCACGCGGCGACCGCGCTCTCGCAGATGATCGGCGAGACCATCATGATCAGCGTGCCGACGATCAGTGTCGCGCGGCTGGAAGAGGTACCGCCGAACATCACGACGCCGGACGAGCCGGTGGCGGCGGTCCTGATGCACATGCTCGGCGACCTCACCGGCCGCACGCTGCTCGTGTTCCCGCGCCGGACGGCGCTGCGTCTCGCCGAACTGCTCCTCCATCACCGCGAGACCGCCGAGGAGTTCTCGGACATGCAGCAGTCGGCGATCAAGGAGGCGGGCAACATCCTGAGCTCGGCCTACATGAATGCGCTGAGCGACTTCATGGGGATGATGCTCATCCCCTCGCCGCCCGCGCTGGCGATCGACATGTCCGACGCCGTGCTCACGACCACCTATCTGCAGTTCGGCGGTGACAAGGACTTCGTGTTTTGCGTCGAGAGCGACTTCGTGCTGAACGAGTCGGCCGAGAAGCTGCGCGGCTTCTTCCTCCTCCTCCCGGACACCGCGTCGCTCGGCGCGATTCTCAAGGCGATCCGCGTCGCGTGATCATGTTCCCGCCGGCACCCCTGACGTCGGAGCGCGACCGCGAGGTCCTCCGCTCCTTCGCCCGGCGGATCAATCCGTCGGACGCTGGCGCGCACAACAACCTCGGCGTCCTCTACTACAACAAGGGGCTGTACCAGGAGGCGGTCGCCGCCTTCATGAAGGCGCTCGAGCTCGACCACTCGATGCAGGTCGCGCAGAAGAACCTCGAGATCGCGTACTTCAACACGGGCTACTACGACACGCGCGTCCCCGAGCTGCGCGAGCGGTTGCGCCAGTGTCCCGACGACCGTAGTGCGCGATGGGAGCTCGGGCGCACGTTCTCACTGCTCGGCAAGCAGGAGCAGGCGGCGGAGGAATTTCGCGCGCTGCTCGAGTACACACCGAACGACGTCGCGGCGCTGCTGCAGCTGGCGCTCGCCGAGAAGCAGGGCGGCGACATGGAGCGCGCG
>Ga0326726_10004145_pt1 | contig 13274 bp, 12 predicted proteins | sample MHFenrmetagenome_2_FD_207603 | JGI IMG/M metagenome (GOLD analysis project Ga0326726, IMG submission 207603) | Lab enriched peat soil microbial communities from Michigan Hollow, Ithaca, NY, United States - MHF15MN | ecosystem: Environmental > Terrestrial > Soil > Wetlands > Peat | place: USA... | reverse complement strand
ACCCGTTTAACTCTCTTCTTTTTCAGGAGTTTAATGAGATCAGAGGTGCCGTTCAACCACATACACCTTGTCTGTCACTTCAATCTTTACCAGTGACTTGTACGGGCGCCCGATATCGGGATCACCGCGCTGTACCGCAATACAGACATCCACCACATCAGCGCCGGCAATTTTGAGTGCCTGTAAAAGCGCTCTCATCGTACCTCCGGTACTCACTACATCGTCAATGATCACGACCCGGTCCCCTTTGTATACCCCGTTGAGGTAAAGCTCCCCTTTTGAATAACCGGTTGTCTGGTGAACGGCTATCTCACCCGGCAATTTGTATGCCCTCTTCCGCATGATGGTCATGGGGATATCGGTCATCGTTGACAGGATCGAACCTATATGAATGCCCATCGCCTCAACAACAACGATCGTATCGACATTGTTCAGATCGAGCATTTTTACCATACCGGCGCACACTTCGCGGAGGAGAGTGGGATCGATGACGGGTACTCCATCGGTGATGGGGTGAATGAAATAATTATACTCCCCCCTCTTTATCATGGGGCAGGTCTCAAGGGATGTTACAAGTCTGTCAAGCATACATTTCACCAATATCTATTAAGAATGCCTCGATAATTTCCCCGTTAACGTGGGGCATGCAGACGATTCGCAGGTGTCCCTGCCGTGTCCATGATACCTTCCAGGGCTCGGGAACTTCCCTGCAGGCAAATGTCGCCACGTTCACGTCCGGCATCGTGGCCCGCGGGATGCCAAAGGTTTCCATGCCGGCGATGAGGCGCCTTGTATTCTTCATGCATCCGGCAACAACTGCCTTCATCCCCTCAACACCAAGATAGTCGAGTACGGCAAGGGCTCCGACGACAGGAGCGCCGGGACGGGTACCCCCGAGGGTATATTCCTGTTTTACCGACAGGTACGGCGTATCGATATTGAGCGTATGGAGAATGTCGGGTTCCCTTGTGAGCAGGCAGCCGGCAGGGATGGTACTCATACCCATCTTGTGGGGGTCAACAGCGATGGTCGTAACCCCGGGAAGTGCAAAATCAAAAGGAACGGGCTCTTTCAGGAAGGGTATTACCATACCCCCAAAGGCTGCGTCCACATGGAAGAAAATGTCATGTGCCCCTGCGATCTTTGAGAGATCTGCAATAGGATCAACCATACCATACTCGGTAGTGCCGGCGATCCCTACAAGACACACCGTATTCTTATCGATCTGTTCTGCAGCCTGGTCTGCATCCATCCGGAAATCCCTGCCAAGCGGTACAGTTCGCATCTCGAGACAGAGAAGATCGCTGGCTTTCTGAAATGAGAAGTGAGCTGATTCCGGCACGACGATGTTGGGATAAACGACCTCTTTTTTTAAGACTTTAGCAAGGCGGAGCGCCTGGATATTGGACTCGGTCCCCCCCGATGTTGCATACCCCCCTGCTTCCTTCCGGTGAAAAAGGGTACCCAGTCGCAGGATGAGGAGCTTTTCGAGGGATGCAGTTCCCGGGAAAAGTCCGGGATCGCCGAGGTTGGTCTCCATGAACATGCAGTGGGCCTGCACCGCTACCGGGTGGGGAATGGTGCACATGGAGCTCAGAATAAAGGAGTGGTATATATCCTCGCTTTTTTTTTGGGAGAAAAAAGAGAAGAGTTCTTCTTTTGAACAACCCTTATTCAGCATCGCGGTTTCTCGCAGCCTCGAGAATGATACGCTTTTCCGTGCGGGCAACCGCCTCGCGGATCTTGGCAATTGCATCGATATTTGCCGATATGCTTGCTATGCCGTGCTCAACGAGCCATATCGCCATCTTCGGGTCAGAACCAGCCTGCCCGCAGATCGAGCACTCCACGTCATACGCCCTGCACATCTGGATTGCCGTGTGGATCAGGTGAAGCACTGCAGGATGATGGGGCTGATACATGTCGGCAACATTTTCATTGTTCCTGTCAATTGCGAGCGTGTACTGGACAAGATCGTTGGTCCCGAATGAAGCGAATTTTATGCCGCACTTGAGGAAGTCCTCGATCATGATCGCACTTGCCGGTATTTCGATCATGATGCCGAGCGTGACGTTATCAACATCCACCCCGCATGCCATCATCATCGCTTTTGCCGCCAAAAACTCGTCGGGATGGGAAACCATCGGGAACATGATTCCGAGATTATCATACCCTTCTTTCCAGAGACGCTTGAACGATTCTACCTGAAGACGGAACTGATCCGGGCTCTGGATATCACGACGGATCCCCCGCCAGCCGAGCATGGGATTATGCTCAAAGGGCTCGTTCTCTCCCCCCATCATATTCCGGAATTCATCAGTAGGGGCATCGAGTGTCCGCACCCATACCGGCTTGCCGGGGAATGCATCGAGAACAATCTTTATGCCGTCATGAAGTTCCCTGACAAAATCCTCCTCCTTGTTGTTGGCGATAAACCAGCCCGGCGTCTTGTTGAGCCCGAGGATCAGGTGCTCTATCCGCAGTAACCCGACCCCGTCTGCTCCTGTAGCGGCAGCCCGGGCTGCTGCTTCGGGAATGGAAACATTCACCTTTACCGATGTTGCGGTGATAATATGAGGAGCCGCCGCCGCCATCTGCATTACCTGGGCCGGTTTTGCCGGAACGGTTATCTCGCCTTCATAGACGAAACCTTTCTCCCCATCAACAGTGACCAGTTGCCCGTTCTGCAGGACATGGGTTGCAGTCTTCGTTCCAACGATTGCCGGGGTTCCCAGTTCACGGCTTACGATTGCAGCATGGCAGGTCATCCCGCCTTCATCCGTGACAATAGCGGCGACTTTTCGCATCGCCGGTACCATGTCAGGGTTTGTCATCTTCGTAACGAGAATATCGCCTTCTTTTACACTTCCGGTGTCTTTTACATCACGGATGATGGCGACCCTCCCTGATGCGATCCCGGGAGCTGCACCCTGACCCTGAATAAGTATTTTTAAGTCTTGTTTTTGTCCAGACATGCTCTTTGGCTCTTTTTTGTTCCCAATTGTGGTAATCGGACGTGACTGGAGGATATAGATTGTCCCGTTCACAATGCCCCATTCTACGTCCTGGGGGATACCATAATGGTTTTCGGCAATCTTGCCATACATGGCAAGCTTGGTGATTTCAGCGGCAGACAGTACCTGAGCGTCCTGGCGGGCTCCCTTTACATCCACCAGCTTTGTGCCGTGATCTCCGTCAGCGATGATCTCCACTTTCTTGTTCGAGATAAGGATGTCGTCCACTTTCTCCGAACGCTGGTCGAAGATATATTTATCCGGTGAGACCGAACCGGAAACAACCGCTTCCCCAAGACCCCATGAGCCTTCAATGATCGTGAGAGGTTCACCGGTAATGGGATGGGAGGTGAACATGACTCCTGCCTTTTCGGAGTGAACAAGCTGCTGCACGACAACAGCGATATTGACGGTATGGTCATCGAATCCCTGTTTGGCACGGTAATAAATCGCCCGCGCCCCATAAAGGGATGCCCAGCATTTTTGTACGGCTTCCAGGAGTGCCGTTTCCCCCCTGATATTGAGATAGGTCTCCTGTTGCCCGGCAAAACTGGCATCCGGGAGATCCTCGGCAGTAGCGCTAGATCTGACTGCCACGATCATATCTTCTGCGGAAATTTTTTTGTATGCGTGACGGATCTCATCTTTTATGAAGGCCGGCATTTTTGCCTTGAGCACCATGGTCTTTGCGCCCTCGGCGGCTTTCTCCAGCGCCTCGTTATTTTCTACGTCAAGTCGCTCGTATGAGGCGAATATCTTCTTTTCAATACCGGTCTCAACCAAAAACCTTCGAAAGGCCTGAGCAGTTACCACGAAGGCTTTCGGGACCGGGAGACCAATGGATGCCATCTCACCAAGAGAAGCTCCTTTACCCCCGACCGATACAATATCTTCCTTCCTGATCTCCTCGAGCCACAGAATATTAGGAACGTCCTTCATGCTCGTTACCACTTATGATCTTACCTCCCTCTTGTTTAATAATTATCATTCCCCACATTTACCGTAAGGAGAGTACACTGATGATTAGTCGGTTCCTTGTTTTTGCAGAGGAATGCATTTTTCCATCGGTTAAAGAATAATCCTCTTTAAGTAAGGTGCAGATAGTATATGGGTTTTTTATGACAAGAGTAAGGGTGCTCGTCAGCGATCCGCTGGCTGAAGAGGGGCTCGGGATCCTCAAAAAAGCGTTCGAAGTTGACGTTAAAACTGACCTCAAAGAGGATGAGCTTTGCGGGATTATCGGGGAGTATGATGCCCTGCTTGTGCGGAGCAGCACGGAAGTCACGGCAAAGGTGATCGAAGCAGGGAACCGGCTGAAGTTTATCGGCCGTGCGGGTGTCGGTGTGGACAATATCGATATGGATGCGGCGACGCGTAAAGGCATTATTGTTGCCAATGCGCCGGAAGGCAACACCCTTGCTGCAACCGAGCACACCATGGCCATGATGCTCTCCCTGGCAAGAAACATCCCGCAGGCAACGGCGAGCCTGAAAAAGAAGGAATGGAAACGCAGCAAGTTCATGGGCGTGGAACTCAACGAGAAGGTGCTCGGCATCGTCGGGTTCGGGCGCATTGGTCGCGAGCTGGCAAAACGGGCGATCGCGATGGACATGAAATGCGTGGCCTATGATCCGTTCATTACCAAAGAGCGGGCGGCTCAGCTCGGTGTTGAGATGATGTCGGTTGAAGACCTCTTCAGGATAGCCGATGTGATCACAGTACACACGCCCCTGATTGCCGAGACAAAACACCTCATCAACGCAAAGAGTATTGCGACCATGAAAGACGGGGTGCGGATAATCAACTGCGCCCGCGGGGGCATCATTGACGAAAAGGCGCTCTACGATGCGGTCAGGAGCGGCAAAGTGGCAGGGGCCGCCCTCGATGTCTTCGAAACTGAGCCCCCGACGGATTCACCTCTGCTCACGCTCGACCAGGTCATTGTTACCCCCCATCTCGGGGCAAGTACGGCAGAGGCTCAGGTGAATGTCGCAGTTTCCGTAGCAAAGCAGTGCATTGAAGTTCTGAACGGGGGCTCTGCAAAATATGTGGTCAACGCCCCGATGGTTCCTCCGGAACTGACAGAAGTCCTCGAACCCTACGCCCAGCTTGCCGAGAAGATGGGCCGGTTTGTCATCCAGATCGCGAGCGGACGTCTTTCCTCCGTCGAATGTATCTACGGCGGTGAACTTTCCGCCTATGCAGGGAGCATGAAATTTGTAACCCGGCTTGCCCTCAAGGGGCTTCTCGACCCGATCCTCCAGCAGCCGGTCAATATCGTAAACGCCGATTTCATTGCAAAGGAACGTGGGATCACGGTCAGTGAGACAGTTACCCAGGAATCCAGCGGGTTCAAGAACCTCATCACTATCCGGATCAAGACTGACAAGGGAGAAGAGACGGTCAGCGGCACGGTCTTTTTCAAGGGGCGCAGCCGCATAGTCGCTGTCGGGGGTTACACGATGGACATGATCCCCGAAGGCTACGTGATCGTTTCACGACACCTCGACAGGCCCGGGGTAATCGGCCGTGCATCCACAATCCTCGGGAAATGCAATATCAATATTGCCGGCATGCAGGTAGGACGGATCAACCCCGGCGATAAAGCGATCATGATCCTGAACGTTGACAGTGAAGTGCCCGCTGAAGTGATGGAAGAGATCCGGGGCCTGCCCGGGATCTTCACTGCGACCTTTGCAAAGATTACGAGTGATAAAATCTAACGCATAAAAAAATGACCGTTTCTGGTCAGTTTTTATTTTTTATTCCTCAAAAATCCTTACCGGTACCGGCAGGATATCGGGACGCTTATCGGTCATGATATACGTATAACTCATGACGTGAACGAGATACTCCAGGTATCCCTTCACGAAATTTGATAACCCCTCGCTCCTGCGCCCGAGAATCAGGATGCAGAACCACTGGATGAAGAGGCAGATGCATGCGATGAACCCGTAAACCCAGGCAACGATGCCGATGAGAATCCAGTAGACGATACGGACGAGCAGTTCAATACGACCTGCGTCGCGTTCATAGATAAAAAGCTGTTCAGGTGAACCAGGTGTTTCCGTCATTTGTACCAGGTACTGGTAGCATGTCTGGCGATAAAAATGTTGTATCGGGATTTTACACACTCTCCTTATGACTGCGGGAAAGACACTAAAACCGGTACACTATTTTTTAATAATAAGATGACAGATGCTATAGAGCATCAGACAATTGCGGGCTCGTGGTCTAGTTGGTTATGACGTCGCCTTGACATGGCGGAGGTCCTGAGTTCAAATCTCAGCGGGCCCATCTTTTCCTTCCTTTTTTCTCATAATCTGCTTCCTCCTATACAGCAGCATCGCCTGCGGGAATAGTTCCTTGTATTCCGAACTGGTCTATACCCCGGTACATGCTCCGTTCAGGCTACCACAATTTTTCGCTTTTTCAGTTATTATATTCCGCACGAACCCCCATGCTTTTCGTGATAATGCTGGTGGTATTCTTCCGCCCGGTAAAACTCCGCAGCCGGTATAATCATGGTCATAATTTTACCAAACCTGAATGCCCCGGAAACCTCCATTGCCTCTTTGGATTTTCTTGCAATTTTTCCCTGTTCTGCATCGTGGTAAAAGATCACGGAGCGGTAATTGGTGCCGATGTCCGGGCCCTGGCGGTTCAGTTGAGTCGGGTCGTGGATCGACCAGAAAACAGTGAGGAGTTGCTCGTAGGTGACTTTTGATGGATCATACGTTACCTGCACTACTTCAGCATGCCCGGTATGTCCGGTGCATACGTCTTTGTAGGTCGGGTTTTTCAGCGTACCGCCCATATATCCGACCGCAGTTGAAACAACGCCGCTCACTTTGTGAAACGCGGCTTCAACACCCCAGAAACACCCGGCACCGAATGTCGCAGTTTTATACTCCTCTGTATCTGTCATGCTACTCTCTTTCCACTATGCGTACACTGCAGGCACTATTAGTCTCTTTTGAACGGGTCTGGAGTTACATTTCCCTCAATTACTATTAATGCTGAAAAAATTACATTTTTTAGCATGAAGCGATTGTACCGCTCGAAAAAAGACCGGATACTTGGGGGAGTCTGTGCCGGTCTCGGCGATCACCTTGACGTTGACCCCACGGTGATCCGGCTGATCTGGGCCGTAGTGTCAGTTCTCTCTATCGGAACCGGGGTTGTTATCTATATCCTTGCCTGGATCATCATTCCCGAAGAAGGGACTGAAGGTGAAGCGTGATCCAGGGGGATCCGGGTTTCCCACCTGACATTTCATCATTGAGCGGGACAAATTCTTTACCAGCGGGTATGAGATGAAGATCCTTTTTGTTGTCTGCGGAGAGGGGCTCGGGCATACCTCACGGTGTCTCCATCTCGGTAATTACCTTGAGCAACAGGGCCATACCGTCCATTTTGCCGGTTATGGCAAATCATTCGATTTTATAGTTCAGCAGGGCATTGCCAACGTGCACCGGACCCCCCGTGAAGTCTGCCTTGAAGGGGAGAACGGTTTTTTCAGCCTGAAAAAGACCCTCTGGGCCTCAAAATGGATCGTACCTGATATGATACGATCATTCCTGAGCATCTTATGGCTCATCCGCAATCACCGGTTCGATTGTGTGGTGTGCGATACCATGTATGGCGGTGTGCTTGCAGCCCGGTTCGAGAATACACCGGTTGTCTTCATGACGAACCAGACCCACTTCAACGGGCTCGATGGTTCGACCAACCTTGTCTGGATGACGCTCAATTTTCTCATCGTGAGATATATCCACCTTTCCGATACGATCATTGTACCTGATTATCCGGCACCGGACATGGTCAGTGAATATAATATCATCATCCCGAAAGGCGAGGAACACCGATACACCTTCACCGGTCCTCTGTATAATTTAGACCCTGCAGACTATGCCTGTGTTCAGGAGACCATTTTCACCAGTTTCGGGGGAGAACCCTACAAACTGCCGATGTACCTGATGTTAAAGGAGATAGCTGAACGGCGAAAAGACCTCTTCTTTGATGTCTTTTATACCGGGGGAGGTCTTCCTGATCCCACGGAAAATTTTGTGTCCCACGGGTATGTCCCGGACCTTTACGAACATCTTGCAAGGGCAAAAATTGCGATTGTCCATGGCGGGCTTACCACGCTCCACGAAGCCATGCTCTTTGAAAAACCAGTACTGGTCATCATGGACCCGTACCATCCGGAACAGCAGAACAATGCAAAAAAGATCGTGGATATGGGAGCAGGCACATCGGTTAACGGAAGACAGGTGACACTTGACCTGCTGGAGAAAAAAATTGCCGAGACGATGACCTGCTGTCCCCGCCCTGTCCGGGTTGTTCATGAAGGGCTCAATGGAAGGAAGAATGCGGCCGCGACTATTATCGATGCTGCAAACCGCAGGAAATCTTAATATCGTTCCGTGAACGAAAGCATTTACCAGGAGTTACCATGCCGGTTCTGAGCGAAATAAAAAATATCAAAATCGAAAACGAACTCCATGTATGCCCTGCATGCGGGTACGAACTGGGGTTCCACACCTCATTTCTCAAACCGAATGCTGTCAAAAGCTCCCCGGTCAAATCCACGCGTGAAGTCTACCAGGTGATTCTCATATGTCCGGAGTGTGGTGCCCGGTATGATGTGGGATGGCGTGTTTCTTTTACGGAACCGGAGAACCGGGTAGTGAGGACTTCAGGCTACCAGTTACCCGCCGGGTAGAATGATGGATCCCAATCACCAGAAACAGGCAGGTTTTCGTGAAATTAGTCTATGCTGATAACTATTCCCGGGCTGAATCATGAGGCCCGTTCCCGTTTCAGCTGTGATGGTCATTCACGGCCCGGAACTTTTTGACCGGGGAGACCTGGCATGGCTTATGAATATTCTCTCCCCCAAACGTATCATTGTGGCCGGGGTTATGGCAAGGACCGCAGCAGAAGAATCAGGATTGCGGGTGGAATTCAATGCACAACCCCCGAGCAGGGTAATTCGTGCACTCGAAAGCCCGGTGTTTCTGGTAAACCGGGGAAAGACCCCGGAAACCGGGGAGCTGTTTGGGGATATTGTTGCTTCCCGGCTTGGTGATATAGGGCTTGTGCACCTGGAGTGCACCAGCAGGACTGTCTATTGCTGGAATGGCGGTGACGAAGAACTGGCCGGGTTACTTTCGTGCCTGACGGGATTTGAGAAAAAATCTTTTACCAGCACCGTTGACCCGCAGCGAAACGTACGGGAGATCCGGGGATGTATTCCCGGCGAAGCGGTCTACGTGAATGGCATTGTCATAGGAAAGGCTACCGATAACATTGTCGTCCTCGAGAGCAGGGGTGGCAGAGTTGAACCACGTTCCGGCATCAAGCCTAAACCCCATGGTCTTGAGAAGCTCTCATTGAGCCGGAACATCGATATCAGTACTGCATGGTGCAAGAGCGGTTCAATCCGGTCAGCATCACCACATATGAACGGGAAGGCACCCGGCTTCGGGCGTGTCCTTGTGATCGATCACTGCGGACATGAGATCTATTCAAGGATGCCGGAAGACTGCTGTGGCGTGCTTGCGATTGGGGATGACACTACTGCGGTGAGCGGGCATATCTGCGCTCATCGTGGTATTCCTGTGCTGGGAATTGTCGATGGTGACAGGGACACGATCGTCCCGCCAGCTTTTGCTCCCGGTTCCGTAGTTGCAGAGGTACTGGGCGAACGGGATGATGATGTAGGAAAAGAGATCGCCGGAAAAGTACCTGATGTGCAGGTTGTGTGGGGCGTGTGGGTTCAGGAAATCCTGTCATATCTCGCGACGCGGGTGCGGGTGGTCATTGACCAGAGGGAAAACGTTTGATGGTTCGATACTCCGGGTACGAAGTTGAAAAGTGTTTGCGGTTTTCTTTACCGTCCGGCTGAAAGAACACTTCTTCACTTCTGATATGCCTGTGCGGATTTCGACTGCCGCTGGTAACGCTCCCGGATACTGTCGAGGGTTTCAACATCAGTGATACCCTTATCATCCCTGATCCGGATAAATCTCGGGAAACGGAGGGCAAAACCCCCTTCGTACGTCGGACTGACCTGGAGTTCGGAATATCCCACTTCAAAGACCAGTTCGGGCTCAAACGATACTTCTTTTCCGGATTTTTTAGTGACCCGGTCTTTTAACAGGTCATAGACCTCGGCAAGCTGCTCATCGGAAAACCCGGTTGCAACCCGGCTGAGGGCAATGAGTTTTCCCTGGTCCTGGCAGGCAACCAGAAATGAACCAAAGACGTGCGCACGTTTCCCCTCGCCCCATTCACCGCCAATCACCGCAAGATCAAGTGTATCGACCTCCGGTTTGATCTTAATCCAGTTCTTCCCCCGCTGGCCGGGAGAATATGGGGATGAGGGAACTTTGATCATAATCCCTTCATGCCCGGCATCGAGCGCCTGTTTATAGGTCTGTTCGATCTCCAGGGGATCGCTGCTCACCACCTGTGGTGCGATATACCCGTTCACGACGCTTAACAGGCGTTCCCTGCGTTTTTCGAGCGGCAGTTCTATGAGAGTTTCTCCATCGAGATAGAGGATATCAAAAACGATGGGCACCAGCTCGATTGCGTCCTGGGCTTCTGCAATATCATGCCGGCGGCGGAACCGCCGGAGGACCGACTGGAATGGCATGGGTTTGTTATCTTTTATGGCGATAACTTCGCCGTCGAGGAGCACATCATGTCCGGTTGAGGCGATCAGTTTTTCGATCACGTCCGGGAGAGCTGCAGTCACATCTTCAAGTCTGCGGGAATACAACCGGGCCCAGTTGCCTTTTTTATGAAACTGGAACCGGGAACCATCATACTTGAACTCGGCGGCAATCCGGCCGTGCTCTTTGATCATATCCGGAATTGTCCCCTGCTGGGCAAGCATCATCCGCACCGGATGAAAAAGGGTGATGCGAATATCCCGGAGTGAATCAGGGCCAAGCCTGGCAAGCCGGGCAACCTCCCCGGTATCGTTCAGGGCCTGAATCGCATGCTCCACGAGACCCGCATCCACCGCAAATGCCCTCGCGATTGCGTCCCGTACACTGCCTTCCCCGACGCCGATACGGAGTTCTTCGAGCATGATCCGGGCAAGATATTTCCCCTCCAGCGGGTGGGCATTGGCGAGGAGCCGGCGGACTGCGAGCAGTTTTTCCCGCTGGGATTTCTTCCCCTCCATTTCGGCGATCGCGGTAAGTTCACTATACACCCGGACGAGATCCAGGTCTTCATGGAAGAAGGTAGTCTGCGACTTGATCGAAAGGAGTTCCTCAACGGCACGCCCTGCATCTCCGGTGGTGGTGATCTTCTCGACAACCTGTTCTTTTTTCATACCGGCTACGTAGCCGATCGCTTCATACAGGAGATTGGGGCCGATACCGAGTTTCCTGGAGCTCCAGTCCGGGAATATCCGGCCCATAACAAACCGGACAAACACCGGGAGCTCTTCTTGGGAGAGGGTGGGGAGAACACGACTTATGATATCGATCATATCGAGACGCCCGGAAGTACCTTCCAGTTGTTCGCAGACCCGGGAAAAGTCCATAAAAAGCATGAGGATCTCTTTTGTGATGTTGTCCAAGCGCACGCATTAACGTTTTGATACCTTTTCATCTTGAAACGACCAGAATATTGCCGGATCCTGGACAGAACAGCGGTATCTCTGATTTCTCCTGTTTAAAGGCAAACAAATTTATTACCAGCTAGTGTGATTTTGTAGTATGGACGAGGAGTGTCAGCCCAACGCGATTGTCCGGGTAAAACTCAACCACCTGAAGAAGGATTTTTTTGACTATATTGAAAAAAACAGTGATAAAATCGATGCAAATGTTCCTGTTTTTTACGGACAGGTTGTTGACACCCTCGAAAAAACCCTTCCCAATGTCAACGATGATCTCTACGACCATTTCCTTGACAGCATCACCCTGCGGGTGCTGGAGAAGAGCACCAGGTCCAAAGATATCGCATACGTCGAGAAGTTGTTCGACTATGCCGAACGCAATAAGCGCAGGAAAACCGGAAAAGCGCTTTTCGATATTGTTCTTGGTATAAAGCTCATCAACCTCGGCAAATATGCAGACGCCATTGAACAGTTAAAAAAATACCGGAACGTTGACGTGCTCATCTGCCCGGCAATCGCGTACTGCTATTTTGTCCGCTCTCCACTGCAGGGCGAAGACAGGGATCAGGAAGAAGTCCGGGGACCCACGCCATCAGCTCTTGCCGCCCGCGAGCAGATGATCGAGCTGGTCCGCCTGAATCCTCCCATGAACCGGCTCAAAGAGCTGGGTATTGGCGATGATCAGGGGATCAACGAGATCTTCTGGTTCATGTTAAAACAGGCGATTGCGTGGTTCCCGGAGGAGCGGGAATTTTTAAGGATAGGAATCGAAAAGGCGTCTGGCGACGGGAAGCGTGATATCCGGGAGGAACTCCTCGGGATTGCAATTGAGCGCTTCTTCGATGACATGTACTTTCTCCGGGAGCTTTACAAGCTCAAGCTCGAGAAACGTGATGCCGGGGGCGTGGCGGGAGTGGTCAAGCAGATGACCCAGCAGTATCCCGATGAACTGGAACCCATCTACTACGGGCTTAAACTGGCAATCATCACAAACCGGGAAGATATCTTTGACAGGTTCAGGAAACTGGCGGTGAGTAAAAACTTCCCCCAGCAGGCTCTCTCCCTCCTGGATTTTGGATTTGAGCTGATGAGTGGCAACCTGCATGAAGCACATGCCTGCCTCGATGAAATCAAAGAGACATTCGGCCTTCATCATTATTACGTCATACTGCTCGAATACGTTGCACATGATTTCCTCTCGGATGATGAAAAGAAAGTCAAACAGGCAAAAAAGGCGATGATCAGCTCGATTGACCATTATTGCCTGAAACTGCTGAAGATAAAAGATACCTGAACAACATCGGATACCAATCTTATCATACAAAAATTATTCTTTAAAACAGGCTACTTCCCGACTCTGAATATATGTTCAAAAATCCTTTAAATCTGGAAGGGGTTCGCCCCGGTGGCATCAGCTCTCCAGAATGCCACATCTGAAAAGTAATACGCTCCATAGCAATAACGACAGGGACGGTTTGGGGGACAGGTGCCGCCCCCTCCCCTATCTTATCGGTCCAATTGTTTTTCCTCATCAGAGCAAAAGAACCTCTCAAGGATCATTCTCCCGGGTATTTTTTTAGAATTTTATCTGCTGCGGGCAGGAACCGGATGTTCCG
>Ga0326726_10004144_pt1 | contig 13274 bp, 7 predicted proteins | sample MHFenrmetagenome_2_FD_207603 | JGI IMG/M metagenome (GOLD analysis project Ga0326726, IMG submission 207603) | Lab enriched peat soil microbial communities from Michigan Hollow, Ithaca, NY, United States - MHF15MN | ecosystem: Environmental > Terrestrial > Soil > Wetlands > Peat | place: USA... | reverse complement strand
TGTAGCAAATCTCGAAGCCTCCGGAGCAAGATTATCTCTGAATTATTCAACTACTAAAAACCTGATTTACAATTCTCATAACATGCTCGCTTCGGTATCAGCAATTCCAGTTCCCGATCCAAAAAAATTAAGGGCATATACTGATACCGTAATTGCTGTGAATGACCTGTCAAGAGCAACTCTTGCTAGAGAAGCGCCGAGAGTAGGAATAAAGCCAAAAACTGTTCCTGACAGGATCGGAGAACCCTCAGTTTTTAAACATGTATTGTATATTATAAAGGAGAACAGAACATATGACCAGATCCTGGGTGATATGCCGCAAGGTAACGGAGACCCTGCAATTTGTACCTATGGCGCCAATATCACACCGAACATACATAAGCTCTGTGAGGAATTTGTTCTTCTGGATAATTTTCATGCATCAGGTAAATGTTCAGCAGACGGACATATGTGGTCAGATGCTTCAATAGTTACCGACTATATTGAAAAGAACATGAGAGCCTGGTTCAGAAGTTACACTCATGTACTGTATGACGCTATGGCATATGCCCCAACCGGATTCCTCTGGGATAATGCGCTATCCCAGAGAAAATCAGTAAGGATCTACGGAGAAGCCTCTGTCCCGGTTTTTGATAACAGACTTAAATGGGCTGATATATATAATAAATTTAAAAATGGAGAAAAAGTTGAGTTTTATAACCGTACCACTATTGAGTCTGTAAAAGCCATTCTCTCACAAACTTATCCGTCATATGGCAATCATGAATTTAGTGACACCATGAGGGCAGATGCCCTGATTAAGGAATTGAAAGAATACGAGGCGATGCCTGGAGACAAACTTCCGGAACTTTTAGTCATTGCTTTGCCAAATGACCACACCAATGGTGTCAGGCCCGGGTATCCAACGCCAAGGGCATTTATTGCAGACAACGATGCTGCCCTTGGAAGGATAGTTGAGGCGTTCAGTAAAAGCCGTTTCTGGGAAAATACAGTAATATTTGTTATGGAAGATGATTCCCAGGGTGGGTGGGATCATGTATCAGCTTACCGGACAGTAGCTCTGGTTATAAGTCCTTATTCGAGACTGAAAAAGACCATAAGTACTTACTATACCCAACCTTCATTGATAAGGACTATCGAACAAATACTTGGGCTTCCACCTATGAATATTCAGGATGCGATTGCAAATCCAATGATGGAATGTTTTACTTCAGTTCCTGATAAAACTCCCTACAAAGCACTGCCGCCAAATATTCCGATTAATGAAATGAATCCTCAGATCATATCCCTTAAGGGAAAAGCTTTACATTACGCGAAGAAAAGCATGCTTCCTGAATTTGACGGAATTGACTCTGGCAATGATGATTTGCTTAACAGAATACTATGGTTTGCTGAGAAAGGAAATACTCCTTATCCGGCCAAATACTCGGGAGCAGGCGGTAAGGAAGAGAGTGGTGAAGATCTTGATGATTGATCGCGTGCCAAATACAGCTTTCCTATGTTAAATCCATTACTTCACAAGTGGGAAACTCCTTACGAGACTCCTCCATTTCACCTTATAAATACAGGTCATTTCAAGCCTGCGATCGAGGAAGCTATCAGGTCGGCCGTATTCGAAATAGACAGAATAACCGAAAATACTGAATTACCTTCATTTGAAAACAGTGTTGCCGCGCTTGACCGTTGCGGGGAAAAGCTTGATCAGATATCTGCAGTTCTCTTCAATCTTAACAGTGCCGAAACATCAAAGGAGCTTCAGTCAGCTGCTCAGGAAATATCACCCCTTCTGGCAAGGTTTTCAAATGATATAACCCTTAACGAAAAGCTATTCTCCAGAATCAAGGCTGTCTTTGAAACAATGGACACTCCGGGTCTCAGCAAAGAACAACGGATGCTTGTGGAGAAGAAGTACAGGGGATTTATGCTGGGAGGCGCCGGGTTGAATGAGAAGGACAAATCGAGGTTCCGGGAAATATCAGAAGAGCTCTCAAAACTTACACTCAGATTTGAGGAGAATGTACTTGATGAAACTAACTCATTTGAATTACATATCACGGATCATAAGGATCTTGCCGGATTACCTGAAGATATAGCCGAGATGGCCTCAATAGAGGCAAAAAAGCGTAAAAAAGAAGGATGGGTGTTTACGCTTAATTACCCAAGCTATATACCTTTTATGCAGTATTCTGAAAAGAGAGAACTACGTGAAAAAATGCTGAAAGCATATAGTTCCAGAGCTTTTCATAATAATGATAAAGACAACAGATCACTTGTTTCAAGGATTGTGAATCTTCGCCTGGAAACAGCAAAGTTGCTTGGCTTCAGTAATTATGCAGTGATGGTCCTCGGGGACCGTATGGCAGAAAATCCGGAGAAAGTGGAATCATTTCTCGATGATCTATATTCCGCCTCACATAATGCAGCTCTGCGCGATTTTGAAAACATAAGTGGATTTGCTTCTGAGCTTGGCCATACGGATAAGATCGAAAGATGGGATTGGGCCTATTATTCTGAAAAGCTGAAGAAAGCCAGGTATAACATTGATGATGAAACACTTAAACCTTATTTTTCACTTGACAAAGTCCGTGAAGCTATATTCGGTCTTGCGTCGCGCCTTTACGGGTTAAGGTTCAACAGGAATGATAGTATTCCTGTATATCACAATGAAGTAATTGTATATGAAGTCTTTGACAGGGATAATTCACTTGCCGGAATACTTTACCTCGATTTTCATCCCCGCGAGGGTAAAAACGGGGGTGCCTGGATGACAGCCTTCAGGGAACAGAGAATGGAGAAAGGTAAAAGAATTATACCGTTAATATCGATAGTTTCAAATTTTTCCAGACCAACACTGACAAACCCTTCTCTGCTTACATTCAATGAATTAACAACTTTTCTTCATGAATTCGGGCATGCACTTCACGGGATGCTCTCACAATGCACATATGAAAGCCTTTCTGGAACTAATGTTGCCCGTGATTTTGTTGAACTGCCTTCTCAATTTATGGAGAACTGGGCATTTGAACAGGAATGGCTCGATACCTGGGCAGTTCATTTCACGACAGGTGATAAGATTCCTCCTGAATTAATTGAAAAGATCAGGGATGCTTCAACCTTCAATGAAGGATATGCCTGCAACAGTCAGCTTGGATTCTCTTTTCTTGATATGGCCTGGCATACAATCACCATTCCGTTTGAGGGAGATATAAATGATTTTGAAGGCGGGGCCATGCTGAAAACCGAACTTTTTCCAATATATGAATCCCTGAATATGAGCTGTTCATTTACACACCTTTTCGGAGGAGGTTATGCTGCTGGCTACTATGGATATAAGTGGGCAGAGGTCCTTGATGCGGATGCATTCCGGTACTTCAGGGAATCAGGAATTTTTAATCCTGAGGTGGCTGATTCATTCAGAAATAATATTCTCGAAAAGGGAGAATCCGACGAGCCGATGAACCTGTATATAAAATTCAGAGGCCAGGAACCCTCAATGGATGCCTTCCTGGAAAGAAGCGGACTTAAATAAAAATCTCCTTTCCCTGTTGATAAATCCCTTTTTACCGCAAAGCACGCAAAGTTATTGCAAAGTAAGCAAGGATAAGACTTTATTAATTAGGCCTTTGCGACCTTTGCGTAAATCCTTAGCGACCTTTGCGGTTAATGGATTTTGAATTTTTAAACAACTCCATATCTAAAAGTAGTATTATCTTTAGTTCAAGATATTTATCAAAATAGAACAATTGTATATTATTACTAATCTTATTATTAAAGTTCAAAAATGATCCTATTCTTTGAATGCAGATCCGGGAATATCATAGCTGTTGGAACAAATTCGGAGTTATTAACAAATGAGATTGAAAAACTGATCTGGCTCTTTGGTGAAGCTTCTCTTCTTCAGAAAAACAGAATCGATGGTAAATTCATTGGTCCGAGGAGAGAGATGATAACTCCCTGGAGCACTAATGCGGTTGAGATCACTCAGAATATGGGGATTAGCGGTATCAAAAGAATAGAAGAGTTTTTTCCTGCAAAATCAGCAAATCCTGAATATGATCCCATGCTGCAGGCTTTATACAATGATCCTGACCAGGAGATTTTTACAATTGACCGAATACCTGAAAAAGTAGTTTTTATCAATGACATAAAGCAGTACAATGAGAAAGAGGGCCTTGCACTGAATGATGATGAAATAAAATATCTTGAGGATCTTTCACGGTCTGTAAACCGGCCTCTTACCGACAGTGAGGTTTTTGGGTTTTCGCAGGTAAATTCCGAGCATTGCCGCCATAAGATCTTTAACGGGATCTTCATTATCGACGGCGAAGAGAAAGATTCAACCCTCTTCCAGCTTATCAAAAACACCACTCATTTTAACCGGAATAAAGTCGTCTCAGCATATAAGGATAATTGTGCATTTCTTCAGGGACCTGTTGCAGAGCAATTTGCACCGGTTTCCCAGGATAAGCCTGATTTTTTTACGGTTAAGCACTTTGAATCAGTGTTGTCAATAAAAGCTGAAACTCATAATTTCCCGACAACCGTTGAACCTTTCAATGGTGCATCAACAGGCACCGGAGGTGAAATACGGGACAGGATCGCCGGTGGAAAGGGGGCTTTCCCCATAGCAGGGACCGCTGTTTACATGACCTCATATCCCAGACCTGATGGGGCTAGACCCTGGGAAAAAGCAACTAAAGAGAGACCCTGGCTTTACCGCACCCCTTGTGATATCCTCATTAAAGCATCGAACGGAGCAAGTGATTTCGGCAATAAATTCGGACAGCCTCTTATCTGCGGCTCAGTTCTTACATTTGAGCATTTTGAAGACCTCAGGAAATTCGGATTCGATAAGGTGATAATGCTTGCAGGAGGCATAGGGATCGGCAAGAAAAAAGATTGTGAAAAGGATACCCCTGAAAAAGGTGATCTCATAGTTCTCCTTGGTGGCGACAACTACAGGATCGGAATGGGAGGAGGAGCTGTTTCTTCTGTCGATACAGGAAGGTACGATAGTTCAATTGAGCTCAATGCCGTCCAGAGAGCAAATCCGGAAATGCAGAAAAGAGTATATAATGCAATAAGGGCATTAAGCGAATCAGATAATAACCCTGTGGTTTCAATACATGACCATGGAGCAGGCGGTCATCTTAATTGTCTTTCAGAGCTTGTTGAAGCAACAGGAGGCAAAATTGACTTAAGCAAATTACCTGTCGGTGACCCTACCCTCTCCGCAAAAGAGTTGATCGGGAACGAATCACAGGAGCGTATGGGGCTGGTGCTGGAAACCGGGGACATTGAATCACTGAAGAAGATAGCTGAAAGAGAAAGAGCACCTATCTACGTCATCGGAGAGATAACAGGCGATCATCAGTTTACATTTGAGAATAGCACAACCGGCGAGAAACCTATCGATATAACACTTGAATCTCTTTTCGGGAATCCTCCCAGAACAGTGATGATTGATAATTCACAGGTATCCGGGTATAGTAACCTGGAGTATTCGCAGGATAAGCTGATGGAATATGTCGAGAAAGTACTTCAGCTTGAGGAGGTAGCCTGCAAAGACTGGCTAACCAACAAGGTTGACAGGTCAGTTACGGGGCGGCTTGCAAAACAACAGTGTGCCGGACCACTTCAGCTGCCTTTGAATAACCTTGGAGCCATTACGCTTGATTACAGGGGCAAGTATGGTATGGCGACCTCAATCGGACATGCTCCTGCGGCAGGACTTATTGATCCTTCAGCCGGTTCAGTGCTCTCAATCGCCGAAGCTCTTACAAATATTATCTGGGCACCGCTGACTGATAAACTAAAAAGTGTTTCGCTTTCTGCTAACTGGATGTGGCCCTGCAAGAACCCGGGAGAGGATGCAAGACTCTTTTCTGCTGTTCAGGCTGCCAGTAAATTTGCCATTAACCTCGGAATAAATATTCCTACCGGAAAAGACAGCCTGTCAATGACACAAAAATACAGTGATCAGGTTGTCATTTCGCCGGGAACCGTTATTATTTCGGCAGCAGGAGAAATAAGCAATATCCGGAGAATTGTCGAACCGGTTATTGTTAATGATCCCTATACAAGCCTTCTTTACATTGATATGAGCAGGGATAAGTTCAAAACCGGAGGGAGCGCTTTTGCCCAGATCCTTAACAAACTTGGCGATGAAGTGCCAACAGTAAATGATCCTTCATATTTTGGCGAAGTATTTAACACTGTTCAGGAACTTATTGATAATGGGAAAATACTTTCAGGCCATGACATCTCAGCCGGAGGAATGATCACTACTCTTCTTGAAATGTGTTTTTCGAACCCTGAAGGAGGTGCAACAATCGACCTTTCAGCGCTTGATGAAAAAGATACAGTCAGGATACTTCTGAGTCAGAATCCGGGAATAATCATACAGGTGAAGGATGTGGATGAGATTGCAGAAATCCTGGTCGAACACGGAATATCGTACTATTCGATCGGCCATCCTGTAAACGAAAGGACAATAAAGGTCACAAATATTAATAACAGCATCACCTTTGATATTAATCGTCTGAGGGACTTATGGTTTCATACATCTTACCTTCTGGACCGCCGGCAGAGCGGACATGAGCTGGCACGGGAAAGATATTTGAATTATAAGAATCATGAATTAAAATTCGAGACAGGGAAATACCAGGGGAACTTCAAATCGCTTGGTATCTCACCCGACCGCAGGAAGAAATGGGGCACAAGGGCAGCTATCATCCGGGAAAAAGGAGTTAATGGAGACAGGGAGATGGCATATGCATTATGGCTGGCAGGATTCGACGTAAAAGACGTACATATGACCGACCTGATAAGCGGAAGGGAAAATCTGGAAGAAATAAACATGATAGTGTTTGTGGGCGGTTTCTCTAACTCTGATGTTCTTGGATCAGCCAAAGGCTGGGCGGGAGCATTCACGTACAATGAAAAAGCCAGAAAGGCTCTGGAGAATTTCTATTTCCGGACAGATACGCTCTCGCTGGGAGTCTGCAATGGCTGCCAGCTTATGGCCGAACTGGAATTGATCTATCCGGAGCACAAAAAGAAAGTGAAGTTATTGCATAATAAATCGAAAAAATTTGAATCAGGATTTATTGGCGTAAAAATACCCGCCAATCATTCGGTAATGCTCGATAATTTGGCCGGGATGGAGCTTGGAATCTGGATTGCTCACAGCGAAGGCCAGTTCAGTCTGCCTTATCCTGAAGACAAGTACCATGTCGTTCTCAAATATAGCAAAAGCACATATCCGGCAAATCCGAACGGTTCAGATTATGACATTGCAGGCTTATGCTCTGACGATGGCCGGCATCTGGTTATGATGCCTCATTTGGAAAGAGCATACTTTCCATGGCAATGCGGATATTATCCTGTTGAGAAAAGGAATGATGAAGTGACACCCTGGATCAAAGCCTTTGTGAATGCAAGGCAATGGATCGAGGTAAAAATCAGCGGGTCATTGGAGTAAGGATCACAGACATCAGTTTTGTGTCATTGGTACCTGCCGGACTGTGGTTCATGGCTTCCTTTGTAAGGACTTTTTCACTTATCACCTGAATGCTGTACTCTCCCGGTTCTGAAATGTAAAACGATCCTGCATAGGAATCTGCCCTGAAATACGGGTATGATACATTATCTGAGTTCAGTACAATTTTGTCAATTTCAGGATTGACTTCAAGGAGCTTATCCAGAAGGCTTATCTTGACGGAATTGATGTAGCTTAGATTTGTTGTATCCTTTGTTGCACTTGAAAGCCAGACTTTATATGTTCCGGGCTTTGACACAACAACGTTCCATTCGGCAGTATTACTGGAAGGATTAACGACATCGTTGTAGCAGGTGGCGCTTTCCACGTTAAGTGAAATTGTTCCGTCTGCTTTCTGTAAAACAGCATTATCTGATACGTTTACTGAATCAGACCTCTTTCCGCACGACCATGCCAAAAGTAAAACCAGACTTAAAAGAGTAAAGATTTTTCTGCTCATATATATGCTATTTATGATTAACAACTTTTTTATAACGTACAATTAACAATTTCAGTATTCAATAAGTGTGCGAAAAAACAAAAAAAATACCAATCTTATATCAACAGGGAGATAAGTTATTAACAATATGAAAAATAATCTCAATCTGATTGACGAAGAAGAGGGAAGTTCCCGCCAAAAACGGGAGGTGGTGGTTTGCTCTATAACCAACTCTAAGTTATTCCAGCTGATTCCTTAACGGTTTTTCTTAGTCGTTCAGGATTTTTTTTTAAAGTGGAAGTGGTTACGATAGCTTCAGCTACAATTTCTGAAATATCAATTACTTTCGATTGTGTTGCCGGGGCCAGTGTCTTTTTACAGAGAGGACATGCTGTTACAAGATAATCAGGATTCTTCCTGGTGAGTTCAGCAGCTACATCTGCTGCTATTCTGCGTTTATTTTCCTGACTGAGCATTATATTTCCCAGACTGCCTCCGCAGCAAAGTGAATTCTCATCTTCATAATCTGTAGTTTCAAGATTTGCAATATGTCTGAGCACCTCTTTGGGCTCATCATAAACTCCTGAATTTCTGCCCAGTTCACATGGTGTATGATATGTTACACTCTTATGAAGGAAATTCATCTTAACTGATCCGTCGTCAATCAGATTCTTGATAAACTGGGAATGATGAAGCACCTCAACATCCAGATAATAGCTCTCCTTAAAAACTTTGTAACATATAGGGCACGATGTGACAAGAGTGTGTGCACCTGATTTCCAGATTATTTGCGAATTGTAGTTGATCAGCTCCCTTGCTTCCTTATCCTGACCCGCAAGCATCAATGGCCGTCCGCAGCATACTCCGGCCTTTTCATCGATAAATGACCAGTTTAATCCCGATGTGTTAAGGATCATGGTCATTGCATTTTTGATTGAAGGTGTCAGATGTGTCATGCAACCGGCAAAGTAAAGCACATCAGCCTTTCCGGGGTTACTAACAGGAAGAAAATCATAGGAGTTTTTGAAATTCTGCTTTGGTACTGACAAATTCTGTTTGTTCCTGAAATATCCCTTCCATGTATTCATATACTTGATCTCAGAATCCCCTGCCCTTCTCTGAATCATCCTTATTGGCGAGAGTTCAATCCCCACGGGACAAATCTGATCACATCTACCGCACAAAAGGCAATTATTAGCTATATCATAAGTATCGGCATTATTTCTGATGGCTTTCATCAGATATGCTGACTGCATATTGTTTATTCCCGCGGAAAAGCTCATCTGACACTGGTCAATGCATATACCGCATGATGAACATGAGTGAACCTCCACCTCGGAAAAAGTACTGGCTTTATCTCCTGTTTTTATTCCGGAATTTCTCATGAAGATCAGGAACAGCTCTGTCGGTATGTGAAGATACCTTGTGAGGGGCAGTAGCACAAAAAAAGTTCCCAGCGACAATGAATAAAGCCACCAGAAAGGATATGCCAATTCATTTGCAGGCAAGAATGACGCGAGCCATGATCCAAGTGTTCCGGTAAGAAAGCTGCCTGTTCCGTAAGCACCGCTTGTAAGACTTTCAGCTATCAGGCGGCTGGGGAAAATAAGCCAGAGAGATGTGAGCGCAACCTTATCAAGTGGTTTTAGTCGCGTTGTCTTTTTCATCCCGACCGCTTTTGAAGAGAATCTTTTGAAAACGGCAAGGAGAAGTCCGGAAAGAATAAATGCAAGGATAAGATCCATCAGGAAGGAGTACCCTGCTTCAAAAAGTGTTTTTCCATGGTCGGGATTAAAGAATTTAAAGAAAATAGCCTTGTATGGGGCATTAAGATGGCTTTTACCGAAAATATCCGCTTCAATGGTACCGAATAATATAAGTAAAAACCAGCCGAAAGCAAGACTCATATGCATATATCCCAGTCGCAAATTCGTTTTCAGGATTTTCCTGTGGATCAGGCTTTCAAGAAATATCTCCTTAAGGCTCTGGCCGAATGCCTTGCCGAAGAAGCCCCTCTGTAGTCTCAGCTTGTCGGGCCGTGAAAGCTCCCTGAACCAGATTATGCTCCTGGCTACTGCATAAATAAGTATGAAGTAAAGCCCGATATTGAATGGTATCACAAAAGGATCAAACTGCATGACTGTCAAATTTTTGAAAAGCCTGTTTAGCCAGAAATACGATGTTCCTTGTATTTACACCCCTGGGGCAGACCAGTGAGCATTTTCCACAAAGCATGCATGTTCTTATTTTTTTTCTGACCTGCTCATTTTCACCTCGTTTTAGAAGTATATTCATCTCCCTCAGGCTGAATCCGGTGAAATTTCCCGTTGTACAGGTTGCTGAACAACATCCGCACTCGATGCACAGATTAAGACTTGGTTCTCTTTTAAGAATATAATCAACAACGCTGCGATCGTTCGCATCATAGTCTATAACGCGTGCTTTGGAAAGTGTAAAACCAAACTTCTCCATATTATTTCTTACTGCCATTCAGGTAATTAATGATATCTGTTACAGCACCGCGGGCATGAGATATGGTTTCGGTAACATTCATGGGTGCAGCGCATGTGCCAGCGAAAAATAATCCTTTAACATTGCTCTTATTGCTTCCGAAATGATGATCGGCAGGAGCAAAAAACCTGTTTTCACCAATGTTCAGTTTCCCAGCTTCAGCAAGCTTTGCTCCTCCGTCAGACATTTCCATACCTGCCATTAAGACAAGCATATCGAGTTCCATTTTCAACGGCCGCCCTGCCAGGGTGTCTTCAACTTTGACAACCAGCTTATTACTGATATTTACTCCAACCTCTGAAACTTTGCCCCTGATAAATCCTATTCCGTATTTTTCCTGCGACTCCCTGTAGAGCTCCTCGTATAATGCTCCCCCCATCCGCATGTCCATGTAAAAACAGAACACCTTGCAGTCGCTGAGGGTCTCTTTCAGCTCAATAGCCTGCTTGACCGCAGTAACACAACACAGCTTCGAGCAATAGAGGTTGCCGACTTTTTCATCCCTTGAACCTACACAATGAACAATGCCTATTTTTTCAGGCTTCTTGCCGTTTATAAGCTTCAGCTCCTTGCTCCGGAACATTTTTTCAAGGTCGGCAGATGTAATTACATTGTCATATATACCATAACCATACTCCTCTTTTCTTTCACTTTTAAAAAGATCAAATCCTGTAGCCAGAAGAACGGTATCCGCATGGATCACCTCTCCATTGACGGTGTTCAGAACAAACTCACTGCCTTTTTTATGCAATCCACTGACACTGTCGCCAGTAAGCAGCTTAATATTTTCATGTACTACCAGATCCATCAGATAGTCAATAACTTCACTACTGCTCCGTCTGTCAGGAAAAAGATGATACCATTCCTTCAAATGGCCGCCCATTTCTTTTTCCTTCTCGATGACAGTCACTGACAATCCTGCTTTTGCAAGCTGTCCGGCTGCTTCCATCCCGGCAGTACCTCCACCAACAACTACAACAGTTCCTGTCATATCAGGCATTAATCAAGTTTTTTGGAACAGGCATCTGCCTGCCATCTTTGGTTTTGAATTTATCTTCACGGTTATATTCAATTCCCATTTTCCTGAGCAAAGGTTCTGACTGAACCATATGGAACTGAAGCCCCAGATCCCATGGGTTATAACCCATTACCAGACCTGCCAGCTCCTCATAAGTCAGAACCGGGATCGATTCCCCGTCAGCTCCGTATGTTGTACCCTCCATATCCTTGATGGTATACTGCCATTTATCCATGAACATATTACAGCCCGGACAATTGGTCAGAACAAGATCCGGCTTGAAAGGCTTCATGGATGAGAATTTTTTGGCAGTATTGGAAAGAGAATAGCCCCGGTTTGCCTGTATAAGGTATTGCCTGAATCCGAAACCGCAGCAATGCCTTCTTTCAGGATAATCAACTACTTCCCCACCCCATGCTTCAGCCATACCGCTAAGCACATTCGGAAACTCTGCCCCGCCAACACCAAATTTTGGAAACATCTTCGCATAATGGCACCCGATATGCTCGACAACCCTAAGAGGTTCTCCGGTCTTTTTGTTAATAAGAAGATTCTTAGACTTAGCTGCTATCTCATTCCTGAATTTATAGATTATGTCACTTGTATGAGCCATGTTTTCAGGGATATCGAATTCCCTTCCGGTAGCTTTGTAAAGATATTCCCTGGTTTTTTCAAGTTCTTCAGGAAAGTGCTTCCATGTCTCGAGGATCTCAGTATAGATGCCAAATGAAGTCACGCATGAAATTGCAATATTCTTATATCCCGACTCTTTCATAAGTGCAAAATGACGTGCAACAACAGTCATAATAGTTGAGAACGGTACTATATCTCCGTGATAACCTATACCAGTGCATGTTGTGTGTGAAGGATTCTCAAATACATCCTTCCCAAGAACATTTCTCATAAAGTCAAGGAAAAATTGCTCCGATCCGGGGTAAAAACTTTGTCTGATACAAGACCTGACATAAAAGAAATGATCATCAGCAATCTCCTTCTGGTATTCGGACCAGATCTTTTTCTTTCCTTCATTTTCCATGGTTAATCTTTATAATCAGGTTGTATGCTTTCCGCTATTTGAGGTATAGACGTCAATAAAATACTCGTTATCAATGCCTTCATCATTGAACTGAAGTCCCATTTCAGCAGCTTTTTTCTTTGAATACTCTTCAATTGTATTAAAGAAATCCGTTCCACCCGTAACCTCAAATATCTTTTTTAGTTCTTCCTTAGCATCCTCGGGTATCTTTCTTAACGGTCCGGCTCCAAGCTCATTTATCTGGCCTCCCAACCGCTCATAAACGTCATAAGTATTATTCAGGATATATTCCCATATCGGACCCTGCTCAAGATGCATTTCAGGTTTTACCGCATATGTCGCAACACAGTAACCATATTTGAAAATATTCTCTCCTACTGTCCTTTTAATTGCAAATTGCTGCCTTCCCTTTTCCGATTCCGTAAAAAATCCAAGTTTTTGAGAGAGGGTTCTGAGTGCCATAATTACCAGAGCTGGTGTATTTCCCCTGGGACACCTTGTTTTGCATGACATACACTCCCCGCAGTACCAGATTGTTTCTGATTTGAGAAGCTTTTCTATCTCCTCATTATCAGCCGTTTGCACCGTGTCGACAATTTTTCTGGGATCATAATCGTAGAATTCGGCGGCAGGACAAATGGCTGTACATACTCCGCAATTCATACATGCTTTCAGCCCTTCTTCAAACCTGATATCCTGCTTAAGCAATTCATAGTAGTTTTCCATCAAA
>Ga0326726_10004143_pt1 | contig 13275 bp, 13 predicted proteins | sample MHFenrmetagenome_2_FD_207603 | JGI IMG/M metagenome (GOLD analysis project Ga0326726, IMG submission 207603) | Lab enriched peat soil microbial communities from Michigan Hollow, Ithaca, NY, United States - MHF15MN | ecosystem: Environmental > Terrestrial > Soil > Wetlands > Peat | place: USA... | reverse complement strand
TCTTGGATGCGACGCGCGACACGCCCTTCATTTTCAATCTCGGTCATGGGGTACTGCCGGAGACGCCGCTCGATCACGTCAGCCAATTGGTCGCGCGTGTCAGGAGCCGCGCGTGAGAATCGCGGTTGTGCTGTTTAATCTCGGCGGGCCGGATTCCCTGGAGGCGGTACAGCCCTTTCTGCAAAATCTCTTCAGCGATCCCGCGATCATTTCACTCCCGACGATCCTGCGCCGGCCTTTGGCGAAATTCATTGCCAGCCGCCGGGCTCCGCTGGCGAAGAAGATCTACCAGCATCTGGGCGGGCGTTCCCCAATTCTGTCCGAGACCGAAAATCAGGCACGCGCCCTCGAACAAGCGCTGGCAGGCGCCGGCCACCAGGCGAAATGCGTCATCGCGATGCGTTGCTGGCACCCCTTCACGCGCGAAGCGGTCGAAGCGGTGAAAGTTTTTGCGCCCGAACGCATCGTGCTGTTACCGCTTTATCCCCAATATTCCACGACCACGACCCAATCTTCCCTCGCGGAATGGCGCAAGGAAGCAGCGCGGCAACAGCTCACAACCCCGCAACACGAAGTGTGCTGCTACCCCTTCGAGAAGGGCTTCGTGGCGGCGCTGGCCGATTTGGTCGAGGGCGCTCTTGCCAAGGCCAAGCCCGAGGTTTCATACCGCGTGCTGTTCTCCGCCCATGGTTTGCCCAAGCGCGTCATCGAGCGGGGCGATCCCTATCAATGGCAGGTCGAGCGAACGGTCCAGGCGGTGATTGGAACGCTGAAACGCGAGGGCCTTGACTGGCGTGTCTGTTATCAGAGCCGGGTCGGGCCGCTGGAATGGATCGGTCCGGCGACCGACGCTGAAGTGCGCCGCGCCGGCCAAGAGCACAAAGGCCTGATCCTCGCGCCCGTGGCCTTCGTTTCTGAACATTCCGAGACCCTGGTCGAACTCGACATCGAATACGCCAAACTGGCTGAGGAGTCGGGGGTCCCCGATTACATCCGCGTTCCGGCGGTGCGTACCCATCCGGCCTTTATCGCTGCGCTCGCGAGCCTGGTCACCACCGCGCTCGGAGCGAAAACGCCGGTCACCTGTGCGCCCGGCCGCATCTGCCCGCGGGGCAGCGTTTGCGGCCATGACAGGACCCTGAGCTATGTTTGAGGCGTTCAATCCCTATTATCCCTGGATCAAGGCGTTCCACATCATCGCGGTGATCGCCTGGATGGCGGGCATGCTCTATCTGCCGCGGCTGTTTTTCTATCATTGCGAGGCGCCACCCGGCACGCCGGAATCGGAGCGCTTCAAGGTTATGGAGCGGCAATTGCTCAGGATCATCGTCAATCCGGCGTTGATCGCGGTGTGGGTTCTGGGCCTCACGCTCGTGTTGACGCCTGCCAGTGGCGGACCGAATCAGGGCTGGCTGATGGCGAAATTTGCCCTGGTGCTCGGGCTTTCCGGGGTTCATGGGCTGTTTTCGCGCTGGCGCAAGGATTTCGCGCGCGACCGCAATCGCCATAGCAAGCGGTTCTACGCCGGATGGAACGAAGTTCCAGCCGTGCTGATGATCGCAATCGTCATTCTGGTTGTAGTCAAACCTTTTTGAACGCGGCCCGGTACCCCGCTTAGGGGATTTGCAAGGACTGAAAATCCCGGTAGAATTAATATGTTCTTCAAATAGCGCGCTTATGAATTGGCCGTCCGAACGGCGCCGGCGCGATCATCTTCCCGTCAAAGCGGTAGAACCAGCCGTTCGTCCGCGGGACCTCCTCCAGCCTCGATCACCATATCCCCAACCTCCCCACTCAACTCAGGTATGCCCAATGACTGTCCAAGCTGGCCTCCAGGCCATGAAACTCCAGGATTTGAAGGCGAAAAAGCCGAACGAGCTCCTGGAATTCGCGGAAGGTGTGGAGGTCGAGAACGCCTCGTCCATGCGCAAGCAGGACATGATGTTCGCGATCTTGAAGGAATTGGCCGAACGCAATGTCGAGATCACCGGTGACGGCGTCCTGGAAATCCTGCAGGACGGGTTCGGTTTCCTGCGCAGCCCCGAATCGAATTACCTGGCCGGCCCGGACGACATCTATGTCTCGCCGTCCCAAATCCGCCGTTTCGGCCTTCGAACCGGCGATACGGTGGAGGGGCCGATCCGCAGCCCCAAGGACGGGGAGCGCTATTTCGCGCTGCTGAAGGTCTCCACCATCAATTTCGAGGACCCCGAGGCCGGCAAGCACAAGGTCCATTTCGACAATCTGACGCCGCTCTATCCCACCAGGCGTTTCGTGCTGGAACTTGACGACCCGACGATCAAGGACAAGACCGGCCGCATCATCGACATCGTGGCTCCCTTGGGCATGGGCCAGCGCGCGCTGATCACGGCACAGCCCAGGACCGGCAAGACGGTCATCCTGCAGAACATCGCCAGAGCCCTCGCCGTCAACCATCCTGATTGCTATCTGATCGTGCTCCTGATCGACGAACGCCCCGAGGAAGTCACCGATATGCAACGTTCGGTGAAGGGCGAGGTGATTTCCTCCACCTTCGACGAGCCCGCCTCGCGTCATGTGCAGGTGGCGGAAATGGTGATCGAGAAGGCCAAGCGCCTGGTCGAGCACAAGCGCGACGTGGTGATCTTGCTCGATTCCATCACGCGTCTGGGCCGTGCCTACAACACGGTCGTGCCTTCTTCGGGCAAGGTGCTGACCGGCGGCGTCGACGCCAACGCGTTGCAGCGCCCGAAGCGCTTCTTCGGCGCCGCGCGCAATATCGAGGAAGGCGGCTCGCTCACCATCATCGCGACGGCCTTGATCGACACCGGCTCGCGCATGGACGAGGTGATCTTCGAAGAATTCAAGGGTACCGGCAATTCGGAAATCATTCTCGACCGCAAAGTGGCCGACAAGCGGGTCTTCCCGGCGATCGACATTTTGCGTTCCGGCACCCGCAAGGACGAGCTCTTGGTGGACAAGGGCACGCTGGCGAAGATGTATGTCTTACGCCGGATTCTCGCGCCCATGGGCACGATCGATGCCATCGAGTTCCTGCTCGAGAAACTGCGTCAGTCCAAGACCAACGACGATTTCTTCGAAAGCATGAACACGTAGCGGAAATCAGGAGCTATAATTCGGAAATCAGAAGATTTTCTGACCGTCATCGGTCTGTGCGTCATTGGGTTTGTTAGCCTCTGCATAGGCTTTCCGCCGTTCGGCATCGCCGAGCACAGCCTGCAACGCTTCCCGCACCAATTTGGTGGGACCGTACCCGGTCCACGCCTGCAGTTCCGCGAATTGCTTTGCCGGAACGCGAACAGTGATGCGGCGATATCCCTCTCTCATAAATTCAGATTAACGCAATCATCGACGGCCGTTCAATGCTGGCGTTGGCCGGCCTTGTCCGCGATGTAATCCATCAGCGCCATCAGCACGCCCGAAGTCACGAAGGTCAGATGGATGACAATCAGGACGATGATCGTGTCGCGCGAATAGGACGCGGGCGACATGAACACCTTCAAGAGCTGGATCGCCGATATGGCTACGATGGACGCGATCAGTTTCAGCTTCATTGCCGAGAAATCGATCGTGCCCATCCAGTCGGGGCGGTCCGGATGGCCCTCGATGTCCATCTTGGAGACGAAATTCTCGTAGCCCGCGAATACCACCATCAGGATCAGATTGGCGGCGAGGGACAGATCGATCAGGGTCAACACCCAGAGAATGACATTGGCTTCGTCGGCTGTGGCCAGGCCGGGCAATTCGCTGATGAAGTCGTGGGTGAAAACCACCAACAGGACGACGAGCGCGCCGACCAATCCGACATAGAACGGCGCCATCAGCCAGCGGCTGGCGAACAGGGCGCGTTCGAGAAAGCGTTCGATCGCGCGCGTCTTGCTCATGGCGTTAGGGCGTGCGGCCGGCGTCGAGGCGTCCGGTGACCGCGATGCGCCAGCCCGAGAGGAAGAACAATGCCGCCATCGCGCCTCCGATCACCAGATCGGGGATATTGGAGCGCGTCGCGGCCACCGCGATCGCCGCGGCGATCACCGCGATGTTCCCCACCGCATCGGTTCGGGAGAGCCGCCAGAGCGCCGCAAAGCCGGTCAGCATCCGGCGCTGGCGGAGCATGATGGCGCCAACCGCGAGATCGGCCAGGAGCGCCACCGTGCCGATGACGATCATGGCGAAGGGATGCGGCACGCTGCCGAGAAAAAACCGGCGAACCGCGATCAGGAACACCAGCGCGCCCAGAAGCGCCATGACGGAGCCCTGCAACTGCACGGTCCAGCGCTGGCGCGTGATGGTTCCCGCTGCCACCCAGAGCGAAAATCCGGCGCTGATGGAATGCTGCACGAAGGAGAGAGCATCGGCCGCCATTGCGGTCGACGCCGCGGGAACCGCAATCATGCTTTCGACAAATCCCATCGCGCCGGTAATCAGCGCGATCAGTGCGAGCGCGACGCGTTCATTCTCCATCACGGCAAGAGCACGGTTGCGCCGGTGGTGGCGCGCGAATGCAGCGCCTCATGCGCGGCGCGGACATCGGCGAGCTTGAAGCGCTGATTGACCGCGACCTTCACCGCGCCCGAGGCGATCACCGCGAAGAGATCGTCCGATGTCTCTTTCAGCTCCGCGGCGTCGCGCGCGTGATGGGCAAGCGTCGGGCGGGTGAGATAGAAGGATCCCTTGATCAACGCCAGCGGCTCGAAGGGCGGCACCGCGCCGGAGGAATTGCCGAAATAGACAAGGAACCCGCGCAGCGAAAGGCAGTCGAGCGAGCCCATGAAAGTGTCCTTGCCGACCGAATCGTAAACCACCGGCACGCCCGCGCCATTGGTGATCTCGCGAACGCGCTTGACCCAATCCTCTTTGCGCGTGTTGAGGACATGGGCGCAGCCATTGTCCTTGGCGAGCGCGATCTTCTCGTCGGAGCCGACCGTCCCGATGACGGTGGCGCCGATATGCTTGGCCCATTGGCAGGCGATCTGACCGACGCCCCCCGCCGCGGAATGGAAGACGATGGTTTGGCCGGGCTTCACCGGATAGGTCGCTTTCAGCAGATAGCGCGCCGTCAAACCCTTGAGCAGCGCCGCCGCGGCGGTCTCGTCGGAAATCGCAGGCGGCAGCTTGACCGCCATCCAGGCGGGGATGTTCGCACTTTCCGCATAGGCGCCCCGCATCATGCAATAGGCGACACGGTCGCCGACCTTCAGTGTACGGACGTTTTCGCCCAGCGCCTCCACCGTGCCCGCCGCCTCCGAGCCCAGCACGGCGGGAAGCGGCAGGGTATAGAGACCTTGGCGGTGATAGGTGTCGATGAAATTGACCCCAATCACGGTGTGCCGTACCCGGACCTGATCCGGGGCGGGCGGCGGCAGATCGAAATCCTCATATTGGAGGACTTCGGGACCGCCGGTCTTGTGGATGCGGACGCCTTTCACGGCTTCACCCGAGGTGCTGGCGGAAGAAGGTGTCGGTGCGGGTATTGGCAAGATCGGCGCATGCCTTGTCGTAATGTTCGCCCCCCTCGCGCGCGAACGCGTGATTCATTTCGGGGTAGATGTGGATCGTCACCAGCGGTTTGCCTTTCAACCCGTCGACGATCTGCTTCTGCGCTTCCGGGGGACAATAGGCGTCCTTGGCCGCGATGTGCAGCATCAGGGGTTTCTTGATTTTCCCTGCTTCGTTCAGCCGGTTCTGCAGGTTGACCCCGTAATAGCCGACATTGGCATCGGAATCAGTGCGGGTGCCGGCGAGGAACGCAAGCTGGCCGCCGAGGCAATAGCCGACCGAGCCGACCTTCCCCGAAACGCCCGAAACTGTGCGCAAATGGCCGATCGAAGCCTGGATGTCGCCGACGCCCTTGTCCACGTCGAAGCGCTGCATCAGGGCGAACGCCTTGCCCCAATCTTCCTGAGTCTTATCGGTAAGCTGAACGCCGGGTTCGAGTCTCCAGAACAGGTCCGGCGCCAGCGCAAACCTGCCGCGTGCCGCGTGGGAATCGCAAATCTGACGCACCACGGCGTTGACGCCGAAGATCTCCTGGATCACGACGACGCCGGGCCCGCGCCCGGCGGCCGGGCTCGCGAGATAAGCCCCGAAACTGCCGTCGGGCCCTTTCACAGTGATGTCTTTTCCGCTCATCGCGCTCTTCCCCTTTTCGTGTTCTTAATGGCACGCGCGAGTAACCATAGCGGCTCGCGCGGCTCCCCACCATCCTTCTCGCACGGCTCGCTAGCCCCGCGCTCGCGTCAGGCGTTGCCGGCGGTTTTGGCCAAAGGCGAATTTTCCGGCAGCTGCAGCACATGGGATAAGACGGCCGCGCTCGTAATCGCGGGCGAGCACACCATGCCGCCGCATACGTAAGCCGTCGGTAGCCCTTCTTGCATGATCTTGCCTTGTGCCGGATGACCGGGCGGCAGACTCTCGCCGGGCGGCACCACCATCAGCAGCCGGTTGGGCAGGCTGCGTCCCAGAACCGCTTTGACGAGGTCTTGTGTGCGTGGATCGTTTCGCGGTCCATAGACGATGATTTCAAGGCACGAGGTGCAGAACTCGAAATTGTTGAGGTAGGTGGACATCTGCATGTATTGGGCGGCCACGTCGCCGGCGAAAGCCTGGATCAGCGTATTGGCGCGTTCGGCATAGAATTGATCGACGGTGGCGTAGAACAGCCTGCCGTGCACGCCGATCATCATGGCGTTGCCCGACGGCGTCTGGGTATCGAACGCAGTGCGCGTGCGCACCTGGACCGGTACGTCGGGATTTCTCGAATAGACGTAGCCGCCCTGCACGACATCCCAGAAATCCTGGTCGAGGGTCCTCGTCCATGCGATCGCGCGTTCGAGATAGGGCCGCTCTCCCGTGGCCTCCCACAGCGCAAGAGCGGCGCGCGCCATCGCAGCGTAGCCGTCCGCAAAGGCCGGGTGCTGCCTTTTGCCTTCGCGGTAGGAATGGAACAGCCGCTCGCCCTCGCCGAGCTTGGCGCAGATGAATCCAAACGCCTCTCTCGCGGCGTCCAGCCAATCGGGGCGCTCGAGCGCCGCGCCGGCATTGGCGAGGCTCGCGATCATGAAGCCGTTCCAATCCACGAGCACCTTGTCGTCGCGCCCCGGCCGCACGCGTTTTTCGCGCGCTTCGAACAACAATCGTCTTTGCGCGGCGAAGGCGGGTTCCTCCGCTTCGGTCCAGCCCGGAAGATTCATCATGCGGTGCAGGACGTTCAGCCCGGACGGTTTGCCCTCATGCGGGAAGTTCCCCTCGCGGGTCAGCCCATAAGCCTGTTTGAAACGCTCGAGCTGGGTGTCCGCGAGCACCGAATCGATTTCGGCTTCGGTCCAGACGTAGAACTTGCCCTCTTGACCTTCCGAATCGGCATCGAGGCTGGATGCGAAGGCGGCTCCCTCGATGCGCATTTCGCGCAGCGCCCAGCCGATGGTTTCCTCGATCTTGGTGCGCATCACAGGCTGGCGGCCGTGCTGCCAGACCAGAGTCATGATGTCGAGGAGCTGCGCATTGTCGTACAGCATCTTCTCGAAATGCGGCAGTATCCATTGATCGTCGATCGTGTAGCGCGCGAAGCCGCCCCCGACATGATCGTAGATTCCGCCGCGGCCCATGTTATCGAGCGCGACCAGCGTGAGGGAAAGAAATTGCTGCAATCCGGTGCGCAGGTAAGCGCGCCACAGAAGTTCGAGCACCGGTACGTTGGGAAATTTCGGTGCTCCCACGAGGCCGCCATAGAACATGTCGCAATTCTGCGCGGTGCCGACCGCGACACGGTCGAGCTTGGTCATGTCGAACGTGCCGGAGCGATTCTGATACCAGGCCTGTTCGAGCGAATCGGAAATCTGGCGGACATTGGGCTTAACGGTTTCGGGCGAGTCGCGATAATGCTGAGCAAGCTCGCGCAGCACGGCCTTGAAGGAGGGGCGGCCGAAACCCTCTTCCTTTGGAAAATAGGTGCCCGCCCAGAACGGCTCGCCCTGCGGCGTCAAGAAGGCGTTCAACGGCCAGCCGCCCGTCTTGCCCATCACGATGGGGATTCGCTGCAGCCACTGGTCGATGTCAGGGCGTTCCTCGCGATCGACCTTCACGCAGACATAGAGCTCGTTCATCAGCGCGGCGGTTTCAGCGTCTTCAAAGCTCTCATGCGCCATCACATGGCACCAATGGCAGGCGGCGTAGCCGACCGAGACGATGATCAGCCGGTTGCTGCGTTGGGCCTCGGCGAGCGCCTCCGGACCCCAGGGGCGCCAATGAACGGGGTTGTTCTTGTGCTGCAGCAAATACGGGCTGGTTTCGGTGGCGAGCAGATTGGCGGTCATGGGAGTCCGATGGCGCGTTGCCGGTGGGAAGTGTTGGTTCTAGTTTCCTAGAGCGCAATCTAGCGAAGTGGAAGTCTTTTGCGGTTCTCACAAGGCAAGGGATAGGTCCGATGCACGGTAAGCCTGCGACGCCGGCGCAACGCGACACGATCTTCGCGCTCGCCAGCGCGCCCGGACGGGCCGGCTTGGCGGTGGTGCGGGTGTCCGGACCGCAGGCGGCGGAGGCGATCCGGCATTTGACGGGACACGAGCCACCTTCTGAACGGAAGGCAGTATTACGATCTCTGTTCGATAAATCAATCGATGAACGAATCGATACCGCGCTGGTCCTGTTTTTCGCTGCCCCCCATTCTTACACGGGGGAGAATGTCTCGGAATTTCAGGTGCATGGCGGCAGGGCAGTGACGGCAGCCTTGCTCTCGGCCCTCAGCCACTTTGCCGGGTTTCGCCCGGCGGCGGCCGGCGAGTTCACCCGGCGAGCGGTGGAGAATGGCCGCCTGGATCTGACCCAGGCCGAAGCCATAGCGGATCTGGTTTCGGCCGAAACCGATGCGCAACGGCTTCTCGCGCTTGGCCAATATGACGGCAGGCTGGCGGAGTTGTACGAGGGTTGGCGTTCGCGGCTGATACGGGCCGCGGCCTGGATCGAAGCGGCCATCGATTTTGCCGATGAAGATATCCCGGCGGACGCAGCGGCGCGAAGCCGAACCTCGCTCGGCGCGATCTTGCATGAGATCCAAACCCATCTCAACGACGGCCGCCGCGGCGAAATCCTGCGCGAGGGTCTTCATGTGGCGGTGATCGGCCCGCCCAATGCCGGCAAGAGCTCGCTTGTGAACGCGCTTGCCCAGCGCGACGTCGCCATTGTCTCCGAGATTCCCGGAACCACGCGCGACGTGATCGAGGTTCGTTTGGACCTTGGGGGTTATCCGGTGATCCTCGCCGATACCGCGGGCTTGCGGGAGCCCGGGGACAGCATCGAACAGGAAGGGGTGCGCCGGGCGCTGGCGCGGGCCGAATCAGCGGATTTGCGGCTTCTCGTTCTGGACGGAGCCTCGGGCGCACCCACAATGCCGGGGGATTTGCCCGCCGATATCGTGGTGCGCAACAAGGCCGATATCGCACTAGATAAGACCGCGCCCGGTCTCTGGGTTTCCGCCAAGACCGGGGAGGGTCTGTCCGAGCTGGCGGATGCGCTCGCCGAACGGGCGGCGAAGCTTCTGGCAGTGGGGGAGGCTCCGGTCCTGACACGCGCCCGCCATCGCCATGCGCTGGAGGAGGCGGCGCGAGCACTCGTGGCGGCCCTCAAAACCGACGAGCCGGAACTGGCGGCAGAGCATATCCGGATGGCTTTGCGGAGCATCGGCCGAATCACCGGCCGGGTCGATTTGGATGAATTGCTGGACGTGGTGTTTCGGGACTTCTGCATTGGAAAGTGATTGTTTCACGTGAAACATCGGTCCCGCCTTGCCGAGCTTCCGCGAAGGCTCTAAACGGGCGGCCATGAGCAAATTCGATGTCATCGTGATCGGCGGAGGCCATGCGGGCTGCGAGGCAGCGGCGGCCTCCGCGCGCCTTGGCGCCAAGACCCTTTTGTTCACCCACCGCGAGGACACGATTGGCGAGATGTCCTGCAATCCCGCCATTGGGGGGCTCGGCAAGGGCCATCTGGTCCGGGAGATCGACGCTCTTGACGGCCTGATGGGCCGCGTCGCCGATGCCGCCGGCATCCAGTTTCGCCTGCTCAATCGCCGCAAGGGTCCGGCCGTTCGGGGCCCCCGCGCCCAGGCCGACCGCAAGCTCTACCGGGCCGCGATGCAGGCCGCGCTTGCGGAAGTCCCGAACCTGACCATCCACGAAGCAGCGGCCGAGGATCTGATCCTCAAAGAGCGCCAGGTGGCGGGCGTCGTCACCGGCCGGGGCGAAACCTATCCGGCCTCTGCGGTGGTGCTCACCACGGGGACATTCCTAGGCGGGCTCATCCATATCGGGGAGCGCAAGATTGCGGCCGGTCGCGCCGGCGAGGCGCCCTCGCTCGGGCTCTCCCGCACCTTGAAAGGTTTTGGCCTTGCGATGGGGCGGCTCAAGACCGGCACGCCGCCGCGCCTCGACGGCCGCACCATCGATTGGGCGGGACTGGACGAACAGCATGGGGACGATCCTCCCTCGCCGTTCTCGTTCCTCACTGCCCGCATCGCGACGCCCCAGATTCCCTGCCACATCACCGGGACGACACGCGAGACCCACGCCATCATCCGGGCCAATCTGCACCGGGCGCCGATCTATTCCGGCCAGATCGAAAGCACCGGCCCTCGCTATTGTCCCTCCATCGAGGACAAGGTGGTGCGCTTTGCCGCCCGCGAGGGACACCAGATTTTCCTCGAGCCCGAAGGGCTGGACGACGACACTATCTATCCCAATGGGATCTCGACCTCGCTTCCCGAGGAGGTTCAGCTCGCGCTGCTGAAGACGATCCCGGGCCTGGAGCACGCCGTCATGCGCCGACCCGGCTATGCGATCGAATACGACTATGTCGACCCGCGCGAATTGCTGGCCTCCCTCGAAGCCAAGAGCGTCCCCGGCCTGTTCCTCGCCGGGCAGATCAACGGCACGACAGGCTATGAAGAGGCCGCGGCCCAGGGCCTGATGGCCGGCATCAATGCCGCGCGAAAGGCCGGCGGCGCGGCCGCGTTCCTGCTCGACCGGGCCCAGGCCTATATCGGGGTGCTGATCGACGACCTTGTCACACGGGGCGTCTCCGAGCCTTATCGGATGTTCACCTCCCGGGCGGAGTATCGCTTGACGCTTCGGGCCGACAATGCCGATCAACGCTTGACCGGTCTCGGCGATGGGATCGGCGTGATCGGCGTGGACCGGCGTCGCCATATTCAGGCGAAGCTTGAGCGCCTCGAATCGGCGCGGGCTCTGGCGCGGAGCCTGAGCCTGACCTCGAACGAGGCCGCACGCGCCGGCCTTGCCGTGCGCCAGGACGGGGTGCGCCGCACTGCTTGCGAGCTACTGGCGTTTCCCGGAGTCGATATCGCAAGGCTGGCGAAACTATGGCCGGAGCTTGGACATTTGCGAGCCGAAATTGCCGAGCAGCTGGAGATCGATGCCCATTATGCCGGCTATCTCGATCGTCAGGAGGCCGACATCGTCGCCTTCCGCCGCGATGAGTCACTGGTCCTGCCGGAAGCGTTCGACTACGGCACGGTGACGGGCCTTTCCAATGAATGCCGGCTCAAGCTCTCCGCCATTCGCCCCCGGACGCTAGGGCAAGCTGCCCGAATCGACGGGATCACGCCCGCGGCGCTGACCCTTGTCCTGGCGCACATCAAGGCCGGCACGCCTCGGCGCCATGCGGCAGGGTGCTGACGCGGACACTTTCGGGCCCGAAGAATTCGCGGCGGCCGCGCATGTTTCACGTGAAACATTGGGGCGGCTGAAGCTCTACGCCTCCATGCTGGAGGACTGGAACGCGCGCCACAATCTGGTCTCCCGGGCTTCCATGGCTGACCTCTGGCGGCGTCATTTCTGGGATTCGGCGCAGCTCGCGGCATTCATACCGGCGAGCGCCCGCTCGCTGGTCGATCTCGGCAGTGGCGCGGGTTTTCCGGGCCTGGTTTTGGCAGAGCTGCTAAGGGACCGGGCCGATTTCCGGATCGTCCTTTGCGAGGCGACCGCGAAGAAATGCCGCTTTCTGGAGGCTGTCGCCGAACGGCTGAAACTTCCGGTGGAGATTCGCCAGGGCCGAGTCGAGGACGCGGAGCCGGAGCCATTCGACGTGGTCACTGCGCGCGCCTGTGCGCCTCTTCCTAAGCTGCTTTCTTATGCACAGAGGTTTTGGGGCAAGGGCACGGTCGCTTTGCTTTCCAAAGGACAAAATGTAGCGGCTGAATTGACGGAAGCGCACAAATTCTGGAAGATGGCCTTGCAAGAGCACCCCAGCCAGTCCGATACTTCCGGCGTCATCCTCGAAATACGGGAGTTGCACCCTGTCGCTCACCCACGAAGCAGAACCCGCCCCTAAGACCAAGCGGCTACGCATCTTGGTAGTGGCGAACCAGAAGGGTGGGGTGGGCAAGACGACCACGGCGATCAATCTGGGCACCGCACTTGCCGCGGTGGGCCAGGGGACGCTCCTCATCGACCTCGATCCGCAGGGCAACGCCTCGACCGGTCTTGGAATCCCGCGGCATGACCGCAAGATCACCTCCTATGATGTCCTGATGGGTGGGGCGCCGTTAAGCGACGCGATCATGCCCACACGAATCCCGGGGCTTCATATCGTACCGGCAACGGTGGACCTTTCGGGGGCGGAGCTTGAGCTTGTCGGCGAATCGCGGCGCAATTACCGCCTGCGCGACGCTCTGGCCACCTTCGCCCAAGAGAATACCGTCTTTTCTTATGTGCTGATCGATTGTCCGCCAGCGCTTGGCCTCCTGACCGTCAATGCCATGGCAGCTGCCGATGCGGTGGTGGTGCCGCTCCAATGCGAATTCTTCGCATTGGAGGGCTTGAGCCAATTGCTGAAGACGATCGAGCGGGTTCGGGTCAATCTGAACCCTAATCTCGAACTCCAGGGGATTATTCTAACAATGTTCGATAAAAGAAACAACCTGTCGGATGAGGTGGCCTCGGACGTCCGTGCGCATCTAGGAGACAAGGTTTATCAGACGGTTATCCCGCGCAACGTGCGGATTTGCGAAGCCCCGAGCCACGGGCTTCCGGCCCTGGTCTATGACCTGCGCTGCCCGGGCAGCCAGGCCTATATCAAGCTCGCGGGCGAACTGATTCAACGCGAGCGCGCTCGTTTCTCTGGCCCCCTGGCGGCATAGGACATCTCATGGCGGAAGAAGCACGACATCGGGGTTTGGGCCGGGGCCTTTCGGCGCTGTTGGGCGATGGCGAACCGGAGATGCACGAAGCCGACCATCCATCGCGGCCGCGTAGCCTGCCGATC
>Ga0326726_10004142_pt1 | contig 13275 bp, 9 predicted proteins | sample MHFenrmetagenome_2_FD_207603 | JGI IMG/M metagenome (GOLD analysis project Ga0326726, IMG submission 207603) | Lab enriched peat soil microbial communities from Michigan Hollow, Ithaca, NY, United States - MHF15MN | ecosystem: Environmental > Terrestrial > Soil > Wetlands > Peat | place: USA... | reverse complement strand
TTCTCGAACACCGCCTCGATGATGAGGTCGCAGCCCTCCAGGTCCTTCACGCTCGCGGTCGGCCTGATCAAGCCCGGAATCTGCGGGCGATTGCGCTTTTCCGCGAGCTTCTCGCTGTAGGCTTTGCCCTTTTGCGCCTGCTCGAGCGTCACGTCCTTGAGGATGCAGGGAACGCCGCGGCTCGCGTTCGCCCAGGCGATGCCGCCGCCCATCATGCCGGCGCCGAGGATGCCGACCTTCTGCGCTTTCCACTTCGGCACGTCCTTCGGCCGCGAGGCGCCCGAACGGATCGCCGTGCGGTTGAAGAACAGGCTGATCAGGTTCTTCGCCACCGGGCCTACGGCGAGCTTGACGAGGTACCGCGTCTCGATGCGCAGCGCCGTATCGAAGTCCACGGTCGCGCCCTCGACCGCCGCGGCCATGATCGCCTCCGGCGCGGGATACAGGCCGCGCGTCTTCTCGATCAGCATCGCCGGCGCGATGGTGAGCATCTGCGCGATCTGCGGGCTCGCGGGCGTGCCGCCGGGGATGCGGTAGTTCTCCTCGTCCCAGGGCTGCTTGGGCGCGGGATTCTTCGCGATCCACTCGCGCGCCATGCGAAAGAGGTCGTCGCGGTTTGCGGCAAGACCCTGCAGAAACCCAAGCTTCGCGGCCTCCGCCGGACGCATCGTCTTGCCTTCCATCAGCATCGGCAGCGCCGCTTGCAGCCCGAGCAGTCGCACGGTCTTCGTCACGCCGGTCGCGCCGGGCAGCAGGCCCAGCGTCGCCTCGGGCAGCCCCAGCTCGATCTTCTCGTCGTTCAGGCAGATGCGGCAGTGCGCGGCGAGCGCGAGCTCCCAGCCGCCGCCGAGCGCCGCGCCCTCGAGCGCGGCGACCACCGGCTTGCCGAGCTTGTCGAGTGCGCGGAAGTCGCGCTTTATCTCCTCGATATAGGCAAAGAAGCGCGGCGCGTCCTTTTCCGTGAGCTTGAGGATGTCCTTCAGCTCGGCTCCGGCGAAGAAGGTCTTCTTCGACGAGCAGAGGATCACGCCCGCAATGGCATCCTTTTCCTTCTGCAGGCGCTCGACCGCGGCGTGGAAGGCCTTCTTCCACTCCTCGGTCATGGTGTTGACGGGCGCGCCGGGCGCGTCGAGGGTCAGGGTGACGATGCGGTCGTCACCCTCTTCATAGCGAACAGGCATCAGAGACGCTCGACGATGGTGGCGATGCCCATGCCGCCGCCGACGCAAAGCGTCGCGAGGCCGTAGCGGAGCTTCCTGCGCTCGAGCTCATCGATCAGCGTGCCGAGGATCATCGCCCCGGTGGCGCCGAGGGGGTGGCCCATGGCGATCGAGCCGCCGTTTACGTTCACCTTCTCCTCGGGAACGCCCATCTCCTTCATGAACTTCATGGGCACCACCGCGAAGGCCTCGTTCACCTCGAAGAGATCGATCTTGTCGATCTTCAGCTTCGCCTTGGCAAGCGCCTTGCGGGCCGCGGGCATCGGGCCGGTGAGCATGATCGTCGGATCCGCGCCGGAGAGCGCGGCGGCGACGATGCGCGCACGCGGCTTCAGGCCGAGTTCCTTGCCCTTTTTCTCCGTGCCGATCAATACCGCCGCCGAGCCATCCACGATGCCGGAGGAGTTGCCCGCCGTATGCACATGGCGGATGCGCTCGACCTGCGGGTAGCGGCGGATCGCCACCGCGTCGTAGCCCATCTCGCCCACCTTGTCGAAGGAACTCTTGAGCGACGCGAGCGCCTCGAGGGTGGTGTGCGGCTTGATGAACTCGTCGAAGTCGAGGATCGTGTTGCCGACCTCGTCCTTCACCGGCACGACCGATTTCTTGAAGCGGCCCGCCTCGCGCGCGGCGGCGGCCTTCTTCTGCGAGCCGAGCGCGAATGCGTCGATCTCTTCACGCGAGAATTCCTCGAGTGTCGCGATCAGGTCGGCGCTGATGCCCTGCGGGATGAAGGCGGTGTCGAGGCTCGTCTGCGGATCGGTGGCCCAGGCGCCGCGGTCCGAGCCCATCGGCACGCGCGACATGGATTCGACGCCGCCCGCTACGACCAGGTCCTCCCATCCCGAGCGCACCTTCTGCGCCGCGAGATTCACCGCCTCCAGGCCCGAGGCGCAGAAGCGGTTGAGCTGCACGCCCGGCACCTTCCAGTCCCAGCCGGCGACGAGCGCGGCGGTCTTGGCGATGCACGAGCCCTGCTCACCCGAGGGCGTTACGCAGCCCATCACCACGTCCTCCACCTCCCCGGTGTCGAGGTCGTGGCGTCGTTGCAGCGCGCGCAGCACGTCCGCGAGCAGCGTAACGGGCTTCACTTCATGCAGCGACCCGTCGCGCTTGCCCTTGCCGCGCGGCGTGCGGATCGCATCGAAAACCATCGCTTCAGCCATAACGTCCTCCGCAGAAAATTGTCATTCCTTGCCTCCCAGCCCCAGGGAGCGGGAGATGACTTCCTTCATGATTTCGTTGGTGCCGCCGTAAATGCGCTGCACGCGCGCGTCCACGTAGGCGCGCGCGATGGGGAATTCCCACATGAAGCCGTAGCCGCCGTGCAGCTGCAGGCATTCGTCGATCACCTTGCACTCGAGGTCGGACACCCAGTACTTCGCCATCGAGGCGGTCGCCGTGTCGAGCTTGTTTGCCAGCAGAAGCTCCAGGCACCGGTCCACGAACACGCGCGCGATCTGCGCTTCGGTGGCGAGCTCGGCGAGCTTGAAGCGGGTGTTCTGAAAGCCCGCCACCGGCTTGCCGAAGACCTTGCGCTCGGTCACGTAGGTCTTGGTCCACTCGATCGCGGCCTCGGCCTTGGCGATGGCGCCGATCGCGATCTGCATGCGCTCCCAGGGCAGCTCCTGCATCAGATAGATGAAGCCGTTGTTCTCCTGGCCGAGCAGGTTCTCCGCCGGCACTTCGACGTTGTCGAAGAAAAGCTCCGCGGTGTCCTGGCCCTTCAGGCCCAATTTCTTCAGGCGCTTGCCCTTGGTAAAGCCCTTCATCGAGGTGTCGACGATGACGAGGCTCGTGCCCTTGGCGCCCTTCGCCGGATCGGTTTTCGCCACCACGATTACCAGGTCGCAGTTCCAGCCGTTGGTGATGAAGGTTTTGGAGCCGTTGACGAGGTACTTGTCGCCCTTCCTGATCGCCGAGGTCTTCACCGCCTGCAGGTCCGAGCCCGCGCCCGGCTCGCTCATGGCGATCGCGCCGATCATCTCGCCCGAAGCCATCTTCGGCAGGTACTTCTTCTTGAGCGCCTCGCTGCCGTAGCGCAGCAGGTACGGCGCGACGATCTCGGAATGCAGGCCCCAGCCGAGCGACGAATTGTTCGCGCGCGCCTGCTCCTCCATCAGCACCACGCTGTACAGGCGGTCGGCGCCCGCACCTCCGTATTGCTCCGGCATCGACGCGCATAGAAAGCCGTTCGCTCCCGCCTTCTTCCAGACTTCCTTGTCGACGAAGCCCTGCTCTTGCCAACGCTCGTCGTGCGGCACCACCTCCTCCTGCATGAAGCGGCGCACGCTGTCGCGGAAGGTCTCGTGCTCGGGGGTGAAGAGGGTGCGCGGGATCATTGACGAATCATATGCCAATGGCGGACACTCACCAAGCAAATGCTTTCTTCCTACGCATCGGTGTTCCGGGAAGGCCTGTTCCGGGGCCAGGTGGCGCTCGTCACGGGGGCGGGCTCGGGCATCGGTCGCTGCACGGCGCACGAGCTCGCCGCGCTCGGTGCGCGCGTGGCGCTGCTCGGGCGCAAGGAAGAAAAACTCAAGGCGGTGGCTGCGGAAATCGGCGGAGAGGCAAAGACTTACGCCTGTGATATCCGAGAGGAAGACGCGGTGGCGAAGACCGTTTCGAACGTGCTCGCCGATTTCGGCCGTATCGACTGCCTCGTCAACAACGCGGGCGGCCAGTTCGCCTCTCCCCTTGAAAAGATCTCGGCCAAGGGCTGGGAGACGGTGGTGCGCACCAACTTGACGGGAGGCTTTCTCGTCGCGCGCGAGTGCTACACGCAATGGATGAAAGGGGCAGCCTCGGGCGCGCTCGTCAACATGATCGCCGACATGTGGAACGGCATGCCCGGCATGGGACATTCGGGCGCTGCGCGCGCGGGAATGCTCAACTTCACTGAGACGGCGGCGCTCGAGTGGGCGCCGATCCGCGTCAACGCGGTCGCTCCGGGATGGATCGCCTCGAGCGGCCTGGACCACTATCCGCCGGAAATGGCCGCGCACATCCGGGCTCTGCCTAAGCGCGTGCCGCTCGGGCGCCTGGGCACCGAGTCGGAAGTGTCCGCGGCAATCGTGTTCCTGCTTTCGCCAGCCGCGGCGTTCATCTCGGGCTCCTGCCTGCGCGTGGACGGCGCAGTACCGAACGCCAAGCGCGTCGCCGACAAGATTGGCACTGGAAAATCGACGGCGGCGTTCGACGGCTTTCACCTCGCGAGCAAGCCGAAGGTGCTCGAGTAATGCCTGCCATCCAGTCGAAGATCGAAGACGCGGGCGAGGCGTTCCAGCGCAATCGCGCAAAGATGCTTTCGCTGATCGAGCGCCTGCGCGCACTCGAAAAGAGAACGCGCGACGCATCCGCTGAAGCGAAGCCCCTCTTCGACAAGCGCGGGCAGCTCCTGCCGCGCGAGCGCATGGCGCGCCTTCTCGATCCAGGCGCGCCCTGGCTCGAGCTCTCCTCCATGGCAGGCTATTGCCTCGACAACCCGGATCCCGAGAAGACCATCCCCGGCGGCGGCATGATCGCGGGCATCGGCTACGTGTCCGGCGCGCGCGCGATGGTGGTGGCGAGCGACTCCGGCATCGACGCGGGCGCGATCCAGCACATGGGGCGCGAAAAGCTCCTGCGCGCCCAAGGCCTGGCGCTCGAGAACAGGCTGCCCTTCGTGCATCTCGTCGAGTCGGCGGGCGCAAACCTGCTCAAGTACCGCGTGGAAGGGTTCGTCCACGGCGGCGCCATCTTCTACAACCTCGCGAAGCTTTCCGCCGCAGGCCTGCCCGTGGTCACCGTGGTGCACGGCTCTTCCACCGCGGGCGGCGCCTACATGCCGGGGCTTTCCGACTACGTGATCATGGTGCGCGGCCGCGCGAAGGCGTTTCTCGCGGGGCCGCCGCTCCTCAAGGCCGCTACCGGCGAGATCGCGACCGACGAGGAACTCGGCGGTGCCGTGATGCACACGCACGTCTCGGGGCTCGGCGAGTATCTCGCGGAGAACGATGCCGACGGCATCCGTTACGCGCGCGAAGTGATGGCGCGCCTCGGCTTCGAATCGCCTTCGCGCCCCTCGGGCAAGCCGCCGCGCTACCCGGCCGAGGAGCTGCTCGGCGTGGTCCCCGAGGACTACCGCAAGCCCTTCGACATGCGCGAGGCGATCGCGCGCTTCGTGGACGATTCCGACTTCCTCGACTTCAAGGCCGACTACGGGCCTGCGACGGTGTGCGGTCACGCCGCGATCCAGGGCTTTCGCGTCGGCATCGTCACCAACAACGGGCCGCTCGACCCCGCGGGCGCGAACAAGGCGACGCACTTCATCCAGGCGTGCTGTCAGGCGGGCCTGCCGATCCTCTATTTGCAGAACACCACCGGCTACATCGTCGGCAAGTCGTCGGAGGAGGCCGGCATGATCAAGCACGGCTCGAAGATGATCCAGGCGGTGACCAACGCCAACGTCCCGCAGATCACGCTGATGTGCGGCGCCTCGTTCGGCGCGGGCAACTACGGCATGTGCGGGCGCGGCTACAACCCGCGGTTCCTCTTCTCCTGGCCGAACACGCAGACCGCGGTGATGGGCGCCGAGCAGGCCGCGCTCACCATGGCGATCGTGATGGAGGCCGGCATGAAGAGGAAAGGCCAGGACGTGGACCACCACCAGATCGACGCCATGAAGGCGAAGATCGTCGAGAACTTCGAGCGCCAGCAGAGCGCGCTTGTCACCTCCGCGTTCCTGCTGGACGACGGCATCATCGATCCGCGCGACACGCGCAATGTCCTCGGCTTCGCGCTTTCGATCTGCGAGGACGCCGCGCGCCGCCAACTGCGCCCGGTCCAGTTCGGCGTGGCACGGCCATGAAAGTGTAAGGAGGGAGCATGCAGTTCACGCAAGAGCATGAAGAGATCCGGCGCAACCTCAAGCGCTTCATCGAGGCCGAGATCAACCCGCATGTGGACGAGTGGGAGGCCGCCGAGCAGTTCCCCGCGCACGAGGTGTTCAAGAAGCTCGGCAACCTGGGGATGCTGGGGCTTACAAAGCCCGAGGCCTACGGCGGCGCCGCGCTCGACTACAGCTACGCCATGGTCATGGCCGAGACACTCGGCCACATCCGCTGCGGCGGCGTGCCGATGGCGATCGGCGTGCAGACCGACATGGCGACGCCGGCGCTCGCGCGCTTCGGCTCGGACGAGCTGCGCAAGCAGTTCCTCGCCCCCTCGATCTCCGGCGACTACGTGGCCTGCGTCGGCGTGTCCGAGCCGGGCGCCGGGTCGGACGTGGCCTCGATCAAGACGCAGGCGAAGAAGGTCGGCGGCGACTACGTCATCAACGGCGCGAAGATGTGGATCACCAACAGCCTGCAGGCCGACTGGATGTGCCTGCTCGCCAACACCTCGGAAGGCGCGCCGCACAAGAACAAGACGCTGATCTGCGTGCCGATGAATACCAAGGGCGTGGTGAAGGCGAAGAAGATCCGCAAGATCGGCATGATGTCCTCGGACACTGGCCTCATCCACTTCGACGAGGTGCGCGTGCCGCAGCGCTACCGCATCGGCGAAGAGGGCTTCGGCTTCACCTACCAGATGCAGCAGTTCCAGGAGGAGCGCCTGTGGGCGGCGGCGAGCGCCGTGCAGGGCCTCACGCGCACCATCGGCGACACCATCGATTACGTCCGCGAGCGCAAGATGTTCGGGCAGACGGTGCTCGACTTCCAGTACGTGCACTACCGGCTCGCCGAACTGAAAACCGAGGTCGAGGCGCTGCGCGCGCTCACCTACCGCGCGTGCGAAATGTACGTCTCGGGCGAGGACGTCACCGAGCTCGCCTCGATGGCGAAGCTCAAGTCGGGGCGGCTGCGCCGCGAGGTGTCGGATGCGTGCCTGCAATACTGGGGCGGGATGGGCTACACCTGGGACAACCCCGTGTCGCGCGCCTTCCGCGACGGGCGCCTCGGCTCGATCGGCGGCGGCGCCGACGAGGTGATGCTCGGCATCATCTGCAAGTACATGGGCATCCTGCCCTCGAAGCACATCAAGAAGGACTAGGTGTTCAAGAGCCTCCTGATCGCCAACCGCGGCGAGATCGCGGTGCGCGTCGCACGCACCGCACGGCGCATGGGCATCGCCACCGTCGCCGTGTACTCGGATGCCGACCGCGACGCGCCGCACGTGCGCGCGGCCGACTCCGCCGTGCACATCGGTCCTGCCTCGCCACGCGAGTCCTATCTCAATATTGCGGCAATCCTGAAGGCGACAGCCGACGCGGTGCACCCGGGCTACGGCTTTCTCTCGGAGAATCCCGCGTTCGCCGAAGCCGTGATGGCTTCAGGGCGCATCTGGGTCGGCCCGCCGCCCGCCGCCATGCGCGCGCTCGGCGACAAGGCGAACGCGAAGAAGCTCGCTGCCGCGGCCGGCGTGCCGATTCTGCCCACCTACGAGCGCAAGCCCGAGTTTCCCCTCGTCATCAAGGCGGTCGCGGGTGGCGGCGGCCGCGGCATGCGCCTCGTGCGTTCTGCGCGCGAACTCGACGAAGCGCTCGCCTCGGCGAAGTCGGAGGCCGAGCACGCCTTCGGCGACGACCGCGTGATCCTCGAGCGCGCGATCCTCGCGCCGCGCCACGTGGAAGTGCAGATCTTCGCGGACGCGAAAGGCAACTGCGTTCACCTGGGCGAGCGCGACTGCTCGGTGCAGCGCCGGCACCAGAAGCTGATCGAAGAGTCGCCCTCGCCCGCCGTGGACGCGAAGCTGCGCGCGCAGCTCGGCGAGGCAGCGGTGGCCGTGGCGCGCGCCGCCGGCTACGTGGGCGCCGGCACGATCGAGTTCCTGATCGACGAGGCGGGCGCGTTCTGGTTCATCGAGGCGAATGCCCGGCTGCAGGTCGAGCACCCAGTCACCGAGCTGCTGACGGGGCTCGACCTCGTGGAGTGGCAATTGCGCGTGGCAGCGGGCGATCTGCTGCCGCGTGCGCAGAGGGACATCCGCTTCGACGGCCATGCCATCGAGGCGCGCCTGTGCGCCGAGGATCCGGCGCGCAACTTCCTGCCGCAAGCGGGTCGTCTCGCCCTCTGGCAACCCGCCACCGGCGTGCGCGTGGATCACGCGCTCGAGAGCGGCATCGAGATTCCGCCCCACTACGATTCGCTCGCCGCGAAGCTCATCGCCCACGGCCGCACGCGCGACGAGGCGCGCGAGAAGCTCGCCGCCGCGCTGGACGCTACCGTCGCGCTCGGCGTCCCGACCAACAAGGCATTTCTAGCCGCGGTACTGCGCGACCCGGTCTTCGCCGGCCCCGGCGCGACCACGGCGTTCCTCGAGGAGCGCTTCGGCAGCTGGCAGCCACCGCAGCCGGATGAATCCGTGGCGCGCGCGCTGTATGCGGCAGCCTGCGTCGAAGCCGGCCGCGCGGGCACTGCGGGCTACGGCGAGTGGGCAGGCTGGAGCAACATCGCGCGCGTGGCCCCGCTCGCTGCACCGTTCGCGCTCGAGGGTGCCGTGCTGCACTTCCAGCTCGGCAGCCATTCCTACAGCTGGCGCGACACGACCATGGATCCGCCCGAGCGCGCCGCTGCGGGACTCGCCGACGGGCGCCTCGCTGCGCCGATGAACGGCCGCGTCGTCGCCGTGCATGCGAAGCCAGGCGAGCGCATCGAAGCGGGCCGCGCGCTGGTGGTGCTGGAAGCCATGAAGATGGAGCACACGCTCGCCGCGCCCGCCGCAGTGCGCGTGAAAGCGGTGCACGTCGCCAAGGGCGCGCAGGTGGCACCCGGCAAGCTGCTCATGGAGTTCGAGCCGGCATGACGGCAGATCGCACGCTGGCGATCGGACCCGCATGAAAGCGCATCCCGCACTCACTGAGGAACACGAGGCCTTCCGCGACTCGATGCGCCGTTTCGTGCAGCGCGAGATCACGCCGCACGCCGCTGCCTGGGACGAAGCCGGAGAATTTCCGCGCGAGCTCTATCGCAAGGCCGCCGCCGCGGGGCTGCTCGGCGTGGGCTTTCCCGAGGAGTACGGCGGCACGCCGGCGGATCTCCTCATGCACGTGGTGCTCTCGGAGGAGATCGCGCTCTGCGGCTCAGGCGGCGTGCATGCGAGCCTGTTTTCGCACCAGATCGGCTCGCCGCCCATCGCTTCGGCGGGCAGCGACGAGCTCAAGCGCCGCGTGCTGCCCGGGGTCCTCGCGGGCGAGAAAATCAGCGCGCTTGCCATCACCGAGCCCTCGGGCGGCTCGGACGTCGCCAACCTGAAGACCACTGCGCGCCGCGAGGGCGCCGAGTACTTGGTGAACGGCGAGAAAACCTTCATTACCTCGGGCATGCGCGCCGACTACACCACCGTCGCGGTGCGCACCGGCGGCCCAGGCGCGGGCGGCGTGTCGCTGCTGCTCATCGAGCGCGAGCGCGCGGGCTTCACGCGCGCCCCGCTCAAGAAGATGGGCTGGTGGTGCTCTGACACCGCGTCATTGCATTTCGACAACGTGCGCGTGCCCGCCGCCAACCTGATCGGCGAGGAGAACCTGGGCTTTCGCATCGTCATGCGCAACTTCAACGCCGAGCGCCTCGGCATGGCGGCTGCCGCAGTGGGCTTCGCGCAGGTGTGCCTGGAGGATGCGCTCGCGTGGGCGAAGGAGAGGAAGACCTTCGGCAAGCGGCTGGTCGAGCACCAGGTGCTGCGCCACAAGCTGGTGGACATGCAAATGCGCATTCACGCCGCGCGCGCCATGGTCTACGACACCGCCTGGAAGCTGACGCTCGCGCCGCGCGACCCGGAGGCGATCGCCCAGCTCGCCATGGCGAAGAATTTCGCCTCGCGCGCCATGCAGTTCTGCGCCGACGAGGCGGTGCAGATCCTGGGCGGCGCAGGCTTCGTGCGCGGCACGCGCGCCGAGCGCGTCTACCGCGAGGTGAAGGTGATGACCATCGGCGGCGGCGCCGAGGAGATCATGAAGGAGCTCGCCGCGAAGCAGCTCGGCTGGCTGTAGCGCTAGGCGCCGAGCGCGCCGAGCGCCGCGCGCACGATGGCGTCGCGGTCCACGCCGAAGTGCGCGCGCAGCGCAGCGCGCGTATCGCTGAGCCCGAAACCGTCGGTGCCGAGCGTCACATAGCGCCCCGGCACCCATTCGCGGATCAGGTCGGCGAGCGCGCTCACGTAGTCGCTTGCCGCGATCACCGGACCGCTGCCACCCGCGAGGCACTGCGCCACCCAGCTCCTTGCGCCCTTGCGGCCGTCGCGGCGCAGCTCGGTGAAGCTCGTCACCGACCAGACTTCCGCCGATACGCCGTGCGCCGTTTCCAGCACTTCGGCGGCGGCGAGCGCCTCGCGCAGGATGGCACCCGCGCCCAGCAGCCGGACGCTCTTCTTCCCTTTGCCCGCCTCGCGCACGCGGTGCATGCCTTTGAGGATGCCCTGCTCTGCGCCTGCCGGCATCGCCGGGTGCGCGTAGTTCTCGTTCATCACCGTGACGTAGTAGAAGACGTCCTCTTCCACTTCGAGCATGCGGCGCATCCCGTCCTGCAGAATGACGGCGAGCTCATAGCCGAAGCACGGGTCGTAGGCGACGCAGTTCGCGATGGTGGCGGCGACGAGGTGGCTCGATCCGTCCTGGTGCTGCAAGCCTTCGCCCGCGAGCGTGGTGCGCCCCGCGGTGGCGCCGATGAGAAAGCCGCGCGAGCGCGAATCCGCGGCTGCCCAGATCAGGTCGCCCACGCGCTGAAAGCCGAACATCGAGTAGAAGGCGTAGAAGGGCAGCATCGGCACGCCGTGCGCGCTGTAGCTGGTGGCCGCCGCGATCCAGGAGGCCAGCGCGCCCGCCTCGGTGATGCCCTCCTCCAGGATCTGGCCGTCCTTCGCTTCCTTGTAGTAGAGCAGCTCCTCGCGGTCCTCGGGCTCGTAAAGCTGGCCGAACGGCGAGTAGATCGCGACCTGGCGGAACAGCGACTGCATCCCGAAGGTGCGCGCCTCGTCCGCGACGATGGGCACGATATGCCGGCCGAGCGCCGGGTCCTTCAGCAGTTGCGCGAGGAGCTGCACGTACGCCATGGTCGTGGACAGCTCGCGCCCGTGCGAGCCTTCCAGCGTCTTGGCGAACGCGCCGAGCGCGGGCGCCGGCAGCCGGGCGCCCTGCGTCCTGCGCTCCGGGAGATAGCCGCCGAGGCGCTCGCGCCGCGAGCGCAGATAGCGCATCTCTGGCGAATCGTCCGCGGGCCGATGGAACCTCAGCCCTGTCACGTCCTCGTCCGAGAGCGGCAGCGCGAAGCGGTCGCGGAACGCCTTCAGCGCGTCGTCATCGAGCTTCTTTTGCTGGTGCGTGCCCATCTTGCCCTGCCCCCAAGTGCCCATGCCGTAGCCCTTCTTCGTCTGGGCGAGGATCACCGTGGGCTGGCCCTTGTGATTTACGGCGGCGTGATAGGCGGAGTAGATCTTGATCGGGTCGTGGCCGCCGCGCTTCAGCCGGTCGATGTCGTCGTCCGTGAGCTCGGCGACCAGCGCCTTGAGCTCCGGATACTTGTTGAAGAAATGCTCGCGATTGAAACGCCCGTCGGTCGCCGCGTAGGTCTGGAACTCGCCGTCCACCGTCTCGTGCAGGCGGCGCAGGATCACGCCCTCGCGATCGCGCGCGAACAGCGGATCCCAGTCGCTGCCCCAGATCAGCTTCACCACGTTCCAGCCGGCGCCGGCGAACAGTCCCTCCAGCTCCTGGATGATCGAGCTGTTGCCGCGCACCGGCCCGTCCAGCCGCTGCAGGTTGCAGTTGACGACGAAGATCAGGTTGTCGAGGCCCTCGCGTGCCGCGATCGACAGCCCAGCGAGCGACTCGGGTTCGTCCATCTCGCCGTCGCCCGGAAACGCCCACACTTTGCGCCCTGCCGTCGCGAGGATGCCGCGTTGCTCGAGGTAGCGCATGAAGCGCGCCTGGTAGATCGCGTTCAACGGCCCCAGTCCCATCGAGCCCGTCGGGAACTGCCAGAACTGCGGCATCAACCACGGATGCGGATAGGAGGAGAGCCCCTTGCCGCTGGTCTCGCGGCGATAGCTGTCGAGCTGCGCGTCTGAAATCCGCCCCTCGAGAAAAGCGCGCGCGTACACGCCCGGTGCCGAGTGCGGCTGGAAATACACGAGATCCGCGCCTCCCGGGGCTGCGTGCCCGCGGAAGAAGTGGTTGAAGCCCACCTCGAACAGGTCGGCGGCGGAGGCGAAGCTCGCGATATGGCCGCCGAGCTCGGCGTGCGCGCGGTTGGCGCGCACCACCATGGCGAGCGCGTTCCAGCGGATGATCGAGGCGAGACGCTGCTCGATGGTGAAATCGCCAGGAAACGGCGGCTGCTGGTGCGGCGCGACGGTATTGCAGTACGGCGTGTTGAAGCGCGCGCGCGTGCGCACGTCGAGCGCACCGGCGTGCTCGACGAGCCGGCCCATCACGTAGCGCGCGCGGTCCTTTCCGGCACTCGCAACCAGGGCGTCGAGCGCGTCGAGCCATTCGCGGGTCTCGGCCGGGTCGGCGTCGAGCGACTCGCCGGCGATGAGCTTGCCGATGTCGGAGACGTTCGTCATGCGAGCGAATCGAGTCTAGTCCGGCGCGGCGGTTCCTGCCACCATTACGGCATGAAATCGAAGGGCGAATACCAGAAGCTGGTGGCGAAGATCATCGCCGAAAACGTTCCCTTCAACCGCGTGCTGGGCGTGGAGGTGGAGTCCTCCGACCCGGCGAAGCCGCAGCTGCGCTTCGCCATGCGCCCGGACCTGATCGGCAACTCGCGCCGCGGCATCCTGCACGGCGGCGTGATTTCGGCGGTGCTCGACGTCACCGCGGGCTTCGCCATCATGCTCGCGCTGCACAAGGAAACGCCGCCGGGCGAGAAGCTCGAATTCCCCAATATCGGCACCGTGGACCTGCGCGTGGACTATCTGCGCCCCGGGCGCGGCAAGCACTTCGTCTCCACCGGCCGCGTGGTGCGCCTCGGAAACCGCATCGCCGTGACGCATATGGAACTGCATAACGACGAGGGCGAGCTGATCGCCACCGGCGGCGCCGCATTCGTCGTCGGCTAGCGACGCCGCGCGCGTCGCT
>Ga0326726_10004141_pt1 | contig 13279 bp, 12 predicted proteins | sample MHFenrmetagenome_2_FD_207603 | JGI IMG/M metagenome (GOLD analysis project Ga0326726, IMG submission 207603) | Lab enriched peat soil microbial communities from Michigan Hollow, Ithaca, NY, United States - MHF15MN | ecosystem: Environmental > Terrestrial > Soil > Wetlands > Peat | place: USA... | reverse complement strand
TTGTAGAAACCCTCGCCCGACTTCTTTCCGAGCTTGCCTTTGGCGACCATCTGCTCGAGCAGGGGGCACGGCGTGTACTTCGCGTCGCCGAAGCCGTCGCGCAGGACGCGCATGATGGCGAGGCACACGTCGAGGCCGATGAAGTCGGCCAGCGTCAGCGGTCCCATCGGGTGGTGCATGCCGAGCTTCATCACCTCGTCGACGGCCTGCGGCGTTCCGACGCCTTCGTAGACTGCGAAGATCGCTTCATTGATCATCGGCATCAGGACGCGGTTGGCGATGAAGCCAGGGTAGTCGCTCGCCTCGATGGGCGTCTTGCCGAGTTGCTTGACGAACGCGACCACGCGCCCGGTCGTATCGTCCGACGTCGCCTGGCCGCGGATGATCTCGACCAGCTGCATGACGGGGACGGGATTCATGAAGTGCATCCCGATGACTTTCTCCGGGCGCTGTGTTACGGCGGCGAGTTCGGTGATGGATATGGAGGAGGTATTCGAGGCCAGAATCGTCGAAGATTTGCTTGCCGCATCCAGAGTGCGAAAGATGCTCTCCTTAATCTCCTGATTCTCGGTCGCCGCCTCGACGATGAGATCTGCGCCTGCAACGCCCCGAGCAAGATCCGTGGACGCGCGGATTCGTTCCAGAGCGCCGGCCCTGACCGCTTCTGTGATCGTCCCCTTTGCGAGCTGGCGATCGAGGTTGCCGGTTATGGTCACCAGGGCGCGATCGAGCAATTCCTTCTTGACGTCAATGAGTGTAACCGGGAAGCCATGCTGGGCAAAGACGTGGGCGATGCCGTTGCCCATTGTCCCCGCGCCGATCACCGCAATCGAGGAAATTTCCATTCGTGGTTCTCCCATCAGTCTTCTGGGGATATCCGCCATGGTACAATCATCGGGCCCCGCAGGGCCCACGGTCTCTTGCCTACGCTAATTCGACAATTACGGCGCTCGCTTCTCCTCCGCCGATGCAGAGGGCTGCAAGGCCACGTTTGAGGTTCCGCTGTTCAAGAGCGTGGAGAAGCGTCACCAGCACCCGTGCCCCGCTCGCACCGATCGGATGGCCGAGCGCTATGGCCCCACCGTTGACGTTCACTTTGTTGACGTCAAGGCCGGCAATGGAATTCACAGCGAGTGCGACGACGGCAAATGCTTCGTTGATTTCGAACAGGTCGATCTGGTCCAGCGTCAATCCCGCCTTCGTGACGATCTTCCGGATCACATCTGCGGGGGCAGTGGTAAACCATTCAGGAGCTTTCGCCGTGGAGGCCTGTGCAACGATCTTCGCGAGTGGCGCAACTCCGAGCGCTCTCGCCTTTGCCCCCGACATCAGGACAAGGGCGGCTGCGCCGTCGCTGATCTTCGAGGCATTAGCCGCCGTAATGGTCCCGTCCTTCACGAACGCAGGCTTCAGCGTGGGGATTTTTTCGAAGTTGGTCTTCCGCACATCCTCATCGTCGGTCACGACGAACACGTCCCCCTTCTCCCCTTTCACCTCGACCGGAACGATTTCCTTCGCGAACCGTCCGGAGGCCTGAGCATCCTGGGCACGTCGGTAACTCATGATGGCAAAGTCATCCTGCGCCGCGCGGGAAATGTTGCATTCCTTTGCGCACAGCTCGCCGGCATTCCCCATCAGGGAGTTGTGATACACATCCAGAAGGCCATCTTTGATCATGACATCAACGATCTCGCCATTCCCCATCCGGTAACCTTCCCGGGCCTTCTCCAGAAGATAGGGAGCCCTCGACATGCTTTCCATTCCTCCCGCTACCACCACGTCGGCATCCCCCACCATGATTGCCTGGGCACCCAGCATAACCGCCTTGAGACCCGACCCGCAAACCTTGTTGACTGTCATGCACTCCACGGAAGCCGGCAGGCCGGCAAAGATCGCTGCCTGCCGGGCGGGAGCCTGGCCGACGCCTGCCTGCAGGACGTTCCCCATGATCACCTCACCGACCACCTCCGGCGTGATCCCGGCCCGCCGTACGGCCTCCCGAACGGCAACGGCGCCCAGCTGCGGAGCAGTCAGGCCGCTCAATGCCCCCCGAAAGCTCCCGATCGGGGTGCGGCAAGCGCTGACGATGACAACGTCGTTCATGGGGAACCTCCGTGCAGTGATCGGCGAGTGTACGAGAAAATGATCGGAAATTCAAACTGCAATGACCCGGCAATGACCATTGCGCTTCTGCGGAGCTCCGGGGAATCAGGATGGGCCGGGCCGACTCGACGCCCGGCTTCAGTGCGGCAAGTAAATTCTGAGTTCTGGATTCAGAAACTGCATTCGGGGCGCTGCAGGCGCCCGGGTGGTATCAGCTGCTCATCGAGCGGAGGAATTCCTTGTTCGACTTCGTCCCCCGCAATTTCTCCACGAGGAACTCCATCGCCTCGACGGTGTTCATGTCGCTCAGGAGTTTTCGGAGAATCCAGATCCGGTTCAGGTCGTCCGCATCGATCAGGAGTTCTTCCTTACGGGTTCCGGAGCGGTTCACGTCCATGGCCGGGAAGATGCGCTTGTCGCTCAACTTCCGGTCGAGGATGATTTCCATATTGCCGGTTCCCTTGAACTCCTCGAAAATCACTTCGTCCATCCGGCTCCCCGTTTCCACCAGGGCCGTGGCCACGATCGTCAGGCTTCCCCCCTCCTCGATGTTGCGCGCGGCGCCGAAGAAGCGCTTCGGTTTATGCAGCGCGTTTGCGTCCACGCCGCCCGAGAGGATTTTCCCTGAATGCGGGACGACCGTGTTGTGGGCACGCGCCAGGCGCGTGATACTGTCGAGCAGAATCACAACGTCCTTCTTCGCCTCGACCAGGCGCTTCGCCTTCTCCAGAACCATATCCGAAACCTGGACGTGGCGCTCCGGCGGTTCGTCGAACGTCGAACTGACCACCTCGGCATTCACCGAACGCTCCATGTCGGTGACTTCCTCGGGGCGCTCATCGATCAGAAGTACGATGAGTTTGACTTCCGGGTGGTTCCGCGTGATGCTGTTGGCGATTTTCTGCAGGAGGATGGTCTTCCCCGCTTTGGGGGGAGAAACGATCATTCCGCGCTGCCCTTTTCCAACCGGCGAGAGGAGGTCCATGATACGCATGGAGTACTCGCCCGGGGCCGTCTCCAGCTTGACCTGAACGTTCGCGTAGAGCGGGGTCAGGTTGTCGAAGAGCACCCGTTCGCGAATGCTCTCGGGGTTCTCATCATTGACCGCCTCGACCCTGAGCAGGGCGAAAAACCGCTCCCCCTCCTTCGGCGGCCGGACCTGCCCGCTGACCGAGTCGCCGGTCCGCAGATTGAATTTCTTGATCTGCGAAGGCGAAACGTAAATATCGTCGGGAGACGGGAGGTAGTTGTAGTCGACGGAACGGAGAAATCCGTACCCGTCAGGGAGCACTTCCAGCACACCCCGGCTGAATGTCAGCCCCCCCTGCTCCGTCTGGGCTTCTAGGATTTTGAAGATCAGTTCCTGTTTCCGGAGATCGCTGTACCCGTTGATATTGAGTTCTTTCGCGATCGAATTGAGCTCAGCGATCTTCTTGGACTTGAGCTCGGAAATGTCCATACCCATGGATTTTTTTGCCTTTCAGCAAGAGAATGGAAAACCTTCAAGCGGTGGCATGCCCCCCAGGGACACGAAAGGAAGATTGAAGAACCGAATCGGTTGTTGGGGCTGGATGGATTTTACGCCTGAAAAAAACGGGACGAGCACTACCGGTGGTAACGAATGAGGCTTCGAGCAGGTTCCTCAGTGTCAACAATTACTAAAAAAATATACCCACTTTGACCAGAATTGTCAAGTGCTTTTCTTCAGAACCTGGAGCGCTTCGCCGACAACATAATGCGACCCGATGACAAGAATGCGCTGTTTCCCTTTGAGCGCCCTTCGCAATCCTTTAGCCACCGTTCCCCCCTCCACTGCACGTAACCCCATTCTCCGTGCCGCTTTGCAGAGGACCGCGGCAGATGCCGCCCGTGCTGTCCGGGGTCGGACGGTAATGACCGTGTCGGCCACCCATTCCAGTTCCCGGAGCATCGGCAGGTAGTCTTTGTCTTTCATCACCCCGAAAACCGCCGTCAGGTTTCCGATGCCTCCCCCCAGCAGCGAGGCGATAGCCGTGCGCATGCCATCCCTGTTGTGCGCAACATCCAGGATGACCCTCTTTCCAGAACCTGCGACCGACATCCGTCCCTCCAGACCGGTGTTCGCCCGGACGTGCTCAAGTCCACGCGCAACACGCGCCCCGCTGAGTCTCCGGTAACGCACGGCGAACGAAGCGCGATCCAGGAGGACGTCGAGCACCGCGACGGCAAGAGCGGCGTTGAAGGTCTGATGCGCTCCGTCGAGGCCGACACGAACGAGGCCCGTCTTGAGATGCTCTCCCCGGAAGGAGACCCGACCTTCCCGGCCGCAGTCGAGCGCCAGCCGGTCTTTCGCACGGACGAGAGGGGCATGCCGTTCCCGGGCGATCTTCCCGATCACCCGTTCTGCTGCCTGGTCCACCGGACCCAGAATCACCGGGGTCCGCCCTTTGATGATTCCCCCTTTTTCCCGCGCGATCGAGGGGATCGTCGGGCCGAGGTACTCCATATGATCGAAGCCGATCGTCGTGATCACGCTTGCCAGTGGCGCGAGCGTGTTAGTGGCGTCGAGCCTCCCCCCCAGACCCACCTCGATGATGGCAATATCCACTTTTTCGTCGGCGAAATACTGGAACGCGGCGCAGGTCGTCGCTTCGAAGAAGGTTGCGCCGGTCTTCTCGATCGCGGGCCTGAGGGCGGCGACGTACGCGGCAAGGCGACGCTCGGGGATCTGTTTCCCGTTGATCCTGATCCTTTCTGTGAAGCGAACCAGGTGCGGCGATGTGTAAAGACCCGTGCGGTATCCCGCCTCCATGAATGCAGACGCCAGGAATGCCGCCGTCGATCCCTTCCCGTTCGTGCCGGCGACGTGAATAGCCGGCAAGCGACGTTCGGGATTCCCCACCGAGACCAGGAGTTTTTGGATGTTCCGGAGGCCGAACTTCATCCCGCGGCCCTGAAGGCCGTAGAGATATCGAAGCGTTGCGGGATAGGAATGCATGAGGGTCATAGCCAGCTGTCCACCACGGAAACGTTCTGCCGGGTAATGAGCGAACCGACGAGCGTGCTGATGTCGTCAATTCCGTTCTCATCACAGTAGCGGTTCATCCCTTCGGCGATCTTCATCCCGGCGGCGGGGTCGATGAAATTAGCGGTACCCACCTGCACCATCGAGGACCCGGCGATGAGGAACTCAAGAGCATCCGTGGCGTTCATGATACCGCCGATGCCGATCACGGGGATAGAAACCGCCCGGGAAGCCTCGTAGACCTTGGCAAGAGCCACGGGTTTGATCGCCGGCCCGGAGAGGCCACCGGTCGTCGTCGCGAGAACGGGCTTGCGCGTGCGAACGTCGATCGCCATCCCGATCAGTGTGTTGATCACCGACACCGCGTCAGCGCCCGCCTCCTGGGCCGCACGAGCAAATTCGGCAATGTGGGTAACGTTCGGGGTCAGCTTGATGATCAGAGCCTTTTTCGTCCGGGGCCGCAGCTGGCGAGTGATTTCGGCGACCATCGGACAGCTCGTGCCGAAAGTCAGTCCCCCTTCTCTCACGTTCGGGCACGAGACATTGATCTCGTACCCGTCTATCCCCTCCTCTGCCTCCAGCAGCTCGAGAACTGCGCAGTACTCTTCGACGGTGCTTGCCGCAATGTTCGCAATAATCGCGGTGTCGATGGATCTCAGGAAAGGGAGCTTCTCCTCGATGAAGCGATGAACCCCGATATTGGCGAGACCGATCGAGTTGAGCATCCCCGAGGGCGTTTCGACGACGCGGGGAGGTGGATTGCCGGGACGCGGTTTCAGGGAGAGCGACTTCGTCACCACGCCTCCGAGTCTTTCGACATCCGCCAGGTCGCGGCAGTCATCACCATAGCCGTATGTTCCTGACGCAACCAGGACGCGATTCTTAAACCGGGCGCCGGCAAGTGTGAAAGAGGTGTTCGCCATGGGTCAGAGGAGGATTTTCCGAACGTCGAATACGGGTCCGTCTTTACACATGAGTGCATAGCCCCCCTCCGTCAATTCCACCGGGCACCCCTGACAGATGCCGATGCCGCACGCCATGGGTCCCTCGAGAGAGACTTCGGCCGGGATCTGATGCTCCAGGGCAAAGGCGGAGAGTGCACGCAACATCGGCGTCGGACCGCACCCGAAGATTCGTGGGAGTATGAATGCTCTCTTCGCCATTGTCTCCTTCAGGAGGTCCACAACGTTCCCGTGAAAACCCCTCGACCCGTCATCCGTGGCAACGAGGAGGTTTTCGAGATGAACGTCGACGATGACCGAGGAGGATCTTCCCCCGAGAAACGTGACGACCTGTTTTGCCCCACGACGGAGGAAGTCGCTCACCAGGGGAAACGGAGCCACGCCGAGACCGCCCGCCACCAGTATGGCCGTGGAAAAATCCTGTCGTTCAAGGTCGAACGGGACACCCAGAGGTCCGAGGACGTCAAGAAGATCGCCCGGACGTTTCTGGCTCAGGATTGCCGTCCCTTTCCCCACGACATCGAAAAGGACTTCGATACGATCTCTCTCAATCCGGTGTGCGCTGAAGGGACGACGGAGGAGGGGGGAAAGGCCGTCGTCAACTTTGATATTCACGAATTGGCCGGGACGAAGCGCTCTGGCGATTGCGGGGGCAACGAAGGAAAGAATGAAAATGTCTTTGGAGTACTGCTGGATATCGTGGACCGGGCAAATTTGCTGCAGGATCACTGGACGTTTGCTCCAGAGTGCTTTTCTTTATTCACGTTCGGCCGGCGGCTTCTGCGGCTGCGCCTGACGGGCACGGCGTCCACTCCCGGGCCCGGTTTCTTCCAACACCTGCCTCTTCGTCGCGACCGTGTCCCGAGGTGCCGGGATCTTCGTCGCGACCGTGTCCTGACGCGCCGGGATCTTCGTCGAGTCTACCTTCGCTGCCGCTCGTGCTGTCTGAACCGCCATCAGCTTGGGCTGGACGAGCGTGACAAACGGCGAGGCCGGGAACTTGCTGACGAGAACCTGGTAGTTCGCGATCGCACTGTCAGGAGTGACGATCTCATTTTCATACAGCCATCCGATGGCGTATTGTGCCCGGGGAGCCAGGGCCGAACCGGGATATGACGCGGTGATCTTCCGCAGCGTCGTGACTGCCTCGGCGTATTTGCCCGCCTTGATCAGATCGGCAGCCACCTCGTACTCCGCCTCCACTTCTCCTTTCGAACGTGACGTCAGGGGCAGACGCAGTGCCTTCCGTGCTTCGTCAGCAAAATCAGTTGCCGGGAAGCGCCGCACAAGATCGTGGTACAGTGAATCTGCTTCCCCGGCTGGCCCGGATGAGTCCTGACCCGCGATCTGCGCAAGTGTGTAGAGGGCGCGCGGTACCCCGGGGTGCTTTGGAGACTCCCGCAGGAACTTCCGATACCAGAAAGCTGCCGAATCCGATCTCTCCATACCTGTGTAGAAAAGGGTCGCGAGTTCCATCCGCGTTCCGGCTATCTGCTGGTCCAAAGAATCGATGTTGGGCGGGACGAGCGCCTTTGCGGCCGCCATCAGTGCGCTGTCGGGTTTCTCTGGTTTCATGGACAGGGCGGCCTTTTCCAGCGAATCTCTTCTTGTCGCCATACTGTCCCGCTTCAGCACCCATGCCACCCGGATGCTGTCCGCGCGACGCAGGTCGTTCCGGTACCGGATGTAGGAACCGAGGACTTCGGCCTTTCTGGCAAGCGCAGGCGCGACGATGGCACTTGCAGAATGGTTCCTCCCGCGTGTGTAGGCTGCCCGGGCAGAATCAAGGTTCTGAAGCCGCGTTTCGTAGAGGAGGCCAAGTTCATATGCCGCCTTCGCCGCACTCTCCGTCCTGGCAAACGCGGTGTCGACATACCCATACTCGATGATCGCCTGAGGGAGGTTGCCGCTCAGTCGGCGGACATTCCCGATCTCGAAGGCAATTTCGCCAAAGAACTCGCGGTAATTCAAGTTGCCACGGAGATCATTCAGGCGCTCAAGAGCACCTGAAAAATCGCCCTGCAGGGCTCTCATCCGGGCGACGCCAAGGAAGCCGCGGTATTCACCGACATAGACCCGGCTGGCTTTTGCCGCAGAGCGGTACGAAGATTCCGCCCCGGGAAAGTCCGAGATCTCCTCCGCCAACTGGGCAGCATTCAGGTAGGCCGTGGTCCGCAGTTCTGCATTCTCAGCGGTCTCGCCCGCCTTGACGTAGAACTCTCTCGCCTTTGCACGGTTCTCCCGGTCTTTCTCGATCTGACCCAGCAACATCGCGGTCTGACCGATCGTGGCATTCTCTCCTTCCTGCACCGCGGCGTCATACAGTCTGCCTGCAATCACCGCCGCCGAGTCCCGGTTCATCAATCGATACTGTGTGTACGCCAGCATGATCGCACTGCGGGCGGTCAGGCTCCCGTCAGGATACCGGTCGAGAAGCTCGCGGAACTTGCGGTCCGCCTGCTGGTAGTCTCCCTGATAGAACGACGACATGCCGATAAGGAAGAGGGCATCGGCGACCAGTCGGGATTCAGGGTGATACTGCAGAAGCCTGGAACACTTCTCGATGACCTGCGTGAACTTCGTCTTGTTGGGGGTCGCAAACGTGGCGAGATAGTAATTCCGCCCGAACTGCTGTACTTCCTTCTGATTCCAGAGCTCCTCCTCGGCATCGTCGAAAAGCCTCTGCGAATTGTAAAAAGTATTGAAGTACGCAGTCATGGAATCCCAGATGCCGCAGGACGAAAGGACGAACGCAAGGAGGAAGACCAGGAATGAGGAAGGGTGAAATGTGGGGCGGGTCAACACCAGAACGGCTCCGATACGCTGCACTGCTTCAACATAGAGAACTTCCCGCCGAAAATCAACAAAACCGGACCAATTCCGTGGGATTAAACCCCGGGGGGCCGGCATCTGTCGAAGCAGTAACCAACAGGAGGGTGTAATGATACGAAACGTGGTTTTGCTGGCAGCAGCGACAATGATGCTCTCAAGCGCTGGAATCGGCCAGGAACAAACGGGGGCGGCTGGCATGCCGCAAAAAGCCGGCCAGGGTATGCGGCAGAGGGTAATGCGGGTCCGGGAGGAGGCAGCCAACAAGCTCAATCTGAGCGACGCGCAAAAGAAGGAGATGCGAAAGCTCCGGCTGGAACTGGAGAGGAAAAACACTCCGCTCCAATCCCAGATACGCCTCGCCAGGCTGGAAATCCGTGAGCAGATGATGGCGGACAAGCCGGACAGGGCAAAGATCGAGAAATGGATGAAGCAGGTCTCCGAGCTGGAGCTCCAGGCGAAGCTGAACGGTTTGGATCACCAGTTCGCCGTGCGTGACATCCTCACTCCGGAACAGCTCAAGAACTGGCACGGGCCGGACGGGGTCGGTCCTCAGATGCAGCGACGTATGAGGATCTTCCGTCAGGGGGGCGATGCACCGGATGAATTCAACGAGCCTCTGGACGTCGAGGAAAACATCATTATCGAAAAGGAGTAGCGCACTCGGTACGAGAAGCACCTACGGGCGACGGCACGGACGGTATCGTGCTGCCGCCCGCGCTGGTTTTCTGGGGGATGGACTATCGGGTGTGCGGGGTCGGATTCGTCGGCCGTACGTCGATCTCGCTGAACATCGACCGGGAAGGAGCAGTAACGGCAAAGAGGACTGCGTCAGCAACATCCCGGGGCTGCGTTATGTGCTCGCCTTTCTTGGTCATAGGGGAAAACGTGGTATCGACGGAGCCGGGGAAAATTGTCGTGACCCGAATGTTGTGTTCCCGCACCTCCAGCATCAACGAACTCGCGAACCCGCGCAGTCCCCACTTCGTCGCGCAGTATCCCGCCCCTCCTTTGAAACTGTTCTTCCCGGCAAGCGAACTGATGAAGACCAGTTCGCCCGCCCTTGCCTGCACCATGTGAGGAAGCACCGCCCTGGTGGGGAGAAATGCACCTCGCATGTTCGTTTCCCACATGGAATCGAATTCCCGCGGACTCATCTCCAGTACCGTTTTGAAAACGCCGATGCCGGCATTGTTGACGAGAATGTCGATCCGTCCGTACCGTTGCAGGATCGTGGCAACAAGTTTTTCCACATCCTCCTCGCGGGACACGTCGGCCGCAATGCCGCTGGCAGAAAGGTTCTCCTTCCGGAGCGCATCCACCGCCGTATCGAGCCGCGATGATGTCCTGGCAGCGAGGATGACGGTCGCTCCCTCTTCGGCCATGCGTCGCCCAATGGCGAGGCCGATTCCCATGCTGCCACCCGTGACGAGGGCTATCTTCCCGTCAAGCGCTTTCACTTCCCGCCTATCAGATTGCTCTCAATCAAATGGAGAAACTCCTGCCTCGTTCGCATGTCTTCACGAAACACACCCAGCATCGCGCTCGTCGTGGCCACAGAATTCTGCTTTTCCACACCGCGCATCATCATGCACATATGGCGGGCTTCGATGACTACTCCCACACCGTCCGGATTCAACGAGGCGTACAGCGTGTCCGCGATCTGTTGCGTCATCCGTTCCTGAACCTGAAGCCGCCTGCTGAACACTTCGACGATGCGCGGTATTTTGCTGAGCCCGACGATCTTCCCGTTCGGAATGTAGGCGACGTGCGCGCAGCCGAAGAAGGGAAGCATATGGTGTTCGCACATGCTGAAAAAATCGATATCCTTGACGACCACCATCTCACTGTACTTCTCGTTGAAGACCGCCCCGTTCAGGACGTCGCCAACATCCTCGCGGTATCCTTTCGTCAGGAACTCCAGGGCTTTCGCCACGCGATGCGGCGTCCGCGACAGTCCCTCCCGCCCGACGTCTTCCCCGAGCGAGGAAAGGATGGCCCGCACGTGCTCTTCAATGTTCTTGGTCCGGTCCATGGGTCACTCTCCGCGATACTCGACGAAGTTGTTCGCCGACTCGTACAGCTTGATTGACACCAGCTTCCCTTCGGAGATTTTGGGCTGGAGAATTTTCCAGAATTGCATGGCGATATGTTCCGCCGTCGGTATGAGTCCACGCATAAAATCGACATCATCGTTCAGGTGCTTGTGGTCGACCCGCTCGATGACCTCCGTTTCGATGATGTCGGCCAGTTTCTTCAGATCGATCACCATACCGGTCGCTGCGGGAGGATCCCCCGCCACGGTCACCTCCACGTCGTAATTGTGTCCGTGCCCGCGGGGATTGTTACACTTCCCGAACACCTCCTGGTTTTTCGCGTCGCTCCAGGAGGGATTGAAGAGACGGTGCGATGCGCTGAAACTCGCCCTGCGCGTGACATAGATCATGATGGTTCACTCGTCTGTTAACGTACTGGAGAACGGGGGACGGAGAATACACCCCCCTAGAGGCCTGCCAGGACCTCCCCCACATGCCCGTCGACCTTCACCTTGCGAAACACCTGTGCGATCTTCCCCTTCTCGTCGATGACAAACGTCGTCCGCTCGATCCCCAGGTACTTCTTCCCGTACATGCTCTTCTCTTTCCACACCCCGTAGGCTTTCACCATCGACTTTTTCTCGTCGCTCAACAGGGTGAAAGGCAGGTCGTACTTCCCGGCGAATTTTCTGTGCGACTCGGGGCTGTCAACACTCACGCCGACAATAGCTACTCCCTTCTTCTCAAAGACCTTGACTTCATCCCTGAAGGCGCACGCCTCTCTGGTGCATCCCGATGTATCGTCTTTCGGATAAAAGTACAGTACCACTCTCTTCCCTTTCAGGCCCTTCAGTGACAGCGTGCTGCCGTCTCCGGTCGGAAGAGAGAAGTCTGGCGCTTTGTCGCCGATGGTGAGGGTTGGCACGGTCTTCTCCGTCTGGCTGTTGATGCAGCTAAGCCTGTTGCGGCTGGTTGGGTGCTACGGCTGCCATTTGCCCTAACCCGGGCAGCATGAAATCGTGACGTCAGCGAATCGAACCGAGAACGGTCTTGATCTCCTCGTAATTCGGCTCCACGCCGGCATTGTCGGAAACCCAGGCATACTTCACGATGCCCTGACCGTCGAGAACGTACACCGCGCGCTTCGCAGCCACATACCCCTTCAATCCGGCAAAATCCTGGTAGACCCCCCCATACTGCTTTGACACCTCACGCGTGAAGTCGCTGAGCAGAGGGAAGCTGAGGTTGTTCTGACCTGCGAAGGCTTTGTTTGCAAAGGGGGAATCAATGCTTATTCCCACAATCTGAGCATTCAGGGCGTTGAAGTTTGCCAGCGCATCGCGAAGGCTGCAGAACTCCCTGGTACAAACGCCGGTGAAGGCTCCCGGATAGAATGCAAGGACGGTCTTCTTCCCTTTGAACTCTGAAAGGGAGCGGAGATTCTTCTCCGTGTCGAACAGTGTGAATTCGGGTGCCTTTGCGCCCACTCCTGGTGCCATGGTGATTTCTCCTTACGTAACCGATGTTGGAACGATGTGTGTCAGAACTCAAGGCGGAGTCTGAGCGAACCGAGGGTCAGGTTGTCACCCGCTGCAGGAACGACAAACTCACGAAGGAACCGGGCATCAAGCCAGCACTGGTTAATGAATTCATAGACGATCAGGACCTCAGCACGGCTTCTCTTCTGAAGCTCGCCGTCCAGGAATACCTTCGTTTCCGAATCCGTCGTTCGGTGCGCCACCATCTCGTCTCCTCCCACATTGCGCAGGAGATTGCCGGCAGCGTCGTAAACATTCTTCCCCTGTCGCCCCATTAGAACACGCCCCGAAACGTATAGGTTCCGGCGGGCAAGCCAATCGAGGCGGAAGAACCAGGAGTCCGCGTTTGGCCCGATCGCAGCCCCCAGAAGAGAACCGTCGTTTGTATAGGTATTGTCGCGCGAGCGTTCATGTCCGAAGACCCATGGCTCGACGCGCGTGTATTCCACCATCAGGCTCGTGTTGGAAACGCCGAAGGGATCCATCCAGAGTGCACTGAACTGCAGCGCGTGCTTGTCGTACCACTTATCGGAGAATATCCCGGGGATGTGAATGTCATCGAACAGAAGGGTGCCCCGCAGTTCAAGTCCCCGGATGAACTTCGTGGTCGCGTCAAAAGCCCAGAGGCCGTTGTCCCGTTCTCCCCGCGCCCTCTGGACAGATTCCAGGAGAACGAGGGGGTTCAAATAGGCGAGATCGACGGACCGATTGCTGTAGATGTACATCTCCTGAAACCCGAAGTCCAGCACGTCCGGGAAGGAGAGCCCGAGGCGATGCGCCGCGAAGTACTTGTCCGCCGCTGTCGGC
>Ga0326726_10004139_pt1 | contig 13283 bp, 13 predicted proteins | sample MHFenrmetagenome_2_FD_207603 | JGI IMG/M metagenome (GOLD analysis project Ga0326726, IMG submission 207603) | Lab enriched peat soil microbial communities from Michigan Hollow, Ithaca, NY, United States - MHF15MN | ecosystem: Environmental > Terrestrial > Soil > Wetlands > Peat | place: USA... | reverse complement strand
GCGCCCTCCCTCCAGATGGCAACCGACCCGAAAACCGCGCTTGAAGCGATCCTTGCAGAAGGTATAAAGCGCTTATCTGCAGAGCCCATCGAGTTTTCCGTCCAACTTGAGAAGCCTCGCAGACCCGAGCACGGCGATTACACGTCAACGGCCCCGCTCCAGCTCGCCAAAACCCTTGGCAAACCGCCTCGCGCTATTGCCGAAGAGTTGCGAAAGATTACCGCCGAGAGCATCGCCAAGTCAGGCTTGAGCGAGCCGCTCGAGTTGGCGGGGGCAGGATTCCTCAATATCCGGCTCAAGAAGACAACCAAGCAGAAGGTTGTCGCTCAAATCCTCGAGCAAGCAAGCAAGTACGGCCACAAGATCGATTCCAATGCTCAGAAGGTGATGGTCGAGTTCGTCTCCGCCAACCCGACGGGCCCCCTGCACGTCGGCCACGGCCGCCAGGCGGCGCTCGGCGACGCAATTGCGGCGCTGCTGGAGGCGCAGGGTCATGCGGTCACGCGCGAGTTCTACTACAACGACGCTGGCGCGCAGATCCAGAACCTCGCGCTCTCCGTGCAGGCGCGTGCCAGGGGCATGACGCCCGCGGACGCCGGCTGGCCGGCCGACGGCTATCGCGGCGAGTACATCGAGGAGATCGCGCGCGATTTCAAGGCCGCCAGCGGCAACGCCGACGATGCCGAGGCGATCCGCACGTTCGCGGTGGCCGCTCTGCGCAAGGAGCAGGACGAAGATCTCAAGGCCTTCGGCGTGAAGTTCGACGTCTACTATCTCGAGTCGAGCCTGTATAGCGACGGCAAGGTCGAAGCGACGGTGAAGGCACTCGTGGCGAGTGGCAAGACCTACGAGCAGGACGGCGCGCTGTGGCTGCGCACCACCGACTACGGCGACGACAAGGACCGCGTGGTGCGCAAGTCCGACGGCAGCTACACCTACTTCGTGCCCGATGTCGCCTACCACGTGACCAAGTGGCAGCGCGGCTTTTGCAAAGTGATCAACGTGCAGGGCGCCGACCACCACGGCACCACGGCGCGCGTGCGCGCCGGGCTGCAGGCGCTCGGTCTCGGCATCCCCGCCGGCTATCCGGACTACGTCCTGCACAACCTGGTGAAGGTAATGCGCGGCGGCGAGGAGGTGAAGATCTCCAAGCGCGCCGGCTCCTACGTCACGGTGCGCGACCTCATCGAATGGGTGGGCCGCGACGCGGTGAGGTTCTTCCTCGCCTCGCGCCGCGCCGACTCCGACTTCGTGTTCGACGTGGACCTCGCGCTCGAGCAGAGCGAGGAAAACCCGGTGTACTACGTGCAGTACGCGCACGCGCGCGTGTGCAGCGTGCTGCGCCAGTGGGGCGGCGACGCGGCAAGCCTCGCGCGCGTACCCGTCGCATCGCTCGCCGGCGAGCGCGAGGCGGCGCTGATGCAACGGCTCGGCGAATTTCCCGAGCTGGTGGCCGGCGCGGCGCGCGAGCTCGCGCCGCACGCCGTGGCGTTCTACCTGCGCAGCCTCGCCGGCGAATTCCACAGCTACTATAATGCCGAGCGCATTCTGGTCGAGGACGACGCGACACGCATGGCGCGTCTGGCGCTGTGCGCCGCGGTCCGCCAGGTGCTCGCCAACGGCCTGGCGCTCCTCGGCGTCAGCGCCCCGGAAAGGATGTGATGTCGGCAATCTCGCATGCGACGACGCGCAAGACGCCGGGCGGCGGCGGTTTCCTGCTCGGCATGTTCGTCGGCCTGCTGGTCGGCCTCGCGATCGCGCTCGGCATCGCGCTCTACCTCAACAAGACGCCGATCCCGTTCATGAGCCGCAAGCCGGCGGTCGACGATGCGAAGAGCGGCGGCAAGCCGCCGGCGCTCGCCGGCATGCCGCAGGGCGGACCGGCGCCCGCTGCGGGACCCGCGCCGAAAGCGCCGGCCGGCAAGGCGCCGGATAAGCCGCGCTTCGACTTCTACAAGATCCTCCCGGGGGGCGAGGAGCCGGTGAGCGAGCGCGAGCTGCGCGAGCGGCTGCGCGCGGCGAGCACCCCCAAGAGTCAACCGGCGGCGACCAAGGACGTTTATTTCATCCAGGTGGGCGCCTTCCAGAACCCGGCGGACGCGGACAACCAGAAGGCGCGCCTCGCGATCCTCGGCTTCGAGTCGAACGTCGAGCCGACGAGCCTGCCCGACAAGGGCACTTGGTACCGGGTGCGCCTCGGGCCGTACACGAAAGTTGACGAGCTGAACAAGGTGCGGCAGACGCTCGCGCAGAACGGCATCGACGCCAACCTGATCAAGCTCAAGGATCCGAATTCAGCAAAGGCCAATTGAGATGAACCTTCGCCGCCGCACCCTGATGCTTGCGCTGGGCCTCGCGCCGTTCGGCGTGCTCGCGCAGACGCGCAAGTATGAGCCGGGCGTGGACTACAGCGAGATCAGCCCCGCGCAGCCGGTGGAGACGCCGGGCAAGATCGAGGTGATCGAGTTCTTTTGGTACGGCTGCCCGCACTGCTACACCCTGGAGCCGCTGCTCGAGCGCTGGATCCCGCAATTGCCCGCCGACGCGGCGTTCCACCGCGTGCCCGCGGTGCTCAACCCGAACTGGGCCGGCGAAGCGGTGTCGTTCTACGCGTTCGAGGCGCTTGGTGTGCTCGGACGCGTGCATCGGCCGTTCTTCGACGCCCTGCACCGCGACCGCCTCAATCCGCGCGACGCGACGGCGATGAACGACTGGCTGCAGAAGAACGGCGTCGACGCGAAGAAGTACGACGCGGCCGCGAAGTCCTTCGGCGTGCAAAGCAAGGTGCGCCGCGCCGGCCAGCTCTCCGCCGCCTACCGCATCGACGGCACGCCGGCGCTCGCCGTGCACGGCCGCTATACGGTGAGCGCAGAGCAGGGGCGCACGCAGAACGGCATGCTCGCCATCGTGGACTACCTCATCGGCATGGTGCGCAAGGCCGGGCTCGCCGCCAAGTAGCGCCCACATTTGCGACGCATCGTCATCACCGGCGCGTCGGCGGGCATTGGCGAAGCGCTCGTTCGCCATTACGCCGGCCCAGATACGGTGCTCGGCCTGATCGCGCGGCGCCGCGAGCCCCTGCAAGCGCTTGCCCGCTCGCTCCCCGGCCGATTCGAGATCTATGCTCTCGACGTGGGCAACGCCGCGGCGCTCGAGCGCGCCGCCGCCGAATACTGCTCGCGCCACGGCGCGCCGGACCTCGTCATCGCCAACGCCGGGATCTCGCTGGGTACGCATGGCGACAATCCCGCCGATGTGGAGAAGCTCAGCCGCGTGCTGGCGACCAACGTGATCGGGCTCGCGGCCAGCCTCGCGGCGTTCGCGCCCGCCATGCGCGCGGCGCGCGGCGGCACACTCTGCGGCATCGCCAGCGTCGCAGGTATGCGCGGCGTTCCCGGCGCGGGCGCCTACAGCGCCTCCAAGGCGGCGGCGATCAATTGGCTCGAGTCGCTGCGCGTGGAGCTCGCCGGCAGCGGCGTCGCGGTGGTCACCATCTGCCCCGGATTCATCGATACGCCCATGACACGCGTGAACCGCTACCGCATGCCGTTCCTGCTGCCGGCCGACGAGGCGGCGCGGCGCTTCGCGCGGGCGATCGAGGCGCGCCGGCGCTTCGCTGTGATCCCCTGGCAGATGGGACTCGTCTCGGTGCTGCTGCGGCTCACGCCGCCCTGGCTTTACGACCGCCTTGCCGCGCGCGCGCCGCGCAAGCCGCGCAACCTGCCCCTTTAGGGCGCGCGCATCGCGCGCCGGATCGCCTCGTGCTCATGGAAATCGCGTTCGTCGCGCGGCGCGAGCTCGGCATGCGCGCGCACGCGGTAGCAGTCCGGGTCGTAGGGCGTCTGCGGCTCGATGCCGTGCTCGAGCTGGCCCGCGGCCGCAAGCAGGCGGCCGCGAAAGGCGATCACCGCCTTGTCGCTGGTGCCGAGGTGCTCGCGCGTGCGGTCCACGATCGCGCCGGCCGATTCGGTCACCATCGCGTCCTGCGCGCGGATGCCGGCGATGCCGGTGAAGGAGCGCGTGCGTTGGGCCTCGCGGTCGATCAGGTAGTCGTCGCCCGCGCGCTCGACCGGGGTGGTGGTGCCGGCCAGGATCTTGCGATGCGCCGCCTCGCCGTTCTTCCATAGCGCGAGGTCACTCTCGCGCACCGGACCGTCAGTGCGCCAGGTCACGCAGATCACCCACGTGTGCTCGTCGTCCGCCGGCACCCAGGCGCGGAATACGCGGACGTGCGGATCGTCCGACGGTGGAATCAGCGTGAAGCAGGGCATTAGGAAAAGGTTCACGCGCCAGAGGTGCTGGCCGCCTGCGACCGAGCGCCGCGCGCCGCAGGCAAGCCCGTACGGCGTTTCGTGCACGGTATAGCGCGGCGCCGTGTCCTCCTGGAAGTAGCCGCCGGTGAGCGCGGTCTTCGCCGCATCTCCGGCGTCGAAGCGACGATGCAGGAAGCTCACGTGCGCCTCGTCGATCTCGCCTTCGAGCGCCTGCGCGTAATTGCACTCCTGCACCCAGCGCGAGCAGTAGCGCTGCGCGGCTGGCACGCCCAGCCATTCGAATTCGGGCAGCTCGGCGCGCTTTTCCCGCGGTCCGAGGTAAGCCCAGAGCAGCCCGGCGCGCTCGACCACCGGGTAGGCGTCCGCCTCCACCTTGTGGCGGAAATTCGAAGTGGCAGGCTCGGATGGCATGTCGAGGCAGCGCCCGGCGACGTCGAATTTCCAGCCGTGGTAGACGCAGCGCAGCCCGCCCGCCTCGTTCCTGCCGTAGTACAGGCTCGCGCGGCGGTGCGGGCAATGTTCGCCGAGCAGGCCTGCCCTGCCCGCGCTGTCGCGGAACGCCACCAAGCATTCGCCCAACAGCTTCACGCGCCTGGGCGGCGCGTCGGCCACGAGCTCTTCCGCCAGCATGAAGGGCAGCCAGTGGCGCCGGAAGAGCGCGCCCATGGCCGTGCCCGGTCCTACGCGGGTGAGGTGCTCGTTATCTTCGCGGCGGAGCATTTAGGGAAGCACTGAGCAAGTTGCGCGAGTGCGCGTTGCGGCCGGAACGCGGCGCCGGCTAGGCGCGAGGCTGCAGCGATATGTCGATATCGCAAGGTCGAGCAACAACGCCGGCGCCCGTGTCATCGCGATATCGCTCACGTCGCCGCTACGACTTCCGGCCGCAACCCAAGGGCGGCGAGCGTATCTCGCCTTGAAGTCTCGCTTCGCCGGCTCGCCGCCCGAGGGACGAGGCGAGTTTTGCCGCATGGCATCGCCATCGGCCGCCTTGTGGGCACAAAGCACACGGCGGCGTCCGCTGTCTCGCCCTGCGCCAAAATCGCCACCGTCGCGCACGCGGAACTTGCTCAGCGCTTCCCTATGCGCTGCATCACGTAGCTGCCAGGCGCGTCCTCGATGGCGCGGGAAGGGATGCGCGCCGGGACCCGATCCTCGCCGTTGCACGCCGCGATCCAGCGCTGCCAGTCCTCCCACCACGAGCCCGGATGCTGCGCAGCCCCCTGCAGCCACGCATCCGCGTCGGGAGCGAAGGATTCATTCGCCCAGTAGTGATACTTCTTTGCGGCCGGAGGATTGACGATGCCGGCGATGTGGCCCGAGCCGCCGAGCACGAAGCGCACGGGGCCGCCGAGGTAGCTCGCACCCTTGTAGGTAGTCTTCCACGGCGCGATATGGTCCTCCACCGTGGAAATGAAGTAGGCGGGCACCTTGACCTGCGACAGGTCGATCGGCACGCCCGCGAGCTCGATTCCGCCGGGCACGCCGAGCAGATTCTTCATGTACATGTTGCGCAGGTAGAAGCTGTGCATCTTCGCCGGCATGCGCGTGGCGTCCGAGTTCCAGTACAGGAGGTCAAACGGGAACGGATCCTTGCCCATCAGGTAGTTGTTGATGACGAAGGACCACACCAGGTCGTTGGCACGCAGCAGGTTGAAGGTCGAGGCCATTTCCGAGCCCTCGAGAAAGCCGCGCTGGTTCATGCGCCGCTCGAGGTTCTGCACCTGCGCCTCGTCGATGAATACGCCGAGCTCTCCCGGCTGCGAGAAGTCCAGCAGCGAGACGAAGAAGGTGGCCGAGGCGACGCGCGCGTCGCCTTTCGCGGCGAGCCAGGCCAACGCCGCCCCAAGCAGCGTGCCGCCGAGGCAGTAGCCGATGACATTGAGCTTGTCCTCGCCGGTGGCCGCGCGTACCGCGTCCATCGCGGCGAGCGCGCCCTCGGTCAGGTAGTCGTCGAAGGATTTCTGCGCCAGCGCCTTGTCCGGGTTGACCCAGGAAACCACGAACACCGAGTGGCCCTGCTCCACCGCCCACTTGATGAAGCTGTTCGACGGCCGCAGGTCGAGGATGTAGTACTTGTTGATCCAGGGCGGGATGATCAGCAGCGGCCGCCGGAACACCTGCGCGGTGGCCGGCACGTACTGGATCAGCTGCAGCAGCGCATTCTGGAACACCACCTTGCCGGGGGTGGTGGCGACATTGCGGCCGAGCTGGAAGGCGCGCTCATCGGTCATGCTGATGCGCAGCTGCCCCTCGCCCTTCTCGATGTCGGCCAGCAGGTTGTTCAATCCCTTGATCAGGTTCTGACCGCCCGAGGCCATGGTCGCGCGCAGCACCTGCGGGTTGGTGGCGGCGAAGTTGGAGGGCGCGAGCGCGTCCACGTACTGGCGCGTGAAGAACGCGATCTTCTTCTGCGACTCCTCGGGCAGTCCCTCCACGTTCGCCACCGCGTGCTGGATGTGGCGCGCGGCGATGAGATAGGACTGCTTGATGTAGTCGAAGACGAAATTGCCCGACCAGTCATCGTCCTTGAAGCGCGCGTCGCCCTGGGCCGGCTGCACGATCGGCGGCGCCTCGTGCCCGAGCATCTTCAGCCAGGACGACTGCCACAAGCGCATCGAATCGATCCAGAAATTGACCGACGCCGCGGCGAGCGCGCTCGGATCCATCAGCACGCGCGAATACAGGTCCATGTAGGCGCGCGCGATGCCGAGCTCGTCCTTGACCACCGACGCGAGGCTCTCGTGCAGGTGCTTGTGGCCGAACTCCTTCAGGATGCGCGAGCTGCGCTCGGCAACCTCGTGCAGCATGCGCGCGGTCTCCTTGCGCTCTACGCCGTCAGTGCGCTCGTCCATGCTTTCTCCGTGGCGGGGGCAAAGCGCGTCACGCCGTCGGCGCCCACCGCGCGCCTGAGGCTCCCGGCGCGCTCGAGGTAATGCAGGTGCGCGATGGCCTCGCCCATGGCGAAGAACATCTGGTGCGTGTCGAGCTGGCGCCGGAACAGCAGCTCCAGGACGTCGGCGGCGCTGCGTGGCGCCTCGGCGCACGCCTCCATCAGCTCGGCGAGCCGCGCCTCGTGGTGCGCCTCGAGCTGGCGCACGCGCATGTGCGCGCCGCGAAACGGCAGGCCGTGCGAGGGCAGCACCAGCGTGTCCGCGGGCAGCTCGCGGTAGCGCTGGATCGAGTGGAGAAACTGCCCAAGCGGATCGCCTTCCGGGTCGATCGCCCAGACGCTCACGTTGGTCGAGATGCTGGGCAGCAGCATGTCGCCCGAGATGCACAGGCCGAGCTCTTCGCAGTACAGCGACGCGTGCTCGGGCGCATGCCCGTAGCCCGCGATCACACGCCAGCTGCGCGCGCCGATGGCGATGCGCTCGCCGTCCATGATGCGCCGGTAGCTGTCCGGGAATTCGGGCACCTGGCGCCGGTAGATGTTGCCGCGCGTCGCCATTTGCGCGAAGCGCGCTTCATCCAGCCCGTTGGCGCGGAACAGCGCGAGCGTCCCCCCCGGCACGTAACCCGCGACCCCCTCGCGCACCGCGTGCGCGGTGAGGAACTCGGCCTGCGCCATCCACAGCGGCGCCGCAAAGCGCGCGCACAGCCAGCCGGCGTTGCCGGCGTGGTCCGGGTGATAGTGCGTCACCAGCACGCGCCGCACGAGGCGCGCGCCGATCACGCCGGCGAAGATTTCCTCCCAGCGCGCGCGCGTGGGCGCATCGCCCAGGCCCGTGTCGACGATGGTCCAGCCCTCGCCATCCGCCAGCAGCCACAGGTTGATGTGGTCGAGCGCGAACGGCAGCGCCATGCGCAGCCACAGGACGCCCGGCGCGAGCTCGCGCACGGTGCCGGGCGCGGGCGCGTCGCGATGCGGGAATTCGAGAGAAGACACGAGGGGAACCTGAGCTAGAATCAACCGCACCCTACCATGCTGGAAATCGAAAAGGAACGCGCCGACGCCGTGTATTCCATCGGCGAGCTGGCGGCCGAGTTCGACGTCACCCCGCGCGCGATCCGCTTCTACGAGTCCGAGGGACTGCTCGCGCCGCGGCGCGAGGGCCAGCGCCGCATCTACACGCCGCGCGACCGCACGCGCCTCAAGCTGACGCTGCGCGGCAAGCGCCTCGGGCTCACGCTCTCGGAGATCCGCGACCTCATCGACATGTACGAGCCCGGGCGCGACGAGCGGCCGCAGCTCGAGCGCTTCCTCGCCGTGCTGCAGGCCCATCGCAGCGCGCTCGAGCGCCAGCGCGAGGACGTCGAGGCGCAACTCGCCGAGATCGCCGCCTTCGAGAAGCGCACGCGCAAGCAGCTGGGGACCGGCAAGCGTAGTTGACGTTTACGTAAACGTCAAGTAGCCTGCCGCCGATGAACGCGCCCTTGCCCGCGCTGCCGAAGTTCCAGCCGAAGGACCCCGCGTTTGCCGCGCGCGTGCGCGCCAGCTTCGCGCGCCAGCAGGCGATGGTGCTGATCGGCGCGCGCCTCACCGTGGTGGAGCCGGGCTGCACCGAGATCGCGCTCCCCTACCGTCCCGACCTCACGCAGCAGAAGGCGTACGTGCACGGCGGCATCCTCGGCATGATCGCCGACTCGGCCTGCGGGTATGCCGCCTACTCGCTCATGCCCGTGACGAGCTCGCTCGTCACGGTCGAGTACAAGATCAACATCCTCGCCCCGGCCAAGAGCGACCTCGTGGCGCGCGGGCAGGTGATCCGCCCCGGGCGCACTCTCACCATCGCGCGCGGCGATGTGTACGCGGCCGACGGCACGCACGTGGCGAGCATGCTGCAGACCCTGTTGATGCTCGCCGATACCCCGGACACGCCGGAGGGGGCCGCGTGAGCGTCCTGCAGTTCGACCACGGCGAGACCCTCGCCATGCTGCGCGACTCGGTGCGCGACTTCGCGGCAAAGGAGATCGCGCCGCGCGCAGCCGAGATCGACCGCGAGAACCACTTTCCTCCCGACCTGTGGCGCAAGCTCGGCGCGCTGGGACTGCTCGGCATCACCGTCGAGGAGGAGTATGGCGGCTCCGCGCTCGGCTACCTCGCGCACATCATCGCCGTCGAGGAGATCTCGCGCGCCTCGGCCTCGGTCGGCCTTTCCTACGGCGCGCATTCGAACCTGTGCGTGAACCAGATCCGCAGGAACGGCAGCGACGCGCAACGCAAGCAATACCTGCCGAAACTCGTTTCCGGCGAGCGCGTCGGGGCGCTCGCCATGAGCGAGCCGGGCGCGGGCTCGGACGTGGTCGGCATGCGGCTGCGCGCCGAGCGCCGCGGCGAGCGCTATGTGCTGAACGGCAACAAGATGTGGATCACCAACGGCCCGGACGCCGACGTGCTGGTGGTGTACGCCAAGACCGACGCCAACGCGGGCCCGCGCGGCATCACCGCGTTCCTGGTCGAAAAGGGCATGAAGGGATTCTCCACGGCGCAGAAGCTCGACAAGCTCGGCATGCGCGGCTCGAACACCTGCGAGCTGGTGTTCCGCGATTGCGAGGTCCCGGGGGCGAACGTGCTCGGCCAGGAAGGCAGCGGCGTGAACGTGCTGATGAGCGGGCTCGATTACGAGCGCGCGGTGCTCGCCGGCGGGCCGCTCGGCATCATGGCCGCGTGCCTCGACGTGGTGATTCCCTACGTGCACGAGCGCAAGCAGTTCGGCCAGCCGATCGGCGAGTTCCAGCTGATGCAGGGCAAGCTCGCCGACATGTACACGACGTTCTCCGCCTGCCGCGCCTACGTCTACGCGGTCGGCCAGGCACTCGACCGCGGCGAGACCACGCGCAAGGATGCCGCGGGCGCCATCCTGTATGCCGCCGAGAAGGCAACCTGGATGGCGGGCGAGGCCATCCAGGCGCTGGGCGGCATGGGCTACATCAACGAGACGCCCACCGGGCGGCTGTGGCGCGACGCGAAGCTCTACGAGATCGGCGCCGGCACCTCCGAGATCCGCCGCTGGCTGATCGGCCGCGAGCTCTTCAGCGAGAGCGCCTGAGCGCTCGCGCGAACCTCCCATGAGCCTCGGGCAGCTCCTCGAAAACAACCGCAGTTGGGCGCGCGGCATGCTCGCCGCCGACCCGGAGTACTTCGCGCGCCTCGCGCGCCAGCAGTCGCCGCAGTACCTGTGGATCGGCTGCTCGGATTCGCGCGTGCCCGCGAACCAGATCACCGGCCTCGCGCCGGGCGAAGTGTTCGTCCACCGCAACATCGCCAATGTCGTAGTGCACACGGACCTGAATTGCCTCTCGGTGATCCAGTTCGCCGTGGACATCCTGAAGGTCCGGCACGTCATTCTCTGTGGCCATTACGGCTGCAGCGGCGTGCACGCGGCCATGACAAGGCACCGCATCGGGCTCTCGGACAACTGGCTGCGCCACGTGCAGGACGTGGCGGGAAAGCATGCGGCCGAGCTCTCTGCGTTCGCGCACGAAGAGCCGCGTCATCGGCGCCTGTGCGAGCTGAACGTCGAGGAGCAGGTACGCAACATCAGCCAGTGCACCGCGGTGCAGGAGGCCTGGGAGCGCGGCCAGCCGCTGCAGGTGCACGGCTGGATCTACGACCTGGCGGACGGCCTGCTGCGCGACTTGAAGGTGACGAAAGCCGGGGGCGGAGCGTGAGCGATCTCCTGCCGACCTACCGCGGCATGGTCTACCCATGGCACTGCGATCACATGGGCCACATGAACGTGATGTGGTACGTCGGCAAGTTCGACGAGGCCACCTGGAACCTGTTTTCCGCCATGGGCGTGACGGCGGCGTTCCTGCGCGAGAAGAAGCGCGGCATGGTCGCCGTGCAGCAGAACATCACCTACCGGCGTGAGCTCGTCGCGGGCGACACCGTAACGGTGCAATCCGCTTTTCTGGAGGTGCGCGACAAGCTCGCCCGCTTCGTGCACGAAATGCGCAATGGCGAGACCGGCGAGATTGCGGCGTATTGCCTGCTGACCGGCGTGCACATCGACGCCGAGCAGCGCCGCTCCTGCCCGTTTCCACAAGAGATCCTCGCGCGCGGGCAGAGTCTCGTGCGCGCCTATACCCCACCTGCCTGAGGACACCGACATGACCAATGATCCGATCGTCATCGTTTCCGCCGCCCGCACCCCAATGGGCGGCTTCCAGGGAGGCCTGAGTGGGTTCGCTGCGGCCGAACTGGGCGCCGCCGCCATCCGGGCCGCCGTTGAGCGCGCGAAGCTGAAGCCCGAAGACGTGCAGGAGGTGATCATGGGTTGCGTGCTGCCGGCGGGCCAGGGCCAGGCGCCCGCGCGCCAGGCCTCGCTCGGCGCGGGACTGCCGCTCGCCGCCGGCTGCACCACGGTAAACAAGATGTGCGGCTCGGGCATGAAGGCGGCGATGCTCGCGCACGACGAGCTGCTCGCGGGCTCCGCTGAGATCATGGTCGCGGGCGGCATGGAATCCATGACCAACGCGCCTTACCTCCTGCCCAAGGCACGCGCGGGCCTGCGCATGGGCCACGGCCAGGTGATCGACCACATGTTCTACGACGGCCTGGAGGACGCCTATGACAAGGGCCGCCTGATGGGCAGCTTCGCCGAGGATTGCGCGCAGAAATACAAGTTCACCCGCGAAGCGCAGGACGCGTTCGCAGTGGCTTCGCTGCAGCGCGCGCAGCGGGCGAACACGGAAGGCTGGTTCGCGTGGGAAACCACGCCGCTCGCCATCAAGGCGGGCAAGGACGAGAAATTCATCGAGACCGACGAGCAGCCGTTCAAGGCCAACCTGGAGAAGATCCCGACCTTGAAGCCCGCCTTTCGCAAGGACGGCACCGTCACGGCCGCGAACTCGAGCTCGATCTCGGACGGCGCCGCGGCGCTGGTGCTCATGCGGCGCTCCACGGCCGAAAAGCGCGGCCTTGCGCCGCTCGCCACCATCGTCGGCCATGCCACACATGCGCAGGAGCCGGGGTGGTTCACCACCGCGCCGGTGGGAGCGATGGAAAAGCTGCTGGCGCGCACCGGCTGGAGCGCCGGCCAGGTGGACCTCTTCGAGATCAACGAGGCCTTCGCCGTAGTGGCGATGGCGGCCATGCACGACCTGCGGCTGCCGCACGAGAAAGTGAACGTGCACGGCGGCGCCTGCGCGCTCGGCCACCCGATCGGCGCCTCGGGCGCGCGCATCGTCGTCACGCTCATCGGCGCGCTGCGCAAGTACGGCGGCAAGCGCGGCGTGGCGAGCCTGTGCATCGGCGGCGGCGAAGCCACCGCCATGGCGATCGAGCTGGCGTGAGCGCACCGGCGTGAGCGCGCAGAAGCCCTCCAAGCGCGAGCTGCAGGCGCTGCTCAAGCGCGCGCGCTTCGTCGCGGGCTACGGCATGCGCCTGGAGTCGGTGGACGACCATGAATGCACCGTCGCCATGCCGTTTCGCGCGGCGCTCGAGCGTCCCGGCGGCACGGTGAACGGGCCCGCGTTCATGGCGGCGGCCGACTGCGCCATGTGGCTCGCCATCAAGCGCCATATCGGCCTCGCGCACGACGCGGTGACCTCGGAGCTCAACACGGCGTTTCTCAACGCCGCGCGCCGCGAGACGGTGTACTGCACCGCGCGCGTGCTGAAGATGGGCAAGCGCATCATCTACGGCACGGCCGAGTGCCACGACGGCAAAGGGCATCTCTTCACCCACCACACGGTCACCTATGCACGCCTTGCAGGAGCGGGCCCTGCGCGATGAAGCTCAACCTGGGCTGCGGGCCGAAGCGCATGGCCGGATGGGTCAACGTCGACAAGTTCGACCAGTTTCAGCCCGATGCGGTCGTGGACCTGGAACGCTTTCCCTGGCCGTGGCCGGACTCGAGCGCCGACGAGATGCTGCTCAACCACGTGCTCGAGCACCTCGGGCAGGCGCCCGAGAGCTTCATCGGCGTGATGCGCGAGATGTGGCGCGTGTGCAAGCCCGGGGCGAGGGTCCGCGTGCACGTGCCGGATCCGCGCCACGAGAGCTTTCTCGGCGACCCTACGCATGTGCGGCCGTTGACGCTCGATACGCTCGCGCTCTTCAGC
>Ga0326726_10004138_pt1 | contig 13285 bp, 8 predicted proteins | sample MHFenrmetagenome_2_FD_207603 | JGI IMG/M metagenome (GOLD analysis project Ga0326726, IMG submission 207603) | Lab enriched peat soil microbial communities from Michigan Hollow, Ithaca, NY, United States - MHF15MN | ecosystem: Environmental > Terrestrial > Soil > Wetlands > Peat | place: USA... | reverse complement strand
GAGATTGCAGCAGGACGCTCCACATCACCATTAACACCTGGAATGCTTAAGCATCCCTCATCAACGACATTGTATCCCTTGACCGCAAGAATATGGGGATTGATCACCACCATAGGTTTTGCATTGGCATAACTGTCCAGGCAGGACACATCCAGAACAAGCAGACGCAGCGAATGACCAACCTGAGGCGCAGCAAGGCCTAAACCGGAAGCATTGCGCATCGACTCGAACATGAAGCCGATAAGCTCTTCAATAGTACTGTCAACGCCTTTCAGCGGTTTGGCTTTCTGTCGAAGAATATCATCGCTATAGATATTGATCGGTAATATCATACTCTCTGTTATTACTTTTACACTTTACATAATGTGGTCATGAACCATTCACGACGGCTAATAGTTGCCTCGCTCGTGATGCCATTGACCGGGTTGGAATGATAAAATATATCATAGATCCGGTCAAGCTGCAACAATATCCTCCTGAAAGGCATAACTACTTTTAATCGTTCAGGTTAACCCGAAATTTCAGAACATCATTCTGCTAATGCATGATCACAATAGATGCTTCAAAAAATCCGGATACAAAAACGGTGTTACCCGTCACGTCTTTGCGGATTCTTCCGGTTTCCTGCGTTTATAAAACTTCTCAAGTTTTTCAAGCATTCTGCTGACCCCCTGAAACCTGATCAATGTTTTATTGATCGGCTGAACAGGTGTATCATCACAGGTATCCTCGGCAATACCCGTCTGAACCGGATAAATGAGGATAAAGCTGTTGTTCTGGAAGTACCTGTTGAGATAGGACGGAATCTTGGCCATTTTACTGTGATAGGAGAGATGACCTTTCCTGCTCATCACAATAATGAGATTATCGTCATTTTTTATCTCTCTGGAGAGTACCAGAAAATCATCCCAATCCTTGAATACCTTGTACTCGGCAGAAGAAAGAACATAGTTTTCCTTCAGATAGCCAAGAGTTTGTTTTGCTGCATAAAGCACCAGCCTGCTGCCGGTGTTTTTCTCGATAGTTATGAGCTTCTGCATCCAGTGCACAAATCCTATCTCGTTTTCCGCCCCGGCCGGAATAACGACAATGGTTCGCTTTATAGTCGATAATGGCTGGACCGGCTTGTAGATAAAGGTCGTTACATTGCACCTGCCGAGAATGTTCTCCGAGGCACTGCCGAGAAAACTCTCAGTGAGACTGCTCTTGTGATGCAGACCTAAAATCAGATCGGTAATTTTCTGTTCCCTGATTACGCCTGCAATACCGTTAACCACATCGCAGTCAAATCGAATGAGCGGCATCACTTCGTTATCGGTGGACGATGCTGCAACTGCCGCTTTTTCAAGAAGTTTACCGGAATGCTTTGCTGCCGCATCATCACTCATGCTGTTATCGGCCACATGAAGGGCGTAAATACCATGAGGGGTTTTAAGCGATTTGATCGTGACACTGAGATTGACAAGTTCATCGACCGTCGTGATGTCGTTCATGGGAATAAGTATCCGTTCCTCCGTATCCTGAACACCGGTTTCAGCCACCTCTTCGGCGGCCTCGGCAAGCGCAATATTCTGTGCACCTTTCTGGCCGACAACAGTTGCGAGTGTACAGGTTACCAGAATAAACAGGATCGTTCCGTTCAGAACACTTTCGTCCAGAAGTCTGACCGGATTACCATCAAGAGTATAACCGGTTATGATGTTGTAGCCGATCAGCACCGTAGCAAGAGCCACTGCGGCATGTGCGCTGATGAGACCGAAAATCAGCCTGAGCTGATCGCGCGAAAACCCGAAAATCTTCTGCGTGATCCATGCTGACAAATATTTGGCAACCGTAGCAGCTACCGTAATGACTGCGGCAACTTTAATGGTATCATAATCCTTGAAAAAAGCCCTGATGTTGATAAGCATGCCTACTCCGATCAGAAAGAACGGAATAAAGATGGCATTACCGACGAACTTGATCCGGTTCATCAGCGGCGAAGTATGAGGAATCAGGCGATTGAGGGCAAGTCCGCCGAGAAATGCTCCGATAATTGCCTCAACGCCTGCAGCTTCAGCAAGAAAACCTGCAAAAAAAACCATGGCAAGCACAAAGAGATACTGCAGCACACTGTCATCAAATCGTTTGAAAAACCATCGGGCGATAACAGGAAAAAGAAGCAGAACTGTGAGTCCGAATACCGTGATGGATATGACCAGTCTTATCCAGAATCCGCTCATCAGCTCCCCTGAGGTCATTCCCGCAACAACCGCCAGCACAAGCAGCGCAAGGGTATCGGTAATGATGGTGCCGCCGATGGCAATATTAACCGCTTTATTCTTCGCTATACCGAGCTTGCTGACAATCGGGTAGATAATAAGCGTATGCGAGGCAAAAATACTGCCGATAAGTATGGATGAAAGAAGTGAAAAATCGAGTACGTAGTATCCGACGGCGATACCGAGAACGATGGAAATCAGAAAGGTGTAAAGGCCGAACATGATGCTGTTTCCGCTGTTTTTGCGGAAATCAGCAACATCTATTTCCAGACCCGCAAGAAACATGATGTAGAGCAAACCTACGGTGCCGAACAGGATGATACTGCTGTCGCGAAGCATCAGATTGAGACCGTGCGGGCCGACCACCGCACCGGCAATGATCAGACTGACCAGACTCGGGATTTTAAGTCTGTTGAGAAGAACCGGGGCAAACAGAATGATAAACAGTATCAGTGAAAACTGTAATACCGGATTTTTCAAAGGCAGAGATATATCGAAAAGACTCATCAACAGCATCTTGTACAATCCAGAAGTTATTCACTGTTCTGCCGGTATGTTATTTTACCGGACCAGGCATGCCAACATGCAACCGATGCGGCAATGCCGTGAAAAAAAGCTCGGGAAAAAGGCCGTGCGCCCTTTATAAACAAGAAAATCATACGCACCGCTTACATTAAACAGCTGGGTGCTGTCATATTTATGCCGGTCAAAAATCCTGCCCGGGCTCAAATATGCATATCTTTTCAATTGAACACAAACCGCCGGCAACCGGCTTGCCTGACAGGCGAAGGCATCTGCCGGCACTCTGCCATATTATTAGTGCTATATTACTGTTGGGCTCCTCTATTTATTGTCGTGAGAAGCCCGAGGACAAGGCGGATGGAGCACAGAAACCGGAGTGTACACGTAGTACATGAGGATTTCGAGCACCACCCAACGCAGTAATCGGGTTTCGGAATAAATAAATAGAGGTGCCCTGTTAAGTTTACTGTAAACCGGGAGCGATCCATTTTCAGCATACCTGACAATCAAAAACACCTCAATAATTATTAGCCTGCTCATACTATGCACTGGCTCTACCTGATCATCGCAATCCTGTTTGAAGTATCCGGCACCACATGCATGAAGTTTTCAGAAGGATTCAGCAGACTTGTGCCGACTCTTTTTATATTTATTTTCTATGGGCTTAGCTTTGCATTTCTTTCGCTGACGCTCAAGGTTCTGCCTATCGGGCTTTCCTACGCTATCTGGTCAGCGCTCGGAACGGCGTTAATAACCATTATCGGGATCATCTGGTTCGGAGAAGGAGTCAATGCCATCAAGCTCTTTTCCCTGCTTTTTATTATTATCGGCGTAGCAGGTTTGCATTTCAGTCAGGAACACGTTCATTAACGCATGAAGCATTTACATCCGATATACAGAAAAATTGTCGTAAAAGTCGGCACCAACGTTATCACCGGCAAAAACGGTCAGCTTGACCTCGAGATACTTGAGAGCCTCACCACACAAATAGCCGAACTGCAAAAAAACGGCATCCAGGTTATTCTGGTCTCATCGGGCGCCGTCGGCGCAGGCCGATCGGTAGTGAAGCTTGCCGGCAGCCTGGCACCGGTTGAAGCCCGGCAGGTGCTGGCATCAACCGGTCAGATAAAACTGATCAGCACCTACAACGATCTCTTTCTGCGTCATGGGCTGATCACCGCCCAGATACTGGTTACCAAAGGAGATTTCAGGGACCGGCAGCACTATCTCAATATGAAGACCTGCTTTTCAGCCCTTCTGCACCAGAACATCATTCCTGTCGTCAACGAAAACGATGCGGTTTCGGTAACCGAACTGATGTTTACCGACAACGATGAACTTTCCGGGCTCATTGCATCCATGATGGATGTTGAAGGCTATATCATTCTTTCGCATGTTGACGGATTGTTCGACCTTAAATCGGGCGCCGGTACCATTATCAGCGAAATCGACCCTTCGACAAAACATTTCCATCAGTATATCAATCCGGGAAAATCGGAATTCGGGCGCGGCGGAATGCTGACAAAGTGCCACATCGCTCAAAAACTATCCCGGCTTGGCATTACAGTCCATATCGCCAACGGGCGTACTCCCGGCATTCTGCTCTCGATTCTCAACGGAGAAAAAACCGGCACAAAATTTCTGCCGCAAAAACCGACTCACGGCCCAAAACGATGGATTGCCAACAGTGAAGGTCTTGAAAAGGGTGCGGTCACGGTCAACAAGGGAGCCGAAGCTGCACTGGTAAACGGAGATCGAGCCAACAGCCTTCTTCCCGTAGGCATTGAATCAGTAGAGGGAACATTTCTCAAGAGTGATATCATCAAGGTCTGCTCGACGGAAGGAACCGTAATCGGTTACGGAATGGCGCAATACAGCTCCGAAAAAGCACTTCAGGTGATGGGAAAGAATGGCCAGAAACCTTTGATTCACTACGATTACCTTTATATAACACCCTGAAAAACACCTGACATGCAGGAAACCATCATTCGACAGCTTGCAGCCGTCCAGGAGGCAAGCAGACAGATTGTCACCCTTACCGATGAACTCATCAACAATCTGCTGCTTGACCTTGCGCTGAAAATACCAGCTCACCAGGAGACCCTGCTTGAAGCAAACCGGAAAGATCTGGAACGAATGGATCGGTCTGATCCAATGTACGACCGGCTTCTGCTGAACGCTGAGCGTCTTCAGGGTATTGCCGGCGACATCCGCAATGTTGCCAAGCTCCCCTCTCCACTTGACCTTGTGCTTGAAGAACGTGAACTGCCGAACGGCCTCGGTCTGAAAAAAGTCACCGTTCCCATGGGAGTAATCGGCATTATCTATGAAGCTCGCCCGAACGTGACTTTCGACGTTTTTGCTCTCTGCCTGAAATCCGGCAATGCAACCGTTCTGAAAGGCGGAAGCGATGCCATGTACTCGAATATCGCCATTGTCGATCTTATCCATTCGGTACTGAAAGAGCACGGTATCAGTCCGGACGTGCTCTATCTGCTCCCTTCGGAGCGTGAAGCTGCCGCCGTGATGCTCAATGCTGTCGGCTATATCGACATGATCATCCCCCGGGGCAGTCAGAAACTGATCGATTTCGTACGTAATAACGCAAAGGTTCCGGTAATCGAAACCGGAGCCGGCATAGTACATACCTATTTCGACAAAAGCGGCAATCTTGAGCTCGGCAAAAAAATCGTGTTCAACGCAAAAACCCGCCGCCCCAGTGTCTGCAACGCGCTCGATACGCTGGTGATCCACAGTGACCGTCTCAGTGACCTTGCCGCTCTCGTTGAGCCGTTGCTGGAAAAGCAGGTTGTGCTTTTTGCAGATGAACCAGCCTATTCAAAACTCCGTGACTCATACCCCGAAACACTGCTGCACCGGGCGGAACCGGAACATTTCGGCACCGAGTTCCTTTCACTCAAAATGTCGGTAAAAACCGTCTCATCCCTTGAGGAAGCGCTGGATCATATCGCCAGATACAGTTCGCGCCACAGTGAGGCAATCATAACGGACGACCCGGCAGCGAAAGCCACTTTCCTGAAAAGGGTGGATGCCGCAGTTGTCTATGCAAATACCTCGACCGCATTCACCGACGGCGCCCAGTTCGGGCTTGGAGCAGAGATCGGCATCAGCACCCAGAAGCTGCATGCGAGAGGCCCGATGGCCCTCAGAGAGCTCACTACCTACAAATGGATCATCGAGGGTGTCGGCCAAACCAGACCATAGCAGCATGCTTGAAGCAAAAAACATCACCAAGTCCTATACCCTTCCGGGGCAGCAGACCATTCCTATCCTCAGGGGAATCGATCTCAAGATCGGTGAAGGAGAGATGGTGACCATTGTGGGAGCATCGGGAAGCGGCAAGACAACGCTGCTCAATGTGCTCGGCACCCTTGACACGCCGGACAGCGGTGAGATACTTTTTGACGGGGAGCTGCTCTTCAGGGATAAAAAATATTCGCTCTCCCCAAAAGCACTGGCAAAGTTCCGAAATCAGAAAATAGGATTTGTCTTTCAGTTCCATCACCTGCTTTCCGATTTTACCGCCATTGAAAATGTGGCCATGCCGGAATTCATCGCTACAGGAAAGCTTCCCCCGGCAAAAAAACGTGCCGGGGAACTGCTTGCAAGTCTCGGGCTGTCGGAACGGCTCAATCATCTTCCCTCAGAGCTTTCAGGCGGGGAACAGCAGCGGGTTGCCATTGCCCGCGCCCTGATGAACAGGCCAAAACTTGTGCTTGCCGATGAACCGAGCGGCAATCTCGACAGTAAAAACAGCCGGATGCTTTACGAACTTATGGCCAAACTGAGCAAGGAACGCAAAACGTCCTTTATCATCGTCACCCACAACGAGGAATACGCTGCTCTCGCCGATCGCTGCCTCCATATGCAGGATGGCCTCTTGCATGCGGGGTTTGAAGCAGTGATATAAAATCCTGCCTGAATTCAGTTTTACGAATGGAAAAGTTATATCTGCATGGATATACGATGATTAAGAGTGTTTGCATCGTTTATCCGGACACCGGTGGCCGGTTGAGAACTTCTGTAGCATCCTTAATCGATAACAACCCCTTTTTGTTCTGCATTACACGAGAGAATCAACCTTTCATACCGTTACGTATCGAAGCGAAGTATAACCAGCATTTAAACTTCTGCCTGGAATCATGAACCAAAAAGCATCGGTCCATAAACTCGGGCCTGTTACCCTGGCACCCTCGGTGCTTCCCCATCATGCGTGGACCTATCTCTATGCGGCTTTTTTCTCCATCGGACTGGTTACCTTTGTTTCGATCGGACAAGCGTATATTCTCAATGAACACCTGAAAATTCCTCCCTCTCAGCAGGGCACCATCAGCGGCAATCTTGTTTTCTGGACGGAAATCGTAACCCTGCTTTTTTTTGTACCCGCGGGAGTTCTGATGGATCGCATCGGCCGAAAACCGGTCTACAGCGCGGGATTTGTCATTGTCGCACTGGCCTATGCGCTCTACCCGCTCTCCCGTTCGATTGAAGAGCTGACCATCTACCGGATGATTTACGCTCTCGGCATTGTGGCTCTGACCGGAGCACTATCCACGGTCATGATCGACTACCCTGCCGAGCGCTCAAGAGGAAAACTCATAGCCATTACCGGCTTTCTCAACGGCCTAGGCATTGTTGTGCTGAACCGGTTTTTCGGAGGGCTGCCGCATCAGCTTGTTGCGCAGGGTTTCAGCGGAAGCGATGCCGGGCTCTATACCCACCTTGCCATTGCAAGTGTTGCGCTTGTATCAGCGGTCGTCGTTGGATTTGGCCTGAAAGGTGGAACTGAAGTCAGAAAGGAAGAACGCCCTCCTCTCAGCAGTCTTCTCTCGAGCGGCATCAATTGTGCTAAAAATCCGAGAATCCTGCTCTCCTACGGAGCAGCTTTTGTCGCCCGGGGAGATCAGTCCATCATCGGCACCTTTCTGCCTCTCTGGGGAACAACAGCCGGAATCGCAATGGGGATGACTCCGGCTGAAGCGGTGAAAAAAGGAATGATGATTTTTATTATCTCACAAGGTGCCGCACTGCTCTGGGCGCCGGTTATTGGACCTCTTATCGACCGCTGGAACAGGGTAACCGCACTGATTGTGTGTATGGGACTGGCAAGTATCGGTTATCTTTCACTTGGCCTTATCGGCAATCCGCACGAACCGGGCTCAATTCTTTTTTTTATACTGCTCGGAATAGGTCAAATCAGCTCTTTTCTCGGCGCTCAGTCGCTCATAGGGCAGGAAGCTCCGAAAGCGGAACGGGGGTCGGTAATCGGCATGTTCAATATCTGCGGTGCGGCGGGAATCCTTGTCATCACGACAGTCGGAGGCCGGCTTTTTGACTCCATGAGCCCGAAGGCTCCGTTCATTGTTGTCGGCGCCATCAACGCTCTTGTCATGCTTGCAGCTGTCTATGTCCGCTTCAGATTTCCGGGCCGGGGGTACAGTAAGGCGGAGCACGAATGACACGATAAAAAAAGGATGAGAGTGGACGTGCGTGGACGAAGAAATGGTGGACAGAAATGGACTCAAGTGGACAAAAGGAAGAAAGTGTTGAGGGTAGAGTTCAGTTATGACAAATGGCCGTTCACACCGTTAACTGAACATAATCGCAACGCTATTCTGATTGAAACAAAGTACTGTTTCTCCTGACTTCGCCACTTTGCGCTAAATTCGTTAATCAATAAACTTAATTCATTTTATTTTATGCAGTTAAATTTTTCTGATTCCTCATTTTCCGCACTAATAGTATCTTTTCCCCATGCGTAGGGACTTGACGATCAGAAAGGTTAGGACTTCCTCCTGGACAACCGCCGTACAGGTGGTGCGCTATGAAGGAAAGAAGCGTGCCATCATCAAGCATGTCGGCAGCGCTTATATCGTCGTGAATGTGAGCTTTTGATGGCTCTGAAGCTGAAAGCTATGCCGAAACTCATTGCAGACAGCCAAATCTGTTCGTCGAGATATCTGCTCCGCCTGCGCCTTCACCGCAACTAGATTTGTCGCACTCCAAGCTTGTCTGTGTGACGCATTTTTTTGCCCGAAATGCTTTGCTCGCCTGTCCAGAATAGCGCTCTCATCCATTTCTTGAGCCCTGATTTTCCGCACTAATTGGCGAAGTCAGGACTTCCTATTCCCACATTTTTTCCATTCAGCTTCTCTTCAAGTGTCATGCCGATCCCGAATTGTCGGGAGAGGCATCTCAACTCAGGCTTGCTTTTGCCTGTAAACTACTCGTTATGAATATCGTCCCGCAATTGGGTTGGTGCCCTCTGTTTTTTTGTTCTCTTCAATCCAAAATCCAACATTCAGAATTCAAAATCTCTTCAACTAGAGCGTCCCTAAAGTTGCGTGCTGTTTCTGTGTACTTCCGGATGCATGATGTATATTGAACGTCTCTTAGTTGTTTCTTTATTGTCTCTTGGTCGTTTCTTGATCGCCTCTGATTCATCAAACTGGTTCAACCTGTCAACATGCCATGAAAAACGAGCAACAAACTCGTATCGAACTGATTGACAGGATGTTACTGCAGGCAAGCTGGAACGTGAAAGATCCGACCCAGGTTGTTGAGGAATTTGACATTCTTGTTGACCTGCCTGAAGGCGTGCAGGAACCTCGCACCCCTTATGAAGGGCATCAGTTCAGCGACTATGTGCTGCTTGGCAGAGATGGCAAGCCTCTTGCTGTGGTAGAAGCAAAAAAAACAAGTCGTGATGCTGCCATTGGCCGTGAACAGGCCAGGCAGTATTGCTGCAATATTCAAAAACACCTGGGTATCGAGCCGCCATTCTGTTTTTATACCAATGGTCTGGAGACGTTTTTCTGGGATCTCGGCAACTACCCTCCGCGAAAAGTTATCGGGTTTCCAACCCGTGACGACCTTGAGCGGTTTCAATATATCCGCAGGAGCCGAAAGCCGCTCACCGAGGAGCTGATCAACACAACCATTGCCGGACGGGATTATCAGATTCGGGCCATTCGATCGGTGCTTGAAGCCATTGAATCGAAAAAGCGGGACTTCCTTCTGGTAATGGCCACCGGCACGGGGAAAACCCGTACCTGTATTGCCCTTGTCGATGCCTTGATGCGTGGCGGACATGCCGAAAAAATTCTTTTTCTGGTGGACCGCGTTGCCCTGCGGGGTCAGGCGCTCTCTGCCTTCAAGGAGCACTTGCCCAACGAACCGCGCTGGCCCGGCACTGAGGGCGAAAAGGTTTTTGCAAAAGATCGCCGCATCTACGTTGCAACCTACCCCACCATGCTCAATCTCATCAGGGATGAATCGCACTACATTTCACCATATTTTTTTGACTTTATCGTTATTGACGAGAGCCATCGCTCCATTTACAACACCTGGGGTGAAATTCTCGATTACTTCAAAACAATCACCCTTGGTCTGACGGCAACCCCGACCGATATTCTTGACCACAACACCTTCAGCCTCTTTCACTGCGAAGATGGTCTTCCAACCTTTGCCTACACCTACGAAGAGGCCGTAAACAACACGCCACCCTTTCTGTGCAATTTCCAGGTGATGAAAATCCAGACGAAATTCCAGATAGAGGGAATCAGCAAGCGCACTATCTCCCTTGAAGATCAGAAAAAACTGATTCTCGAAGGCAAAGATATCGAAGAGATCAACTTTGAAGGAACGCAGCTTGAAAAGCAGGTGATCAATCGGGGGACGAACAGCCTGATTGTCAAAGAGTTCATGGAAGAGTGCATCAAAGACCAGAATGGCGTTCTTCCCGGAAAAACAATATTCTTCTGTGCAACCATAGCCCATGCTCGCAGAATTGAGGAGATATTCGACAAGCTCTACCCGCAATACAAGGGAGAACTTGCCAAGGTTCTGGTCTCCGAAGATCCCAGGGTGTACGGCAAGGGTGGTTTGCTCGATCAGTTCACGAACTGCGACATGCCCCGCATTGCCATCAGTGTTGATATGCTTGATACCGGTATTGACATTCGTGAACTGGTGAATCTGGTTTTTGTTAAACCGGTCTACTCCTACACAAAATTCTGGCAGATGATTGGCCGGGGCACACGGCTCCTTGAGCCCGCTAAAATCAAGCCATGGTGTACAGAAAAAGAGTGCTTCCTGATTATTGACTGCTGGGACAACTTCGAATACTTCAAGCTTCAGCCAAAAGGGAGGGAGCTGAAACCGCAACTTCCGCTTCCGGTGAAAGTGTTCGGGTTGCGGCTCGACAAAATTGAATATGCGCTCTCAACCGCCAACACCGCCATTGCGGAGCGGGAAAGAGTGAAACTGCGCAAGCAGATTGCAGCGCTGCCGCAAACCTCGGTGGTTATCAAAGAGGCGGCATCGGTTCTGCACCCTCTGGAGGAGGAGAACTTCTGGATCGCTCTTACCCCGCAAAAGCTTGAGTATCTGAGAACACAGGTCAAACCACTCTTCAGAACACTCTCCGATGTTGACTTTAAAGCCATGCGTTTTGAGCGCGACATACTTGATATTTCACTGGCTAAACTTCGCGGAGAGGAGGGGCGCTACAGCGCACTCGGCGATGGCATTGCCGAGCAGATCAGTCAGCTTCCCCTGAGCGTCGGTTTTGTGAAACAGGAAGAGCTGCTCGTCAGGGCCGCTCAAACCAGGCACTTCTGGAACAACGCAACCGAAGAGAGCTTTGACGAACTTGCAGAAAAGCTTGCACCGCTTATGAAGTTCCGTGAGCTGGAGCGCGACGCCATCGGTCAGGTTCACCTGAATCTTCAGGATCTTCTTCACCATAAGGAGATGGTGGAGTTTGGCCCCCGGCACGAAGCCGTCAGCATTACCCGCTACCGGGAAATGGTAGAGGCGCTGATTACCGAATTGACCGCACAGAATCCGGTTCTCTCAAAAATCAAGGAGGGCAAGGAGATTTCCTCCGACGAGGCCAGCGAGCTTGCCGAGCTGCTTCACCGGGAGCATCCGCACATTACCGAAGATCTGTTGCGTTCCGTCTATAAAAATCGCAAGGCACATTTCATCCAGTTTATTCGCCATATTCTCGGTCTCGAACTGCTCAAGAGTTTCCCTGAAACGGTTGCCGATGCGTTCGATCAGTTTATCAAACAGCACACAAACCTGTCGAGCCGCCAACTGGACTTTTTAAATCTGCTGAAAAACTTCATTACAGAGCGTGAAAAGGTAGAAAAGAGAGATCTCGTCAACGCTCCTTTTACGGTGATACACCCGCAGGGCATTCGCGGGGTCTTCAGCCCGGCTGAAATCAAGGAAATCCTGGCTCTGGCCGAAAAACTGGCAGCATAACATGACAGAAAATAACCGCATTGAATACAAGCGCGAGCTGAATGACGGACTTGAAAAAGAGGTCATCGCATTTCTGAACTATCATGATGGCGGTATAATCTACATAGGTATTGACAAGCAGGGCTCGCTCTATGGTGTCTCTGAGTGCGATGCTTTGCAACTTGTCATCAAGGATCGCCTCAAAAATAATATTCAGCCTTCATGCCTTGGTTTGTTCGATGTCATTCACGAAACCCGTGAAGGCAAAGATATTATTAAAATCATTGTTGCCAGTGGTACCGAAAAGCCATATTACCTGCGCAGGTTCGGTATGTCGGAAAAAGGATGTTTCATTCGTATCGGCAGCGCCAGTGAACCCATGTCGCAGCGCATGATTGAAGAGCTGTTCGCCCGGCGTACGCGTAATTCAATAGCTCGCATCCGTTCTCTGCGGCAGGATCTCACCTTTGAACAGCTTAAAATCTACTATCAGGAAGCAGGACTTACCCTCGGAGACAAATTTGCAGCCAATCTCGAACTGCTCACCGAGGATGGTGCCTACAACTATGCAGGTTACCTGTTGGCCGATCAAAATGGAAACTCTGTGCAGGTCGCTAAATATGCAGGAACTGACAGGGTTGATCTGATTGAGAGCAAGGATTACGGCTTCTGTTGCCTGGTTAAAACCTGCAAGCAGATACTTGATCGTCTGGAGGGTATCGAGAACCGTGTCATCAATAAAATAACTTCACGTGAACGTATCAACCGAACCCTGTGGAACAAGGCCGCTCTTCGTGAAGCAGTTATCAACGCCATCATTCATAACGACTACAGTACCGAACTGGTACCAAAGTTTGAAGTTTTTGCTGACCGGCTGGAAATTACCTCAGCAGGTACCGTTCATTCCGGTAGTGAGCAGGATGATTTTTTTGCCGGATACTCCATGCCCCGCAACAAAACCCTGATGCGGGTTTTCAAGGATCTTGATATGGTGGAATACCTCGGCTCCGGAATGCCCAGGATTCTCAAAGCTTACCCTCGCGAAGCCTATACGTTCTCAACCCATTTTATCCGGACTACCTTTCCTGTATCCATGGAAGCCCTTGCGCTGGAAAAGGATGTGCTGAAAGGTGAAGCAAAAACCCTAGGGGCCCAGTCAATGGGCCCAGTCACCGCACAAGTCACCGCACAAGTCACCGCACAAGTCGGGAGCTACTGTGCTGAACCTC
>Ga0326726_10004137_pt1 | contig 13285 bp, 15 predicted proteins | sample MHFenrmetagenome_2_FD_207603 | JGI IMG/M metagenome (GOLD analysis project Ga0326726, IMG submission 207603) | Lab enriched peat soil microbial communities from Michigan Hollow, Ithaca, NY, United States - MHF15MN | ecosystem: Environmental > Terrestrial > Soil > Wetlands > Peat | place: USA... | reverse complement strand
TCGGCCACAACAATGGGTCCGAGTACCGGGGCGGCAATACGCATAAAGAGAAACGACCCACCCCACAAAGCTGAAAGCAGTAACAACCTCCCTAAGTCTTCTGCCCTCATTTGCGCTCTCCTTTCCCGTCATCGCGCCACGCGGTGAAAAATTAGGCATCACACTTACAACCTAATTCATGACAAGAAAGGATAATATCCGGTTCCTGCTTTCAAATTTTTTAATTGAAAATGAGCGGGGGAGGTAAGACCCGAGTTACATCTTTTTAGCGAGTCTTTTGTGGATGAAAGAGATTTTGTGGTATTCCGGCAGATCGCCGCCAACCGGGTAGCGTATAATGTTCGGGTCTTTGGCTCAGGTATGCGCGATGACGCCAGTCAAAGCAGTGATGTTGATTTCTTGGTCGATCGTGAGCCTGAACCGAGAATAAAGGGGGATTTCCCTTGACAAAATAGTGGCTCTGGGCGGATTTCTTTCTGACTCACCTTTAGCCGCCATCTGGAGGTATAATGGAAATGAAAAGGAGACGGAAGAAGAAGGGTGGGGAAGAGGAAGCCTGATTCTGGCGCAGGGTAAAACAGGTTCTTAGGACAGGACGAATGGCGTTGGCCAAGGGGCCGAAAATGACATCAAAATGGTCGATCCTGATTGTGGATGATGAATTTGCGATTCGGGAATCTTTAAGGATCCTTCTAAAGCCCCAATACAAGATATTTGCCGCCCCGAATGGAGAGGAAGCGCTCAAAATTCTTAAAGAGCGAAAAATTGACCTTATCACCCTGGATTTAAACATGCCGAAGCTTTCAGGTATCGACACTCTACGGGAGATAAGAAAAATAGACGAAAAGGTTCCTGTTATCATAGTTACCGGCTATGGGACGCAAAAGGATGAAAAAGAGGCCCTTCTTTATGGGGTGAGAGATTTCATCTCTAAGCCTTTTAACATCAAAGAGATAGTTTCCGTGATCGACGGGATACTTGAGGAGCGAATTGAGCAAGAAAGTGGGGCATTCAAGAAGAATACCCGCAAAGTGTGAAAATTTATTCTCTATGGCTCTTCGAAGTGGAAAAGGCGGGGTAAAAGAATGGCGGGGGCGGGTACCAATCCTGGAAATTCAAATAAAAAGGCCGCAACCCGTTAGAATTGCGGCCATTTCTAAACCTTGGTGCCGAAGAGGGGTGTAGCCAAGTTGAAAAAAGGATAATGATTTCAATAGGTAAAATTCAATTGGGTGCGCTTATCTTGCCGCCTTTTGCACCCTAGGCGCACCCAAATTCCATGTTTTGCAAGGGGCCGGAAACAACAACCCACGGGCATAATTCGACCATATCCCAACAGCAGCTTGCTCACTTCCGGGAAGACACCCAGAGGCATCTGAGAGCGAAAGATACCCAAGACCACCCACCAGCACTCCCCAGGGGGGCCTAGATTCTCTCAAGACCGCCGGGAATTCGTGGCAAGTTTTTGGTGGGATAGCCTTATTGCGTTTGGGGGTGGAAAATTCTTTGGGAAAGGGTTGCACCTACAACAGTTCATCATTTGGTAGTAATGACACATCCCGATTCAATATAAATAAACCATATCGAAACCATTTCTGATGCGCCAGAAACGAGGGATCCCCCTTTTCCCTTCGTCATTCACAGAGGTTTTAACACGCTCATTCTTAAAACGCAAAAAAGGTGCCAGGGCAGGCGCGGCATGGGTTAAATGCGTTCTCATGGGCAAAGGGTTGATAAGACACTCATGGAGTAAAGAAGGCGACTATTTTACAAAAAGACCACCTTCCAGGTATTGGGCATTCCCATGGCTGGCTTTAAGTTCAAGATCTTGAATGATGACTCTTCCTCTCTGGATCACGGTGATGCACCTTCCCATGCAGTTCCTTCCTTCGAACAGGCTATAGTTGGCATTGGAGTGCTGATTCGCTGCCTCAATCGTCCAATTCCATTCCGGGTCAAAGACAACAATATCAGCATCCGATCCAACTTGGATCGTCCCCTTCTTGGGGTAGACGCCAAAGATCTTGGCAGGTTTCTCGCTCATGATCTGCACAAGCCTGCAAAGAGTTATCCTGCCTTGATTCACCCCTTCGTGATAAAGAACGGGTAGCGTGGTCTCAACCCCAGGGGCACCAAAGGGAACATCAAAAATGTTTCCTCCAGGAGCCCCTTTCATCCCGGGGGTATATGGAGCATGGTCACTGCCGAGCGTATCGATCAGACCTTCTGCAACAGCACCCCATAGGGCATCGATATCTTGCCGCTCTCTCAAGGGAGGGGCAATTTTGGCCAGGGGCCCTCGCGTAATCATTTCCTGGTCGGTAAGAGTGAGGTATTGGGCGCAGGTCTCAGCATAGACCCGCTCATCCTTGAGCAACCGGAGAGGTCCCATTGACTCTTTTGCACTGAGGTGAACGAGATAGAGTGAACACCCTGCTACCTTAGCAAGCGAAATAGCCCGGTAAACAGCTTCGGCTTCCAATACGTTCGGTCTTGTCTTTGAAAAGAACTGGGAAGAAACCTCTCCTCTTGAGAGGGATCTATTTTCTAAATAGTCAATCGCAACCCCATTCTCGGGGTGTACCATAGCTAAGCAACCGTGGTCTGATGAAACCTCCATGGCAGCCAATAACCGATCCTCATGAAACATCAGACCCCTTCTGGGATAGGCCATGAACATCTTAAAAGAGGTTACCCCCATCTTCATGCACTCGGGAATGAGGGCGCTGAAATCGTCATCGCTTGTAAGTTCTCCGTGAAATCCAAAATCGAGGAACGATTTACTAAATCCCTCCTCTCGAAAGCACTTAAGGGTATCGATGAGGTTTGATTCCTTCCCCTTTCTGATAAAAGGGATCAGCGTGGTAACACCTCCGAAGGCAGCGGAGAGGGAAAGGGAATCGAAATCATCCACATAGGCAGGATGAAGGTGTGCGTCAATCATTCCAGGGAGTATCAGTTTTCCAGAGGCATCGATCACCCTCGCTGATAGAGAGGAATCTCCCTTCCCTATTCCTTGGATCACCCCTCCCCGGATAAAAATATCCCCTGCCGTAAACCCGTTCGCATGAACAATGATTCCCCCTTTTATCACAAGATCGAATTCTTCAACCCTTTTCATCCTATTCCGCCCCTCTCAATCATTTTTTTGCTGCAAATAGAATTGTGCGCATACATGTCACAATATTCCTAACACCATCATTTGGGGCATATTTGTAAGCGTTCGAGAGCATTTTTGAAAATCTAAACTTATTGAATTTTAGACATTGGATATTGGAATTTATTTGGAATTTGGGCTCCCAAACGCCATTTGGTTCCGGCCCTGCCGGGTTAGGACCCCTGCCCACGATCTTATGAGGCTATTTCAGCCCGAGGTAGGCCTTTTTCGCATGGGGATCGGCCAATATTTCCCGACCCGTTCCACTCATAACGATCCTCCCGTTCTCCAAAATGTAGCCTCTGTCGGATAACTTAAGACTCTGAGACACATTCTGTTCTACCAGCAGGATCGCCGTTCCTTTTCGATTTATCTCTTCCACAAGACTGAAAATTTGTTTCACAATCAGAGGAGCCAAGCCTAACGAAGGCTCATCCAGGATTAAGAGCTTGGGTTGCAGCATGAGTGCTCGGCCAATGGCTAACATCTGCTGTTCCCCCCCGCTGAGGCTTCCAGCGACCTGGTTTTTTCTGTCCTCCAAAACCGGAAAAAGCTCCATGACCCGCCTCAGGCTTCCCTCCCTGTTTCGTTTGGGCTCGGGGAGATAAGATCCCATGATGAGATTTTCGATCACACTCATTGAAGGGAAAAGCTTGCGACCTTCTGGAACCTGCACGAGCCCGCGTTCAGCGATCTGATGAGGATAGAGAGAATCGATTTGTTGTCCCATGAAGAGAAGGCTTCCCCTTTTCAGCTTTACGAAACCACTGATCGTCCTCACCAGCGTTGTCTTGCCGGCACCATTGGCCCCAACGAGAGAAACGATTTCATGCTCCTTAACCTCCAGAGATACATTCTTTAAAATCTGTACGTCTCCGTAGGTGACGTCGATTTCCTCAACTGTCAGCAATGACGTACTCCTCTCCGAGATAAGCTTCAACGACTTTCTGATCTCTCCCGATCTCCTCGGGCGTACCTTCAGCAATTTTTTCGCCATAATTCAGCACGGCAATCCTGTCGGAGAGGGTCATGACGGCCTGAAGAATGTGTTCGATGACCAAAATCGTGATGCCCATCTCCCGGATCCGCTGAAATAACTCGCCCATCTCCTCAACCTCGGTCGGCGTCAAACCGGCCATGGGTTCGTCAAGCATCAAAAGTTTCGGTTGGGTTGCCAGGCTGCGGGCAAGCTCGAGACGCCTCCTCTCTGGAATGGTGAGGTTCTTGCCATTGACATTCTTCTTATTTAATAAGTGGGTCAACGAAAGCATTTCATCGGCGATACGACCCGCCGCAGAAACACTGGACGCCTGATTCAAGGCTCCAATCATGACGTTTTCATAAGCGCTGACATCCGCAAAGGGTCTCGCAATCTGAAAGGTGCGTGCAATGCCCCGCTTGCAAATCTCATGAGGTTTCAGCTTCGTAATCTCTTCCTCCCTGAATCGGATGCTCCCTTCAGTCAATCGCAATGCTCCCGAGATGAGATTGAACATAGTCGTTTTCCCGGACCCATTTGGCCCAATCAGGCCGAAAATTTCACCCTGATTGATTTCGAGATTCACTTCTTTAACAGCCTGCAATCCCCCAAAGCTTTTGGATAGCTTCGTTAATTTTAAGAGTCCCATACCCTGTCTCACCTTCTTCTACGCGCCCACTACCTCCCTCTTTCCAGAAAGGGAAATACGATCTTCAGGGTCCCGTTCCCTGGATTGAGGCTTTTTTCCGCATCCACGGCAGCAAACCTACCAACTTACGTCCCAATCCGATCATACCTGTCGGCAGAAAGAGAATCACCAGAAGCAAGGAAAGCCCCCAGATGATCCGGCTAATCACCCCCACCGCTGTACCACCCAAGGGGAGTCCCCTGAGATACTCACCGAGGAAGCTGAAGAATGCCCATCCTATGACGGGTCCGAACAGGGTCCCGCTTCCGCCAACCAGGGTCCCCACCTGCATGGTAATGAGTGGCTCTATGCTCAAGACACATGCGGGGGAGACGTAAAGATAGAACTGCGCATAAAATGTGCCGCCCAGGGCCGTGAGAAATGCGCTGAGCGCCATAACGATCACCTTGGACTGACTCGAGTTCACCCCCAGGGACTCGGCAACGTCTTCATCCTCCCGGATGGCCACCATATAATATCCCAGACGAGACCGCTCAAGACAATAGGTGATCAACAGACTGATCACCAGGAGCCCGGAAATGATCCAATAATAGGGAGCGCGCGCCATAAAAAAGAAATTCTGCGGTTTGTCCTGCAAGGTAAGCCAAATTCCAGTTGAAGCATTCACGTAATCCCAGGTCATGAAGAGTGCTTGGAGCAAAAAGCCAAATGCCAGCGTGGCTACGGCGAAGAACATACCCTTGACGCGATATCGGTAACAGACAAATGTGATGAAGGCCGCGAAAACCGCAGCAATCATTCCACCCACGAACATGCCGACCCACGGTGTAATTTTATATTTTATGAACAGAATCGTGGAGGTATAGGCACCCAGACCCAAAAAGGCTTGGTGGCCAAGGCTAAAGAGGCCGGCGTATCCTGCTGCCAGGTTCCAGCAGACACAGATGTAAGCCCCATAGAGGGCGCCGATCAGAACCGTAAGGAGATAGTCACTCTTAACGAAGAGAGGGGCTGAGAACAGCGCTAATGCGAAGAGAATGAAGAGTGCCCTTTTAAAGGACGGCGCGGAAAGAAACATGGCCCTACTCCGATATCCTTTTAAGGAAGCCCTCGGGCTTCATCGCAAGCATGATAATCAAAATGATGAAGACAGCGGCAATGGCAATCGCAGGAGACCAAAGGGCGGAAACGATCCCTTCGACCATCCCGATAATTAACCCTCCTAGAAGAGCCCCTCCAACACTCCCCATTCCGCCAATGATCACAATGACAAAGGTCTTAATCACGATATCTAAACCGCCGCCAGGGGAAGCCACTGCAAAGGGCATCACCACCGCCCCTGAGACGCCAGCCAGCACCGATCCTATTCCAAAGGCGATGAGATACGTTCGATGAACATCAATGCCTAAACCCCAGGCCCCCTCGATATCATCGGCGCAAGCCCGAACCGCTCGACCAAAATCCGTTTTATGGAGTAAGAGATAAAACAACCCTATGACGCACAGGGATGTGGCTGCGGCGACCATTCTCGCGATACCGATTCGGATGCTCCCGACGACAATCGCGCTCGTGGTGTAGGGAACGGTGACCGTTCGATATTGGGAACCGAAGATCAATGTGATGACGTTCTCAATTACAATCAGCAGGCCAATCGTGGCAATGACATGAGCGGATAAGGGCTGTTGCATTATGGGTCTGATGACGAGATAAAAAACGATAAGCCCAAAAACAAACATGGAAGGAATAACAACGAGGAGGGAAAGGAAAGGATCCCAGAGATAGTTCATAAAGACAAAAATGGTGAGATACATGCCCATGACGACAAAGGCACCGTGAGCAAAATTAACCACCTTCATGACACCTAAAACCAAAGTGAATCCAATGGCAAAAAAGGCATAAACACAGCCCATGAGTATGCCTGTCATCAGCCCTTGGATGAATGTCGTCATTACCCTGATCTCCTATTTGATTCCGATCTCATCCGGCCTGCTGCTTTTCGACAATGAGCTTCGCCAAGTTGGCGATATCCTTCCTTTCACCCCTCTCCCTCTTAAGGGAGTGAGAAGAAAAAAAAGAGCCACTTCCGGGTCTAGAGTGGGTAGCACACTATATCGTGGTTCCCTCCAAGGCAGGCTAAGATAATTGGCTTTGTCTTAAATGTTTTAATAACATCAAGCGGATGCGAAAATAGAACTCTTACATTCCTTTTGAGCAGCCACTTGAAATGGGCTTTTTCCATCACATTAAATAGCGAGATACTCACTCTAAATCCGGAAGGATCAAAAATGAGAACAAGGCTGAATCTCTTGTCGCCCTAGTCCTTTGCCTAACGTCGATCGCTCCATTTAAGAATGGGCCAAACGGCTTTCGAGGCGGCAACTTCCGGAGGGTAAACACTTCGCCATTTCCCATCCATGATCTGAAAAACAATGGCCTTTTGTTTGACGTTCTGACCTGTTGAATCAAATTTGCATCCGTCCGGAACCAGGTACCCGTACCTCCCCAAATTGAGGTCTGCCGTTGATATCGCTGCTCGCAGTTTCTCAGGATCTGCCGTTCCGGCTCTTTCCAGGGCGTCGCGGAAGACTGCAATCGCGTTAATGACCGTTGCATCTGTAGCATCAAAGTCTAATCCAAAGCGGGTCTTGTATTCCTTCATCAAGTCAGCCATTCCGGGAACCTTAAGGTCAGGAGTCCAAAAACAGGAATCAAAGGTATAATCAGCATCTTTCCCCAGAGTCTTTATGAAGTCATCCGTATATTGCCCCCCGATGATGCCAATATGGCCGATGGGATTGTAGTCCATCTCTTTGAACGTCCGGGTGAGAAGAATAGAATCCGGGGTGGAGCACACAAAACATACAAAATCAACTGCTCGCGTTTTCAATTTGTTAATGACTCCCGTAAAATCTTTCTGATCGGTGGGATAAGGAATGTCCTCTGCCAAATTATACCCGTGTTTTTTTATCCCCTCAGCAAACACGGGACGGACGGAGGCGCCGAAAGCCTGTTCCACAGTCAGCAGGGCTACCTTGGTTGGCTTCAGCCCAGTCATTTTGCCCTGATAATTCATGAACTCAACAGCAGAGGGAACGAGCTGAGCAGCCATCGGGCAGGTTCTAAAAACCCACTTGAAGCCGCGCCCGGTAATCATAGGATCGGCGTCCGTCGTATCGATGAAAGGAATGCCCGTCCTCTGGCAGACCTGTGACGCTGTCATTGCAGCGCCGCTCTGATTACACCCGAAGACAACGCTCGCTCCCCATGAGATGAACTTCTCGGCGTTTGACGCAGCGATGTCTGGTTTGCTCTCAGTATCCATCACTTTATATTCTATCTTGGCCCCGCCGAGTGCCTTGATTCCACCTTCTGCATTGATCTTATCAAACGCGAGCTGATACGTATTCCAAGCGTGCTTCCCCCACGCAGCCGCAAACCCAGTAAGCCCAATATCAATTCCAACTTTAACCACCTTGGTTTGAGCAGCGGCAGGCTTCGGAGTAATGCTCGAGAACACCAGTCCTGCCACAACGATAAGAATGAATGTGACCACGATAATCGATCCAAGCCGATTCATTTTTCTTGTGTCCATCTTTTCTCCTCCTCTCATTGATAAAGTAATGCCTCTTTTCGTGATCAACGGAACTCATCTCTTTGTATCTTCCATCGTTCCGTGCTTTATTGGATGGAAATCTAGCAATCTGCAATTCACTTGTCAAGCGATTTGTTTGGCAGATTGCTGGGAAACGACTAACTGATGAGAACTCGCTTTTGGGTTGCCTGAATATACAAAAGGTAATTGTGCGTCAAGGGAATTTTGGCACAAGACCTTGGGTTTGTTTGGGGGGGGTTTTAAGCGGGGTTTTGGGGGATTTTCGGGGTACAGGTGGAAGAGGGGGGGCTTTAAACCATTGGGCGAGGACCGTCGGGCTTTTGGAGACTCATCCGGGCACACCGCAGATCCTTCCCCCCTGTGTTCATGATCTTGACGACTGGATGTAAGCGTCTCGGGGATAGTATGGGTCACGATAGATAATTACCGTTTGAAGTATCACATTCACGCGCAGAATTTGAAAATCAAGGAAGGAGTTAACATCCCGTACCTGAATAGATTCTTCTTGACAGCTCATCAAATGATGAGTATCCTGGATTCTCTGGAGGATTTTGGGGCAAGGCCTGATAATTGCTCCGTAAATACCTGGGAGGGAAAATGGGCCGAACAGTTATGCCTTATAGCCATGTGATGGAATCCGAACGGGAAAGATTGAAGCCATGCCGGCGGGCTTTGAGCAAAGAGGACCAGGAGGTGTTTGATCGCCTTTTTGACCGGGCCAAAATGCATACCAGCGCCGGGGGGAGGGGACGTCCATAAAATCATAAAAAGGCCATATTTGAAGCGCGACCATGCTCGTACCGAGCATCTCTTTGAAAATCCTTACGAATTCATGCGTTCCTGGGGGCTTGGATTATCCTGCCAGGCCTGCCCCCGATCGGAGGACGACCACCCCGATTGCCCCCAACCACGCCGCGTTGAGATGAAACAGCGGCCGGTAGTATTCCAGATTGTCCGGGAAAGCCATGGTCACGGTCATGGCCGCGGCTCCCAGAATCCCTGCGGCCCCGCTCAGCCATAGCGGCAATAGGGCCCCATGAAAAAGCCCGATGGCGAGAACGAACTGGCCGAGTCCGAAGAACACCCGTCCAAACCGGACCAGGCAGGTTATGTACTCAGTTCCGACAAGGAGAGAATTCAAAAAGCCCTGGATCTTGTCGGCGGGTTGCCCTTTCATGTCAATCGCCCCCCAAGCGCCGAAGTGGTAGTAGAACGCGGCTGCCAGGGCCGCAACGATCAATCCGGCCCCGAGCACCGCCACCGCCGGCCATACCAAGATGCGGGATGGCGAGCCCGACACGAGGGTTGCGAAGGCGACAAAGGCCATTACGGTCACGAGATGACCGAACAGGTGAAGACGGTACATCCAAATCCAGAAGTGAAGGCGGGCATGGACTTTGGCGAAGTCTTCGGCCTCAAAGAAAGAGCCTAGGTGAACCGGCAGCAGCGTCCAGCCAAGCCAAAGCATCAAAGCAGCCCCAATGAACAGCCAGCCGGTCACGATTGTGGAAAAATCGTTCATGCTCTAGCCTCCTCTATCTTCTCTAAAAAAAATAAAATCATATAATTTTTCGATGCCTGATTTCCTCAAACGGTACCACTTCGCCGTCTCAGGAGAATTGGGGGACGGTCATGAAAATATAACCATGCCTTTCTGCGCAGGTTTGATATAGGGTTGATTATACCAAGGAAATCACGGATTGATGCACCCGGTGCCCTTCATTATATCATCTATCGTGAATTTGAGCGGCGAGGTGTTTAATTGGATGGGAAGCGGTCTTGCCATGGCGACACTCTAGGCTCTTTTCCCACCCATTGTCAAGAATAAAGATTTGACCCCCAAACCACCTCTGTGATCGACGAGATACTTGAGGAGCGAATTGAGCAGGAAAGCGGCGCATTCAAGAAGAAGACCCGCACCGAGTGAAGATTTCTTCTCTATGGCTCTTCGAAGTGGAAAAGGCGGGGTAAAAGAGTGGCGGGGGCGGGTACCAAATGCCTGAGCGCCGGGAAAATGCTGGCAAGAAATGATATGAGTCAAGAGCAGACTTGACCCCTATCCTTTCGCGATCGCCCGAAAAGACCCAGAAAGGCTTTCCGGTCGAAATCATCGGCAAAGATTTTCTGCCGGAAATTTCCTCGGCAGGTAATATGATAGTAGGCGTTCTCAAATTAGATGCGAAGCGGTCTTGCCATGGCGACACTCTAGGCTCTTTTCCCACTCATTGTCAAGAATAAAGATTTGACCCCCGAACCAACCCGGGGATTTTCAAGTATGTGGGGAAGAATGGCGAGGCTTACGGGATGGACTATTACGCCGGGGGAAAGAAGCACCGGGAAATGGTGGGCACGCGCCTGGGAGAAGCACAAAAGAAACTTGCGGACCGGAAAGCGAAGAAGGGGAGCCCTATTTCCCTGGTTGCCGCTCCGTGGAAAACTGAGCCCCCAAGGTTTACCTTTCCATGATAAAAAAGGGGAAAAATTAGGCGAGCGGATCCCCCAAAATCTTGTTTACAAAAACATCTATTTTTTCCTCAAGAGATTGTTTTGTTATGCTGTGCACCGGGATCGAGGTTTCGGGAATACCAATAGCGGGCGGGGACGGGGAAATGTTTACCGCAGAAAAATCTGGCGATGGGGTAAACATCATGCTGGGAGATATTATTTGATGCGAATGTGCCCTTTGCTTCGCATTCGGAGCTTTTAATGTGATTTTCTTAATCGCCTGCATTGGTGGTCTGATTCCGACAATAGTCGTGGGGCGATTGGAAGATGAGTCCCATTTATATCCCTTCTCCTTGCCAACCGCCACATATTCGTCCAAAAGGGGCAAAATAACTTCCTTGACGGATATCTCCCACTTCTTGATATTGTCGGTTAGTTGCTTCATAGATTGGCTCTCTCGCTCCAATTTTTGTTCCTTAGTTGCCGTTTCCTTTGCCTCTTTTTGCTCGAAGAGTTTGCGAAGCTGATCCTTTTCCATTTTGCCCCCCTATTGAGTGGAATAGGATGCACTAAAATCACCCCCTGTTGATACTACTCTTTATGCTTCTGCCCTGTCAAGACCGGGAAAGGAGTAGTATGCTCATGTGCTTCGGGGAGGAAAGGCAGGATTGAAGCCTGACTGAAAGGGGCCGCGCCGTGCGCAGGCGGGGGGGATTCTCTCCCGGTCCCCCCAGGCCCCCGGAAAACCAGGGAGAAAGGGAGGTTGAATCATGGCAGTTTTAGCAGAGTGCCCATTTTGCCACAGAAGGCAGACGGCCAAGAGCAAAAAGTGCGTAAGCAAAAATGGAAAAGGATGCGGCGCGGACCTGGAGAAAGCGAAGCGGTCGGGCAAGGTCAAATATTGGATAGCCTACCGGGTCCCCGGGGGGAAGCAGAGGTTTGAAAAGCTGACCGGGGAGAATGCGACCTCGATTGAATACGCCCGGGCGGCGGATAGCAAGCGCAACGCATTGGAGGGGACGTTCTTGACTAAGTTGAATTAGCTTGACGACTTCTTGTGAACATCTTGGAAATCGCCGAGGTCGATACGCCGAGCTGTCGGGCAATCTCCGCCAGGGGAAGTCCGAATTCCTGTAATAGTCTATGCGCCAGCTCAACTCTAAGCCGTGAAACCCTCCCCCGCCGATTTCCCCCCGCCAACTCAACTCGATGAATCCCCTTTTCCAGACAGCTCTTTTCAATCACTTCCCGAACCCGCTCCCTCACTCGGATGGGAGGAAACGAATGCCGAACCCTCGGCTCGGCTTCCTTCAATACCCGCTCCACGAAATCATCCACCCCTAAGATCCGTGCATCCGCCAAGGGCAGATCTCCCGTCCGGTTCCTCCCCATCACCGCCGACCACCCTCCCAAAGATCGAACCAGCCCTCCTCCCACTAACTCGGGCCGATGCCCCAAAGAAACGCCTTCGGCAACATAACGCCGATATGCCATCAAAGCCTGCTTCTTTCTCTTCCCAAACCAGGAAAGTACATAGCCCCGATCCTGCCAGGGATAGGAAACCTTTCCCATCACGGCACCGTGGCCGCACCAAGGATACCGTTCCAGGTTCCTTATATCCTTTACCAGTCCGGCCCGGAAGGGATTCAAATGGATGTACCGGACGAGCTCCTGGAAATAGACATCTTCGTCACATACGATCGATTTATAGCGATTTTGAAATAGATGGCCATGTCGGCCGTGGCGAAGATTATAGGCAACGGCATAACCCGTCAAAAAGCGACGCATGAACTGCGAAAGGCCATTGGGGCCGCTCTTCAAGAGGATATGCGCGTGATTGTCTAGCAAAGACCAGGCCAAAATCCTGGTTTCGGTTTCCTGAGCGACGATCCCCAGCCGATCGATCCAATTTCTCCGGGCTTGGTCATCATCGACGATGGGGCCTTTTTCGATCCCACGGATCATCACGTGGTGGAGCGTTCCCGGAGCATCAAGTCTGGCCAGTCTGGGTATAATGCCTCCGCTAAAATGAAGTTGACCATTCTCTACCATAACAATTCAACTTAGTCAAGAACGTCCCCTCCGCCCCGCACTCGCTCATCAAAACGGCAGAGGCCGAAACTGAACAGCTTACCGATCAAACAGGATCAAGACACCAGCAGCGATAGCGAGCAGAGCCAGTATAATACCGATGGCTGGAATATGAATGCTGACCACTTGCAGTAGGCCTGTCACGATGAGCCAGATGCCCAGCAAGAGCATTCCCAGTTTTTTTGGCAGTTTCATGTTGAGTTTCATGTTGTTCACCTCCTTGCGTGAGAAGAACGATTCGAAATACCTCCAGAAATCCAATCCAGCGTTCAAAGGGATAGTTCTGGTACCACCAAAAGGTACAGCACCTTGCAGCCTCGTAGAATGAAGTCAACTAAGGGATCTGCACTC
>Ga0326726_10004136_pt1 | contig 13285 bp, 12 predicted proteins | sample MHFenrmetagenome_2_FD_207603 | JGI IMG/M metagenome (GOLD analysis project Ga0326726, IMG submission 207603) | Lab enriched peat soil microbial communities from Michigan Hollow, Ithaca, NY, United States - MHF15MN | ecosystem: Environmental > Terrestrial > Soil > Wetlands > Peat | place: USA... | reverse complement strand
GATGTGGCGCGTGTGCAAGCCCGGGGCGAGGGTCCGCGTGCACGTGCCGGATCCGCGCCACGAGAGCTTTCTCGGCGACCCTACGCATGTGCGGCCGTTGACGCTCGATACGCTCGCGCTCTTCAGCCAGGCCTTCAACCGGCGCACCATGGCGGAAGGCGCGGCGAATAGCCCGCTCGGGCTGATGCACGGCATCGATTTCGACATCGTGCAGCACGAAATGGTGTACGAGGAACCCTGGCGCGGCCGGCTCGAGCGCAAGGAAATCACCACTGAGCAGGCCAATGAGGCAGCTCGCATGTACCTCAACGTCATCCTGGAGCGCCGCTTCGTGCTGGCCGCGGTGAAGGCCCGCGCATGAGCGCGCAGTCCGAAGCGGGCACGCCGGTGCATGCGGAATTGCGCGAGGCGGTGCGTCGGTTCGCCCGCGAGCGGCTCGAGCCCAACGCGCCGGCCTGGGACCGCGAAAAGCGCTTCCCGCGCGAGGAGGTAAAGGCCCTCGCGCAGATGGGGCTGATGGGCGTGGCGATCCCCGAGCGCTGGGACGGCGCGGGCATGGACACCACGGCGCTGGCGATTGCCTGCGAGGAGGTCGCGGCGGGCGACGGCGCCACCTGCACGATCGTCATGGTGACGAACCTCGTCGCCAACATCCTCCTTGGCTACGGCAACGACGCGCAGAAGGAGGCGTTCCTGCGCCCCGTGGCGCGCGGCGAGATGCTCGGCGCCTTCGCGCTGACCGAGCCGCACGTAGGCTCGGACGCGGGCGCCATCATTACGCGCGCGGAGAGAATCGGCGATCACTACGTACTGAACGGCGTCAAGCAGTTCATTACCTCGGGCAAGACCGCGGACCTCGCGATCGTCTTCGCAGTCACCGACAAGTCGGCGGGCAAGCGCGGCATCAGCGCCTTCGCCGTGCCGACCGTGACGCCCGGCTACCAGGTGGCGCGGCTGGAGGAGAAGACCGGCCAGCGCGCCTCCGACACGGCACAGATCGTGCTCGAGAACTGCAAGGTGCCCGCCGCCAACCGGCTCGCCGAGGAAGGCGTCGGCTACCGCATCGCGCTCGCCAACCTCGAATCCGGACGCATCAACGTGGCGGCGCAGGCGACGGGGATGGCGAGCGCTGCGCTCGAGGCGGCACTCGCCTACTCGCACGAGAGACGCAGCATGGGCAAGACGCTGTTCGAGCACCAGGCGGTGAATTTCCGCCTCGCCGACATGGCGACCCAGGTCGAGGCGGCGCGGCAGCTGTACCTCCACGCGGGCCGACTGCGCGATGCGGGCAAGCCCTGCCTCAAGGAAGCCTCGATGGCAAAGCTCTTCGCCTCCGAGATGGCCGAGACGGTGTGCTCGGACGCGATGCAGATCCACGGCGGCTACGGCTATGTCGCCGACTTCCCGGTCGAGCGCATCTGGCGCGACGTGCGCGTATGCAAGATCTACGAGGGCGCAAACGACATCCAGCGCCTGGTGATCGGCCGCGCGCTGGGCGGCGAATGACGATCCGGAGCGAGTAATGCCCGTCATCAAGTCGCAGCTCAACCCGAGGTCGGAGGAGTTCCGCGCCAACACCGCGCGCATGCAGGAACTGGTCGCCGACCTGCGCGAGAAGGTGGCGCAGGCCGCACTGGGCGGCGACGAGCAGGCGCGCGCCAAGCACACCGCGCGCGGCAAGCTCCTGCCGCGCGAGCGCGTGCGCACGCTGCTCGATCCCGGCTCGCCGTTCCTGGAAATCGGCCAGCTCGCCGCCTGGGGCATGTACGGCGGCGACGTGCATTCGGCCTCGATCATCTGCGGCATCGGCCGCGTCTCGGGCCGCGAATGCGCCGTGGTGGCAAACGACGCCACCATCAAGGGCGGCACCTACTACCCGATGACGGTCAAGAAGCACCTGCGCGCGCAGGAGATCGCCGCGCAGAACCGGCTGCCGTGCATCTACCTGGTGGACTCGGGCGGCGGATTCCTGCCCGAGCAGGACAACGTGTTCCCCGATCGCGAGCACTTCGGGCGGATCTTCTTCAACATCGCCAACCTGTCCGCGGCGGGCATCCCGCAGATCGCGGTGGTGATGGGCTCGTGCACCGCGGGCGGCGCCTACGTGCCGGCGATGTCGGACGAATCCATCATCGTCAAGGGCCAGGGCACGATCTTCCTCGGCGGCCCGCCGCTGGTGAAGGCGGCGACCGGCGAAGTCGTGACGGCAGAAGAGCTGGGAGGCGCGGAAGTGCACACGCGCGTCTCGGGCGTCTCGGACCACTACGCGCTGAACGATGCGCACGCGCTCGCCATCTGCCGGCGCATCGTCGCCAATTTGAATACGCGCAAGCAAGTTTCGCTCGACGTGCGCGAACCGCGCGAGCCGCTCTACCCGGCCGAGGAAATCTACGGCGTCATCCCCGCCGAGGTGAAGAAGCCCTACGACGTGCGCGAGGTGATCGCGCGGGTGGTGGACGGCTCGGAGATGGACGAGTTCAAGCAGAACTATGGAACAACTTTGGTCACCGGCTTCGCACACCTGCACGGCTACCCGGTGGCGATCCTCGGCAACAACGGCATCCTGTATTCGGAGAGCTCGCTGAAGGCCGCGCACTTCATCGAGCTGGCGGCGCAGCGCGGCATCCCGCTCCTGTTCCTGCAGAACATCGCCGGCTACATGGTGGGCAAGAAATACGAAGCCGGCGGCATCGCCAAGGACGGCGCCAAGATGGTGACTGCGGTGGCCACGGCGGCGGTGCCGAAGTTCACCGTGATCCTCGGCGGCTCCTACGGCGCGGGTAACTACGGCATGTGCGGGCGCGCCTACTCGCCGAGGTTCCTCTGGATGTGGCCGAACGCGCGCATCTCGATCATGGGCGGCGAGCAGGCGGCGAGCGTGCTCGCCACGGTGCGCGGCGAGTTCAAGTCCAAGGCGGAGGAGGAAACGTTCAAGAACCCGATCCGCGAGCAGTACGAGCGCCAGGGCCATCCCTATTACTCGAGCGCGCGCCTCTGGGACGACGGTGTCGTGGATCCGGCGGACACGCGACGGCTGCTCGGCTTGGCGATTTCCGCTTCCCTCAACGCGCCGATCGAGCAGACCCGGTTCGGCATCTTCAGGATGTAGCCATGTCAGAGCACAAGGCCACCATCGAATGGCGGCGCCAGAGCGTCGAGTTCGACTACAAGACCTATAACCGCAGCCACGCGCTCGCGTTCGAAGGCGGCATATGCGTTCCCGCCACCGCGGCGGCCGCGAACATCCCGCCCACCGCTGCGGGCGTGCCGGGCGTGGACCCCGAGCAGGCCTTCGTCGGCTCGATCTCCTCCTGCCACATGCTCTGGTTCCTGCACCTTGCGTGCCGTGCGGGCTTGGTCGTCGATCGCTATGTCGACGAGGCCGCCGGCGTGCTGGAGAAGAACGCCGAGGGCCGCATGGCAATGACGCGGGTGACGCTCCGTCCTCTGGTCACCTACGCAGGCCGTCGGCCGACCGAGGAAGAGCATGCGAAGCTGCACGAGGGCGCGCACGACAAGTGCTACATCGCCAACTCCGTGAAGACCGGGATCGCGGTGGAGCCGAGGATCGCCTGAATGCTGAAAGTCGAAAGGCAAGGTGCGGTCGCGCGCGTCACCCTGAACCGGCCCGAGATTCGCAATGCCTTCGATGACGCGCTCATCGCGGCGCTGACCAAGGCCCTGCGCGAGCTCGACGCCGACGGCTCGGTGCGCGCCGTGGTGCTCGCCGGCAGCGGCACGGCGTTCTGCGCCGGCGCGGATCTCAACTGGATGAAGCGCATGGCGAACTACGGCTACGAGCAGAACCTCGCCGACGCGCAGGCGCTCGCCGGCATGCTGCGCACGCTCGAACGCATGGCGAAGCCCACCGTGGCGCGGGTGCACGGCCCAGCGTTTGCCGGCGGCGTGGGCCTGGTGGCCGCCTGCGACATCGCCATCGGGGTGCCGGAAGCGAAGTTCTGCCTATCGGAAGCGAAGCTCGGCCTCTCGCCCGCCACCATCAGCCCCTACGTGGTGCGCGCGATGGGCGAGAGGATGGCGCGACGGTATTTCCTCACCGCGGAAGTGTTCGACGGGGCTGAAGCCGCGCGCATCGGCCTGCTGTCCGGCGTCGTGCCGCAGGAAAGGCTCGACGCCGAGGTCGACGGCATTCTCCGCCATTTGACGCAAGGCGGACCGCAGGCGCTCGCGAAGATCAAGGACCTGATCCGTGCCGTGTCGGCAGGCGCGGTGGACGACGCGATGATCGGCGACACTGCGCGGCGCATCGCCGAGATCCGCGTCTCCTCCGAGGGGCGCGAGGGCATCGCGTCGTTCCTCGAGAAGCGCAGGGCCAGTTGGAACGGCTGATGTTCCGCAAGATCCTCATTGCCAACCGCGGCGAGATCGCCTGCCGCGTGCTGCGTACGGCGCGGCGCATGGGCATTGCCACGGTGGCGGTTTACTCGGACGCGGACCGCGACGCGCGCCACGTGCGTCTCGCGGACGAGGCGCGCCGTATCGGGCCGCCGCCCGCGCGCGAGAGCTATCTCGCCATCGAACCGATCCTCGCCGCTGCGCGCGACACTGGCGCCGAGGCGATCCATCCGGGCTACGGCTTTCTCTCCGAGAACGAAGCGTTCGCGCGCGCCTGCGCCAAGGCAGGGATCGTATTCATCGGCCCGACGCCCGAGGCGATCGCGGCGATGGGCGACAAATCGGCGGCCAAGCGCCTGATGGAGAAGGCGGGCGTGCCGCTCGTGCCGGGCTACCACGGCGAGCAGCAGGACGCGGCGCACCTCGCGAAAGAGGCCGAGCGCATCGGCTACCCGGTGCTCGTCAAGGCCTCGGCCGGCGGCGGTGGCAAGGGCATGCGCGTGGTGCGCGCCGCCGGCGAGTTCAAGGCCGCGCTGGAGGGCGCGCAGCGCGAAGCCAAGTCCGCCTTTGGCGACGCGCGCGTGCTGATCGAGCGCTATCTCGAGCGGCCGCGGCACATCGAGGTCCAGGTGTTCGGCGACACGCACGGCAACCTCGTCTACCTCTTCGAGCGCGACTGCTCGGTGCAGAGGCGGCACCAAAAGGTGCTGGAAGAAGCGCCGGCTCCCGGCATGACCGAAAGGCGGCGCAGGGAGATGGGCGAGTCGGCGGTCGCTGCCGCGCGCGCAGTGAAGTACACAGGCGCCGGCACGGTGGAGTTCATCGCGGAGAGCGAAACCGACCGCGCAGGGGCGCTCAGCGGACGCTTCTACTTCATGGAGATGAACACGCGCCTTCAGGTCGAGCACCCCGTGACAGAGATGATCACGGGCCTCGACCTCGTCGAATGGCAACTGCGCGTCGCGGCGGGCGAGCCGCTGCCGCTGCGGCAGGAAGATCTCAGGATCCGAGGGCACGCGATTGAAGCGCGCCTCTACGCGGAAGACCCGGCGCGCGAGTTCCTGCCGCAGACGGGGCGCCTTGCGCACTTGCGCTTTCCCGAGGATGCGGCCGACGTGCGCACGGACACGGGCGTGGAGGCCGGCGCCGCGATCACGCCGTTCTACGATCCGATGATCGCCAAGCTCATCGCCTGGGGCGCGGACCGTCCGGCGGCGCTCGCGCGCCTTGCCGCCGCGCTCGATGAAGTGGAGATCGCCGGCCTGCGCACGAACGTCGAGTTCCTCGGTCGCGTCGTGCGCAGCCGCGCCTTCGCCGCAGCCGAGCTCGACACCGGGCTCATCGAGCGCAACCGCGCCGAGCTCTTGCCGCCGCGCGCCCCGCTCTCCGACGAAGCGCTCGCGGCCGCCGCCTGCGCGGAGCTCTTCGCCGAGGAGGATGCGGCGCGGCGCGGTGCCGCCGCCTCGGGCGACCCGCATTCGCCATGGCACCAGGTCGACGGCTGGCGGCTCAACCAGGATTCACACCACGCGTTCGCGTTTGCCGAGGGCGACGAGCGTTACGCGGTCACGGTGCATTTCGGCGGCGCGGGCCAGCGCATCGGCATTGCGAGCCGCGAGTGCGCGCTCGAAACCGAGCGTCTCGCCGACGGGCGGCTGCGGGTGCGGCTCGACGGCCGCGCCTTCAAGGCGCGCGCGGTGCGCGACGGGCGCGACTGGCACGTGTTCATCGGCGGCGCGCACCGGCGCCTGGTGCTGCACGACGAGCTCGAAGGCCTGGACATCGACGCCGGGGGCGGGTCGCTCGCCGCGCCGATGCCCGGCAAGGTGATCGCGGTGATGGTGAAGCGCGGCGACAAGGTGACCAAAGGCGCCCCCCTGCTGATCCTGGAGGCGATGAAGATGGAGCACACGATCTTCGCGCCCGGGGACGGCGAGGTGAAGGAGATCCACTACGCCGCCGGCGAGCAGGTCGCCGAAGGCGCCGAGCTCCTGAGGCTGGAGTGAGCTGGGGTCAGACCACGGTGGGGTCAGACCCCGGTTTTGTTAGGCTTGGGGTCTGACCCCGGTTTCCCATGCCCCAACTACCGCAATCAGTCCGCCTAGTCGAAGTGGGCCCGCGCGACGGGCTGCAGAACGAGAAGCGCGAGGTGCCGACCAAGGTGAAGGTCGAGCTGATCGAGCGCCTCGCCGACGCGGGGCTTCCGGCGGTCGAAGCCACCGCCTTCGTCTCGCCCAAGTGGGTGCCGCAGATGGCGGACCACACCGAGGTCTTGGAGGGCATCCGCAGAAAGCCGGGCGTGTCCTACCCGGTGCTCACGCCGAACCTCAAGGGCTTCCAGGCTGCGCGCGCGGCTGGGGCTACGGAGGTCGCGATCTTCGGCGCCGCGTCCGAGGCGTTCTCGCAGAAGAACATCAACTGCTCGATCGCGGAGAGCCTGGAGCGCTTCCGGCCCATCGCGGAGGCGGCAAAGCAGGCGGGCGTGAAGGTGCGCGGCTACATCTCCTGCGTCCTCGGCTGCCCCTACGAGGGAGAGGTTGCGCCGCAGAAGGTCGCGGAGGTCGCGGGCGCGCTCTACGACATGGGCTGTTATGAAGTGTCGCTCGGCGACACCATCGGCGTGGGCACGCCGGGCAAGACCAAGGCGATGATCGAAGCGGTCGCGCGGAGTGTCCCGATAGCGAAGCTCGCCGGCCATTACCACGACACCTACGGGCAGGCGCTCGCCAACATCTACGCCTCGCTCGAGCTGGGCGTGGCGACCTTCGACTCCTCGGTGGCTGGCCTGGGCGGCTGCCCCTACGCCAAGGGCGCCTCCGGCAACGTGGCGACCGAGGACGTGGTCTACATGCTGCACGGTCTCGGCATTCGCACCGGTGTGGATCTCGACAAGGTGGTGGACACGGGGCAGTGGATCTGCGCCATCATCGGCAAGGAGCCTGCTTCCAAGGCCGGCAAGGCTATCGCCGCAAAAAGGGCGCGTTGAACTCGCCTTGCACCAAAGTCTGCGTGATGGACGCCGCGGGCCGCTACTGCCTGGGCTGCTGGCGCACGCTCGCCGAGATCGCCGCGTGGACCTCAATGACGGACGCGGAGCAGCGCGCGGTCGCTGCACAGCTCGACGGCCGGCGCAACGCTTCGCTGCAGCGCGCCATGAATTCGCAATATCCTCCACCTAGAATGCCCGAATGAACCCCACCTTCCTCAAGCACTGCGCGTACCTTTTCATTGCGGCCCTGCTGCTGGCCGGCTGCGCCGCCCAACAGGCCTCGACGCAGGATAAGCCGCGGCTCATCGTGTTCATGGCGGTGGACGGATTGCCGCAAAGCCAGGTGGTGGGCTACCGCGACCAGCTCGCGCCGGATGGCTTCCGGCGTTTCCTCGACCGCGGCGCCTGGTTCGCCGACGCGCGCTACGGCCACGCATTCACGGTGACCGGCGCGGGACACGCCACCATGCTCACCGGCGCCTACCCCCATCGCACCGGCATCATCGGCAACGACTGGCGCGACCGCGCGAGCGGCGAGCTGGTGTACTGCACCGGTGACGCGGCGTACAGCTACATCGGCCACAAGACCAAGCCGCTCGACGGCACGAGCCCGAGGAACCTGATGGTGGAGACCGTGGGCGACGTGCTCAAGCGCGCCGATGCGCGCGCGAAAGTGATCGCCATCTCCGGCAAGGACCGCGGCGCGATCCTGCCCGCCGGCAAGACGGGCGTCGCCTACATGTACATGGATGCGACCGGCCAGTTCGCCTCGACAACCTTCTACATGAAGGAACATCCGACTTGGGTGACTGCTTTCAATGCGGCGAAGCCGGCGGACCGCCAATTCAAGGCGAGCTGGTCGCCCCTGCTGCCGGATTCCGCCTACGCCAAGTCGCTGCCGGACGGGCAGCCCTGGTACACCGCCGGAGGCAAGCTCCCCAAGATATTGGGGGAAAGCGATGAGAAGCCGGGCCCGGCGTTCTACGCCGCGCTGATCCGCAGCCCCTATGGCGATGCGCTGACGCTCGACTTCGCGCGCGCGGCGATCGCCGGCGAAGGGCTCGGGCAGGACGAGGTGCCGGACATTCTGTCCGTGAGCCTTTCCACGCACGACTACATCAATCACGGCTACGGGCCGGAATCGCGCCTGTCGCACGACCACCTGCTGCAGCTCGACCGCCTGCTGGAGGCGTTCTTTCGCGACCTCGACCGCATGGTGGGCAAGGACCGCTACCTCCTCGTTCTCACGGCCGACCACGGCTTCATGCCCGCGCCCGAGTACGCGAAGTCGCTCGGCCACGATGCCGGCCGGCAGAACATCCCGATGGCGCTGGCAGACGTGAATGCCGCGCTCACGCAAAAGTTCGGCGCGCCGAAGCTCGCGCGCGGCTGGTCCGCGAGCGGCGTGCTGCTCGACGACGGCGTCATCACGCAGAAGAAGCTCGACCGGCGCGCGGTCGAGGAAGAGGCGCGGCGGGTACTGCTTACCGAGCCCGGCATCGCGGCAGCCTTCACGCGCACCGAGCTGGAAAACCCGGCGAGCCTGCCGGCGGACACGCCGTTCCTCGCACAGGTGCGCAACACCTGGAACCGCGAGCGCTCCGCGGACGTGCAGTTGGTCGTCAAGCAATACTGGCTGTTCGAGTCGCGGCGCACCTTCGCCGCGACCCACGGCTCGCCGTATGCGCCGGATTACACCGTGCCGATCCTCTTCTACGGCCCGCGCTGGGTCACTCCCGGCCGCATCGACCAAACCGTGGAAGTGGTGGACATCGCGCCCACGCTCGCCAACATCCTCGCGCTCCCCGTGCCCTCCGCCTCCGAAGGCAAGCCGCTACCGATCGCGCAGTCGCGTTGACGTTTCTGCGATCGACGCCGGCGCCTCGCTAGAGGTCGCCGAAATCGCCGTGCCGGCCCTTGCCGGCAGCGAAACGCGCGGCGCCCGCGGCGCCCTCGGCCGCGAAGGCGGGGGTGCCGTTGTACCACTCCCTGCGCATCGCCTCCCGCAGTGAAAGTCCCTGCTGCATGTGCACCGAGCGCCGGTCCGCCCGCATGCAGGCCTGCGGATGGCGCGCGATCTCGTGCGCCATCGCCTCCGCATGCTCGCGGCACTTGCCGTCCGGCACTACCTGCTCGCAGGCGCCGATGCGCAACGCCTCATCCGCGGCCACCTTGCGTCCCGTCAGGATGATCTCGAGCGCGCGCCCGGTGCCGACGAGCCTCGGCAGGCGCACCGTGCCGCCGTCGATCAGCGGCACGCCCCAGCGCCGGCAGTAGACGCCGAAATAGGCGGACTGCTCCATCACGCGCACGTCGCACCACAACGCGAGCTCGAAGCCGCCGGCCACCGCCGGCCCCGCAATCGCCGCGATCACCGGCTTGTCGAGCTCGAGGCGCGTGGGCCCCATCGGCCCGCGCGGCAACTGGCCGTTGTCGCCCGCGCGCTCATCGAGCGGATAGGCGATCGCATCGAGCGCTCCGGTGTTGCCCGCCGCGTGCTTGAGGTCGAATCCGGCGCAGAAGGCACCACCCTCGCCCCACAGGACCGCGACCGCGGCTTCCCGGTCGCGATCGAAGGCGAGGAAGGCATCTACCAGCGTCTGCGCGCTCGTCGGGTCCATCGCGTTCCTCGCCTCGGGCCGCGAGTGGATCACCGTCCAGACCCTGCCGTGCTTCTCGATTCGCACCGTCACTTGCGCCTCCTTGGCTCGGGAATCGGCTTGCCGCTGTCGCGCCACTTTACCGCCTCGTGAAAGCCGTGCGTTTCGGCGTATTGCTTGAACCAGATGCCCTCCGGCGAATGCCGCGTGATGCCGTCGAACAGCGTCGCGAGCACCTGGGTATTGGCGAGGCCCATGTTCTCGTAGGCCTGGTTGATCATGAGCTTCTGCATCATCAGCTGGTTCTTCGGCACGCCCGCCATGCGCTTGGCGAGCGCGTCCACTGCGGCATCCAGGCGCGCCGCCGGCACCGCGTCGAAGACGAGGCCCCAGGCTTTCGCGGTCTTGCCGTCGATGGTGTCGCCGGTCAGCAGCATGCGCTTCGCTCTCTCGGCGCCGAGGCGGTACACCCACATCGCGGTCGTCGGACAGCCCCAGACGCGCGCCGGCATGTAGCCGATGCGCGCGTCCTCGGCCATGATCACGATGTCCGCACACAACGCGATGTCGGAGCCGCCCGCCACCGCGTAGCCATGCACCTTGCAGATGACGGGCTTGTAGCTGCGCCAGATCGAGAAGAAGTCGTCGGTGTTGGCCTTCATGCCGCGGTAGTCGTGCATCGGGTCCCAGGGCATTTCCTGCGTCCAGCGGTTGCGGCGGTCCCCTTCCGCGAACTGCTTGAGATCGTAGCCGGCGCAGAAGGCGCGCCCGGCGCCGGCCAGCACGATGACGTGCACCCGGTCATCCGCGTTCGCCGCCTCGACGGCGCGCCGGATTTCCTTCGGCATGCGGTCGTCGATGGCGTTGAGGCGCGCGGGCCGATTCAGCGTGACGCGCGCGATGCGGCCCGAGACCGCGTACTTGAGCGTGGAATATCGCATGGGTCCTCCCTTTGCAAGCGCCGACATCTCATGACGCCTCGCTGGCGCTAGGATAGCAACCGATGCGCGCCGTCATCTGGTATTTCGACTTCGTCTCGCCCTACTCCTACATCGCCTTCAAGCGCCTGCACGAGCTGCCGCGCGACGTTGCGGTCGAGCTCAGGCCCGTGCTGTTCGCCGGCCTGCTCAACCATTTCGGCCAGAAAGGCCCTGCCGAGATCGCAGCCAAGCGGCGCTGGACCTATCGCTGGTGCACCTGGTGGGCGAAGAGCCTCGGCATTCCCTTTCGTTTTCCCGCCTCGCATCCGTTCAATCCCTTGCATCACCTGCGCCTGGCGATCGCCGCCGGCATGACGTCGGCCACAGTCGGCACGATCTTCGATTCGGTATGGACGACGGGCGCGGAGGCGAGCGATCCCCTGGCGTTCCGGGCGCTCGCGCAGGGGCTTGGCGTGGACGAGGCGCAGCTCGCCTCCCTGGACGTGAAGGATGCGCTGAAAAGGAACACCGACGCGGCCGCGGCGCGCGGCGTGTTCGGCGTGCCGACCTACGAGGTGGACGGGGAACTCTTCTGGGGCGCCGACGCGATCGGCTTCGTCAGCGCATTCCTCGCGGATCCGGCCGCCCTCAGGAACGACGAGATCCGCCGCGCCGACAACCTGCCCGTCGGCGCGGCGCGCAAGGCCTAGCTCAGAAATCCACTTTCTCGCCCGGCTGCGGGACGATCACCCGCGTCGAGGACTGGCCGAGCGCCTTGATGTACTCCTCGGGCTTGCCGGTGAGCACCGGGAAAGTGCCGTAGTGCATCGGGATGACAAACCGCGGCTTGAGGAACCGGTTGGTCATCAGCGCCGCGTCTTCCGGGCCCATTCCGAAGTACCCGCCGATCGGCATCAGGACCAGATCGGGCTTGTAGAGCTCGCCGATCAGGGCCATGTCGCTGAAGATCCCCGTGTCGCCCATGTGATAGATCTTGAATCCGTTCTCCATCTCGAGCACGTAGCCGACCGGCTCGCCGCCGAAATGCGTTTCGTCCTTTCCGGTCGCCGGGTTCTTCCATACGAGCTCCGAGGAGTGCTCGGCGTGCGTCGCGGTGATCTTCACGCCGTTCGGGCCGAACGGCATGATGGTTCCGCTCTTGCCGAAGCGCGGCGCGAGCTTAGGCGGCAGCATGCCCAAGGTTACGACCGTGTTGCCCAAGCCCGCGGCCGTGTACATCGGAGCGTCGTTCAGCTTGGCCAGGTCCGGCGCATCCGTGAAATGGTCGAAGTGCGCGTGCGTGACGAGAATCATGTCGACCTTGCCGAGCGCAGTGAGCTCCTTGAACGCCGGGGGCGTTTTTGGATTGCCCCTCAGCCACGGGTCAATCACGATCACCTTGCCGCCCGGTGAGGTGATCCTGAACGCTGCCTGGCCGAGCCACAGCACTTCTGTCTTTTCCAGCGGCTTCGCCTGCGCGAATGCCGTACCCGTCAGCGCGGCGAGCGCGAGGGCGAAGAGCGTTCTCAACATGTTCCCTTCTCCTTGTCCTGTTTCAGGTGTACTTGCGCGTATCGTCTATCACCTTGCCGTCGTTCGGCAAGCTTTCCAGTGCAACCAGCTCGACCTCGCCGCGCAGCTTGGTGACGTCGCGGATCGACGCGACGATCGCCTCCGCGAGGCCGGCGGTGCGTTCCTGCACTTCGCACTTCAAGGTCATGCGGTCGTTGCCGGTCTCGCCTTCCACCACCAGGCGCGCCTTGCGCACTTCCGTATGACGGCGCACCACTTCGCCTACCTGCTTCGGCGTGACGAACATTGCGCGCACCTTGGTCGTCTGGTCCGCGCGTCCCATCCACCCCTTGATGCGCGTGTTGGTGCGGCCGCAGGGGCTGGCGCCGGACAGCACTGCCGACAGGTCGCCGGTGGCGAAGCGTATGAGCGGATAGTCGGCGTTGAACGAGGTGACGACCACCTCGCCCACTTCGCCGGCCGGCACGGGGTCGCCGGTGCCGGGGCGCACGATCTCGAGAATCAGCGACTCGTCGAGGATCATGCCTTCGTTCGCCTTGCCGTCGGGCGTCGCGCTCTCGTAGGCGAGCAGGCCGAGGTCGGCGGTCGCGTAGAGCTGCAGCACGCGGATGCCGCGCGCCGCCATCGCGGCGCGCAGCGCGGGCGGCAGGTATTCCGCGCCGACCAGCCCTTTCTTCAGGCTCGAGATGTCCGCCTGCATCTCTTCGGCCTTCTCGACGATCAGCTTGAGAAACGATGGCGTGCCGCCGAATCCGGTGACGCGCAGGTCGCGAATCGTCGCCACCTGCATCTCGGTCTGGCCGGTGCCGCCCGGCACCACGGTGCAACCGACCGCGCGCGCGCCGGCTTCCACCATCGAGGCGGCGGGCGTGAAGTGATAGGAAAAG